>ERZ795058.1271-NODE-1271-length-34448-cov-14.551915_pt1 | contig 34448 bp, 34 predicted proteins | sample MGYA00375142_ERZ795058 | MGnify/ENA primary metagenome ERZ795058 (study PRJEB30187, sample SAMN05720210) | activated sludge metagenome | isolation source: anaerobic digester from wastewater treatment plant | place: Japan | collected 2015-04-20 ... | reverse complement strand
GTTATCAATTTTTTTCGCAATTCAGCAATAGCTTCTTGACGCATAAACTTAGATTGTTTTTCTTCTGAGGTTAATTCTGCAAATGTCTTATCATACCCCTCAGGGATAAAAATTGGATCCCATCCAAAACCATTATTCCCTTTTGGTTTTAAAGCAATACTCCCTTTTGTTTCTCCTTTAGCGATAATTTCTTTTTCGCCATCAAAAAAAACAATACATGTTATTGTTTTTGCTTTTCTATTTTCCTTAATTAAGGAACATATTTTTTCTAATGAAATATTTTTAACAAAAAACTTAACTAAGGCCCCGGGCAATCCATTTAATTCTTCAAAATAAAGCCCGGTATCTTCAACAATCACTGGCTTTTTTAATATATTATATGCAGATTTTGCTTTATGCTTTGCTACTTCTTCAACATCAATTGATTGTATTTCCTCTAATTGCAAATCAATGTTTTCAATCTTAAATCCTAAAATAAATTCAAATTCTTTGACTTTGTTTTTGTTTCCTGTAATTAGTATCATTTCTTTCTTGTTAGATAATTGTATAAAAAGACAATAATCAAACCACTAATTGCTAAAATAACAGAAACGGTGGGATTAAACATTGAAAAGGACAGAACAAGTAAAGCTAGTATTACAAGGATGATCTCCTCTGTTTTTGAATTAAGTTTTTCCATATTTTAATATCTTTTCACAGACATTATACCAAATTTATAATTAATAACAATAAGTTATTTATCTTGAAAACTTTTTAAATAATTTTTAATTCTATTTCTATCCTCATTTTCTTTATCGCCCTTGAAATAAAGTTCAATAAATTCAATTTGTTGATCTTCTTTGAAATAGGCATAGATAATACGAAGAGATGAGCCCTTCAAATAACGACAAAATAACCGAGCTTTAACGATAAAAAGAATATCATTTTGAGTAATGATATTGAAATGTCTACTGTTACCAAGTGGGTTAACAGAAACTACGTCACAAAATTGTTCTAAATCATTAAATAAAGATTTATATCTCTTGCTATATCGTTTAATTTCTTTTTGAAATTCTGGTAATTCCTTAAAGCTCATCATCGTAATTTCTTACAGAATATCGATCATCACGATAAAAAACACTTTCATAAGAAATTGGACCACCATCACGTGCGGACTTCCAAGGAATGTCATCGTGTGAATAACTTTCTATCTCTACGGCATTTTTATCAGAAAGACGCGCCAACACATTATCAATATGTTCAATTTCACGTGCAGATAAAATATCAAGATTAGGGCGCTTTCGTGGCAAATACTTCTTTTGAGAATACTTAAAGTATTGACTGTTTACAGCTTCTATCTCCCCTTGTTCTTGCATCTCTTGTATTATTGCCCCAAATTCAACAGAAGTTGGACCATGGTGATTTTTAATATAAGTTGCTCCCATTAAATTTTCTTCAAATTTTTCGTAATAATCAAAATCAATAAAATAAAGGAGCTTATGCAATACTGTCTCTCCAATGTTTGGTTTTCCTCCAACTTTGTTTAATATATAAAGCAAAACCTGCTTGAATTTATCAAGATTTTTCTCTGTAACACGAATTTCTAAATTATCCGATTTTTGAGCAGTTTTCTTCTCAAGAATAACATTTTGTTTTGATTCTTTTTCAGCAAGAAAATCTTCTAATGAAATATTAAAAATAGCTGCCATCTTTCTTGCTTCAGGTATTGTAAGCTCCCTTGTTCCAAGCTCAATTTGTGAATATGTCGGACGAGAAATTCCAAGTTCTGATGCAAGATATTCTTGCGTCATTTTTCTCTTTATCCGTTGTTCTTTTATAAATTCTCCAAGCATAATAATATTAATTGCATTCTATGTTATGTAAGTTTTCTTGTCAATGGCTATGTAAATAATTCAGACATTTCTAGTTCTTATAAAGTTTCTTAGAGAAGCATTAATAACATCACTTAAAGATATTCCCATTTCTTTAGCAATGCTTTGAGCGTTTTTCTTTAATTTCTTTTTCTGTTTTTATATTAATAATTACTTTCATACATACAAAATGTATAATTATTTTCAATACTCAAAAACCTCTTCTATCCCCTTATCAAAGTATCTTGCAATTCTAAAGGCAAGCTCCAGTGATGGAACATATTTGTTTCTCTCTATGGCAATAATAGTTTGTCTTGTTACATTTACCGCTTCTGCTAATTCTTCTTGAGTTATTCCCTTTTCAGCTCTTAATATTTTAATTTTGTTTTTCATCTGAGATATATTTTTTCTTAAGGTATAAAAATGCAATTAAATAAAGGGCTATATTAATTAATGCTACATAGCTCAAAGTAACTCCTAAGTTATACAAATCAGATCCTTCCTTATTATCTACTGTAAGAAAGATTGATAAAATGGCTAAGAAAGGAACAAATATATTATATGCCCACCATGCTGATTTCTGAGCAATATTTTGTATCATCTCATCTGTTTTTATTTCTTTAACATTTCTTTTGATTGCAATCATTGCAATTATTCCAATAACCACCGCGAAAGATGCTAAAATTGCATTCTCTAATGTTATAGCAATGCTCATTGTTAACAATACGAAGATAATTACTAATATCCTAAGACCTCTAAATGCTTTATATGACATATTTTATTTATTATTATGCCATAATTGTATAAAATACTTTACAAAATGTCAAGTATTTCTTACTTTAGTACTCCAATTGGACTTAATTTAGATGCTCTTTGTGCCAGATAATACATCATTCTATACCTCCAAAAAGTAATGTCAATGTTCCTGAAATTGACGACATTGTTTCCATAACTGCTATAATTATCTAAACACAATCAATCCAATAAGATAAGATGCAACATTTACAATTAGAGATAAGATAATAGCGTTTTTGAAATTTATTTTCAATACTTTAAGCAAAATTACTGACTCCATTAGAACAACTAAGGCCTCGCCAATCACAATATAATTCTGTGATGAAATAAAAAGAGGAAAAACAAACCACAAATAAGGAAAAGAAAATAAATTTACAAAAAACCCCCAGTATAATATTTCTCTTGCTGGTACTTTTACCTTTAATAAATATTTTGCCAAAATAAACAATGCTGGAATTTCAACAACTAACGTAAGCAAAAGAGAAATAAAAAAGAAAAATCCGTAAGACATAGTATTAGCAGGATTTACCAAATATTTTTAAAAATAAACACCTAAAAAAATCACCTATTTGGCTGAAAATATTTTTATATGATTGTTCGTTCGTAATTTGTGTTGGTTGTGTATTAAGATTTTCTTGATTATTTACATTAGAAACACTAGCGGGAGCGGGAATATCAACTATGATTTCGCATATTTGTTCAAATAGATAACCATTGCTATCCATCGCAAGTTCTGAAGTCACATCTTCTAAATATTGTCCTTGTTTGCAAAGTGCCTTTTTTGCGTTCATTTCCGCAGTACAATCAAAATAATCTTGTGGGATTTGATAGCAAATATCGTCTTTTATTATATATTCACGATGATAGCAAGGTCCATTAGGTTCAGTTGATATTGTTGTTGGAATTAATTTTTCATAAGTTTTGTATTGGTCACATAAAAATTTTCCTAAATTGCCATCTTTTTCTCCGTTCCATGAAGGATAATATTCTTTCACAACAGCATTATAGCAACTTTTATATTCTGGCGTTTCCCTATAATATCTACCATCGTTTGAAATATCATAATCAGCATAACGACAATTTAATTCACTTAGATCACCCCCTACAAAATTACTTATAAAAAAATTTTGTCCATTCACTTCTCCCTCTATGTCACAATATTCTATATTTTGCCTATAAACCTCAAAAAGATTGTTTGTGTTAAATTTACAACCATATTCTTGACATATTTCTGAAATTTCTGAAATTTTTAATAATTTATTTCCACTACCCATCATGCTTGTCCCATAACATTTAATATTAAATGTTACTGCCTGCATCACTGGTTGCCCGTTTTGCTGAAAATAGAAAGTAGTTTGTCTGGTTAATGGACCAGAATCAGCCCTCGCTATTCCCACAAAAGAAAAGCATAATATTATTATAATTAAAATATTCTTTGTTGTTTTCATAATTTTTAAAATTAATTAATAAATAACTTTGCTTAGGCGGAGAGGACAGGACTCGAACCTGCAAGCCCTTGCGAGCGCACGCTTTCCAAGCGTGTTCCTTACCATTCGGAGCACCTCTCCTATATTTTCATTCCTCTAAGATTTGCTACCCTCTCTTCGATTGGGGGATGAGTTAAAAATAATTTACTAAACCACCCCTTACTACTTTTGCCTCTTAGGGGTGAAGATATGAAAAGATGAGCATTAGAATTATTAGCTGTTCTTAATGGAGAATCATCAGAAGATATTTTCTCAAGAGCACTAGCAAGACCTTCTGGGTATCTGGTTAATAAGGCACCTGATGCATCAGCTAGAAACTCCCTTTTTCTTGATATTGATAATTGTATTAACGAAGCACCAATTGGAGCTAAAATTGCAGCAATAATACCTAAAATAACCGCTAAGATATTATTATTATCCTTATCGCTTCCTCCCCACATACTAATTCTTAAAAAGAAGTCCGATAGGATAACAACAATTCCCACTAAAACAACAACCACTGTTTGTAAAAGTATATCTTTGTTTTTAATATGAGCTATCTCATGAGCAATAACTCCTTCAATTTCACTTCTTTCTAGTTTTCCTAATAGTCCTTTTGTAACGGCGACAACAGCATGCTTTTCATCTCTACCTGTGGCAAAAGCATTTGGTTGTGCTTCGTTTAGTATGAATACTTTGGGCATTGGAATACCAGCCGTAATAGCAAGATTTTCAACGATTCTATATAGCTCTGGATTATCTTCCTTTTTTATTGGCTGTGCTTTAGTAGCATTCAAAACAATCTTATCAGAAAACCAATAAGAAGAAATGCTGGTTGCGATACTGAAAATAACAGCGATGTATAATATAACAGTACTGTCTAACACATAGCTAAAAAGCCATCCTAAAAGAATGACAAAAATTAGAAAAAGAGTAATTAAAAAGAATGTCTTTCTACTGTTAGAATCAGCTATATTATATAAAGTAGCCATAAGCAATTATTTTATCTTCTTCCTTCTTTTTTCTTTTGGAGAAAGACCCTTATACTTCTTCTCTATCTTCTTTCTTTGCTTTATCACACTCTTATAAAAGTTTTTCATATTATTAAAATTTTACTTGTGGATTTTCTTTTTCCTCATCAGCAATTGAAAAGAAGTCATTTGCCTTAAAGTTAAACATATTGGCAACAATGTTTGTTGGGAACATTTCTATTTTTGTATTAAAATCTTTAACATTACCATTATAGAATCTTCTTGCTGCCTGTATTTTATTTTCTGTATCAGCTAACTCTCTTTGTAATTCTAAAAAATTAGTTGATGCTTTTAAGTCAGGATAATTTTCTGACAAAGCGAATAAGTTCTTCAATGCTCCTGAAAGGATATTTTCTGCCTCCCCTTTTTCTTTTGCTCCGTTAGCTGACATTGCCACGTTTCTAGCAGTAATTACTCTCTCAAGAGTTTCTTTTTCATGAGATGCGTAACCCTTGACTACCTCAACTAAGTTAGGAATTAAGTCGTATCTTCTTTTTAATTGAACATCAATATCTGACCAGGACTCTTTTACTCTGTTTCTCAAAGTTACAAGACCGTTATATGTAAGGATTATATATAGCAACAATACTACTACAATCCCTATAATTATCATTAATTCTGTTATCATATTTTTAATTTATTATTATTTATTGTTACACTAAATATTACACTAAATACTCTTCATTTTCAAGGCCTCTTAATCTTTTTTAATATTCTAGAAATTAGCTTAACTATTATAATTGATTGAAAAATAAAACTATTTTTAATCTCTTTAAAAAATGTTTGTGTTTGACTTTTAAATCTTTCAAGCAAGAAAATATTTAAAAGAATAAAAAGTAATGATAGCCCTAATATTATATACATATATTGTATACTAACATACCTACCTACAAATATCTACATCAAAAAAGCATAAAAAAAAATAAAAGGGCGACAATGCGTCTTTTCTTCATAAGAAGAAATTACCCTTTTATTTTCTTTTTGTCAAAGATTAGTAGTCCATCGGCATTTGATGATGATCCTTTTCTTTTTCTTCTGGCTTGTCAACAACGATACATTCTGTTGTTAGAAGCATTGAAGCGGCTGACAATGCATTTTCAATACAAGATCTTACTACTTTTACTGGGTCAACTATTCCTGCTTTAACTAAATCTTCATATCTATCATCTTTAGCATTATATCCCTCTGTCAGTGGTAGCTTTTTAACTTCCGAAACAATTACGGAACCATCTTTGCCCGCATTATCTGATATTTTTCTTAATGGATCCTCAAGAACTCTTTTTACTATTTCTAATCCAACCTTCTCTTCTCCTTCTAATTTTAATCGCTCTAATGCTTTCTGACATCGAAGTAGTGCAACTCCCCCTCCGGGAACAATTCCCTCTTCAATAGCGGCTCTTGTTGCGGCTAAGGCATCTTCTGTTTTGTGCTTTCTTGCCTTCTGCTCAACTTCAGTTGCCGCTCCAACTTTTATTACAGCAACTCCCCCAGAAAGTTTTGCCAATCTCTCTTGAAGTTTCTCTTTTTCATAACTTGAATCTTCGTTCGCAATTTGATTTCTAATTTGACCGATTCTTTTTTCAATATCTGCTTTTTTGCCTTTTCCTTCAACAATAGTTGTGTTATCTTTTGTAGATATTACTTTTCTTGCTTTTCCCAATTGAGAAAGCTCAACATTTTCCATTGTTATTCCTAAGTCCTCTGAAATTACTTGCCCACCTGTAACAATTGCGATATCTTGAAGAATTTCTTTTTTTCTGTCTCCATATCCTGGGGCCTTAACTGCTAATGCATTAAATGTTCCTCTTAACTTATTTACTATCAATGTTGTTAGTGCGTCCCCCTCAAGACCTTCTGCAATAATCAAAATATCTTTTCCACCTACTTTTACTATTTTTTCTAATAATGGAACAATTTCTTGAATTGATGTAATCTTTTTGTCTGTAATTAAAATATATGGGTCCTCTAAAATTGCTTCCATTCTCTCAGGGTCACTCACCATATATGGTGAGACGTATCCTTCATCAAATTGAAGTCCTTTTACCACCTCTCTTTCAATTCCTATTCCTTTTGATTCTTCAATCGTAACAACTCCGTCTTTTCCAATTTCAGTAATTGTTTTAGCAATTAATGTTCCAATATCACTATCTTCAGCTGAAATTGTAGCAACTTGTGCCATTTCATCTTCTGTTGATATTGGTTTAGCTATTTTTTTAAGTTCTTTTACTACTTCTACACAAGCTATTTCCATTCCTCTTTTAATTGCCAAAGGGCATGAGCCAGCAGTCACATTTTTAAATCCTTCTCTAATTAGTGACTGAGCTAATAGCGTTGCCGTTGTAGTTCCGTCTCCGGCGACTTCATTTGCTTTTTCAGCAACTTGTTTAACAATGCTTGCTCCAACATTTTCTGCTTTGTCTTCTAAATCAATAACTTTTGCTATTGAAACACCATCATTAGTAATTGTTGGAGAACCAAAACTTTCCTCTAAGACGACATTTCTGCCTTTTGGTCCTAATGTTACTGTTACTACATTTGCTAGCTTGTCAACACCAGCTTTTAATTTTGCTTTTGCTTCTTCAGAATAATAAATTTGTTTTGCCATATTTTTTTATTCAATTATTGCTAATATATCTTCTTCTTTTAAGACAAGGTATTCTTTGTCTTCGACCTTAATTTCCTGAGGGCTATACTTACTAAAAAACACTATATCCCCCTTTTTAACATTCATTGGAATGACTTTTCCTTGATTGTTTGTCTTGCCTGGGCCAACAGAAATAACTTTGCCCTGTTGTGGTCTTTCTTTTTCAGCTGACTGAGGAAGAAGAATACCTCCTTTTGTTTTTTCTTCCTCCTTAAATTGTTCGATTATAACATTATTAGATAATGGTTTTATTTTCATATATTTTTTTATTAATTATTTATTATTATCAATTAAATTATTAGAGTGATAATTATATTATATTCATTAATTTTTTGTTGTCAAGAAGTTGACTGCGGGAACTATATTAATAGTAAAATCATCATAATTAATTTCTTCTTCATCAGCATAGGTAACAATCGTTCCCTTCTTTAGATTATTCTTTTTTAGTGATTCTATTAGCCCAGCCACCTCTCTTTCTTTATTTTCTTCGTTTAGAAAATAACAAACTTGAATTGCTTCAATTATTTTTCCTTTTTCTTCAATCAAAAAGTCACACTCATTTTTTCCTTTATCAAAAAATATATTGTGTCCCCTTCTTTTTAATTCAATGTATATTAGATTTTCCAAAAGCCTTCCCTTTTCTTCTGAAAAATAAAATGACACTATATTTCTCATTCCATTATCAATAACATATATTTTCTTATCAGAAACAAATTGCTTTTTAAGAGAATAATCATACCTAAATAGCTCAAAGACCAAATATGACTCTTGTAAAAATCCAATATAATCTCTTACTGATATTGGACTTTTAATCTCTAAATTTTCAGCAATTTTCTTATATGATATTCTTTTTGTAAAATTAGAAAAAACAAAAGATGAAACCTTTCTAAAAGCAACTACCTCTTTTACACCAAAACGAGTAATAATATCTTTATATATAATATCTTCGTATGTTCTTTTTAGAAATTCATCGTCTTTATATTTTATAAAATCAGGAAATCCTCCACTAACGAGATAATTATCAAACGCTTTCATAACTTTAATCCTATTAGACGATGATACTTTCTCAAATTCTATATTATTAAAGATTAAATATTCCTTAAAAGAGAATGGGTAGACCTCAATTTTGAAATACCTTCCCGTAAGATGCGTTGATAACTCAGAAGACAACAACTTAGCATTAGAGCCGGTTATAAAAATCTTGTAGCCCTCTTCATAAATCCTTCTTATAAATCTTTCCCATTTTTCTACATTTTGTATTTCATCAATCAATATATTTTTTGATTGGTGACTTTTCTTCCAAACAGTCAATAATCTATCAAAATCAGAAACGCTAAAATCAATCAACCTTTCGTCATCAAAGTTAATATAATAAAAATCTCCATTAAGTTTTTCTGAAAATTGTTTTAAGAGAGTTGATTTTCCACTTCTTCTAATGCCGGACAAGATGACAATTTGTTTTGTCTTTATATACTTATCAAAATTAATTAACCTTTCTATTCCAGAATCTTTTTTTTGAAAATTATTTCTTTGATCATTAACTATTTCTTCCAATTTTGTTATATTAAACATATTGACAATATTATTATTTCTCAATTAAGTATATTGCCAATATTATTATTTGTCAAGCTTTTTGTGCTCAATATATGAATATATTATAAGGTATATTACTCCAACAACAAGAGGAATAAACAAGAAAAGAAATGCATATTCACCAAAAAATAATCCGAATAGAGTTAAAATTGCTGTTAACTTAAACACCTTCTCCCCTTTTCTGTGTGTTTTATCCCAAACAATATCATTATCTAGTGTCCATGGCGTTCTTATTCCTATCATATAATTTCTTTTTGCTTTGCCTACTAAAATTCCTGTATAAAAGAATAATGCCGCCATCGCTGGAATTATTGCCACATTCATATCCATTGGATAGCCCATATTCCAAGCTATTGTTAATGAATAGATATAAAGCATAAAAAGATTAAAGATTATTATAAATGAGCCAAAAGTTCCCTCAAACTTCTCTATATTACTTCTTTTAGGATCAATCTTAGGAACAAAAAATAAAAGTATATTTACAAATACCATAATTAAAGGAAGTAAAAATAACCCCCAAAACTTAGACATATACCCATCAACCTCACCAAGTGAATTCCAATGCGAAGCAACTTGGTCTGGCAATAAAGGATAAAAGTAAAATGCTATACCTAAGGTGATAACAAGAATAAAAAAACTAAATATTTGTTCTTTTTTCATATATATTGACTTTCATAATAATTCTGCTATCATAATATCATATGAATGGACTGATAGTAAAGGTCATTTCTGGGATAATTGGAATTGGTGCTTCTACATATTTTCTATCAGGAGTAAGCTATGATGGAGAAATAAAAACAATACTACTTGTTGGGGTAACAACTGGACTATTATTATTTTTTGTAAGACCAATACTTTCCTTGATAACTCTACCTATTAGATTGATAACACTTAATCTATTTTCCATTGTTATTATGCTCTTCCTTGTATGGTTAGTTGACGCCCTATTCCCTTCATATATGTTTAATATAATTGGAATTAATAATCTTTTCTTTTCAGCAATAATAATTTGGGGCACAGAAAAACTGACCTCATCAATCTTATGAAAGATCAATTACTTATCGCACAAATAATAGTATCTGTATTGCTTGTTGTTACAATTCTTTTACAACAACGCGGAACTGCATTAGGTTCTGCTTTTGGTGGTGCAGAAGAAGTTTACAGCACAAGAAGAGGAATACAAAAAAAGTTAATGTATGGAACAATTGTTTTAGTAATAGCTTTTATTGTTCTTGCTCTATTAAACTTGCTATCTTAAAAAATGACAAAACAAAACCGGTGGCCATCAAAAAAGCAATGGCTTCAATTTTTTAGAGTTTTAGGGAAAAAGGAAAAAGCTTTCTTTACTATAGTTTTTGTAATCTTTGTCGCCTCTCTCTCAATATATATCCACTCAATCTATATTAACAATACTATTGTTGTCCCTGCTAATTATGGACATATCAAGGAAGGCCTAGTTGGACAACCACAATTAATTAATCCCCTATACTCATCAATTTCAGATATAGACAAAGACCTTGTTGAATTAGTTTTTTCTGGACTAATGAAATACAACGGACAAGGTGAAATTATTCCTGATTTAATTAGTGATTACACAATTGAAGATAATGGTAAAAATATTGTTTTTACAATAAAAGAAAATGTTTTGTGGCATGATAATACACCATTAACAATTGATGATGTAATATTTACAATTGATTTAGTCAAAAAGACAGAATACTCAAGTCCTCTCAGAACAAATTGGCTGGGAGTAGAAATTGAGAAAACATCAGAATATGGCGCCTTGTTAACTTTAAGACAAAAATATACTGGATTTGAAGAATCATTGGTTAATCTCAAGATTATGCCAAAGCACATCTGGGAAGGAAAAAACTTTCAAGCAATGACTTCTAATGTCCAACTAAATGTTTTTCATCCAATTGGTAGTGGTCCGTACAAAATAGAAAAAGTTAATCAAAATGGAAACGAAACAATAAAATCAATTGTTCTTCAAAGAAATAATAATTATTATGACAATCCCCCATACATAAATAGGATTGAATTTATCTTCTTTAATAATGAAGATGAATTAAAAAGAAATTTAGAAAAAGGAAAAATTGACTTAGCAAGCATTGCAAACTATGAAGGGGCTAAGATTATTGAAATGCCAAGTTATTATAATTTATTCTTAAATAATCAGAAAAAACCATTAGATGACAAAGAAATAAGACAAGCGCTGACAATGTTGACGACAAGAGAGTTAAAGTCCCCCTTTCTATCAAGTTTCTATAATCTACCCGAACCTCAAAAAACATTTTCATTTAATAAAGAAGAAGGAATAAAGTTATTAGAAAAAAATGGTTACGTAATTAAAGATGGTATCAGGACAAAGACAATTGAAAAATCAAGTGGCTTCCAGTTTACTAAAAATATGCAAGTTGGTAGTAATAATGCCGAAGTAAGAAAACTTCAAGAATGTCTATCTGAATATCAAGATATATATCCATCAGGAACTATCTCTGGATATTTTGGACAAGAAACAAAAGAGGCGGTAATTCTTTTTCAAGAAAAATACAAAGAAGATATTTTAATCCCCAATAATTTAACAAAAGGAAATGGTATTGTCGGAGCAGCTACAATTAAAAAATTAAATGAAGTATGTTTTGTTGTTCCAGGAGAAGAAATTAAAATGTCTTTTGTTCTAAAAACAACCGATCATCCTGATTTAGTTAAGATAGCCAATAATATTAAAGAACAATGGGAAAAATATGGTATTAAAATCGAAATAAAAATATATAACCCTAATGATATTAAAAAAATAATCAGTAATAGGGACTTTGATATTTTACTTTTTGGAGTTCAATTAGGAGGAATACTTGAACCAACTCCTTTTTATCACTCTTCACAAAGAGTGGATCCAGGATTAAACTTGTCACTTTATCAAAGCACCAAAGCAGATGAGCTCATCGAAGAAATTAGAACACTTGAAGGCGAAAAAAGATTAAGTGCATTATCAGAATTAGAGGCATTAATTATTGAAGATGCTCCAGTAATCCCCCTATATGCACTAAACTATCACTATATAGTAAATGAAAAAATAAAGGGCTTTGCAATTGAAAAAATTGTTGAGCCATCAAAAAGATTCGTAGAAATAAATAAATGGTATATAAAAGAAAAAAGAATATGGAAGTAAAAAAGAAAAAAATAGAAGACACTTTAAGATTAATCCCTTTAGGTGGATTAGGAGAAGTAGGAAGAAATATGACACTTCTTGAATACAAAAATTCAATATTGATTATTGATATGGGTTTTCGTATGCCTGAAGAAACAATGCCCGGAATTGATTATATCATTCCTGACATATCATATTTATTAGAAAATAAAAGATATAAGAATGTTGTTGGAGTTGTAATTACTCATGGGCACTATGACCACATTGGGGCTATCCCATATATTTGGAATAGAATTGGAAATCCGCCAATTTATGCCGCTCCTTTAACAAAAGGAATAATTCTAAAAAGACAAGATGAGTTTAAGGACCAACCAAAGCTTGATGTTAATGAAGTAAAAGATGGTTCAAAAATTAAACTTGGCGTTTTTGAGGTTGAATTTTTTAAGCAAAATCATAGTATTCCAGACAATATGGGACTCTTAATTAAGACCCCGGTGGGAAATATCGTTCATACATCTGATTTTAAGTTTGATAACTTCCCTGTTAATGAAAAGCCGACTGACTTTAAGAAACTTGAAAGTATTGCAGAAAATGGTATCCACTTATTGATGTGTGACTCAACAGGAGCCGAGGAACCAGGACACTCTCTGTCTGAAAAAGATATTTTTGAAAATATGGATAAGATATTTGCCGGAGCAAAAGGAAGGATTATTATAGCGACATTTTCATCACTAATAAATAGAATTCAGCAAGCAGTTACTCTTTCTGAAAAATACAATAGAAAGGTTGGCTTTATCGGTCACTCAATGAAAAGCAATGTTGAGGTAACAAAAAAACTAGGATACCTGAAATCACAAAAAGGAACTTTATTAAAGAAAGTTGCTGAGGTAAATGATCTTCCTGATAATCAAGTAACAATTCTTTGTACAGGCGCTCAAGGAGAGGAAAATGCTGGACTAATGAAAATTGCAACAGGAGAACACCAATCAATTAAAATTAAACCAGGAGATACTATTGTTTTCTCATCTTCTGTTATTCCTGGAAATGAAAGGTCTGTACAAATACTAAAAGATGACTTTATTAGACAAAAAGCAAATGTCTTCCACTACAAAATGATGGATATTCATGCCGGAGGCCATGCTCAAAGAGATGAAATTAAAGAAATAGTAAATATAATGAAGCCAAAGTTCTTTATGCCTGTCCATGGACAATTTTCAATGCTTTTTGCTAACGCTAGATTAGCTGAAGATGAATGTGGCTACAAAGAAGACCAGGCAATTCTCGCTGATAATGGTAATATAATTAATGTTACAAAAGATAAGGTGTTTATTGATAATAAAAGTGTCAGTGCAGAATACATCATGGTTGATGGACTAGGTATCGGAGATGTCGGAGAAGTCGTTTTGAGAGACAGACAAATGCTGGCAAAAGATGGAATCTTTGTTATAATAGCAGTAGTTAATAGAAAAACAGGCAAAGTTCAGGAATCTCCTGATATTATTTCGAGAGGATTTGTTTACTTGAAAGAATCAAAGGATCTTCTTTATCAGGCAAGAAAAAAGGTCATCGCAACGATTGAAAGATCAACAACATCTGGACAAGTAACAAATTGGACATATATCAAAGATACTATCCGAAATAATCTTGGTGACTTCCTTTTCCAAAAAACACAAAGACGTCCAATGATATTGCCTGTAATAATTGAAGTATGAAAAAAGTTTTTAGTGGAATTAGACCAACTGGAAATATACATATAGGAAATTACCTAGGTGCTATTAGCCAATGGATTCAACTACAAGAAGAAAATGATTGTATTTTCTCTATTGTTGACTGGCATGCTATCACCACGCCTTACAATGAATCCACTCTTCAAGATACAATTCTTGAAACCGCTTCAATATATCTGGCCTGTGGAATTGACCCTAAGAAATGTATATTATTTATTCAATCAGATGTAAAACAACATACTGAGCTTACTTGGTTATTAGGATCAATTACTCCATTGGGGGAACTTCAAAGAATGACTCAATTTAAGGATAAATCAAAGAAACACAAAGAATATATTAATGCCGGATTATTAAACTACCCTATTTTAATGGCTTCAGATATTCTGCTTTACGATGCTGATATTGTCCCTGTAGGAAAAGACCAAACACAACACGTTGAACTAACAAGAAATATTGCTCAAAAGTTTAATAAAAAATATGGAAAAACTTTTACTCTTCCAGAATCATTGATTTCAAAAAAAGGGGCAATTATATACTCTCTTCAAGAGATAGACAAGAAAATGTCTAAAACTGGAGATCCGAAAGGATGTATTGGTATATTTGATAAACCAGAGGAAATTAAAAAGAAAATAATGAGTGCTCAAACCGATTCAGAAAATGAAATAAGGTTTGACTTAACAAAAAAGAAAGGAATATCAAACTTACTAAATATCTACTCCCTATTTTCTAAAAAAACTATAAAGGAAATTGAAAATGATTTTGTTAATAAGGGATACAATGATTTCAAAAAATCATTAGCTGAATTATTAATTGATAAATTAAAAACAATTCAAGAAAATAAAATTCCAAAAGAGGAAATTAAAAAGATTCTTAATGCTGGAGCTAAAAAAGCCGAAGCGAGAGCGGAAGAAAAAATGAAAGTTGTTAGGAAAAGAATGGGACTATCTCTTTAATTTTACTATCAAGTAATTCTTTGCTTTTTGCTTCAACTATTAATCTCAAAATTGGCTCGGTGTTTGAGCCCCTTAATAAAAACCACCAATCATCAAAGTCAATTCTTACACCATCAATTTTAGTTATTTTGCCATAAGAATAGTTTTTTTCTACTTTTTCAATAACTGATTGTTTATCTTTAACCTCAAAATTAAGCTCTCCTGAATGATAGTATTTCTTAAATGGAGCAATTAGTTCTGATAATTTTTTATTTTCCATTGCTTCAAATAATTTGTAAATTACAAAATAAGGTGATTCATAATATGAAGAGCCCTGTTTTAAGTAGTAATGACCAGAATATTCTCCACCAAAAAATATATCCTCATCTTTCATTTTCTTTTTTATAAAAGAATGCCCTACTCTCCACATCACTGAATCTCTCGCTGTCTCTTTTATAATATTACTGCAACGAAGATCATATAATACCTTTTTATCAATCAATTTAGCAATAAGAGCAATAATTAAATCTGATGAAATTAACTCTCCCTTTTCATCAACAAAAAAAACTCTGTCCCCATCTCCATCAAAAGCAATTCCTATATCAGCGCCATACTCTAAGACCTTTTCCCTTAAGTCCTTGATGTTTTTTTCTTCTAATGGATTGGGCTCATGATTAGGAAAACTACCATCAAGCTCACTAAAAAGGTGAAACAATGAAACACCGCGAAACATACGATTAACAATCAAGCCAGAAACACTGTTAGCAGTGTCAACAACAACTTTAAGGTTGTATTTTTTTATCTCAAAAGAATTGACATATTTATCAGTAATGTCAAGCGTAGATATATTTCCTTTTTTTGAAGAAGAAAAGTTATTTTCTTCAACTAATTGCTTTATCTGGTTAATTCCATCTTCACCACTCAAAGGCATTGCATCACTTCTTACCATTTTGAAACCATTGTATTGCGGTGGATTATGACTTGCCGTAATAATAACTCCACCATCGCAAACTAAATTAGAAACAGCGAAATAGAACATTGGCGATGTTGATAATCCGATATTATAGACATCACTTCCCTGGTCAGTAATTCCTCGTGTAAGCGCCTCAAATAAAGAATCAGAAGACAATCGATTGTCTTTTGCTACAACTATTTTAGAACCGATATACATTGCAAAGGCTCTGCCTATTTTATAAGCTATGTCTTCGTTTAGTTGCTCTCCATATATACCTCTAATGTCGTATGCCTTAAATATCATAGAAGTATTATATAACAAAATTGGCCGCTTGACCAGTTAACTAAAAATTGTTATATTGTAATCACCTTAAATTAAGAACAATAAGGATAATAATAAATATAAAATGTTTTACGAAATAAACCTATTAATTACACCCACATTAGGTGAAGACGACGCTATTTCTTTTGTAGAAAAACTTCGAGAAAATCTACAAATCTATGGTAAAGTTGATGGTGAAGCTAAACCAGAAAGAATAAAATTAGCTTATTCAATTTTAGACCAAAATGATGCCTGGTTATGTTTTTTTAACCTACACCTTGAAAATGAAGAAATAGATAAAAAAGAAGTGCTTGATGCAATTGATAAAGCTCTAAAAGAAAGTGGCAATGTTCTTCGTTCCCTTTTTATCAAAAAAGAAGTTAAATCAAAAAAAGAAAAAAAGAAAAGGGTTCCTAAGTCATTAGAAAGTGTTACTAAAAAGAAAGAAGATATAGATAAAATTGACGAAAAATTAGAAGAAATATTAGGAAAATAATAAATAAAAAATATGAACCTAAACAAAGTATTTTTAATCGGAAGAATTGCCACAGATATTGAAATGAGGTCAACTCCAGCTGGCCAAAATGTTTCAACTTTCTCATTGGTAACAAATAGAAAATGGAAAGACAAATCTGGTCAGATGCAAGAAGATTCTCAATTTCATAGAATCGTTCTCTGGAATAGATTAGCCGAAATTGCCTCTCAATTCCTTTCTAAGGGTTCTTTAGTGATGATTGAGGGAAGAATACAAAATAGAAACTGGGAAGGTAAAGATGGTGTTAAAAGATATACTACTGAAATAATTGGTGAATCAATGCAAATGGGTCCAAAAGGTCAAGGAGGTGAAACTCTAAAACAACAAGAAAAGCAAGACGATGACATTCCAGTCATTGAAGATGGGGATGAGATTGACATTAAAGATATTCCCTTTTAATAAATAATAAAAATATGTATTGTTACTTTTGTAAAAGAAATATAAATGAAATTAATTTCCGTGATACAGAGAATCTTCAAAAATATATCTCAAAATCAGGAAAAATCAAACCAAAGAAAAAAACGGGCACTTGTGCAAAGCATCAAAGAGAAGTGTCTACCGCTATTAAAAGAGCTAGAATAATGGGACTATTACCATTCGTAGAAAAGTAAAAGAACCTTTTAAGGGTTCTTTTCTTTTATTGCCTCTTGTATTTCTTTTAGTATCTTAGGATTTTCCTTAAGGAATTCTTTTGCTTTTTCTATCCCCGCTCCTAACTTAATATCACCATAGCTAAAATATGCTCCTGATTTTTTCACAATTTCTTCTTTTACTCCTAAATTAATTGCCTCAGAATATTTTGATATTCCTTCATTATAATAAATATCAAACTCCGCTGTCTTAAAGGGTGCGGCAACTTTATTTTTTACAATTTTTGCCTTAATTCTATTTCCAATAATACTTTCTCCTTGTTTTATCTGAGCAATTCTTCTTAATTCAATTCTTACTGAACTGTAAAATTTTAATGCAAGTCCGCCGGGAGTTGTCTCCGGGTTTCCAAAAACAACACCAATTTTCATTCTTGTTTGATTTAAAAAAATTACTATTGTTTTTGTTTTTGAAACAATTGAAGAAAGTTTTCTTAATGCTTGTGACATTAATCTTGCTTGAAGTCCAATTTGTAATTCCCCCATCTCTCCCGCTACTTCTGCTTTCGGAACTAAAGCGGCAACAGAATCAACTACTATTACATCAACTTCACCTGACCTAACTAAGCTTTCAACAATCTGAAGACCTTGCTCAGCTGAATCAGGTTGAGAAATCAAAAGGTCATCCACATTAACTCCAATTCTTTGAGCATAGTCAGGATCTAATGCATGCTCAGCATCAATAAAAGCGGTAACACCACCCATTTTCTGTGCCTCAGCAATTATACTTAATGATAGTGTTGTCTTACCTGTGCTTTCCCCTCCATATATTTCAATAACTCTCCCTCGTGGAATACCCATCACGCCTAAGGCTAAGTCCAAAGATAAAGATCCTGTAGGAACAATATCTACATTAACCTTTTGGGCATCTTTCAATTTCATTATCGCTCCCTCGCCATATTTCTCCTGAATTTCTGATATCGCTTCTTCAAGATTAATTTTCTCTTTTTCTTCTTTCTTTTTAGCCATAATTAATTATTCTCTTTCTCTCTGCGTCTTTGTTCAATAATTTTTTCGATACGCTTTTTACTATCATATCCTTTAGAAAGATTAATGACAACGTCTTTTTTATGAGGAGACATTTTTTCAGTAATTTTATCTGGAAGTCCCTTCTCTTTTCGAAGATTATTTAATTTTTCAAACTTTTGACTTTTTTCTTCGTTTGCAAATGGATTTTCTATTGACATATATTTATTATTATTATTATTATTAATTATTCTTCTTCGCTAAAATATACTTCTCTTGGTTTTGCCCCTTCTTGTGGACCAACAACTCCACGTTCCTCTAATATGTCCATTAACCTTGCAGCTCTAGCATACCCTATTCCTAACCTTCTTTGCAAGAGTGAAGTTGAGGCCTTCTTTGATGATATAACTGTGCGCTTTGCTTCTTCATACATTGGATCTTCTTTAGAATAAAAATTATCCATTTGTGTTTCTGGTGCTTCTGCTGATTTAGTTAATTCACTCATTAATGAATTGTCTTCTACTTCTGTTTCTAAAAATCCCTCTTCAATTTCATCAGTTGTTTCCTTAATAGCAAGATTAGAATCAGTAATCCAATTAATTACTTTTTTAATTTCATTTTCAGATATAAATGGATTTTGAACTCTTTTGGGTTTTGAAAATTCTTTTGATAATAGTAACAAATCACCTTTTCCTAATAACTTTTCTGCTCCGGAACTATCTAATATTGTTCTTGAATCAACCAATGACCCAACTTTAAGAGCAATTCTTGATGTAATGTTTGCTTTAATTAGTCCTGTGATAACCTCAACTGATGGTCTTTGTGTCGCTAAAATTAAATGTATTCCGGTTGCTCTAGACATTTGAGCTAATCTTACAATATATGACTCAATTTCTTTTCCCTTTACACTCATTAAATCAGCCAACTCATCAATAATTAAAATTATATATGGAAGTTTATCTTCTCCTTTCTTCTCCATTTTTTGATTATAAGAAATAATATCTCTACTATGCCCTGCCGCTAAAACGGTGAATCTTCTTTCCATTTCTCCAACTAACCATTTTAGAGCAACAAGAGTTTGATTAGCATCGTAGATTACAGGACACAATAAGTGCTCTAAGTTAGAGTAAATTGGAAACTCTACTCTTTTAGGGTCAACTAAAATTAACTTCATCTCATCGGGACTATTTCTGTATAATAAGCTTAAAATAATAGAATTAAGACAAACTGTTTTTCCTGATCCAGTAGTTCCTCCAACTAATAAATGAGGCATTTCTGCTAAATCAGCAAAAGTTGGCGTTCCTTTAACATCTTTACCTATGGCCATCAAAAGTGGTGCGGGAGAATTCTTAAACTCGTCTGTATCTAGTATTTCTCTTAGTCCGACAACAGCTCTTTTTTTATTTCCTACTTCAATTCCTACAAGAGACCTTCCAGGAATTGGTGCTTCAATTCTAATTGTTGGACTAGCCAGTGCAAGGGCTAAATCATTTTGTAAGGCGGTAATTTTAGACAATTTAATTCCTTCTGCTGGCTTTAGTGTATATTGAGTTACTGTTGGACCAACGTTAACTTCGGACATTTCAACTGGTATACCAAATGTATGTAATGTTCTTTTAATAACCGATGAATTATATGATATATCTCCCCCTTCAGGAAATCCTCCCTTTTTAGACAATAAATCAAGTGGAGGATACTTATACTCTTTACTTTCTTGCTTCTTTTGTTCAAATGTTTTTAAGTTTTTGTCTTCTTTTTTAACTTCTACTTCTATTGGTTTTTCCTCTTTTTTAGGTATGAATTTGCCCCAATCAAAAGGAAGTAATTTCTTTTTACTAATTTCAACTTTAATTTCTTCTTCTTCATCATATCCCTCATCTTCTTTAATTTCTTTAATGGTTTTCTTGAATGGTTGAATAATAATCCATAGAGAGATAAGAATTGCGATTGTAAACAAGGCATAAGAGACAATATAATCAAGACCTTTTAATATCGGCCATGATATTAAATATCCAATCCACCCACCATCGAGTGAATTATTCCAAACAAAATCTTGTGCTAACTCTGGGTTTAATAAACTTAAAAATCCAGACAAACCAATAATTAAAATAATTGTTGAAATAATTAAAGAGTTTCTATTGTCTTCAAAGTGCTCTCCTCCTTTAAGAAGTATTATTCCAAAAATAGCAAAAATTATTGGAAGAATGTATATTACATTACCAATTAAAAAATCAAAAAACTTTTTGAGCGTCTCTCCTACCGAGCCAGCATTACCTGAAAAGGAGAAAACAAAAATAATTGCTAAAAGAAAAGACAAAGAAGCAAACAAATATCTCTTTGTCTTTTCCGGTAATTTAAAATTAAACTTTCTTACGGAAATATTTTTTTGTACTTTCTTCTTTTTTGCCATAGCTACTTATTTTCTTTATTGTAGCTCAATCCTGTCCCAATTGGAAGTAGTTTACCTAAAATTACGTTTTCTTTTAGTCCTCTTAATTTGTCTTCTTGTCCCCTTAGAGATGCCTCTATTAAAACTTTTGATGTTTCTTGGAATGATGCCGCTGATAAGAAGCTATCAGTATTTAGAGCAACTTTTGAAACTCCTAAAAGCAAATCTTCTGCTTCAATTAATCTCTTGCCTGCTTTTTCTAATTCTTCATTTTCTTCAAGCATTAATGCTTTAGAAATAATTTCTCCTTGACTAAAGCGACTATCTCCCGAATCTTTAATTTTAACTCTTGAGAACATTTGTCTTACAATAACTTCAATGTGTTTATCATGGATTCCTACACCTTGAGAAATATATACTTTTTGAATCTCAGAAATAATGTAATCCTGAACCGCTTTTGTTCCAAGAAGCTTAAACATCTTTCTAAGGTCAATTGATCCAGCAATCAAGGGCTGTCCTTTTGTTACTATGTCCCCTTCTTTAACTAAAATTTCAATTGATGATGTTATCGGATATTCAATTACATCGTCTTCCTCTTCCTTACCATTTGTTTTGATAGTTTGGACCTTAATCGCTCCTTTCTTTTCATCAATTTCAATAACTTTTCCATCTTTTAAGGCAATCTCAGCTTCTCCTTTTGGGGGCCTTCTCTCAAAAATTTCTTCTACCCTAGGAAGACCACGAGTAATATCTGCTTCTCCTGCTACACCTCCAGTATGGAAAGTTCTCATTGTTAATTGAGTTCCTGGTTCACCAATTGATTGAGCGGCAACTACCCCTACTGCTTCTCCAATATTAATTAACCCTCTCCAACCCATATCAAGACCATAACATTTTTGACAAACTCCTCTGACACATTTGCATGTTAGTGGGGATCTAATTTTAACGGTCTCAATTGCATCTATATTTTTTATCTTCTGAGCTTTCTCTAAATCAATCATCTCTCCATTTTTTACAATTACTTCGTTTGTTTTTGGGTCAATAATCTTCTCTAATGAAACTCTGCCAAATATCTTATTAGCAAAGTCCTGATTAATTTTATCAGCATCTTTTTTACTTACAACTAGACCCTCTTTATCTCCACAATCTTTCTCATTAACAATTACTTCGTGAGCAACATCAATTAGCCTTCTGGTTAAATATCCTGATGTTGATGTTCTTAATGCAGTATCAGCAGTACCTTTTCTAGCACCATGAGTTGAAATAAAGTATTCCAAAACATTAAGCCCTTCCTTATATGAGTTCTTAACTGCTAATTCAATAATTTTACCAGTTGGACTAGCAACAAGACCTTTCATACCTGCCATTTGTACTGGTTGAGACCATGAACCTCTTGAACCAGAATCAATAATACTAAATACTGGACTTTTAGAAGAAATTGATTGAGGAACAAGTTTTTCTATTTCTGATTTTACTTTTTTCCAAACTTCAATTATTTGAGTTGTTTTCTCGTCACGAGACAAAAGACCTTTTTCATAATAATCATCAATTGTTTTAATTTTTTCTTCTGCCTCTTTTATTAATCCCGGTTTTTCTTTAGGAACAGTAAGGTCTCCCATTCCCCATGTAATTCCTGAGCGAGTTGCAAATTCAAATCCTAATTTCTTAATCTTATCTAATGTATCAACAGCACTAGCGCCATATACATCAATCACTTTGTTAATCATTTTCTTTACTGTTTTTGAATCCATAGTTTCATTCTGATATTCAAAATCCTCAGGTAAGACATTATTAAAAATAATTCTTCCAACACTCGTCTCAATAATTTGATCATCAATCCTAACTTTAATTAGTACTTTGATATTAATCTTTTTTAAATTGTAAGCAATTAGCGCCTCTTCTTTTGATCCAAAAACTCTTCCTTCTCCCTCTAAACCATTAACTATTTTAGTTAGATAATAACAACCTAAAATCATATCTTTAGTAGGAACCATAATTGAATCCCCAGTTGATGGTTTTAATAAGTTTTGAGTAGAAAGAATTCTTTCTTTTGCTTCTTGCTGAGCTTCGTCTGACAAAGGAACATGAATAGCCATCTGGTCTCCATCAAAATCGGCATTAAAAGCAGTACAAACTAAAGGATGTAATTGTATTGCTTCTCCTTCAATTAGCACCGGCTTAAATCCTTGAACTCCTAAACGATGTAGCGTTGGAGCTCTATTTAATAAGACGTATTTTTCTTTAACTATTTCTTCTAGTATTTCCCAAACTTCGTTTGTTTCATCTTCAATTAATCTTGTTGCCCCGCGCACATTAAAAGCAAGCTCTCTATCAAGTATTTTTTTAATTACAAAAGGCTTAAATAATTCCAAAGCCATCTTTTTAGGAACACCACATTCATCTAATTTAAGATTAGGACCAACAACAATTACGCTTCTTCCTGAATAATCAACTCTTTTTCCTAATAAGTTTTGTCTAAACCTTCCACTTTTTCCTTGAAGCATATCGGCTAAACTTTTCAATAACCTTCTTCCTCCTGTTGAGGCCAGAGTTGTCGTACTTTTACGCATATTGTTATCAATCAAAGCATCAACTGCTTCTTGAAGCATTCTTTTTTCGTTTCTAACGATAACATCAGGAGCATTAATCTCTAAAAGATATTTTAGTCTATTATTTCTATTGATAACTCTTCTATATAAATCATTCAAATCAGATGATGCATACCTACCTCCATCTAATTGAACCATTGGTCTTAAATCAGGTGGCAAAACTGGCAAAACATCAATAAACATCCACTCTGGTCTTACTTTTGCGGCAAGCATATCTTTGAATATTTTCAATCTTCTGTAAATTATTTTTTTGTCTTCAGTTGATTTCTTAGACTCCATTTCTTTTTCAATCTTAGCAATTTCTTTGCTAATATCTAACTTAGAAAACAAATCTCTAATTACTTCTGCACCTGTGCCTGCTTCAAAAACCTCACCATATTTTAATGAAAGTGCATGATATTCATTTTCATTCAAAACAGCTAATGGAGTTATTGAATCAAGCTCTTGTTTTGCCTTATCTTTTGCTTTTTTAAGATCACTTAAGGCAATTTCTTGTTGCTTTTCGTTTTCAATATTCTTTTTAATATCTTTTGCCTTTGATTTAAACTCTTCTTCAATTTCACTTAATATTCCTGCTTTCAACTTATCATCAACTTTAGTAACAATGTATGAAACAAAATAAATTACTTCCTCAATTTTGTGTAATGGAACGCCCAAAACCATTCCAATTCTTGATGGAATTCCTTTTAAGAACCAAATATGAGAAACAGGAGTAGCCAGCTTTATATGTCCCATTCTTTCTCTTCTGACAGATGATTTTGTTACCTCAACTCCACATCTATCACAAACTATTCCCTTGTATCTTATCCTCTTATATTTTCCACAATAACATTCATAGTCCTTTGTTGGTCCAAATATCTTCTCGCAAAACAAACCATCCTTCTCCGGTCTTTGAGTTCTATAATTAATAGTTTCTGGTTTAGTTACCTCTCCGTATGACCAGTCAAGAATGTCTTGAGGAGAAGCTATTTTAATTTTGATTGATTCTAAATTAGAGACAAACATATTTTTATTTATTTAATTAATCTTCTTCCTCAACTTTTCCTTTAATTATTACATTTAGAGAAAGAGCTTTTAATTCTGATAATAATAAATTAAATGATGCCGGTATATTAGGACTCTTAATTTTTTCTCCCTTCAAAATTGCTTCATAAGTTGCCGCACGACCAGCAACATCATCTGACTTAATAGTTAACATCTCTTGAAGAGTGTAAGCCGCTCCATATCCTTCTAATGCCCAGACCTCCATCTCTCCAAATCTTTGTCCTCCAAATTGTGCTTTTCCTCCTAATGGTTGTTGAGTAATTAAAGAATAAGGTCCAATTGAACGCATATGGATTTTATCTTCTACCATATGAGCTAATTTCATCATATATATATATCCAACAGTAATTTTTTCTGGAAAAAATTCTCCGGTTTCTGGGTCTATCAATTTAAGTTTTCCATCTTCGGGGTATCCAGCTAATTTTAATTCTTCTCTAATATCTTCCTCTACTGCTCCGGACAAAGATGGTGTTTCTGCTAAATATCCTAACTTGCTTGCGGCAAGGCCTAAATGAGTTTCCAAAATTTGTCCCAAGTTCATTCTTGATGCAACTGATAATGGATTAAGAATAATATCTACCGGAGTTCCATCTTCTAAAAATGGCATTTCTTCTCTTGGTAAAATCTTAGCAATAATACCTTTGTTTCCATGTCTTCCAGCCAACTTATCTCCCACTTGAATTTTTCTAACTTCTGAAATTCTAATCCTTATCTTTTTAATAACTCCTGACTCTAATGAATAACCTGCTTCTCTTGAAAAAACTTTAACATCGGTTACTCTTCCTCTTTTGCCATGCTCAACTCTTAATGATGTATCTTTTACTTCTTTTGCTTTTTCTCCGAAAATAGCACGAAGTAATCTTTCTTCAGCTGATAAATCTGCTTCTCCCTTTGGAGAAATTTTACCAACTAAAATATCATTGGGTCCCACTTCAGCTCCAATTCTAATTATTCCCTCTTCATCTAAATCTTTTAATTTGTCTTCTCCAACATTAGGAATATCAGATGTAGTTAATTCTGGCCCAAGTTTTGTTTCTCTAACATCACAAAAGAAATCCTCTATATGAACAGAAGTAAAAACATCTTCTTTAATTAGTCGGTCTGATAAAACAATAGCATCTTCATATGTAGAGCCCCTCCATGAAATAAAAGCAACTAAAAGGTTTCTTCCCAAACTCAATCTTTCTTGATCAATAGACCCACCTTCAATTAAAGCATCACCTTTTTTAACAATATCTCCTTTATTCACTACTGGCATTTGATGCATACAAGAATATTGGTTAGTTCTATCAAATATTCTAGGATAATATGTTTTAATTTTTCCTGATGTTGTCCCTTTGACTTGAACTTCATTAGCATCGACATAAACTACCTTTCCTGCTTCTAAAGCAGTAACTAATTGACCGGAATCCTTAGCCGCCCAATATTCCATTCCTGTTCCAACAAAAGGTGCTTCTGGATTTACTAATGGCACCGCTTGTCTTTGCATATTTGAACCCATTTGGGCACGATTAGCATCATCATTTTGTAAAAAAGGAATTAAACTAGTAGAAACAGATGTAAATTGTTGAGGCGAAACATCAATATAATCAATCTCTTCTCTTTCTATTTCCCCTGCTTCACCTCTAATTCGTGCTTCTACTCTTTCGTTTAGTATATTTTTATTATCATCAAGTAAAATACTTGCTGGAGCAATATTATATTTTTCTTCTTTATTAGCATCCATATAAAAGACCTCGTTAGTCAATTTATTGTTTTTTACCTTAAAGTATGGCGTATCTAAGAATCCATAGGGATTCAATCGTGCATAAAGTGATAGGTGCGTTACAAGACCTACATTAGGACCTTCTGGTGTTTGAATAGGACAAATTCTTCCATAGTGAGATGGTTGCACATCTCTTACATCAAATCCAGCTCTTTCTCTTGTCAATCCGCCCGGACCAGTTGCCGTTAACCTTCTTTTGTGTTCAATTTCTGATAAAGGATTAACGTTATCCATAAATTGAGAGAACTGACTAGCAGTAAAAAACTGCATTACTTGTGCAGAAAAAGGCCTTGGATTAATTAATTGTGCTGGAGTTAAATTTTCAAAATCAAGAGTTGACATTCTATCTTTAATAATCCTTGACATTCTAGAAATACCAACTCTTAACTTACTTGATATCAATTCTGATATCGTTTTGACTCTTCTGTTGCCCAAGTGATCAATTACATCGGACACTGCTCTTGGATCATTGTTTAATCTAATAATCTCTTTCATTACTGCCACAATATCATCAACTGATAACACTCTATCTTCTTTCGTTATTTCTTCTTTTGTTTTCAATCCAGGAACTCTTGACCACATTTTCCATCTTCCTACTTTGGACAAATCATATCTATCAAAATTAAAAAACATATTAAAAATCAACTCTTTTGCCGCATCTGGATTAGCCATCTCGCCTGCCCTCAATCTCTGATATATTTCTAAAAGTGCTTCTTCTTGATTATTAGTAATGTCTTTTTTAAGTGTTTCTTCAATATATGATATTTCACCATTATCAAAACCAGTAAACATTTGTCTAATATCATCGTCATTAAATCCTCCTAATGCCTTAAGTAGAGTTGTTGCTGGTAATTTTCTTTTTCTATCTATCTTTACATTTAAAACCCCTGAAGCCTCTGTTTCAAACTCTAACCATGAGCCACGATTAGGAATTATTTTAGCGGCAAAACATCTCTTCCCTTTTGTTATATTCAATGGAAAAAATACTCCCGGTGAACGAGTTAATTGAGAAATTACAACTCTTTCTACTCCATTTAAGATAAAGGTTCCTTTGTCAGTCAATAAAGGAAAGTTTCCGAAAAATATCTCTTGTTCTTGAGATCTCTTTGTTTTTAAATTTTTTAATCTAACCTTAACTCTTAGCGGTGCTTCATACGAATCATTGTTTTCCCTTGCGATAAAACCATTTGGATAATTAGGATCACCTAATTCATATCCTAAAAAGTCCAATTCAAATTCTTTGCCTGTATAGTCCCTAATTGGAGAGACCTCTCTAAAAAGCTCTTTTAGTTCTTCTTCCCAAAATTGCCTCCAACTTTCTTGTTGCATAAAAATTAAACTAGGCAAGGGATAAGATATTTTACTTTTAGCAAAACTTTTTATTTTAGTTTTCATATGATTTTATTTATTTAGAAACAAAAAACACCCACATTTTTTATTTGGGTTAAATTGCTATTTAATTTGAAGAATTGTGTTTTGAAATCAAAATAATAGGTAATTATATTACAAATTATATTTAATCTATCACAAACAAATATATTGTCAAGAGTTAATTAACATATTCTGTAATATTCCTAAAGCAATAAAAGTAAAAACCAAATTACTGCCACCATAACTAACTAATGGCAATGGCAAACCTATCACTGGCAAAAGTCCTAAATTCATTCCAATATTGATAGCCATTTGAAAAAATATTCCAATTGAAAGACCTGTTGCAAACAATCTAGCAAAATTAGACCTCGCATCAAGAGCTATTTTTAATATTCTCCAAAAAAGAATAATAAAAAGAGAAAGTAAGAATGTTACGCCAATTAGACCCATCTCCTCAGCTATAGCTGAAAAAATAAAGTCGGTCTTTGGTTCAGGCAAAAAGCCATTTTGAACTTGAGAACCATTACCAATCCCCTTTCCCATAATTCCCCCAGAACCAATTGCAATTAATGCTTGATTTCTATTCCATCCAGCACCTAATGGATCTTCTTGAGGATTAATGTAGTTAATTATCCTGTCCTTTTGATAATCCTCAAAAAGAAAAGACCATATTAAGAAAAAAGAAATAATGCCAATCAAACAAATAAATAAAAAATTTCTTACTTTAATTCCAGAAACTATTAAAATACCAATCCAAATTGCAACTATTACCATTACTGAACCAAATTCTGGCTGCAAAAATATTAAAATGGCTGGAATCAGAGCATATATTCCAGAAAGAATAATATGTTTAATTTTGTACATTTCAACATGTCTTTTACTAAAATATTTTGCTAAAAGAATAATTAAAACTATTTTTGTTAATTCAATAGGGTTAAAACTTATTGGCCCAATCATATACCAAGATTTAATCCCCCTAATTTCAGGAGCAAAAAAGAATACACCAATTAAAAGAATTATTGATAAAAAATAAAGAGATAAAATAATAGCAGAATTTTCCCTGATATTTCTATTATCAAAGAAACTAAATAAAATCATCGCCAATACACCAATAAAAATAAATATTGCTTGTCGATAAACATCAGAAAAATCACCTGATGAAATACAGGCGCTATATATACTAATAAGCCCCATTATTGATAATCCTAAGGCAGAAAAAAATAAAATCAAGTCCAGTTTTTTAATGTGGCCAATTATATTCATTTAATCATTCTTAAAAAATCATCTTCGTTTATTGTCTTTATTCCTAATTCTATTGCTTTATTGTACTTACTGCCTGGATTTTCTCCTACCACTAGATAATCTATATTCTTTGAAACAGCGCTATACACCTCTCCTCCTAAAGATACTATTTTTTCTTTGGCTAATTCCCTACTTAGTGCTTTCATTGTTCCTGTAATTACAAATTTTTTACCTGATAATTTATTACTTTTTTGTTCTTCTAAAAAATATCTCACACCCTTATTTTTTAATTCATTTAAAAAGAGTTCATTTTCTTTATTAGAAAACCATTCAACAATGGATTCAGAAACAACTGGTCCAATATCACCAATACTCTCTAATTCTTCCTTGGAAGCGTTTTTGATTTCTTCAATTGTTTTGAATCTTTTTGCTAAACTATGAGATGTTTTTTGTCCCACATTTCTAATACCTAATGAATAAATAAATTTGGAAAAAGGAATATTTTTTCTTTTTTGTATATTTTCTATAATCTTTTGTGCTGATTTTTGAGCAAATCTTTCTAGAGGCAAAATATCACCCTCTTTTAATTCAAATAAGTCAGAAGGAATTGAAACAAGACCTTCTTCAATAAATTTTTCTAAGGCCTTGGGACCAATACCTTCTATATTAAAAGCTCCTTTTGAAACAAAGTGCTTGAACCAGCCAATTTTTCTCTTAAAGCATTTTGTATTAGGACACCTCCAAACAACCTCGTCTTTTTTCTTAACTAAATCACTTCCACATGATGGACAACTACTAACCATTTTAAATGCTTTTTCTTTTCCTGTTCTTAACTCAGGAAATACTTTACTTATTTCTGGAATAACATCTCCTGCTCTACCAACAACAACAGTATCTCCTATTTTAAGACCTAATCTTTCAATTTCTTCTTGGTTATGAAGTGTCGCTCTGGTAATAGTTACACCATTTATATTCACTGGTTTTAATATGGCAACCGGTGTCATTGCTCCAGTTCTTCCTACTTGTATTTTAATATCTTCAACTATTGTTGTTGCTTCTTTTAGTGGAAATTTTAATGCAATAGCTCCTCGTGGTGCTTTACCAACAATTCCTAATTGATGAAAAATATTATTATCATTAATTAAAACAACAATTCCGTCTATTTCATAGGGAAATTTTTCTCTGTGGTCTTGCCAGTAGTTATAAAGATCAAAGACCTCGTCCATATTTTTACATAACTTATTGTATTTATTAGTTGTTTTGAAACCGAAACTTTCTAGCAATTGATGCTCTTCTTGGTGTGTTTTTTGTCCCAAATCGGTAACAATACTATAAATATTAGCATCTAATTTTCTTTGAGCAGTAACATTAGGATCAAGTTGTCTAATTGAACCAGCGGCAAGATTTCTCGCATTGGCATAAGGAATATCTTTATCTTTATTTATTCTTTCAAATTCTTTTTTACTAATAATCGCTTCACCTCTAACAATTAAATGCTGAGGATAATCACCTTTTAATTTTAATGGAATTGATTCTATTGTTTTAATATTTTGAGTAACATTTTCTCCAACAAGACCATCGCCTCTTGTGGAACCAAGAACTAAAATACCATTCTCATAAACAAGTTCTATTGCTAGTCCATCTAATTTTGGCTCACAATAATAGCTATAATCCGCTGGGAGTAATTTTTGATTCCTTTTTTCCCAGTTATCCATATCTTCCCTTGAAAAAGCATCATTAAAAGAGTACATAACATTTTCTCTTTTTACTTTTTCAAAATATTCTAATGGCTTGCCACCTATCCTTTGAGTTGGAGAGTCCTTAGTAACAAATTGAGGATATTTTTCTTCTAAATCAAAAAGTTCTTTTTTGAGAGAATCAAGGGCCTCTGGAGATATTTCTTCTTTATCTTCGGTATGATAAAGATGACGATAATAATTAATCAGTTCTCTAAGTTGCTTTATTCTATTTTCATCTTTTTTAGTCATTAACAGGGAAATAAACCTCTATTCTTTTTCGGGCATCACCATAAGATCCTGTTGAGATAATGGTGGTCTTTTCAGTTTCACATGTTATTTTAACATCATAGGAACCATTATATTCAGAATCACCAATTTGTCCGCTGAAATTCTCACAATAATCTGGGTTATTAGCTATTAAATAAAGTGCTTTTTCTACTCCACTATCAGCGGCATAAAAAGCGTTTCCTGAATCCCTTACAATTATAGCTAAATTTACTCCTCCAACAATTATATTTGACAATCCTAAAACAGCCGCTAGCAAAACAGACATCATTATAACTATGAGATATAAGGCAAATCCTTTTTGATTATTATTTTTGTAGTCTTTCATATCTCTAATTGTCTTTTTGAAGCGGTTGATTGAATAGTTATCTTCGAAGTAACTCCATCTTGCTCTTCTTTATGCATATTTATTAAGGTTGTAACTCTTGGCTGATTACCAATACTGTCTCCAAAAATACTAAATTTTAAACTATTTACTTTAAATGATGGAGATGCAATAACAGATGCTACACCAAAATTAGAACTACTGGTATCAGTTGAAGATCTTTCTTTTATTAAATTGTTCTCTAAAAAAAATTCTCTGCAGACATAGTCGGAAATTTCAGCATTATAAGAAATAAATCTTATGCTACTTCCACCACCAGAAATATTATATGTAGAACCAATAGTAATACAACTACCATCAACATCCTTGATAGCCATCCTTATTTTTGAATTCATATATTCTAAAACATAACTAGATTGCTCTAATAATTCTTGACTATAAATAATTCTACTTTGAGATTTTATTGAAGCAACAAAAACATTAATTAAAGCAACTGATATTATTCCAAATAAAGCAATACAAACTAACACTTCAACCAATGTAAATCCTTTTTTATTTTTTAATATTGATTTTATTGATTCCATAAACCATTATTATAAACATTAGAAATTAATGTTATTGATTTGTCTTCCCAATAAACATCAACCCTTACCACCATTTCATCATCATTTTCTCCTGCTCCAATTGTTATTCTCCTTCTATAATAAGTTTCTATACCGTCATTATATTTATAACCATTATCTGACAGGTAAAGATTTCTTCCATCTCCGTCAAAAGTAGATAAACCATTACTATCATAAGAGCCTTCACAACCATTGGAGCATTGGGTAAGTCCAAGATTCCAAGGATAATTTACCTCATCATTTTTTAACTTATTAGAATCTCTAATGTTTTTTACTATCTCTACTCCCTCTTGAGCTAAATAAGATGCCACAAAACTATCTTTAATCACCTTTGAGTAATCAGAAAACCTAGAAACCATAGAAAACACTCCTAAAACTCCGATGCTTACAATACTAAGTCCAACGATTATTTCAACTAAAGTAAAACCTTTTTGTTTTTTATTTTCTTCCATTTTGTTAAGGTTGATAAATCTCGAAACTACCAACACTATTTATTTTAATTACCTTTTTAATATCGTTTCGATCAGTAACTCTTAGCACTATTTCACCAATTGAATCACTTGCGGCATCACCAATGTATGTTATCGGTCCTGGAGGGAAAAAAGAAATACTTAGATTGTCTACAGGAAAACCATTACGCATTAAGTTTTCTATTCTAACATCTTCTGGAAAGCCCAAAACCTTTACAACTCCATCTTCAGAAAAATTATATCTAGGATCTTCATCTCTATTCTCGTATACATTATACTGATCTTTCAAATTGATGTCAAAATACAATCCATAACCATTACCATTTGATGTATAAGCAATACCAGCTAATGCTTTTTGCTGAGCAATTCTAATTTCTTGACCAATGCCCTGGGCACTTCTTTCTAACGAAAAATAGCTATCACTTACATTATAATTATAAAAAATTGTGGCAGATACTATAGATATTAATGCTACCATTACTAATAATTCTATTAAGGTAAAAGCTTTTTTGTTGTTTTTCATATTAAAGATAAGTACCAGTTTAAAATAATTTCTCCAAAAAAATAAGCAACAAACATTCCCAATAAAAGAAATGGAGCAAAGGGAATTTCAGAATCTTTCTGTCTTTTTTTCAAAATAATCATTATAGTTCCCACAATAGCACCAAATAAAAAGCCAAGGAACAAACCAATAACAATATATGGCCAACCAAGAATTAAACCAATTAAAAAGGCCAATTTAACATCACCAAAACCCATTGCCATTCCCTTAGAGAAAAACCAAATCAAAAAGAAAAATAAAGAAGCTCCTATTGCAGAAAGAAAATACAAAACAACATCATTAAAATATATAAGTCCGGCAAAAAAAGAATAAAGAATACGAATAATTGACAAAAGAATCAATAAAAAAACTAATCTATCAGGAATAGTATAATATTTAATGTCATAAACAAAAATAATAATAAATAAAGATATTGATACTAACCAGAAAATTAAATCTACACCAATTCCTAAATTTAAATATAGGAATAAAAAAAGTAGTCCTGTAAAAAATTCTACCAAGGGATATTGATATGATATTTTTTCCTTACAATAACGACATCTTCCTTTTAGAAATAAGAAGCTTAAAATAGGAAATAAATCAAAAAAATTTAAATCATGTTTACATTTTGGACAATAAGATCTACCAAAGATAAAACTTTCCCCCTTGCTCATTCTCCAAATAACACAATTAAGAAAACTTCCTACAATTAACCCAAAAATAAATATGAATATTTCTATCATATTAATATTTTAGCACGCAAATAGAATAAAAAACACCCCCTTGAAGAAAGGGAGTAGTAAATTATTTACATTTATAATCCGATTCACATCCTGAGCTAAAGCCAAGATATCCACTATAGTCAATACAATAATTTTCTTCTGTTTCTAATGTCTTTGAAATACAATACTTTGAAACTTCTTCATTTTTACTATTCATCTTAATACTAAGTCCATCAGGAAAAGTGCTTACTATAATGCTACATAAGAAGTGACCATCTCCAGTCCCTGTAAAAAAATTAGAATCTATTTTACAAAAATCTATATTAATATCTTCATCACTATTATTATAAAAACCATTTTCTTCCTTAAATTTTTCTGCAAATTCCTTTAATTGAACCATGTTTCTTTGAATTTTCTCATATTCTAACGAAACAGGAACTTCATTGGTCTTGTCTTCTTTTCCAAGGAAAAAGATAAGATACAATACAATTAAGATAAGTACAGCAACAAGCAATATTTTCAATATTAATTTTTTTTTATTTTCTTTTTCCATTTACTTTAATTAATACAATTCTTATTCAATGCTATAAAATTAAAAAATACACTAATTAGGGGCAAGTAGTTCCACTACAGATAGCAGTAGCACTTCTTGTAACTTTTCCTGTGCTATCCATGCATAAGTAAAGATCACTACTACTGTTCAATTTAGA
>ERZ795058.1249-NODE-1249-length-34939-cov-12.697053_pt1 | contig 34939 bp, 26 predicted proteins | sample MGYA00375142_ERZ795058 | MGnify/ENA primary metagenome ERZ795058 (study PRJEB30187, sample SAMN05720210) | activated sludge metagenome | isolation source: anaerobic digester from wastewater treatment plant | place: Japan | collected 2015-04-20 ... | reverse complement strand
TGGCCGGTGACCACATCGGAAATCAGCCGAGTGCGGTATTCGCGCATCAGCTCGATCTCGCGCTGAGCGCGGATAATGGCTTGGTCGATCTCGGCGCACTTTTTGTCTATGTACTCAACGATGCTCTCTTGCTCAGCCAGGGTCGGCAATCCTAAGTAGTTGGACAAATAATGCCGCTCATCCAAATTTTGAATGCCAGTCGTCTGCTTAATTGAAGGCATGTTTCTGCGAATGGCCTGCAGATTCGCAAGAACGAACAACAGAAATCTCGGTTTTATAACACATAAATCAGGGCGAAGGCGGGTAACAAAGTTTGATGTAACTGCGGCGAAATTCACGTCGAAATATACGACCCTTCCGACAGGTTCAGCGTCTCCTCCACCTGATTTCTCCATCAGAATATCGCCCGCTTTTAACAGCCGCGTTTTCTGGGCGTTTTGCGGGATCGCCCTTATGGTCAAGTTAGCTTGTGAGATGGACAGGTTGCGCATGTCGAAGTCCGCAACTCTTATGCACACAATGTGTTCATCTGAGTTTCTTGCCTCCGGTTCCTCACCCCAAATTCCGGCCACATAGCTCTCAATGCAAGCGCGGATACGTCGCACCTCCCAATGCTCCGGAATATCCCCGATCCATTCCACGCCGCTGGGTTTGAAATTGACCTTGGGATCGAGCCCCCGGGTCACAGCCTGGTTGATGACGTTCTGCTTCTGCTCCTTGAGCAGTTCGATGAGCCGCCGCTTGTTGCGGATGAATTTGTTGATCTGGGCGGTTTTCCAGTCAAGTAAACGGGCGATTTGTTGTTGTTCGTCTTTGGGGGGGATTGGAAGAAGGGTTCCCTTGAGGTCATCCGGAGATATTTTCATCCGAATTGTGTTTAGCTTTCCCGTATTGCTTTTCTTTATCAGAATGCCCTTGCCATAGATCAACAGATATCGTTGAAAAGCGGGGTTTCCAAATACTTTGTCATAGTATTTGATGTCAACTTCATCGGTAGCAGGAAACAGAGCGTAGTAAACAGGGCTTATTGCCCCTGTATATCGAGACAAACCAACAGCGCCAACTATGACATTCATGCTATTGAGAACAATGTCTCCAGCATGCGCAATCTTGTAAGCAGTTATGTCCCCTTTTCGTTTATTGCCCCCCCTGCCTTCATGGGAGTAGAGCGTTACACCATGTGCTATTGAAAGGGATAGAATCTGCTCAGTTTTAACTGGGCTGTTCTTTTCGTTGCGCAGGCGCAAAACGGTTCGAAGCCTGCGCACTTCCCAGTGGGATGGTACATCACCAAGCCAAGGGGCCTCCGTCGTTTTGTAGTTTCGGTAAGCGGCCAAATTCATCACTCGGCCTCCCCGACAATCTGTTCCAGCAACCCTTCGGTCTCCTGCTCCAGGGCGTAGATATCGGCCTTGATCTCATCCAGGGTGCGCATGGGCGCGGGCCGGTAGAAATGGCGGGTGAAGGAGATTTCGTAGCCCACCAGCGTCTTGCCCGGGTCGATCCATGCGTCCGGGGTGTAGGGCAGCACCTCGCGCCGGAAGAACGCTTCGATACCGCCTTCTTCCAGCAGCGGCACCTGTTCGCTGTCGCGCAGGGCGGTATCCGGCTCGTATTCAACCACACAGGTCCTGCCGCCCACCTCGGCCTCGAACAGGCCGTGGATGGAGTCGGGCGTGGTCTTGCCCGGCTTGTGGACCTTCCTCAGCACCGGCGCGGCGTCCTCGCTGGTGTCGCAGAGGTCGCTCTGCAGCAGCTTCTTGCGCTTGGCGGTGAGCTTGACGCCGTGCTTGTCGGCATCGGCCTCAACGGCGTCCATGAAGGCGTTGAAATCCAGATGCGGCCCGGTTCCAAGCGTCTCGGCCACGCGGTGGGCCAGGTTGGCCAGCGGTTCTTCCTTGGCCTTGGCGCAGGCCCGCTCGAACCGTTCCAGCCGGGCCGGGCTCAGGTCAACGGCGAGGCGCAAGGGACGGTCCACCGTCACCTTCCAGTAGCCGAAGGCCTGGTTGGGGAAGATCTTGGATTTCTCGGTCTCGCGGGGATTGACCACCAGATCGACAATGGTTTGAATCTGCTCTTCGGAGAGTTCGCAATTTTTCTTGCCGAGGTTGCGCCGCAGCGGCACGTACCATTCGGTGGCGTCGATGAGCTGGACCTTGCCCCGGCGCGTATCAGACTTGCGGTTGGTCAGCACCCAGATGTAGGTGGCGATGCCGGTGTTGTAGAACATGTTCTCCGGCAGGGCGATGATGGCCTCCAGCCAGTCGTTCTCGATGATCCAGCGGCGGATATTGCTCTCGCCCTGACCGGCGTCGCCGGTGAAGAGCGACGAGCCGTTGTGGACCTCGGCGATGCGGCTGCCGAGGCGGGTGCTGTGCTTCATCTTGGAGAGCTTGTTGACCAGGAACATGAGCTGACCGTCCGAGGAACGAGTGACCATCTTGTATTCCGGGTCGCCGCCGTGCTGGGTGACAAAGCGCGGATCCTTGATGTCTCCCTTGCCGCCCAGGCGCTCCAAGTCAGTCTTCCAGCTCTTGCCATAGGGCGGATTGGAGAGCATGAAATCGAATTCCTGCGACGGGAAGGCATCGCTGGAGAGCGTGGAGCCGTACTTCATGTTCTCGGCCTCGGCCCCTTCGCCTTTGAGCAGCAGGTCGGCCTTGGAGATGGCGTAGGTTTCCGGCTGCACCTCCTGGCCGAACAGATGAATGGAGACATCCTTGCCGTGGCTTTCGGCCAGCTCGGCCAAGCGCTCTTCAGCCACTGTCAGCATGCCGCCGGTGCCGCAGGCTCCGTCATAGACGAGGTAGGTGCCCGATTCAATATCGTCGGCCACCGGCAGGAAGATCAGGTCAGCCATGAGCTTGACCACGTCGCGGGGCGTGAAGTGCTCCCCGGCCTCTTCGTTGTTCTCTTCGTTGAAACGGCGGATCAGCTCCTCGAAGATGGTGCCCATGGAGTGGTTATCGAGGGCCGGAAGCAGCTCGTTGCCGTCCACGTCCTGCACCGGCTTGGGGCTCAGATTGACGCGGCCGTCGAGAAACTTCTCGATCAGGTGGCCGAGGATGTCGGCCTCGATCAACGTGGGGATCTGGTTGCGGAACTTGAACTTGTCGAGGATCTCCTGGACGTTGGGTGAAAAGCCGTCCAGATAAGCTTCGAAATCGGCCTTGAGCTGTTGTTGCTTGGCGCGGTTCTTCAGGTCGCGCAGGGTAAAGGGCGAGACGTTGTAAAAGGCCTCGCCTGCGGCCTGGCAGAGCGCGGCGTGCTGGTTGGCGATTCCGGCCCCGTCGAGCTGCTTCTTCATGCCGAGCACCTTTTCCTTGCTCGGCTCCAAGAGCGCGTCGAGACGGCGGATGACCGTCATCGGCAGGATCACGTCGCGGTACTTGCCGCGCACGTAGACATCGCGCAACACGTCGTCGGCGATACCCCAGATAAAATTCACGATGCTGTTGTGGATCACATGGTTCATAGCCCGCTACTGCTCCTTACGCCTCTCGTTCATTCCCGCAACCCCTTACTATATTCTGGCAGAGGCGGATTATCAACGCAAAACCTAACACGTAAAGCCTAAAGAGAGCAGTTGAAATTTTAACGGCGTTGGTTTCTGGCAAAACTCGTTTTTCTCACACGAAGGCACGAAGGCACGAAGGTTTTTGGAAGGCGGGCGTTCTCGCGAACCGAACAACTTGAGCGTTGAAAGGTGAGTGCGTCTAAATACCTGTCCCTTTGTCGTTGTTAATTCACGCAAGTGGGCTACCATGGTAGTTCGGGGACACCCCTTGCGGCGTGCCACACGCGGACAATCTCCACAACTTCGCTTGAGTGGCGGATGCGATATACAATTCTGCAAGGTCGGCGAATCACTTCTCGGATGTTTGAATCGCCGAATTCGGGAACGATCCGTCCTGACTCGGGAAAGCGCGACAGACGCTCGACAGTGTTAAACATGCCACGGATGAATTTGGCAGCGGCCATGGGATCTGCTTCGGCAATGTAGGCACTGATCTCACGCAAGTCGAACCGGGCGGAGGGGGACCAAATCAACCGGTAAGCCATTGAGCGAACTCCTCTTTGACGCAGTCATGAGGAATGCCATTGCCTTCATCCAACTCTCGGAGTCCCTTGCGGATGCCGACCAGAAAGTTGATACGCTCCTGCACATCCTCCCAGGTCGCGTTTTCGGGCAGCTCCTCAAGCGTACGAATGGCAAGCTCTTTCGTGTTCATGATTTGACTTTAGCACACAGTTCCAAGGTAATCAATCTGATTCATCACAATCGGTGAAAGTGTCGGTGAAAGCGAAAAGAAAGTTTTGACTCGCGACCCGCGACCTTGCTAGCCCTCCCCCCCCCCAATAAACGGACTTGAGACGTACGACGGGGTGTATTAAACTACCCGTCAAGTAAACCAGATCGGTCCGCGTGGAAAATGCGCGGATGCAACCATTTGAGGAGTTGGACACATGGGTATGCTCGACCAGGTCAAGCAGGCGATGCAGATGCGTAAGGAAGCCAAGCGCATTCAGTCGGAAATTGAGAAGATCACCTTTGAATATGCTAACGGCGGCATCACTTGCGTGGCGCGCGGCGATTTCACGATCGTATCGATCAAGGTGACACCGGAGGCGCTGCAGGAGGTTATTGCCGGCAAGCCGGAACGTTTCGAGACGATGCTCAATAACGTGGTCAACGGCGCTCTCAAAGGGGTCAAGAAGCAGACGCAAGAAGCCATGGCCAAGATGATGCAGGGATCGGGCATGGGCGACATGTTCGGAGGCTGAAACCGTCATGGTCCCGCCAGTCGACAATCTGATCCGCGCGCTGTCCAAGCTCCCCGGACTGGGACGGCGGTCAGCGGAGCGCGCCGCGTTGGCTTTGCTGCGCAAACCCGAGCTGTTGCTGGACACTCTGGTGACGGCTTTGCAGGAGGCGCGTGCCACGGTTTGTTGCTGTACGGTCTGCGGCGGGTTTACAGCGCGTGAGCAGAATCCTTGCGGTCTCTGTGCCGATACTTCGCGCGACAGCACGTTGCTGTGCGTGGTGGAGGAGCCCTCCGATATCTTTGCTATCGAGCGTTCCGGCGGCTATCGTGGGCGGTACCACGCGCTGATGGGCAAGCTCTCTCCCGCGCGGCAGACCGGTCCCGCCGACCTGCGTTTGCGTGCGCTCGTCGAACGCATTGAACGCGGCGGCGTGAAAGAGGTGCTGCTGGCGCTGAGTACTGATATGGAGGGCGACGCCACTGCGGGTTATATCAGTGAACTGCTCGGGCCGCTGGGTGTGCGTGTGACGCGCCTCGCCTTTGGATTGCCCGCAGACAGCGGCGTGGGCTATTCCGATCCGCTGACGCTCAAGCGAGCCATCAGCGGCCGTATCGCGTGTGGCTGACGGCCAGTGGAAAAGCTATGGAAGCGGATAAAACGATTTCTGACACTTTGGTGGACGTGCAGGCGCGCATCGCGGCGGCCTGTGCCAAGGCGGGCCGCAAGCCGGATGAAGTTGAGATCATCGGTGTCACCAAGACGCACGGGCCGGATGTGGTGCGTGAGGCGTGGGAGGCGGGCATCAGGCTTTTCGGCGAAAACAAGGTACAGGAGGCCGCTTGGAAGATCCCGGAGAGCATCAGCGGCCCGTCGTGGCATCTGATCGGCCATCTGCAACGCAACAAAGTACGCCCCGCCTTGGAACTTTTTTCCGTCATCCACTCTGTGGATTCTGTGCCGCTGCTCGAACGACTTGAACGGATCGCCGACGAGTGTGGCCACCGGCCCGAGATTCTGCTGGAGGTCAATGTCTCGGGCGAATCGAGCAAGGAGGGGCTTAAGCCCGAACAGGTGCCCGAGGCGATCGAGTATGCGTTGCAATGCCGCTCGCTCACGCTGACCGGGTTGATGACAATGGCACCGTTCTGTCCCGATCCTGAGTTGGCGCGTCCGGTCTTCGCACACTTGCGCACATATCGCGACCGCTGGGAACAGGAGTTCGCAATCGGCCTGCCGAATCTGTCGATGGGCATGAGCAACGATTATGAGGTGGCGGTGGAGGAGGGGGCAACCTGGGTGCGGCTCGGCACCGTGCTCTTCGGTCACCGTCCCGCATGGCGTCCGCAGCGTGAGGATACGGATCGATGGGAGCCTTGACGTTCCGGCGCATCAATGGTGATTGTCACATAGTTGTTAAAACGTTATAGTTTTGGCGACGGTTTAATGGATCGCCAGAGCGTGGCTGCCGGTCGCGCTCACTTGGCATGGGTAAGGAGTCGAATATGCAGCTTGGACAACAGAACGCTGTATTGAGTTGTTTCCGTATGTTGGTGACTGCTCTTGTGGTGCTCTATATGACGCACACCGCAGGATGCCGCTCAACTTCACCGGGCGAAGAAATCATCGCAGAGGCAGGCGGCAAGGGTCTGCCCATGAAAACCGGTCAGATGGTTGCGTACGGCAAGCCCGAGGCCGTTTCCGTGACGGACGGCGGGCTGCGTCTGGCAACGTTGTCGTGGGCAAAGCCGACCTTGCCGGCCTACCGTTATCGCGTCGAGCGTGCCGAGAACTTGGGGGGGCCATACGCCTGGGTTGCGGACCTGCCCGGTGAAGCGCTAACCTATACCGACGGCCAGGACCCCAAGTCGTGGCTCAAAGATGCCACCGCCTATTATTATCGGATCAGCGCCATTCTCGATAAGAGCGGGTTGATCAGCGCGCCGTCTGAACCCGTCAAGACCGTGACCGCGCCGTTGCCTTCGCCGCCCGCTTCGTGCCGGGCCGTGGCGACAGGCTCGCGTGCGGTGACCGTTACGTGGGTCGCGTCGTCTTCTACCGGCATCAAAAATTACCGTGTGCAACGTACGGCCGAGGCCGCGCCCGCGGCGTTCGAGGAGATTGCCATTGTGTCGGGCACCGAGTTTGTGGACGGCGGAACGGCGGAGTCGAAGCTCAAGGACAGCACCCGCTATTGCTACCGCGTGTTGGTTGTGAACAGCGTCGACGCAATCAGCGAACCCTCCCCGGTCGCAACCGTGCAGACTCTGCCGCCTCCTGCGCCGCCGGCCAAGGTGACCGCTGGGTCCAACGGCGTGCGCTGTGTGCCGCTCGCGTGGGCGGTCAGTCCCGAACAGGACGTGGTGCGTTACGATGTCTATCGGTCCCGGTCGGCCGAGGGCCCATACAAGAAGATCAGTGAGATACAGGGACGCAAGGTCACGGAGTTTATGGATGGCGGCGGGAACCCCGGCAATCTGGAGGACGAGGGAACCTACTATTACCGTGTGCGCGCCATCAACGGCGTGACTGCCGAGAGCGCCGACTCGCAGGCGGTGTGCGCGACCACGCGCGCGGTGCCGCCGGTTGTGCAGCAAGTGTTTGCGATGTCCGCGCGGCCGCGCGAAGTGCCGATCACCTGGACGGCTTCGCCGGATGACACGGTGACGGGCTATGAAGTGTGGCGGGCCTTGGCCGACAGTGACGAGTGGAAGCAGGTCGCGCGGCTGGCCAGCCGCACCGAAACCAATTATCTCGACCGCGGCGGACAGAAAGACGCCGTGCGGCTCGGGCTGCTTGCCGATGGCACCGCCTACCGCTACCGGGTCATCGCCTTCAACACGGCAAACGTGCGCTCGTCGGCTTCTGCGCCGGTGCAGGCCACCACCAAGGTCATCCCCGCGACGCCGTCAGGCCTTAAAGCGACAACGCAGCTCGCGCACGGCATTCGGGTGACGTGGGCGCCCAATCCCGAAAAGGACATTGGCGGGTATCTCGTCGAGGTCTCCAAGAAACCGAACGGCAGATTTCGTAAACTGGCCTACCTGTCAGCGTTGGAAGGGATTGTTCTGGAGGCCATGGACGCTGATCAGAAACCGGGCACTACCCGCTACTACCGAGTCCGTGCGACGGATAAGGACGGCCTCGAAAGTCTTTGGAGCGAGGCGGTGCAAGGCACGGCCAAACCGTTGCCGGACGCGCCGTCGGGCGTATCGGTGCAACGTGATGGTGCGACCGTCCGCATTGTCTGGACGGCGCCGCCGCAGGCTGATGTCACCCAATACCGCGTTTGGAGCCGGAAGCTGCTGGGCTGGAATCTGCTGGCGACGATTGACCATCCCGATTGCGCATGGGTCGTGACCGGTTTGTCCAAGACGGCAAGCTTAGCCGTGACGGCAATAGATAAGGACCAGTTGGAGAGTGTTAAAAGCGAGACGGTCAAGGTCGAGCTGCTTGTCCAATAGCAGAGAATCAGGGAGGAGGAGGCCGTGAACAGGGGGTTTGCATATCTCGCGTCGGCAGAGGTGACGGATGTCGGGCGGCGGCGCAAGAACAACGAGGACGCAGTACTGCGGATACCTGAGGCGGGCGTGTTCTGCGTGGCTGATGGCATGGGGGGCGTGCAGGGGGGCGAGGTGGCGAGTAAGGCGACGGTCGACGCCTTGCGTGACGTCTTTACCGCATCGGAGGACGCGCCCTTTGCCGTGACCGCCGCCGCCGCCGCGCAGTTGGCGTCGCGTGCCCTGAACCGTGCCAGCCAGTGGATTAAGGTTCGCTCTGATGAGCGCGGCCTGAACGGTACGGGCAGCACGGTGGTGATGTTGCTCTTCGACCGTGTGATGCCGGAACAGGCGCTGGTGTTGCATGCTGGCGACAGCCGTGCCTACCGCTATCGCAAAGGCAAGTTGCAACAGCTGAGCGCAGATCATTCGGTTGCGGTCGCGGCCGGTCTGGCCGATGACAAGAAATTGCCCGCGATGTTCCGGGGCGTGATCACGCGTGCCGTCGGCCTGGAGGAGACGGTATTGCTGGAGGAGACATCGACCGATGTCGCGACCGGCGATATCTTTCTGCTCTGTTCGGACGGGTTGACCAAGATGGTGCCGGACAAAACGGTGGCGAAACTGCTGCGTAAGCATGCCTCCGATGAACCGGAGGCATTGGCCCAGTTACTGGTTGGCGAGGCGCTCGAAGCCGGGGGCGAAGACAATGTCTCGGTTGTGCTGGTGCGCGTGGTCGACGCGCTGCCGCAAGGCCCGACGCAGGAGGTGCCGGCACGCACGCGGGAATTGGAGCAGGGAGCGGCGGTTGTGGTCGCGCCGGCCGCAGTGGAAGCCGTGGATGATGAAGAACGGGAAACCGGACAGACCGCCGCGACCGGACAGACGGTGGATTCGGCCGACGTCGCCGGCGAGGGCGTGACACCGCCAGAATGGTCGCATACGACCGCCCAACAGCAGGTTACACCGGTCACGCCGTTCTCGGGTGCAGGGGAGACCCCTGCTACGCAGGAGGAGGCCGAACCGGATCGCGGTGATTTTGCGACCGAGCGGGTCACGCAGATGACGGGCCCGTCCCCGTTGCAGCCGGCACGTCCGCAGCGCTGGATATGGCTGTTGGTGCTGGCGGCAGCGGTGGGGGCGGCGGTCTTTTTTGTGTGGTTGAAACGGTAGGGTGGTGTGATGAGCGAGAACGGCAAAGAGCGGATCGGCGATTATGAACTGCTGGCCTTGATCGGCGACGGTGCGCAAGGACGCGTCTATCGGGCGCGCTGTGTTACCGACACTCTGCCTCACGTGCGGCAGGGCGAGGAAGTCGCGCTCAAGGTAGTGCGCGTCGCCGGTGAAGACGAAAAACTCCGGCTCAAGTTTCAGGAGCAGGCCGAGATCCTGCGCCGCCTTTCGCATACCCATATCGTGAGTTACCGCGACTGCTTTGTCTGGCATGCCGGCGAGTGGGACGAGGCACAGTGTCTGGTGATGGAACTGCTGGAGGGCGAGCCGCTCAGCAACCGGCTCAAGAACGCAAAAAATGGCTTGCCGTGGCCGCAGGTCGAGAGCATTTTCGAGCAGTGCCTCGCCGGATTGATCCACGCCCGCGAGCGCGGGATCACGCACCGTGACATCAAGCCATCCAATATTTTTATCACCAAGGACGGACAGGCCAAACTGATTGACTTCGATATCGCACGGCGTGACGACAGCGGCCAGATGAGCACGGCCGGTTGGAAGGGGACCTTCGATTACATGGCACCGGACTTTATCACGATCAATGGCTTTCGTGGTGATGAAGTCTCGGACATCTTCAGCTTGGGCGTCTGCTTCTATCAGGCGCTGACCGGCGCGCTGCCGTATGAGCCTCTGGGCGAGACTGCGCACATCGGTTATCTCAACCGCTGGCGACATGCGTCCGTGCCGTCGCCCTCTTTCCGGCCGGGCGTTTTCCGCGTGCTCAGTTCCGCCAAAGCGGTGATCGCCAAATGTCTGACGGTACGGCGCGAGGAGCGGTATCCGTCGTTCACGGCGCTGCTGGAGGATTTCCGTAAGATCCGTTACCGCCGTCTGCGCCACAAGAACAAAGAGGAATACGAACTGCAGGCCGTCTTGGGACGCGGCGGTTTCGGCGAAGTCTTCAAGGCGCGGCGCGTCAGCGACGGTCTGCCGGTCGCGGTCAAATATCTCTTTGCGGAAAAACAGTCGGAACGCTTTCTCAGAGAGGCAAAGATCCTGCATCAGTATCCGCACCCGAATCTCGTCAAATATGTCGATTTCATGGTGTTAAAGGGAACGGGCGGTGAGAAGCAGTATTTTCTCGTCATGGAATTTCTCGAAGGCATGCCCGGCTGGACGTTGCGCCACCGCATCAAGAACGAGGGCGGATTGGATGTGGCCGAGGTCGTGCCGCTCTTCAGTAATTATCTCGGTGCGTTGCAGTTTCTGCATAACAGCGCGCGGCCGATCATCCACCGCGATATCAAGCCCGGCAACCTCTATGCGCCGATGGGACAGCCCGACAAAGCCAAGATCTTTGACCTTGGCGTGGCGCGCGACGTGTCCGGCACCGTAACGGTCGGCGGCGTGCCGGGAACGCTGGATTATATGGCACCGGAATTCGCCGAGGCCGGCGGTGACCGCGGTTCGCCCCAGTCAGACCTTTATGCCCTTGGGCTCTGCCTCTATGAGGCGCTCACCGGTAAGCCGGTCTTTGACCGGTTGCCGACGGACCTGAACTCGGCGTGGGTCGCCTTTCAGGACCGTATCCGTAAGCCGCCGCAGATCGCCTTCGATGCCGAGGTTTTTGCGCGTTACCCGCGCCTCAAGCAGGTCATAACCCGAGCGTTGAGCGAGAAGCCCGCGCAACGCCATGCCGATGCGGTCGAGATGCGTGCAGCGTTGGAAGATGCGCTGAGGCCGGAGAGCGTACTGCCGGAGCACGACGACCTGTTTGACGCCGGAGAGATGACCGTAGCCACGCTGGCGGGCGCTCGTCCGCTGGTTGGGTCCGGCATAACGCAGGACACGCGGTCGGCCGAACAGGTGGAGGCCACGCTGGCCGTTCCGGGCGGCGGTTTGATTGAGGCAGGACGGCGTGAGGCGGAGCGGCGCAGAGCGCGCAAACGGCTGGTGCTGACTGGTGTGGTCGCAAGTGCGGCGGTGGGGATCGGCGGTGTGCTGCTGGGGATCCGCGTTGCGGAGCGGCGGGGGGCTGGAGTGTCACCGGAGCCAGAACGTGTGTCACAAGCCCAAGTGTCCACCCAAGTACCTTCACGGCCTGAGACTGAGCCGAGAGCCGCAGACGTTGCATCGGTTGTGACGCAGCCGAAGCCAGAGCCGAAAGCCGCGGACGTCGCGCCGGTTGTGACACAGCCGAAGCCAGAGCCGAAAGCCGCGGACGTCGCGCCGGTTGTGACGCAGCCGAAGCCGCAGCAGACGGTCGTTGCGTTGCCGCCGGAGCGTGATCCGGTTTATCAGGATTTGCTCAAGGCGATCCCCGGTGCGCTGGATGACGACGCCTCCTGGCTGGCCGCCGAGGCCGCCGCTGGCCGCTTGGCGGCACAGGCGGACGAGCCGTGGCCCGGACTTGACGAGGCCGAGCGGACGCGCCGCCTTGCCGTGCTGCAGGAACGGCTGATGTCGCTTGCCACCGAGGGCGTGAAGCGCCTGCGCGATGCGGCGCTGGCTGAGTTGGCCGCCGGACGGGACGGCAAGGCTGATCGTGATCGGTTGGCGCGGCTGAACGCGCAGACACCGCGGCTGAAAGCATCGCTCGCGCCGGCGATGGAGGATGCAGTCGCCCAAGTTGACCGCGCTTACGCCGCGTATGTTGAGGGGGTCAAACGCGAGCAGGAGCGGCGCCGCAAAGCGGCCGAGGAACAGGCTGCGCGGGAGAAAGCCGAACGGCAGAAGGCCGAAGAGCATGCCGCGCGACTTGCTCGGGAGACTGGCTTGTTGGACACGCTCGATGTGCAGCTTCGCGGTGATGGACTGGAGGCGTGCCTGAATGGCGTCAAGGTGCTGGGGGCTGTGACGCCGGAAGTGCTGGCCGACGCGCCATTTAAGGCTCGCTGGGAGGCTTCGCGCGCGGCCTATGTCAACAAGGTGACTCAAACGTTGGAACAAAAGGAACCATTAGAAGAACGCCTGCGGCGGCTCGAAGCGGTGGACGAGGTGTTGGGACACGCTGCTGCCGCAGCGGTGTTCGGTGCCGAGGCGGCTGGGTTGCGCCGTGCACTGGAACAGCAGAAGGGCTTGGGACTGCTGCGCCTAGTCAACCGTTCCAAGACCCCGTTGTTGCTCACCAGCCGTGAACTGGGGGTTTCGAATGGGACGTTGGCTGGCGGCGAGTCCAAAGAGTGGCTGCTGCCGGTAAAGGGTGAAGTGTTGACGATTTCGGTCGCGGTGCGTGGTGACGATCGCTTACGCTCGCGCATCGAAACGGTAAAACTGACTCCCGGCAGCGGGGTCGAGCGTACCCTCGGCGACGGGAAGGCCGGTTTGCCCACGCCAAAAGCAGAGGAACAGCCCGCCGTCGCGGCGGAGGCCGCGCCTGCCGCTCCCGCACCCGTTACGGAGCCGCCGGTCACCGCCGCCAAGCCAGCGCCCGCTGCTGCCGCGCCTGCGCCGGTTGAGGCCAAGCCAGCGCCTGCCGCTCCCGTACCCGTTACGGAGCCGCCGGTCACCGCCGCCAAGCCAGCGCCCGCTGTTGCCGCGCCCGCGCCGGTTGCGGCCAAGCCCGCGCCTGCCGCTCCCGCACCCGTTACGGAGCCGCCGGTCACCGCCGCCAAGCCAGCGCCTGCTGCCGCCGCGCCTGCGCCGGTTGAGGCCAAAGGCGCTTTTGAAATTACGGTCTCGCCCAAGACCGCGCAGATACTACTGGACGAATTGCCGGTGCCTGCCGGGCGTTACGTGGTCTCGGCAGATGAGAACCATCAAATTGTGGTCGAGTGCAAAGGCTACAAGACCGTGCAGCAGTATTATACGGTTAAGCCGGGCGAGACGCGCCGCATCGACATTCTGCTGGAGAAGGAGGACAAGCGCTCCTTCTTCGGTTTCTAACGGGGTTAGGCGCCGGGTGCCGCGAAGGTCGTCTCATCAATCGGCAGGCCGCGCAGGCGTGCTTCGTGCAGGAAGGTCGGGATAGCGCCGGTCCCGGAGAACCCTCCCTCCAACGAGCCGTCCGGCGCGATCCCACGGATCGTGTAGACGTAAAGGTCGCGTGTCCGGTACTCGCCGTTCTCGAGTCCCAGCACTTCTGAGATGGCCGTGATTTTGCGCGAGCCGTCCGAGAGGCGGGCCGTGTGCACCACGACGTCGATGGCTGAGGCTACCTGCGCGCGCAGGGCGGAGAGCGGGATGTCGATGCCGCTTAGCAGCGCGCAGGTTTCGATGCGCGACAGGCAGTCGAGTGGACTGTTGGCGTGGATGGTGGACATGCTGCCCGCGTGACCGGTATTGAGCGCTTGCAGCAGGTCAAGCGCTTCACCGCCGCGGATTTCGCCGATGACGAGGCGGTCGGGGCGCAGTCGCAGAGAGGAGTGGATCAGGTCGCGGATCGTGACTTCGCCTTGGCCGTTCTTGTCTGGCTTGCGCGTTTCGAAGCAGACCGTGTGGCGCTGTTGGAGCTGCAGTTCGCTGGCGTCTTCGATGACCAGGATGCGCTCGTTGTCCGGGATGAACGCGCTCAGCACGTTGAGGACCGAGGTCTTGCCCGACGAGGTGGCACCCGAGACGATGACGTTCTTGTGGAGTTTGACGATCGCGTCGATCAGTTGCGCGCCCGGCTGGGTGATACTACCGAACTCGATCAGTTGATTGATGGTCAGCTTCTCCTTCTTGAACTTGCGGATCGCGACTACGGTGCCGCAGCGCGCGAGCGGCGGAATGACGGCATGCACGCGCGAGCCGTCCGGCAGGCGCGCGTCGAGGCGCGGATTCTCGTCGTTGAGCAGACGTCCCACATTCTTGGCCACGTTCACAGCCGCGGCTTTCAAAGCTGGTTCGCTGACAAAGTGTGCGTCGGTCGCCAGTAGCTTGCCCTTCTGTTCAATGTAGATTTGGCTGGGCCCGTTGATCAGAATCTCCGAGACGGCATCATCCATGAGATAAGGCCGGATCGGCTCGAAAAACAGCGCGAGGTAAGAGTTGGTGTCTTCCATGCCGCTATAATCGCCTTTCGAACCCCGTTTGTCAATCAGGTGAACAATCGATGATATGGGCGCAGAGGCACAAAAATGCAGGGCGTATGTTTGCTTCGCTGGCGGTGACAGCGTATACTTGAGACGTTTTTCAGACGCATGGAGGCAGTTATGGAGTGTCAGAGTTTCAGGCAGGGATGCTGCGGCTGTTGCGTGAACATGCGCTGGGCGCCGGAGCGGCTGACGGACTATCTGGCGGCCAACACGCGGGCGGCCGAGGCGGTGTGGGGTGGGGGGCGGCCGCGATGGCGCGATCTGGCGCGCGTGCATCTGGTGCGCGGCGGCTGGCGCGATCACCTGCTGGCGGTCTGGCTGGTACCACTGACCTTTGGCGTGAGCGCTTGGCTGTGGCGGCGCCGCTACGGGAGCTGTTGCTTTGCCGGCTATCTGGACCGTGCGACCGGGCGGGTGGGTTGCCTGATCCATCCGGCGCGGGTGGGCGGACCGGACCTACGGTGCCACGCTTTCCCGTTGGTGCCGACGCTGGGGTGTAACCGTGCGCTGCGCTGCGCGATGCTGGACACGGTCGGCGTGTCGCCGGACGTCGGTTGGCTGGAAGTTTCGCGTGCCGGTTCCGCCAGCTTGCGGTAATCGGTTGGAGAATGTGTACATGTCGTATGCAGGGCAATGGGGTGCGGACAGTCCCGCCGTGCTCCTGTTTCACACATTTTTCTCACAAGAAACGCATGATTTTTTTACCTTCCCAAGCCCGATTGCGAATCCGCCGCGAAACCGCTTGACAGGGCTAGGGAAATACGGTAAACAGCTGACACGATCGTGGCTTGTGGTCGGTGCTGTTAAGGAATGTGTGAAAGTGCGAGAGACACCATACGCAGGAGACGCAGAGAGACCGGGACGGCGGCAACGCCGTCGGGACGGCGAGCGTGGCGACGTATTGATGGAGTACGTCGTGCTGTGCGTGCTGGTGATCCTCCCGCTGGTTGGCGCGTCGACCGGGTTCTTCAATCCGTCGGGCCGCACCTTCTCGGTCGAGGGGGCGCTCGGCGGCGAGGATTTTGGCACGTTCGGGAATGCGTTTGTTCAACTTTACCGGCTTGTCATGAGTGGCGTGTGCCTGCCGCTGCCGTGAGAGCCGGTGGACGAAAAATAACAAGACAGGCAAAAGGCAACCGGTTCGCCGGAGGGGTGCGTATGAAAGGCTGGAACAGGAGTCGGACCAAGAGGGTTTTGTGTCGCCTGATGGGTGACCGCACGGGCGGCGTGATGATGGAGTACGTCATCTTGGCCGTGCTGATCGCGGCGGCCGTGGTGGTGGCGGTGGCCATGTTCGGCAAGACGATTGTCGGCATGTTTGATGTGGCTGGTAAAGGGGCCACGACGCGGCATAGCGAAGCCAAAAGCGCGCTGGAGGCGACCCGCAGCACGCAGGACTCGGACGCCGACAAGGCGAAAGATTATCACGACGGTATGCACGAGTAGCAGGCTGGAAGGACGCGGGATAGGGACGGATCGTGTCTGTCGAGCGATGTCTGCTGCTGGCAACGGTCGCGGTCTGGGCTGCGGTCTTGTCGTGGGAGGACTGCCGCACGCGGCGTCTGCCCAATCTTTGGACAGTAGGCGGTGCGGCGGTGGCTTTGGTCTTTCGGCTGGGCTACGGCGGTCTGCCCTGCCTGCTGGACGGTTTTGCCGCGGCGGCGGTGTGCGGCGCTTTTTTGCTGCTACCGTTTCTGATGCGCGGTGCCGGCGGCGGGGACGTGAAGATGTTGTTCGCCGCTGGAGCGATCGTCGGTTGGGATAGGGTCTTTCGCTTGCTGTGGGCGACGTCGCTGGCGGGTGTTGTGTTCGGTATCGTGTTGCTGACGGTTGGTGCGCTGGACGGGGCGCGGCTCGTGTACGGCTTGCGCTGTCTGTTCGACTGGCGGTTTGACCGTAAGGCTGCCGCCGCCGCGTTGCCGCCCAAAGACGACGCCCGCGCGCGTATCCCGTTCAGTGTGCCGATTGCGGTGGGGGTGCTCGTGGCATTGCTGGGAAAGTGAAACCATGAAGCCCGATTTCGACAGAGAGCGCGAAGCGCGTGTGCAGCCGGACGGCCGGGCCGGGACGGTGATGCTGGAGTTTGTGCTTGCCTTCCCGCTGATTCTCACGCTGATGCTGGGCTGCATGCAATTTGCGCATATCTGGATGGCGAAGCAGGTGGTCCACTATTCGGCCTTTTGCGCTGCGCGCGCGGCGCTGGTCTGTCATGACGGCGAGCGCAAAGCGGCGGCTCAGCAGGCGGCCGAGCAGGTGTGTGCCTGGATCGCGGAGGGTACGACCGGTGGCGAGTCTGACAAGCGGATTCCCGGCTGGGGCGAGATCCCTGGGTCTGGCGGTGCGCGGCGCAAGACGCGCGTGCGGATTGAGGATGTCGGACGCTGGAATGTCAAGGCCACCGTCGAGCATGATTTTGCGCTGATCTTCCCGATTGCCGGCCCGATGATTGGCTGGCTGGTGAATCCATGGGCGGACGGCAAGGAGTGGTTGGAGCAGCGTGCCGACGACACCGGTAATGTCGGCAGTGCGGACCTGATCCGTCAGGCGCATCTGCGCTTCAAAGAGGTGGTCGTCCTGCCGCGGCCCTATGTGGTGCTGCAAGAGATGGGATTGCCGGTTTCCGGCTGGTAAGCAAGAGTGGTCAACATGTTGCACGCAGCGAACAGAACCGCGTTGCGGTTGTGGCGGGACGACAGCGGAGTTGTGCTGGCCGTCACGATGATCGTGTTTCTCGCCATGTTCATGATGGCGTGCGCGGTCTATGCCATCGGCGAAACCGTACGGCAGCGTGTCGAAGTGCAAAATGGTGCCGATGCCGCCGCCTACTCCGCTGCGATCGTTCAGGCGGACACGCTTAGCCGTGTGGCCGCGATCAACCGGGCGATGGCCTGGACTTACGTGCAGATGGTCCGCATGGAGATGGATTATATCGTCGACAAATGGCTTTGGCTGACGCTCCAGCGCTGGGAGATCGATAACCTGAAGGCACAGATGATCAATATGCCCAGCACCTGCAACTCCGGCCGGCCTTGGTACGGCGCCGGCAAGGGCGTGATGATCGGCAGCGGCTTGGGGCATAAACGCATCCTGCTCAACAAACACCACTACACGACCGTCGATAAGATCAAGTCCACGCGCCAGTCCGCTGCGGCACAGGGGAAGAGCTATACCGCGCTGGCATCGAAAATCGACCGCTGCCGCTCCGAGATTCAGGCGATGAACGAGAAAGAGAAGGAACTGATCCGCAAGTTGCCGCAACGCGTGAAGAAAACGGTCGAAAAGATCCTGAAGGAGAACGCCAAGGACACGTGGAACGATGGTTTCGCGGGCGGCGGGAACATCATGTACGCTTTGAAGCAGGAGGAACAGCCGCTCGACAACACTTTCCGCGTTCTTGAGCAGAGGGAAGAGGAGGATTTCCTGCGCCACGCCGACTACATCAGCGAGCAGGGGAGCAGTGCGCGAGATGTGTTCGGTCCCGGCACCGATGACTGGTTTATCAAACGATACTCCGCAGGCGGCCCCGGTCTCCAGCGCCAGTACAAGCGCGGCCATTCAATTCTGATCTCCGAGTGGGACTGGTGCAGCTCGGTCTGGGAACTCGTGGAGGGTGTCTGCGTCCTGGCCTTCTCGACCTCTGGATCGAGTTCAGTCAAAGGCGACGATTGGGCGATCTACGATTCCAACTATTACGTTACCGAGCGCGCGCAGCCGCAGGTCCTCAAAGAGGCTTTTTTTGCGAAGGACGGCAGCCTCTGTGTGGGCTTGACGCGGCGTCTCAACAATCCGTTTCAGTTTATGGCGGTGGGCGGCGATGTCGGTGTGATGAAACCCTTCACGGTGAATGGCGGTAACCGTTTCATGTGGACCGTGAGCGCGGCGATCGCGGGGTATAACCCCAAGCCGCGCCAGCCGGCCGAGGGCCGTTACGAGGTGACCTATGTGAATAACGCTGGTGACCGGCTCTGGAACCTGAAGACCAGCGACTGGGATGCGGTGCTTTTGCCGCTGCACCGCGCCTGGGCCAAAGGTAAGGACCGCGCGTGGCAGGGCGAGACCGCCGGACAGATTCTTTCGCAGATGCAGAACGGGCCTTGGCAGCCGCTCTACGGCGGCGGGGGCGCACCCGGCGCGCAGGGGGCTCCCAAGGGCATGAACGAAGGCTCGGCGGTGTCGTACGGCGGCGCTGAGGCGTGGGTGTTGCACTAAGAGGCGAGGTGAAGCATGAGGAAGACAACGAGATGGGGCTGGCTTGCACTGAGCCTGCTTGTACTCTGGGCGGTCAGCCAAGAGGGGCGCGACAGCCGCATTGAGGATTACAAACGGCACAAGCAGTATGAAACCTGGAGCCGGTGAACGGACGTTTTTAGTTGTGCGGTCGTGGCGGCCGGTGATATACTTCAACCTCGGCGTTGAGGATGGCCGGTGACGGATGGCGAGGAGAACGCAGGTACGCATGGATACGGGGCACCATAACAACAGACGCGCGCGCGGCACGGAAGGGTCGGTTCTGCTGGAGACCGTCCTGGCGATCCCCCTGTACATGATCCTGCTGGGTGGTGTTTTGTGGGTCGGTGACCTGATTGTGACGCGGCAGCAGTTGGTGATCGCCGACCGGTATGTGGCTTGGAACAAGGGCTTACGCTATGGCGACCGCGGTCAGACCGATGTGGGGACGGTGCACCGGCTTTTCTTCGCCGAAGCAGGCGGCGCGCCCAGTGCCTACCATCGGCCCACCGCCAGTGAAGGACGCGTCGATCAAGTTTACGACTGGAGCCATAAGGTGAGCGGGCAGGTGCGGCTCGATATGCGCATGCCGGAGTGGACACGTTATCTTTTTAATGCGGGGCAGGTCATGTACGACAGCGGCGTGCCGCTGGAGCAGGCGCTGGCCATGCAGGGACGCGACAAGCCGGACCAGCGGCATGTGGTGCTGATGCGGACCCGGGAGGAGGCTGAGCCGGGGTACATCCGCAACCGTTACGGGGTCGACAACTCGGAGCGGGTGGCGCAGCAATGGCGGCAAATTGCTGAAGAGAGGTGGCCCGATGAGTAGACGCGCATGTTATCTGGTTGTTGCAGTGCTGGCGGCCGCCGTCGTGCGGGCGACGCAGGGTGCGCTGCTGTCGGCGGTGGCGTTGCCGGCGCTGGCGCGCGTGACCGCTGACGAGCCGTCGGGCGAGACGTGGCGTCAGGTCGGCGAATTGGGCGGGTCGGTGGCGACCGTGCGCGGCGAGTGTGCGGCGGCTCTGGCCGCAGCCGGCTGGCGGTTGGACAAGACGATCGCGCTGGGCCGCTCGCCCGTGCGTTCGGAGTTGACGCTTTGGATTCGGGGAAAACGCCGGATCTTGTTCATGGTGTGGGAAAAGGAGGCGGGCACATGCGGCTTCGCCTGGGGTGAGGAACGGTAAACGGAAGGACGACGATGAAGAATTTCATTCCCCTGATTCTGGCGGTGTTGTTGGGACTGGCTGCCGTGCTGGCGGTGGGGCGGCTGCTGCAAACGCGCCGTCAAGCGACCGAGAAGACCACCACGGTCGTGGCCGTGGCGCGTGATGTGAACGTCGGTGAGGTGCTCACCAGCGATGCGGTCATGGAGAAAAGAGTGCCTGTCTCAGCCCGGCCGGCGCAGGCTATCTTTTGGACGCGCGCGGAGATGGTGATCGGCCAGAAGGCGTTGCGCTCGATCGCTCAGGGCGATTATGTGCTGCTCTCAGATGTCGGCCTTTCGCGTAGCATGGCGGACATCGTGGGCGAGGGCGAATGGGCGGTCTCACTGACCGTGCCAGCGGGCGGTATCGCGCGTATTGTGCAACCGGGTGACGAGGTGGCGGTGATCGGCACGTTTCGGGTCAAGAGTCAGGTGAAAACGGCCGACTTGTCGGCTGAGCCCGAAGAAGTCGCACGCGAAGCCACGCTGGTGCTCTTCCCGCGGGTGCGCGTGCTGGACGTGGGCACGCTGTCGACCGGCGGCGAGGCCAGCGCGGGCGAGTTGATCCTCGCGCTGCCACCGCAGCAGGCGCAGGTGCTGATCGCTGCGCAAGGCAAATCGCGCCTGACGCTGGCGCTGCGCCGTCCCGGTGACGATGCGGCGATCAACCGGATCGACACCGGTATGGTGAACGAAGAGACTTTTGATAAACTGATGCAAGGACTGAAGACGTTTGAGATGCCGCCGATTCCCGGCGTCATCACCGCTCCCGTGCCGACCAAGGCTGCGGGGCAAAACTAAGGAGGTGGCTAATGAACACGCAACGGAAAAGATTCCAACTCATGTGGGGTTTCGTAGGGTGCTGCCTGGTTGCGGCGCTGTTTCAAGGCGTGATGCGCGCCTTGCCGGCGCACGCGGCGGACGCTACGCCGGTTACGGTCAGTGTCGGCAAAATGGAGCTGCTGAACTTGCCCTTCCCGGTGCAGGGTTACCGCTTGGCCGATCCCTCGCTGGCCAAGGTGGAGACCCTAGGCCCGCAGCAACTGCGCGTCATGGGAATTAAGGCTGGCGTAACCGATCTGCAGGTGACCGGCGAAGGCGGCGTGTCAGCGATCTTCGCGCTGACCGTGCTCGAGAACATCAATGCAGTGCTCACGGCGGTCAAACGCGATCTGGATGCCGTGCCGGAAGTCGATGTCGCGATCAACCTCGGGCGTGTGGTGCTCAAGGGAGAGGTCAGCAACATCGAGCATTGGAAATACCTGCTGAAGGTGGTCGAACTATACAAGGATTCGGTCGCCAATCTGGTCACATTCCATCCGACGCCCGAGGTGATGCTGTCGCTCAAGGCCGCTTTCGAAAAGGCCGGCCTAACCGTGCTCGACGCCAGCGCTCCGGCCGATAAGAAAGAGTCCGGTGCCATCCGCCTCGCGTTCAGCGGCAACTCGATCTTCGTGAACGGTCTAGTGTACAGCCAGAAGGACAAAGACCGCATCGTGCAGATCATCGAGGCGCAGAACTGGCTGACCCTGCCGCGCAAGCGCGAAGGCAACGAGACCGAGCAGGCGCAGATCACCGATGATCCGCGTGTCAAAGCGCTGCTTGACGTCGAGGTGGTGCCGACCATGCTTGAGATGGACGCGGTCTTCGTGGGCGTAACGGATGCCGAGGAGAAGCAGATTGGCGTGAACTTGGCCAAGGCCGGCTTGATCGTGCTGAACTCCGCCTCGGCCGGGTTCCAGGGCAACCTCGACAACAACTCGTCAGGCTGGGCCGGCTCCTACTCAATCAACAGCGGTCTGCAGGGAGCGCTCAAATTCTTTGCAGGCAACGGACCGGGCCGTTTTCAGACGGCGGGGCACATGACCTTTAAGAACGACTCGCCGGAGTGGCGCACCTACCACAGCGGCGGCACGCTGAAGGTCAGGGTGGCCACGCGCGATGCGACTTCGCTTGAGGACATCGACTACGGTCTCATCATGAAGATCAAGGGCGGCCTGCTGGACGCCAAGACCGCATCGGTGGACGTGAACATTGAGCTTAGCTATCCGGTGCCGGTCGGTACGGATTACGATCTCAAGCGCAACCGCATTGAGACAACGGTCAACTGCCCGCTCGGCCACACGATGGTGCTGGCCGGCATGAAGAGCCTGATCGAGCAGTCCAGCACTGAGGGGGTGCCCTTCCTGCGCAGTGTGCCAGCGATCTCGTGGTTTTTCTCCGAGAAGAACAACCTTAAGGAGGACAGCAAGGTGCTGATCCTGTTAAGTCCGCAGATCGCCGGTGCGACGCAGGAAGCCGAGCCGGTCTCGATCCAGACTGCGCCGACGGTTGACGAGGCGGCCAAATCTAACGAGCAACGCGAACGCGAAAAACGTAAGCGTCGGTTCTTCTTCTTCTGATCACGTATGCCGACCTTGACCCTCAAAGCCCGTGACGGACGGACGCCGGAACGCAGCGTCGAGTTGAATGCCGCGGAGACGAGTACCGTCGGACGTTCGCCGGACAACAGCGTTGTGCTGAACGACCCTAAGGTGTCGCGCACGCACCTGCGTTTGGTCTGGCGCGACGGTGCCTGCTGGGCGGAAGACGCGGGCAGCACCTTCGGCACTTGGCACAACGGCGAGAAAATGAGCGAGCCGGTGCGTCTGGCTGCGGGTGACTGCCTGGTACTCGGCGGCTATGAGTTGGTATTCGACGCGGCGGCAGGCGCGCCGCCTGCTGCCGCGGGCGACAAGGAGCCGGACGGCCCGGAGGATGTCGTGATGGATCCGGCGCTGGCCGCGCTCGCGATCCTTTACACCGACGAGATGATGGCGATGAAGAAGCGGATTCACGAGCAGGTTCTATTCAAGCTGAACCTGCCCGAGATCGCCACGAAGCAGATTCAGGACGATGAGTTGCGTGCCAAGTTGGAGGTGGCGCTCGATCAGGTGCTGCGCGAAGTGCGCCATGAACTGCCGCGCGAGTTGACGCACGACCTTTTCCGGCAGACGCTGCTCGATGAACTGGTCGGTTACGGTCCCATCACGCCGATGCTGCGCGATCCCACCGTGGACGAAGTGATGGTCAACGGGCCTTCGCGAATTTTCGTGGAGCGTAAGGGCCGTCTCTACGAAACCGGTGCGCGCTTCTTCGACGACCGCCACCTGATCACGATCATCCAGCGCATCGTGGAACCGTTGGGGCGGCATGTGGACGAGGCGAGCCCGATGGTTGATGCGCGCTTGCCGGATGGATCGCGCGTCAATGCCATTATTCCGCCGTTGGCCTTGGACGGCTCCTCGGTGACGGTGCGCAAGTTCGCTCGACGCAAACTGACGACCGATGACCTGATCGCCTTCGGTAGTATGACGCCCGAGATCGCCCTCTTTCTAGAGGAGGCCGTGCGCGCCCGGCAGAACATCGTGGTCTCGGGTGGCACGGGATCTGGCAAGACCACGCTGCTGAATGTGCTCTCGCAGTTCATCCCGCGCGGCGAGCGGCTGGTGACGATCGAGGATTCGGCCGAGTTAAAGCTGAGCCACCGCAACATCGTGCGTCTGGAGGCGCGACCGGCCAACATTGAGGGACGCGGACGCGTCGCGATCCGTGATCTGGTGATCAATGCGCTGCGCATGCGGCCGGACCGCATCGTGGTCGGTGAGTGTCGCGGACCCGAAGCCTTAGATATGTTGCAGGCGATGAATACGGGCCACGACGGCTCGCTCACCACGGCGCACGCAAACACGCCGCGCGACTGCCTGTCGCGCCTAGAAAACATGGTCATGATGGCGGGCTTCGAACTGCCCTCCGCCGCGATCCGCGAGCAGATCGCGTCAGCCGTGAATCTGATCGTGCAGCAGAACCGCCTGCCCGACGGCAGCCGTAAGATCGTACAGATCTCCGAGGTGACCGGACGCGAGGGTGCCACGATCCTGATGCAGGACATCTTCCTGTTTGAGCAAAAAGGTTTCGGCCCCGACGGCAAGGTGACCGGGACGATGGTCGCCACCGGCAACATTCCGCAGTTCGTGGAAACGCTGAAGATAAAGGGTGACCTGCGGCTGGATATGAGTGTGTTTGTTCCCAAGGCATGAGGAGGTAGGAAGGACTGAGGCATGGGCAATTTTGGAATGATCGACATCGTGGTGTTGCTGCTGGTGTTCGCTGCCGTCACATGGGGTGTGTGGGTGGCGACGCCGTTGCTGGCGCAGCTCGGACTGGAACGGTCGGCCGGCCGTTATGTCAAAAGTGACGGCCGCACGCAGTCCGGGCCGATCTACCGTTTCACGACGCCCGAACGCCTGGCGCAGTCTTGCTGGTCGGCGGCGCTGCTCGGAGGCGGGAGCCTAGTGGCGATTCTGATCGCTCTCAACGTGCTGCGTCCTGTGATCCTGATCGGCTGTTCGCTGCTGGCTGCCGTGTTCTGTTTCCGCTTGCCGATCCTGTGGTTGCGTTCGCGCATCAAGCGACGTCAGGCCTTGTTTGACGCTCGCCTTACCGATCTGACGCTGGGTATCGCAAACGGATTGCGGGCCGGCGCGGCGTTGCCCCAAAGTCTGGAACTGGTTTCCCGTGACATGGGCGGCCCGATGACTGAAGAACTGGCGCTGGTGCTGCATGAGTACCGTCTCGGCATGGACCTGCCGGAAAGCCTGAGCCGTCTGTGCAAGCGCATGCCAGGCGAGGATTTGAGCCTGTTAGTGACCGCGATCAAGTTGACCATGCAGTCCGGCGGCAGCCTAGCCGAAGTGCTTGACCGGATCACAGAGACGATCCGGCAGCGGACGGAATTTCACGACCGCCTGCGGACCATGACCGCACAGGGGCGTTTCGAGGCCATCGCTATGGCCTCGGCCCCGTTGGTGGCGTTCGTCATTCTGTACATGCTGGACCGTCAATTGATGCAGCCGCTGGTGCAGACCCAGCTCGGCTGGTGTGCGATCGGGGCGGTGGTGATTCTGGAGACGATCGGGTTTCTGGTGATCAACAAAATTGTGACGATCGACGTATGAGCCGGTTCCGGACGCATGCGGACGGTCAATGTATTGGAGGGTAGTGAGACGACTATGGATGTTGCGGTAATCCAAGTGTTGGTTTTCATGGCGGTGCTCTTTTTGGTGATCGGCGTCAATGCCGTGATCCGAAAAGAAAACCAAACCTTGTCCGGTCCCAAGCCGTTGATCTTCCGCGTGTTCTACGCGGAGATCGGCATGTTGGGCAAGATGACCGGACCGTGGATGGACCACGCCTTTCCGACGCAGGCGCGTGCGATCCGCAACGATCTGGTCGCCGCGGCGCTACCGCTGGAGCCGCTGGAAATCCGCGGGCTCCAGTGTTTTGCAGGTGCGGTCATCGGCGCGGTGACCTGTGTGATGACCTTTATCGTGTCGCTGCATATCGGGTATGCTCTGCTCGCCGGCGTGCTGTTCGCGCTGATGGGGTGGGTGTATCCGGTCTCGTGGGTCGCGCGCTGCGCGCTGCAGCGCAAGGACCGTATGTCCAAGAGCATGCCGTACGCGATCGACCTGATTACCGTGGCGATGGAGGCCGGTCAGGATTTCGGCGCGGCGGTGCGTAACTTGGTCAACGAAGGGCCGCGCGGGCCGTTGCGCGACGAGTTCGGCGTTACGTTGCGGCAGATTGAGTTGGGTAAGTCGCGCGTTGAGGCGCTCAAGGCGATGGCCGACCGCATTCAGTTGGATGAGTTCCGTTCGTTGGTGACATCGGTCGTGCAGAGTAGTGAGATGGGGGCGAGCATTTCGGGGACGCTCAAGATTCAGGCCGAGGAGATTCGTCGCCGGCGCTTCCAACGTGCGGAGCGGCAGGCGGCGCGCGCTCCGTCCCTGATGCTGATCCCGACCGCGCTGTTCATTCTGCCGGCTGTGTTCATTATCATCGCCGTGCCGATCGTGATTCGTGCCATGGAATCCGGCATGGGCGGGTATTTCAAGCGTTGAAGGGGAGAGTATGCTCCGGTTGATTGTCGAAAAAGGTGATCCAGCAGGCGCGACCTGCGATCTGAAACCCGGCGAAACGACGCTCGGGCGTTCGCGCTCGGCCACGTTCCGGCTGCCTGCGTCCGATGTGTCAGGCTTGCATGCCGTGGTGAAGGTCGCCGACGGCGTGGCTCGTCTTGAGAACCTCAGCCAGTTCGGCACGCGTGTGGATGATCAGCCGATCGATGGGGCCGTGACCTTGACCCCGGGACAGCGTATTGCGATCGGCAAGGCGACCGTGTTGCGTGTCGGTGAGGCGGGCGAGGTAGACGCGGAGGCTCCGACCGGCGGCGGGCATGAGCCGGTGACGAGCGCGGTAGATGCTTTAACGGCTGCGGATGCGTCGGCACTCACACGCGCGTCCCTCTCCGCACCTCAAGCCACCGCTGGGGCGCTGGCGGATGACGAGTTCTCGGAGTTGACGCGCTCAATGGGCGGTGTGACCGGACAGGGGGGTGAGGCGGAGGAAGGCGTGACGCGCGCCATGCAGACGCGCGCCGCAACGCCCGAGGAGATCGAGCACCTGCTGGATATTGAGCGCAAACGGGTGCGGCGTCGTCTGACGGTGGGGCTCTCCGTTGCGATTCCGTTGATTGTGCTCGCGCTCATCTTCCGGCCGCGGCGGCCGCCGCCGGAGGTCGAGATCGAATGGAGCAGAGATGCGTCCGGTGACTATGTGGACCTGTTCGAGCCTGCGCCCTCCGGCGGTCGCAAGGAGGGCGGGTTCGATGTGTGCTTGCCCGCCAATGACACCTTCAAGCGTACGGCGATCGAAGGCGGTGTGATGTTTGAAGGTTTCATCGGTCGCTCGCGGGATGTGCCGATGCGCGTGATGGTGCAGGAGGAGCGCGAGGTACGTTTTGTGGGACTGACGCGCGCGGCGGTCGTGGAGGACTGGATGCAGCAGGCGGCAGACAGCGGCGGACGCTGGAACTTTGACCGGCCGTCGCCTACGCCCGCGTTTTTCGGTCGCAAGAACGGTATCCCTTATACGCGCGTGACCTATCTGCGAGACGGTGACGGCACGTGGTTCGGCGTGGCCAGCGTGGTGCTGTACGGCGACCGCCGCTTGGTCGCACGTGCCGAGGTGCCGGCTGCGGAACGCGTGCGCGCCGAAAAGATGATGTCGGTCAAGCTGATCCATCCGGCCGATGCCTTTGAGTTTGCCTATTGGGAAGGGGTGCCGGGCACGACCTCGCTTGACGAGCCTGCGGTGTTACGGCAGATCCGCGCCGATCTGGAGCGGATGGCACCGGCGACCTGGGCGGCGTTGGAGTCGTTGTTGCAGATGCTGCTGACGCAGGCGGTGCAGTCCGGCCACCGCGAGGTCGAGACAGAGGCGCTCGCGCTGCTTGTCAAGCTGCGCGAGCGGCAGGCACTCTGGTTCAATAGCCAGAAGTTGGCGTTCAACGCCGCAATGATGCAAAACAACTGGCAGAAGGCCGAGAAGGTGGCGGAGTTCACCAAGGCGGTCTATTCGCGCGTGGAAGACCAGCGTTATTTCGATGTACGCAAATGGAAGGTAGGGCCCTGAATACCATGCTGATTCGGCTGGAACATAATGGACGCATCATTCACGAAATCAATTCGGGCGCGCTCACCGGCGAGCTGGTGATCGGGCGCAGCCGCGCCTGCACGTGGCCGGTGCCCAAAGAGGAGACGTTGTGCAGCTCGCAGCACGCGGCGATCTTTCGCAAGGGGCGGCATCTGTGGCTCAAAGATCTCGACAGCACCAATGGCGTCTTTTACAACGGCAAACGTATCGCGAAAAAACGGTTGGCGATCGGTGATAAGATCAGCATCGGCAACTGCTTGCTCTGTGTCGAGCAGGAACGCGGGGGCACCAGCACGGCTCACTCGGATCTCCAGGTGCTCTCCGGCAAGGGGCGCGGCCAACGCAAGCCTTTGGTGCCGCCGGTCTTCACGATCGGGTCCGACCCGGAGGCGAATCTGGTTTTTCTGGATTTACTGGTGTCCCGGCGCCACGCCGAAATTTTGATCAAAGAGGACGGAAGCTGCTGGATCCGCGATCTGGGCAGTAAGAACGGCACCACGGTCAACGGCATGCCGTTGCGCGAGGATAAGGAGCGCTTGCTTAAAGACGGCGACCGCATTGCCTTTTCGCATCTGGAGGTGGAGTTCCGTGACGGGGCGATCAGACACTCGAACCAGCAAGTCTGGTTGCGCATCGGCATTCTGGCCGCTACGCTGGTGGCTGGTCTGGGTGCCTACGGACTCTACCAGCACATGCGGCCGTCTGCTGAGTCGTTCCTGCGCGAAGCCCGGCGCTTGGCGGCTGATGAGGCGTTTTCAGAGGCTTCGACGATGGTGGAGAAAGCCTCCACTGCGCGGCGTGCGTCGGCCAAGCAGGTGACGATCGGGGAACTGCGCCGATTGCTGGGGGTGTGGCAGAACACGGTATCGGTCTGGTCGCGTGCACAGCGGGCATTGGCGGAGGAGCGGTGGACGCAGGCATCGCGCGATCTGGGCATGTTGCAGGCCAGCAAAAAAGAGGCGTGGGAGTGGAACGAGAAGGCCGCTGCCGAGAAAGAGGCGATGGCCGCTGCAAAGGTTGCGGTGGACGCCTATCTGCGGTCAGAAGCCTCGCTGGGCCGTGACGTTGTATCGTTCGCCGACTTGGGTAACGATCATGACGGGGTGCGGCAGGCGCTGGAGGGATTGGGGCAGACGCCGCCGGCTTATCTGGAACCGCTCAAGGCGGCGCTGGGGAAGATCGAGCAGCGGCAGGCTGCGCTGCTGGAAAAAAGTGGACGTCTGGAGCAGGCGCTCGATACGCTCGCGCAGGAGCGACCACCGTACGCAGATATCCGGCAGGTGTTGGCGCAGGCGCAAGCTGGTAGCGAGCCGCTGCTGAAGCGGCGGGCGGAGTCTTTGGCGCCGGCTTTGAACGCACTGGCCGATTGTGCGGAGCGGCTGGAAGTCGCGATGCGGCAAGTAGGCGAACTGGAGATGCAGCAAGCGCTGGCGGCCAAGATCGCGTTGCCGTCGGCCGATGTATGTGCGTTGGAGCCGCGCGTATCGCAGGCGCGCCAGACACTGGAAAAACGGATTGCGGTGCTCAGGACCAGAGGCGGCCAGCTTCTGATGCTGTTTGGCGACGTCGAGAAACGCATTGGGCGCGAGGGCGATCTGCCGGCGTGCCTGAACGTATTCGAGAATGAGACGGAGCGGGCCAAGATGTTCGCGTGCGACGTGCTAGACCGTCCGTTGCCTAAACGCAGCCGTAAGGAGCCTGTTAGCGCCTATGACCGGCTACTGGGTGTGGAAGAGTTTTATACCTATGTGAGCGCCTATCCCGATCCGGTCGATCCAGCGATGGTCGCCGACCTGCCGTTCGTGTCGCTGTTGACGCAGGCGCGTGAGGCGGTTCAGAAGATCGAGGCTCTTCAGGCATTTGTACGCCAGCCAGAGAACGCCTGGATGCTGGGGCCGGCCCTGCAAGCGCAGATGGCCCGGCTGGATGCGGTACTGGCGCGACGCGACGCACTGGTGAAGGCGATGGTAACCAAGGCGGAAGGCGATGCATCGCGGGCTGGCTTGATCGCCGGCGGTATTGCTGCGCGCCTGTCCACCCGACCGGGCAGCGTGCAAATCAAGGCGCTGGCACCTGAAGCGTGGGTCGCGGCGGAACTGAAACGCCTGCGCGCCGACCTGATGCGGCTGAACGACCAGTACGGGCGGGCTGCGCCGGCCAAGCAGATCGAGATCCGCGGCCAGATCTTAACCAACGGTCTGCCGGGCGACCCGTTGGTGAGGCGCATGTGGTCCTTCCGCGATGCAGCGACGGGCGGACCCCCCAAGACTGTGCCGTAAGATCCGGACGGGAACGTGCGCTACCGCAGGGTGATGACCGATTCAGTGCCGCGCAACACGCGCAGGACGCCGGTGCCGGAAAAGCGGAGGGTGTCGATCACCTGTGCGCCGCTTGCGGCATCTGCGCTGTAGGTGCCGCGCCGCATCAGGGTGTTGCCGATGCGCAGTGTGCGCACAGTTTCTGTAACGCCGGGATCAAGGTAGAGCTTGGCGCCGCTGGCCGCAAGGGTCAGGTTGGCATCGTCCGAGATGCTGTCGCTGCCGCCAAGCCGTAGGGTACCGCCCGCGACCGTCACGCGGGTACTCTGGCCCAGACTGGTGGTTGCGTGGAGCCGCAAGGTACCGGCCTGCACCGTGACGGCACCGGTGGCGGTCGTGTTGGTGCCCAGCAGGTAGAGTGTTCCTGCACCGGCCTTGACGAGACCGACCGCTCCGCTGAAGCTCGCATCGCAATAATCGGTGCCGCTGACTTGATTGACGGTTAGCGTGGCGGGTGTCGCGCTGGTCACAGTACGGTTGCCGGGGGTGGTTAGTCCGCGCCTGAGTCGTGCAACCGTTTGATCGTTGCCGTTCAGGTCAAACGTAGCGTCCAGATTGTAGGTTGCACCCATCGCGATGCTGCTATTCGCAGGCAGGGCGTTGGGAACATCAAGCCGTGCCGTCGCTCCACCGATCTCCAGTGTGTTCCAAGTGTTGCCTGTCACGGCGATGGCGACGATGCCAGCGCCGTAGGCGCAGAGCTTTCGCGATCCCAAAAGCTGCGGTTGCTCTGCAAGCGCCACGCAGGCACCCAGTTCGGGCGAGAGAACCAGATCGTAACTCGGTGAGACGGGCACAGTGAACAGGAACATGCCGCCTTCTCTGGCGCAGACGCGTACGGGTGCGCTTTGCGTGATCGGGCCGCACCAGCGGTTGGTGCCGCTGACACCGCAGAGAGCGGATTCGGAATCTTCAAGGATCACAGGTTCCGCAACCGTAGTGTTGCCGCCCACCTCGAGACAACCGCCGCTCTGAATGCGGGTTGGCGTGCCGATACTACCCAGCCCGTACATGTGCGCGGCGCGCAATACGCTGTTCGAGCGCACGATGATCTCGCCACCGTAGTCACGGTTGTCGCCGGCCAACGACAGCGTGCCGACACCCTCCTTTTCGAGCGGCAGGTTGGTGCCGCCGTCGGAGAGTGTGCCCGTGACGACAACCACGGTTTGCGCTGTTCCCGCATTGGTCACACACCAGAGTTGGGGCACGGCCATCATGAGCGGTGCCGCGACCGTGTAGGTGTAGGGGAGATCGCCGGGCAGTGCGGCACAGAGGCCGTCCTCACCGAGCGTCAGCGTGCCGCCGCCGGGGGCGAGCGTGAAGTCGGCGGTGCGGTTGAGCAGGATGCCACGGAAGTGGACGTTGGTGTTCACGACTGCGAGATGACCGTCGACGCCAAAGGCCAACCTGCGCGAGCCGTCATACAATTCCGGCAGATCATCGTAATCCCAGTTGAACGGCGCGTTGATGTCTGGGGTGGAGGCACCGCCATCCCAGGCTGTGCTATTGCCGAACGGAACAAGTACCATGCCGGAACCTGAGAAGTGCGTGTCGTCTTTGTTGTCGGCTGGGCTGATCGAAGAACCCCAGGTACCCTGCCATTTACGGCCGCCGTCCAGAACCAACTCGCCGACAGTTTCGACGCTATCGGCCGGGAGTTGGAGTTTGCCGGGCGCACTGATGCTGAGGCGGGCAGTGTCGGCGATGACCGGCGTGGCGTAGAGGCGCAGTGTGCCGTTGCTGATGGTAAAGTCGCCGCTGGTTTCATGACCGGTGGCAGTCAGATAGTAGGTGCCGCTGCCGGTTTTCGTCACGTTGACCGCGCCGTTGAAGACGCCGTCGAAATACATCGTGGAACCGCTGTGGTCGACCGTCAACGTGGCGGGCGTCGCGCTGGTCACGATACGGTTGCCCGGCGTAGTCAGGCCGCGTTTGAGTTGGGCGACCGTTTGGTCAAATCCGTTCAGGTCGAGCACGGCATCAAGGGCACCAGTCCTGCCCATTGCGACAACCGATCTAGGCGGAAGTGCGTTGGGGGCATCCGTGCGCACGGTGGTGCTGGCGATCTCCAACGTGCCCCAAAGATTGTCGGATGCGCCAAAGGCGACGGTGCCGCCGCCTTGCGCGATGATCTTGGAGGCGGTGCCGGCAGTCAGCGGAGCGCCGGAGATGGCAATCTCTGTGTCGGGATCAGGCACGAGCGTGAGGCCGGACGGGGCTGTCACGCCGCCCGTGAAGGTCAGGCTGCTCGTATTGAGTGCACGCAGCGGGGATGCCGTGGAGGCGGTGACCGGTCCGCTCCATGTGTTTGTGCCGGCAAGGGCACGTACCGCGCCGTCCGGAGCATTGTTATCAAGCGTCAGCGGTTCGGGCACGGCAAGGTCTCCGTCGAGTTCGATCCACGCGGGACCTTCCACTAGCGTGCCGCCTGTTGCGTTGCCGAAGGCGTGGCTATGCTGCACCAACACCGTGCCGTCCGTGATGCGCGTCGTGCCACCGTACGTATTGTCGCCGGCAAGGATCAGGTGTCCGTCGCCAGCCTTGGTGAAACCAAAGGCTGTATCGCCGTCTTGGATCGGCCCGCTGACGAGCAGGGTGGTAAGCCCTGCGCCGTTGTTGGTCACGCCCCATGTCTGGTCGGCTTCGAGTGTGATGTCGGAGGCGATGGTGTAGAGGAGCGGTGTGTCTGTATTCGGGTTGGCTGCGCGGATACCGCCAGCACCGAGGATCAGTGAACCGCCACCGTCGATCAGCGTGAAGGGGTCACGGCTGTGCAGACTAATGCCGCTGGCGCGTGCATCGACGTCGACCTGCGCCACAGTGCCGCTGGAGGCGAAGTTCAGCGGCATGGTGCCGTCGAACGGCGGTGTCTGGTCGAGATCCCAGTTCAGCTTCCACGAGAGATGCGGAACCAAGCCTCCGGCATCCCAGACGGTGCCCCAGGCTTCGAAGGTGCCGGGGGTCTTAAGCGTGGCGACCGACGACCAGGCGGACGATCCGGCGACGTTCACGGTGCGCACGCGGTAGGCGTAGAGCGTGTCCGGTTGCGTGGTGTCGTCGGTGATATGGGTGGCGTCTGGCGGCAATGTTCGGAACGGCGTGAAGTCGCCGCCGCCTACACTACGCTCCAGCACGTAGCCGGTTTCGTTGGTGGCGACGTCGGTCCAGTCCAACTGGATGCTGAAGAGGCGGCTCGGTGTGGCGGTGAAAAACGCTGGACGCAGCGGGGCGGGATTGACACAGGCGAATTCAAGCGCAGGAGGGGCGAGCGTCGCGTGCTCGTGCGACGCCCAGTCGGTGGTGGCGCCGTAGTATTGATGCAGCGCGATGGTGACGAGGTTGTCGGTACCGCGGTTATTGAAAAGCGTGGCGGCATCCAATGGCGTCCGGAGGATTTCGCCGACGATGGGGAGCCGCTCTTCGTGCAGGCGGCCGAGGCTGTGCGTGGTTCCGGTGAATCCGTAGGAGGCCGTGTCGTTCTGCGGAGCATTGTTCCATGTGAGGGTCGTCTCATCCCATGTGTCGGAGGAGTCGGCAAGCAGTACGGCGTCGAGATCAAAGTACCCATTCTGCTCAAACAGCCGCGCCTCGACGAAGGTCATGGCCAACTGGACACTAACCGGGGCGGGGAGGTCTGTGAGGTCGAAGCGCAGATAGCTCTTACAGGCGTTGTTGAGTACGGACCAAGAGATACCATCGTAATAGTAGTATCCGGCGACTGAGACGACATTGCTGGTACCAAGCGGGACCGACGCCAAGTCACGTTGCACGGTTGCGTCGGCACCGCCTGTATCAGCGGTGGTGACGGTGAGCATGAGGTAGGGCGGTGGCGTGGTGACGGTGACCGGTTCGCAAAATTCGCTGCTGGCTGCGCTGTTGTAGGCGCGCACGCGGTAGGCTAGCGCCGTGTCCGCGCTGAGGCCTGTGTCGGTGTAGGTCTGACTCGCGCCGTCGGCTGTCGCGATGTCAGCGAGTTGGACAAAGTCCTCGCCTTCCATCCGTCGCTCAATCACATAGCCCGAAGCGCCGGGCACACTCGTCCACGTCAATGTGACGGCAACCGGTGTAGGCGCATTGGCGACCAAGTTAGTGGGAACTGTCGGCAGCGGCGGATCAGCGAATGTGGGGGCAGAGGCAGAGGCAAGGTGGAAGTCGTTCTTGTTGGATGCAAGGTGAAACACGCCCCACAGCGCGGTGTTGGGCATGCCGCTGAGTGTGACCGAGCCGAGCACGGTCCAGTCGGTACCGTCTTTTGAGGCTTCGGCTGTGAAGAGCGATCCGGAGCGTGTGAGCCGCAGCCAACAACCCAGATAGAGGCCGTTTGCACTGCTGGGGATGGCGGTTGCACCGCCACCTGTCGTGGCGCGGTAGGCCAGCTTGCTGCCGAAGGCGGAGGAGGTGCCGGCCACCGCTGCTGCGCTGACAACGTTGTTAGCGGTCGAGGCGCGGATCATGACGCAGACGCGGGCATTGGAGTCGTTCGGAATGCCGGTCGGAAAATAGGCTGTGAGGCTGCCGTCGCCGCTGCGGCTTTGGTAAATGAAGCGTCCGTTGTCGGTGGTACCGGAGGTGATGCCCGATCCGCCGATGAGGGTGCTGCTGAGGGTACCGTCGATCAACACAGCCGGAGATGAGTCGGTGACACTGCCGACGATGGCTTGACTCCAGGGCGCGCCGAGCGTGGCGGTCGGGTCTTCGATCAGGATCGAGGCCTTCCGGTTCAAGGTCAGGCCGGTCCCATCGGAGTTGCCGCTCAGGGCGAGCGTGAACTGGCGCGCAGGCTGAGGCGTAGCGGTGTTGACGATGGGTACGGTAATAGTCTTGGCGCCGACCGTGCCATCCGGCCATACGAGCGTGCCATTCGCCGGTGAGTAGTGCGTGCCGGCTTGGGCGGAGGTGTCGGCGGTGGCATAGTTCACCGAGCAGGCGCCGTTCATTCCGCCGAAACGCTCGGCATTGAGTGCGACGTTACCGGCGGTTTTGCTGACCTTCAGGCGGAGGACGGGCAGGGTGAAATGTCCAGCGATCGCAACGAACGAGGCTTCAGCCGAGGCGGGCGAGTCACCGGCGGCGTTTGTGGCAATCACGCGATAGGCGTAAGAACTGCCGTGCGTGAAAGGACCGGGGTCGATGTATGTGGTGGTGTTGGCGGCGACCGTCGCGAGCAGGCTGAAGGTGTCGGCAGCATCAACGCGGCGTTCA
>ERZ795058.1243-NODE-1243-length-35057-cov-8.658248_pt1 | contig 35057 bp, 23 predicted proteins | sample MGYA00375142_ERZ795058 | MGnify/ENA primary metagenome ERZ795058 (study PRJEB30187, sample SAMN05720210) | activated sludge metagenome | isolation source: anaerobic digester from wastewater treatment plant | place: Japan | collected 2015-04-20 ... | reverse complement strand
ATAACCTGATTAAGATTCCTGCCTTCGCAGGAATGACGGGGGAGGAGCAGGAATGACGGTGGAAAGGCAGGGATGACGGGGTGTGCAGGGCTGGCGGATTATGTTGCTTCGGGGGCAAATAAGTCTCAGGTAGTAAAAAAGTGCCCAGTCATCCGGTCGCAGGTGGGGACATATCCGACGGAGACCTTCAAAGTGGTATACTCTTGTATATCAGAACGCAGGAGGATTTCCTCAACTGCTCTGACAGGGACGACCCATGCACGAGGCCTTTGCAAAACTGTTGAGAATCCTGAATAAGAAGTGCTCCACTGAGCAGCTGGAGGTGGTGCGCCATGCCTACCGTTTTGCCAATGAAGCGCATCAGGGTCAGACGCGTGCCTCAGGGGTTCCCTATATCATGCATGGACTGGAAGTGGCGACGATTCTTGCGGAGAACGACCAGGACTACATCACCTGTGCGGCGGGGCTTCTGCATGATGTGGTGGAGGACACGCATCATCCAGTGGAGCGTATCCGTCAGGAATTCGGCGAAGAAATAGCCGGTCTGGTGGAGGGCATGACCAAGATCAGCAGTCTGAGTTTTTCAGAAGGCATGCTCAGCCGCGAGGAACAGCAGGCGCAGAATATCCGCAAGATGCTGATTGCCACGATCAAGGATCTGCGTGTCCTTTTTCTCAAGCTGGCGGACCGGCTGCACAATATGCGCACGCTGGAATATCTGAAGCCTGAGGCGCAGCAGCGCATTGCGCAGGAGACGTTAACCATTTACGCACCTCTCGCCAATCGCATGGGTGTGTCGGAATGGAAATGGGAACTGGAAGACCGTTCCTTCCGTTATCTGATGCCCGGCTCCTACCGTGAAATTTCCCGTCAGGTGAACATGCGCCGGGAAGAAAGAAAGAAGTATATTCAGGAAACGATAGAGACGCTGGAACCTCATCTTCTTGCGAAGGGGATTACGGCGCGCATGACAGGCAGGCCCAAGCACCTTTACAGCATTTATCAGAAGATGACGAGTCAGGCGAAAGAGTTCAGCGAGGTGCACGACATGCACGGAATCCGGATTATCACCCGGACGGTGACCGAGTGCTACACGGCACTGGGCGTGGTGCATGAGATGTGGCAGCCTGATCCCGCCCTGCCGTTTAAAGACTATATCGCCCGCCCTAAGATCAATATGTACCAGTCTCTGCACACGACGGTGCTCCGTGAGATGGGCAGGAAAATGGAAGTGCAGATCCGGACGGAGGAGATGGACCGTATCGCCCGGGAAGGGATTGCCGCACACTGGCAGTACAAGGAAGGGGCACGTAACCCGGATGATTCGCTGACGGCGCGGCTCACGTGGCTGCGAAAAATGTACGACTGGCTTCAGGACGATGAAGGCTCCGATAATCTGATGGAGAGCATGGTTCACGACCTGGCGACACCCTACATTTATGTGGTAACGCCCCGGGGTGAAGTGAAGGAACTGCCGGAAGGCGCCACGCCTCTGGACTTCGCCTATATGATCCATTCTCAGATCGGGCATCATTGCACGGGCGCACGGGTAAACAACAAGTTTGTACCCATACGCTACAACCTCCAGACCGGCGATTGTGTGGAAATTCTGACTTCCAAAAATCAGGAGCCCCATATCAGCTGGCTGGATGTGGTGACAACAGGACGTGCCCGGTCCCGGATCAGGCAGCGCCTTCGCGAAATCGGCGCCTTACCGCCTGCCGAAGATAAGCACAGTGAACCCCGGAGCAGACGTCCCCATTTTACGCCCCATGTGACACCGCAGCCGCTGATCCGCGAAGTGGATGAGGCGACACGCCGCCAGATGCTTCGGGTCGACGGAAAGTCGGGGATTCAGGTACAGTTTGCCAAATGCTGCGATCCCATGCCCGGTCATGAGATTATCGGTTATGTGACCCTTGCCTCCGGTATTTCGATTCACCGTACAGATTGCGGCAACATCGCCCGGCCTTCCCGGGACACCTCCCGGCTCATTCAGGTTTCCTGGGAGAGCGAGGCACCGGTCATTGCCCAGATGCGTCTGGTAACCCGGAGCCGGCCCAATTTGCTTGCCGATATTACCAATGCGCTGCGCCCGCTGAATATCGAGATACTGAATGCCCATTTCGGTCCGGGCAGTCAGGAAAACAACCACTTCGATTTTCAGTATGAAGCCCGGGAAAAGGCGGTGATGGATCAGGTCGCCTATGCCGTGGGACAGGTGCCAGGCGTGTTCCGGGTGATGCACATGGGTGTGCGTCAGAAAGAAAAACGAAACAGAGCGCCCCGGTCCGAAAAAAAACCGGTGTCCCGAGAAGAGAAAAAAGAGGTGCCCCGTCGGCATCATCCCCGAAAAAAAATGACGCGACATGGCGAGGCCTGAGTTTTGGATGCGGCACCCTTTGAACTCATCAGTGATTTGGCTCCTGCCGGCGATCAGCCGGAGGCGATAGAGGCGCTTGTCCAGGGCGTGGAGGAAGGGCTCCCTCACCAGACCCTTCTCGGAGTCACCGGCTCAGGAAAAACATTCACCATCGCCCATGTCATTGCACGCACCTGCCGTCCCACCCTGGTACTGGCGCACAACAAAATTCTTGCCGCCCAGCTCTACGGTGAATTCAAGGCGCTCTTTCCGAACAATGCCGTCCACTATTTTGTGAGCTATTATGATTATTATCAGCCGGAAGCCTATATTCCCACCACGGACACCTATATCGCCAAGGACTCGACAATCAATGACGAAATCGACAAGATGCGGCATGCTGCGACCCGGGCGGTGCTGACCCGGCGCGATTGCATTGTTGTTGCAAGCGTATCCTGCATTTACGGAATCGGTACGCCTCAGGCCTACATGGGGCTTCGGGTGTCGCTGGAAACGGGAATGGCGCCCGGGCGTGATAAAGTGGTGGACGACCTGATCAGCATGCAGTACGCCCGAAATGACTTTGATTTTCACCGCGGGGTATTCAGGGTCCGCGGCGATATTGTGGATGTTTTTCCCGCCTACGAAGCGGATCGTGCAGTGCGTATCGAATTTTTCGGCGACGAGATCGAAGGACTTTCGGAAATAGATCCCCTTCGCGGTTCAGTGATCCGGAAACTTCGGCGGGCGGAAATCTTCCCGGGCTCTCATTATGTGGCGGAAAAAGGCACGATGGAAAGGGCGCTGGTTTCCATCCGGCTGGAGCTGCAGGATCGCCTGAAAGAACTGCGGGAAGAAAAGCAGGAGCTCTTCGCGCAGCGCCTCGATCAGCGTACACGCTACGATCTGGAAATGCTGGAAGAACTGGGGTTTTGTACGGGGATTGAAAATTATTCGCGCCATCTCGACGGCAGGCAGCCCGGAGAACCGCCCTATACGCTGCTCAGTTATTTCCCCGAGGATTTTCTGCTGGTCATCGATGAAAGCCATATGACGATTCCTCAGGTGGGCGCCATGTTCCGGGGAGACCGGTCGCGCAAAGACAAACTGGTGGAATACGGATTCCGCCTGCCCTGTGCCCGGGACAACCGGCCTCTTACTTTTGAAGAATTTGAAGAGCGGCTGAACCAGGTTATTTATGTAAGTGCCACGCCCGCATCTTATGAACTGGAAAAAAGCGAAGGGCTTATCATCGAGCAAGTGGTGCGCCCGACGGGGCTCGTGGATCCCGAGGTGGAGGTGCGCCCGGTCAGCGATCAGGTGGACGATCTTCTCGGCGAGATCCGGATCCGGGCGGAAAAAGGCGAGCGGTGTCTGGTGACGACCCTGACCAAGCGTATGGCGGAGGATCTTACGGAATACTACAGGGATCTGGGGGTGCGAATCCGCTATATGCATTCTGACGTGGAGACTCTCGAAAGAATAGAGCTGATCCGGCAGCTGCGCCAGGGACAATATGACGTGCTGGTGGGCATCAATCTGCTCCGTGAGGGGCTGGACATTCCCGAGGTGTCTCTCGTTGCCATTCTCGATGCCGATAAGGAAGGCTATCTCCGTTCGGCAACAAGCCTGATTCAGACCTGCGGCAGAGCGGCGCGAAATATTGCCGGGCGGGTGATCATGTATGCCGACAAAATGACCGACGCCATGAAACAGGCATTGGACGAGACGGGGCGGCGGCGGAAAAAGCAGCTGGCTTACAACAAAAAGCATGGCATCACAGCACGCTCCATCCGAAAAGCGATTCCGGATACGGTGGCAATTCTTACGGAGCGAGACTATCTGGATCTGTCAAAAGCGGCGGAAACGCCGGAAATCTATGTTTCGGAGCGGGACTTTAATAAATCCATTACCCGGCTGCGCAAAGAGATGAAAGCGGCGGCGGATAAAATGGATTTTGAACATGCGGCACTGTGCCGGGACCGCATTCAGGAGCTGGAAATAAAGCGCATAGAGATGGGTTTATAATCCTCCAGCCCGGACAAGGACGCAAGAACGCTGCTGTTTCAAAAGCCGCGCACCACACCAAAGAGAGTGGACAGAGTGGGCTGTGCGTTCAGTGCATGACCCCAGTCTCATAAAGCTGTCGTCGCATCTTCTGAGAGCACCAATCGACCTATTGGCATGGGGAAGAATCACGAATGAACACGATTGGACATGAATTTCTACTGAGACTTATATGGGCTTCACACCAAAATACTCTGGCTTAAAACATAAAATCCGCCAGCCTGGGAACGCCAATCTCCGCATTGGCAGAAGCGTGTGTGGTCTGTGATTATGGGAATATGTCTCAGGACCTATTTCCGCGACGGATCCGGGTAACTGTCTTGGTCATGACCCGCTTGTGTGCCAATGCGGAGATTGGCGTTCCCAGGGGAAGAATTGCATGTCTCCGGCGCCATTCCTGTACGCACCGTCATCACCGCACGCACCGTCATCACCGCACACCCCGTCATTCGCGCACTCCACGCCATTCCTGTACGCACCGTCATCACCGCACTCTCCGCCGTCCCTGCACTCCCCGTCATTCCTGTACGCACCGTCATCACCGCACTCTCCGTCATTCGCGCACTCCACGCCATTCCTGCCTTTCCACCGTCATTCCTGCTTCCCCCCACGTCATTCCTGCGAAGGCAGGAATCTTAATCAGGTTATGGGCGTTTTGAGTCGCCCATCGCCCTGATCCACATCAAAGACTTCAGGGCACATAACTCAACACGCTTCGCATATGAGATATGCTTTGACAGTATTCCCGCGCAGTTGACAACAACGGCACGACCCTCATCAAGAGCAACTCGCGTTAAGATTCCTGCCTTCGCAGGAATGACGCCGGAGGTGGACGTAACGGCAACGTGCGCAAGAATGGCGGGGGAGCTATGTTGCAAGGCATATTTCCGCTGCAAATCTGAGTGACTCTCTTCGTCATGATCCGCTTGTGTGCCAATGCGGAGATTGGCGTTCCCAGGGGAAGAACAGCCTTTTCCCGTCATCCCTGCCTTTCCACCGTCATTCCTGCGAAGGCAGGAATCTTAATCAGGGTATGGACGTTTTGATTTCATATCGCCATGATCCACACCAAAGACTTGGGGACATGCAACTCATTACACTTCGTAGATGAGAAATGCCTTGATGGTATTCCCGCGCAGTTGACAACAACGGCATGACCCTCATCAAGAGCAACTCGCGTTAAGATTCCTGCCTTCGCAGGAATGACGAGGGGGGGCGGGCGTCACTCCGTCCACGGCGCCACTCCTGCCTTTCCCCACGGAAAAGATATGTCCCGGGACATGATTCCGCTGCTGATTGAAGCGACTCTCTTCGTCATGATCCGCTTGTGCGTCAACAGCTCTTTTTGCACCGCAGTCACTTAACGTCATACAATGGCTGAGCACACAACAAAACCCATCAGGAGATTTCTATTATGGCTGATAAGAAAAAAGTGTATGTCGTATCCAACGGTGACTTCCGTATCCCCGCCTGTGTCAACGGCTGGCCTCTGCAGAAAAAGACACTGGGTCAACTGCAGACGGCACTGAAAAAGCTCGGCTATGATGCCGAAATACTGCCCAAATACAATGCCAAAGACAAGCACGGATTTCTCACCAAACAGTGCGAAGGCACCGCCGCTTTTGCCAGGATTGATCCCAAAGCGCCTGTCATTGTGCTGCTGAATATCTGGGCGTACGCACATCATGTGTCCGGCCCGCTCCAAACACACAGCGGGCCGATCCTGCTTCTTGCCAACTTCGACGGCACCTATCCCGGGCTGGTGGCACTCCTCAACCACTCCGCCTCCCTTGACCGGCTCAATGTCAGGCATTCCCGCCTCTGGAGCGAAAGCTTCAGCGACGACCCCTTCTTTATGAAACATCTGGAGAAATGGCTGAAGACAGGGAAAATTGTTCACAACGAAAGCCACATGATCGATGATGCACAAGTGAGCATCTCCAAAGGAGCGGAAACTCTCGGCAAAGACCTCGCCGCATCCATTAAAAAAGAACGGCGTATCATGGGTCAGTTTGATCCCGGATGCATGGGCATGCTCAATGCCGTCATGGATCCCGCCAAACTCGGTGCCGCCGGAATGCCCATCGAATATCTCAACCAGAGTGACCTGCTCGCAGAAATGAATCTGGTGAGCGACGAAGAAGCACAGAGCTATCTCGACTGGCTGCTGAAAAAAGGCACCACCTTCCACTGGGGCACCAACAAATTCACCGACCTCGTTTATGATCAGGTGCTCACGCAAATGAAAATGTATGCCGCCGCCTGCCGCTTCGTGGCACGGTACGGACTCAGCACCATCGGCATTCCCTATCAGTACGGGCTGGTACGCTGCGTGCCCGCTTCCGACCTGGTCGAAGGCATGCTCAACAACGCCGACCGGCCGCCCGTGCGTGATCCGGAAACCAACAGAATCGTCTTCCCCGGAAAACCCATTCCCCATTTCAACGAAGGCGATATCGGCGCCGGCGTGCCGCAGCTGCTCATGAGCGAAATCTTCGCAGCGAAAAAAATGCCGCAGGAAACAACGCTCCATGATGTCCGCTGGGGCAGGGAATATGACGGCAAATTTGTCTGGGTCTTCCTCATCTCCGGCGGTGCGCCCCCGGCTCACTTCGGCGGCTGGAAAAATACTCATGTGTACCGCCAGCCTTCCGGCTACTTCCCCCTCGGCGGCGGCACCTGCTCCGGCGTGTCCAAGCCCGGCGTGATCACCTGGGCGCGCTGCTATGAAGCCTACGGCGAAATGGGCATGGACTGCGGCACCGGTGAAGTCGTTGACCTGCCCGAAAAGGAAGTGCGTGAGCGCCTCGACAAAACAGATCCGCAATGGCCTATTGCCAATGTGTACATGCCCGGCTACGGACGCGATCAGCTCATGGCGTCCCACATGTCCAATCACATCGTCATCGGCTATGGCGATATCCTGCAGGAACTGATTGCCCTGTGCCGCAACCTCGGCATTAAAGTACGCGTCGCAGGCGATGCAGGCAAAGCGCTGAAAAAGAAATAAGCACAATCTCTCCCGGCCCCTCCCGGCGCACCGGCACTCAGCGGTGCGCCTTTTTTCATGCCCCTGTTTTTTCGTCTCTTCCTTGACAACTGAATAAATATTCAGTATACTGATAAGACCAACTTATGGAATTGAGGAGCTGCGGACATGAATATAACAGAACTGGGCGGATACGGAATACCCGCCTCACTGATCAGCCAATGGCGCACATTGCAGGGCGAAAAGCTGCTGCCGCTGCAGGAAAAGGCGCTGCGTAATTTCGGACTCTTTGAAGAAGGCAATCTGCTGGTGCAGGCGCCCACCAGTTCAGGAAAAACCTTTGTCGGTGAACTGGCAGCTGTCCGTGCGGCACTGGCAGGGAAAAAAAGCGCTTTTCTGCTGCCCCTGAAAGCGCTGGCAGAGGAGAAGTACCGGGAGTTCTGCAACAAGTATGAAGCCTACGGCATCCGCACCATTATCTGTACCCGGGACCATCGCCGCTTTGACGCTGCTTTTGAAGAAGGGCGTTACGACATGGCCATAGCGGTGTATGAAAAACTGGAACAGCTGGCAGTCACCCGTCCCGAACGGCTTCAGGAACTTTCGCTCGTAATTGCCGACGAGCTGGAGCTGCTCTCCGACCCGGAGCGGGGCGCTCAGGCGGAAGTGCTGCTGACCCGGCTCCTTCAGGAGGGTGTGCGCATCATCGGCCTCTCTGCCGTACTGGGCGATCCGGGCGCTCTTGCACATTGGCTGCAGGCGCGCCTGCTCGAACAGGATCGGCGCCCGCTGGAGCTGCATTACGGCGTGCTCTTTGACGGTGTATACCGCTATTGCGGGCACAACAATCCGCAGGAATCGGAAGAGCGCTGGGAAAGCGGACAGGGCGACAGCAGCTGGTCGGAAGTGGTGCACGCTGTACGGCGTCTGGCAGATGCGGGAGAAAGCTGTCTTGTTTTTGTGAAAGCACGGCGCGAAGCCTGCCGGGGAGCGGAACTGCTTGCCCGTCATCTGCAACTGCCCGCCGCCACTGAAGCACGGGAGGCCCTGTCGGTACTGGCACCCACCCGCGCACGCAATCTGCTGCTTCAGACGCTGGAAACAGGCACTGCTTTCCACAGTGCCGACCTGCTTACGGAAGAACGGCGCATTGTAGAGGAGGCATTCCGTCGGGGAGAAATCCGGGTGCTTATGGCAACAGGCACGCTTGCCGCCGGCATGAATCTTCCGGCACGCAATGTCTTCGTCAGCGTGGAGAAATGGATTTACGATCCCCGGCTGGACCTTCCCTGGCGCGCCCCGATCTCGCAGGGTGAATTTGAAAACATGAGCGGCCGGGCAGGGCGCTACAACGGGGCAGCAGAAGAAGGGCGGGCGGTGCTCGTTGCCACAACCCGGTTTGAGCGGGATGCGCTCTGGCAGCGTTATATCAAGGGGCAGCGGGAACCCGTGCAGCCACGCCTTGACAAGGCTTCCCTCGATGATGCCGTACTGCAGCTGATCGCTTCACAAAAAGCAGCGACTCTGGAAGAACTGACCGACTTCTTTTTAGCCACACTTTCCGCCCGGCTCGTCTGGGATGGTTTTTACAATACGGAACAGATCCGGTTCCGGGTGCGCTCCGCCTTGCAGCGATGCCTGGAGGCAGGTGCCGTGTCCGCCCGGAATGAACAAGGCGCTTCCGTAGCACCGCAGCCCGATGAACCGGTGGGCGCGCTTTTTTTTGAAGCGGCGCCTTCAGGCCGGGTCATTGCCGCCAAAGGGGTTTCCCTTCCTTCTTTCCGTGCCATCCTGCACTGGCTTCGCCTCTCCGAACAGCGCGACTGGTACCCGCTGGATCTGCTGGTCATGCTGGCACTGCTGCCTGATGCACGACTGAGGCAGGTGCCGCTGTCACGCCGGGAATATGAAAAAGACGAGTATCCCCGCCGTATGAAGGAAGCAACTAAAGGGCAGGAACTGCGGGTGGATATACCTGTCAACCGTTTACGTAACTGCCGGATCATGCCTTTTTATGACGAGGCACGGGGCATAAAAACAGCGCTCTTTCTGTGTGAATGGCTTGAGGGAGCAGCTCTCGAAACGGTCGAGGAGCACTTTGACGTGAGCGCCGGCCAGATCACCGCAGCCGCTGATCAGCTTGCCTGGCTCGCCGATGCCACTTCCGTTCTGGCGGAGGCGGAAGGATTCAATCCTGCTTTTGTTCTTTCGCTCCGGCACTTCACTGTGCGGCTCCAGTTCGGCATCAGAGACGCATTGGTTCCTCTGGCGGAAGCAGTGCCTTCACTGACACGAAATGCTCTTTTAGCCCTCGCTGCAGAAGGCCTCGACACCTGGGAAACGCTGCATTGTGCAAGCGCGGCACTTCTGGAACGGTGGATGAGCAGCAGGGAAGCGGCAGCACTCCAGAGACTTGCGACAGTGAAAATGGGCGAAAGAGAAACAAGGAACGGGAAAAAAGAAACGGCATCCTCAAACGACACGGCTCCGCTTCTCGTAATTGATGACCGGCTTCCCGGCCAGATTCAATGGCAGGAGCGAATTGTTCCGCTTCAGGAAAAACAGTATCGCCTGATCCGGACGCTGGCAGCTCATCCGGGCGAATGCGTCGCCTATGACCGTGTTTACAGGCAGATATGGGGCGATCTGGTTGTGGAGGAAAATCAGATGCACTACCAGAAGCGCATGCTGCTCCAGCGGCTGGAAAAAGCGGATCCTGCGTGGAAGACACTCATACGCACCATACCGAAGCGCGGATTTATGCTGAGCCTGCCCTCCAGGCAGGTGCAGCTGACCCGGCTTCCGGCCGGACAGGGATAAGCCCGAATGCCGTCAGTCTTCGACGGCAGGTCCGTCGCTGCTCAGAATAAGGGTCTTGGACACCAGAAACACAAAGAAGCTGTAAATGAGAATGTTCTCCCAGAGCGGAAAAGAATAGATGGTATTCATCGCTTCAGACCAGGAACTACCAATGGGCTGACCTGTTGCCTGAGCCGCCGCTTTCATCTGCGCATAGACAAATTCCCACTTAATCAGAAAGTAGGAAGCGGTGAACAATATGGAAAGCCAGATTCCGTAAAGCACAGCAAAGTAACGATGAACAAAAAGATTTTGTCGTCCTGAAAAGCGATCTTTCAGCAGAAGAAAACCGTGCGTAAAATTGCCCAGAATAAAACCGGCGGCCGCCAGGAGCGCCACTTTTTCATGCACATCCGTTACCCGCAGCGTGGAAGTCAGCGGCGTTTTCACGTCCGGAAAAATACCCACCAGCATGATGCAGACGGCGCCGGTAAGCAGGCAGGCTGCCCCCGTATGCGCCCCTGCTGTGGACAGCTCGCTGAAGTGGCGGTGAATATAAAAAACCAGCGGAATAGTCGTCATGCCCCATAGAATAAGGGCAACAGTAAAAAGCCACCACCAGACCGGGCTGTGCTGCGGATCATAACTCCCGAGAAAGCTGAAGGTATGGGTCATGATCGAGTATTTGTGCTCGGTCGGATAACCCAGCCAGGCAAGAAAAATCAGACTCCAGAACAGCACACTCATTGACGCCAGATAAATTTTTATGGAGCGGCGGTCAAAGCGGCCGCATAGACAGGAGAGCACGGTATTCATCGCTTTCTTTCCTTACTGTGCCATGCAGTTTTCCGGAGATCATACAGGAAACACAGCATTGCTGCAAAAATCACCGTGAGAGCCAGGCAGCCGCTTCAACACATTGATCCGTAGCGATGAAATCAACACCCGCATCGCGGGCAGCTGTCCAGCGCAAACGGACTGCATCCGGAGATCCAAAGTTATAGGCGGGCGACCAGCCGTTACGCACAACCGAAACCGCTGAATGACCGTTCAGCGTATAAAAACGGATCCAGTAACCCTGCTGATGCGCCTCCTCAACCAGCTTCTGCAGGCGCGCCGCATCTTCCGGAGTCCACGCACCCGCATGAGGCTGACCTTCCGGCTCCACTGCGCTCCAGGGATAATTGATCCATCGGCGGAAATTGTCCGCTTTCTCATGAATCGAGCCGGAGCCGAAGGCACGGATCACGCCTCCCTCCGGCACCGCATCATAAAAATACTTCTTCTCGCGGGCACCGCCTCCGGTAAGAAGCAGCACAGGTGCCGGGCGAAGGGATGCCGGAGCATCATCTGCTCCCTTCACAGCACTGCAAAACCAGTGTCCATGCCGGTCTATCAGTGAGACCAACTCCGGATATAACGCTTCACTATGTCCCCGTATATCGTTAAGGTTCAGCGTGATCAGGGGCCAACGATCCGCAGTGTCTTTGGCAAGGCTTTCCTCTACAAGAGGGCGAACCCGATCAAAAAACCAACTTTCCAGCGAATAGTCCCGGTCGTCAACAGGACCGCCATGGGCGACAACAATCCTGCCTTGTCCCTCATTCTCGGCGCCATGCCACAGAAGATCCAGCTCAACGCCCACTGGAAAGGGACAACTCAAAGCCAGATCCAGGCGGTTCGCCCAGAAACCGCGGTAAGGATAGCAGTTGTGGGCTTCCACCACAGTTCGCTTCCCCGGACCGAAATCATCGGCACAAAAAACGGTCGCAGGCAACAAAAAAAAGAGACACCACACCAGACCTGTACGCTTCTCAAAAAGACACATAACTTCTCTCCCGTGGCTGTGACCATCATTGGACTTATTTCAGCAACCCGAAGATTCGCCGAAGCACCCTTCCTGAAGCCGCCCAAGTCTCAGCAGATACAAAAAAAATACATGATTTTCTTAATCCCCGTCCAGTCGGCAGCGATACAAACCCGGATCCACCACAGCAGCCATAGCAGCGATGTCCAGGTCATCGCCGAGAAAGGATGTAATCGCTTCAGATGCTTCTTCCGGATCTTTCAGGACAGCGTGATAATCGAGCGATAAAAAAGAAAAGTCGCTGCGCAGCGACGGCTGCAACTGCAGCTCCTTCATGTGCTTTGCGTACAGCGGCCGGAGCGCTTCGTTTTCCGCCGCCGTCTGCTCCAACAAAGCGCTGGCTGTTTCAATGCCTTTGTGAACTGCCTGCTGAAGGAGCATCCGGGTCTGGGAAAGGAGTACTTCCGTAAGGGGCCGGTTCATCACAATAATTTTACAGGGACAGGGATAAGGAATGTATTTCAGGAGAGGTGAAACAATCTTTACAGCACTACCCCGGGCGCCCGCCAGCCAGGAGGCATCTTTTTTCAGAAAGCGGACAGGTTCATATTCAAAATAGCCGCGAGGGTTGCTGTTATCGGCACATCGGATATGATCTGTCAGGAGGGGAACACCGCCCGCCTGAAGCATCTGCATGATCAGAGAAGTTCCGCTGCGAGGAAGACCGGAAACGACGATGACCTCTTTCGCCATGGTCTGCGCTTTCTTCTCTGCGGCTTTTCCAGCGGCACCTTTTCCGGCTGCCGACAAATTAAGGGACACGGTTAACCGATTTTTACGCCCACCTGCTCCAGAGCTGTCGCCAGATCTTCAGGGGTAAAAGGCTTCTGAACCAGGAGAGAGGCGCCAAGCTCCAGCACGCGTTTTGCCGTTTCACCGTCATAATATCCCGTCATGGCGATCACTTCAGGAGACTGCAGGTGCGGGCTGCTTTTAATACGGCGGCAGACTTCGAAGCCATCAATGCCGGGCAGGCGCAGGTCGAGGAAAACAACATCAGGTTTGAAGGTGCCCACCAGGCTGCCTGCATCGAAACCGTCCGTAGCGATCTCCACGTGAAAGGGCGTATCGAGCTGAGCCAGAAACCGACGAATTACAGAGATCACGATTTTTTCGTCGTCCACGATCAGTACTTTCGTGGCATAGTTCTTCAAATCTTCATGAAGCGGGATTTTATTGGTCTTCATGAACTGGATCAGGTCTTCACGCCGGACCCGCCTGTGTCCGCCGGGTGTTTTAAAAACATGAAGACGTCCCGCTTCGGACCATTTACGGATGGTATCAGGGGTCACATGACAATATTTTGCAACATCAGAGGTACTGAAGGACTGTTTAGGTTCCATGATCGGCACTTTCCTGAATTAATTGTATTTCAACTTTATGTACGAGAATATGATACAGGTATGGCTTCGCTTTTTCCAATTCATCGGTTTGCCAGGAAATGAGGCAAAACCGCACCGCCTCCCTTCTCCTCACAGTATAACACCTGATTGCCCCTGAAGATTTCAGAAAAGAGCCGGATCAGCCTTTGGCAGTTCCGCAGCATTTTTTGAATTTCCTGCCGCTGCCGCAGGGGCACGGATCATTGGGGGCAGGGCTCCTTTTTCCTGCAGACTCCATCTGCTGTGCCTGAATCCAGGCCATAACGCCGGCGGGCGGGCGCTGGTTCCGGATTTCTTCCGCCATAAAACGCATAAACGGCCCCGTATGGGCAAAGAAGTTTATGTACGCCTCACAGAGATAATTCAGCCCCGCTTCGCCCTGAGAATCTGTTAAAAAGCGATGCTTTGGGCATTCCCCCCGGCACAGATGGAGGACGGGACAGCCGCGGCATTGCCCGGGCAGCCGGTCTCTCTTCGCATCGCCGAAAGCCCGCTGCTGCTCCGACCCGGCAAGCTGAGTCATGGGCGTTTCCAGAATATTCCCCAGCCGGTGCTCAGGATAAACAAAGTGATCACAGGAATACAGATCGCCGTTGCGCTCCAGAATCAGCGCATCACCGCAGCGTTCTTTGAAAAAACAGAGACTGGGATCCATGCCCATCCAGGCTTCCAGAGTCACATCAAAAAGCTGGACAAAAGTGGAGCCTACATCACGGCAAACCCACTGATTAAAAACAGAAACAAGGAACCTGCCGTAATCATGAGGCAGCACACTCCATTCCGTCACAGCCGCTTCCCGGGGATCGTCCGGCGCAGGCAGGGTCAGTTCGCCCGGCACCGTTTCCGCAAGACGACGCTCCACCACCGGGATAAACTGAATGAATCCGGCACCATGAGCACGAAGAAAAGGATACACCTCCTCCGGTGCGGCGGAAGTATAGCGATTGACACAGGCAAGGAGGTTAAAGTCCACTTCTTTCCGGTGCAGCACCTCCAGTGCCTGCATCACCTGACGGAAAGTGGGCATACCCCGTACATCCTGGCGGCACCGGTTGTGAAAGCGCTCAGGACCGTCGAGCGACAGACCTACCAGCACCTCATGTTCTTTCAGAAAATCTGCCCATTCCTCATCCAGCAGTATACCGTTGGTCTGCAGCGAATTATAGACCTCTTTGCCTTCCGCATACTGCTGCTGAAGTGCGAAGGCCTTTCTGAAAAAGTCCAGCCCGGCAAGCGTCGGTTCACCCCCCTGCCAGGCAAAATCAACAACCGGCAGATGCGCCTGCGCCTCAATCGTCTGGCGTACATAGGCATCCAGTACCCGGTCATCCATAATGATGGAGCCCCGATCCGGATAGAGCAGCTCTTTTTCCAGATAAAAACAGTACGTACAGCGCAGATTACAGGCGGCGCCGGAAGGTTTCGCCATCACATGAAACATGGGAGATTTCGCAGAAGCAGCAACAGGTTCAGCCATGAATACGCTCCACGGCAGCGCGGATCGCACGTATATGATCCGGTCCCGTGCCGCAGCATCCGCCGATAATGGACGCCCCCGCTTCTGCCAGAGCAGGCACCTGCGCCGCCAGCTCTTCCGGCGTCTCCAGATAAAAAACACTGCCGTCCGCCTTGCGCTGAGGCTGCCCCGCATTGGGATGCACCAGCAGCGGTGTGTCCGGAGCAGCACAGCGAACCGCAGCTGCCAGAGCAACCATTTCTCCCGCACAAAGGGTACAGTTCACGCCCAGCACATCAGCGCCTGCCGCCAGCATGGCCGCCGCCATTTCCTCCGGCGTAACCCCCATCATCGTGCGGTACCCTGTTTCCTCATGATGATTAAAAGTGAAGGAGGCAACAACCGTCAGCCCTGTATTTTCTTTCACAGCCCGCACGCCCAGTGCTGCTTCGTCCAGCGCGGACATGGTTTCCACCGCAATGGCATCGGCGCCGCCCGCTTCCAGTGCCCGTGCCTGCTCCGCAAAACTGTCGTAGATTTCACTTTCACCTACATCGCCCATCATCAGCAGCTTGCCGGTAGGTCCCATGGATGCCAGAACCACCCGCCCCTCACCGATGGATTCACGGGTCAGCCGCGCCGCCGCCTCATTAATTGCTTTCGCCTGATCCGCCAGACCGTAGGGCGCCAGCTTCAATGAAGAGCCGCCGAAACTGTTGGTCATGACCAGATCTGCCCCTGCTTCCGCATACATGGCGGCAATAGCACGGATCTGATCGGGCCGATCCAGATTCCAGCGTTCGGGGCATTCATTGGGCTGCATCCCCGCTGCTATCAGGAAAGAACCCCAGCCGCCATCGGACACAAGCAGTTTCCGTTCTGCCAGTAAATTCAGTAAATCAGCCATGACATATCTCCTGAGTTTTCCCACCGCCACCTACTGTAAAACACCGGGAATACGCTTCGCAACTTTACACTGCCCTTGCGTTGCAGTCGTTTTTTCTGGTATACCCGAAACAGCCAATATACACCAGGGCTTTGGAGTTCGGCGATTATGATTCTTCACGTTATGCTCACGCTCTGCGCAGTCCTTTTTCCCGCACCGGGAGAGGGAACGCATACCTGTGCCCATCGCGGCAATGTCACCGATTTTCCGGAAAATACCCTGCCTGCCATTCAGGCGGCTGTCACATTGACGGCAGACCAAATTGAATTTGATGTGCACATGACGAAAGACGGTCAGCTGGTAATCATCCACGACAGTACCGTTGATCGGACCACCGATGGAAGCGGCAGCATTGCAGATATGACTTTTGAGGAAGTGCGCGCCCTCGATGCAGGAAGCTGGTTTGATGCATCTTTTGCCGGTACGCAAATCCCTACTTTAAAAGAAGTGCTGGAAATCATTCCCGAAACCATTCTTTGCAATGTTCATCTGAAAAATGCGCCCGGCGTAGCAAAGGCGGCAGCCACCTTGATCAAAGATATGGGACGGCTGAGCCACTGTTTTCTTGCCTGCACCGTCAGCCAGATGAAGGAAGCCCGTGCCGTCGCACCCGAGATCATGATCTGCAATATGGATCGGCAGGGCGGAGACCGGAAAGCCTATATCAATCTGACCATTGAAGAAGGCTGTCAGTTTATTCAGCTGACCCGCACACAGGGCACCGACGGTCTTAAAGACGATGTTAAGCGGCTTCATGATGCAGGCGTCCGGGTGAACTGGTTCAGCGCCGAAGAAGAGCCGCTTATGACACTGCTTGCGGATGCCGGCGTGGATTATATTCTTACAGACTGTCTGGTACTGCTCCAGCAGGTTCTGAAGAACAGAGGCGGTGCACCCGCAGAATAGTTAAAATGTTCATGCAAGCGCGTCTCAGAATTTTCCCCGGACAGCACTGCCTGAAAGGAGTGCGCCCAGGCACAGGGCAATCAGCAGCCAGTCGGCAAGCAGGGCTTTGGTCACAGTCTGAAGATCTTTAGGCGAACAGCCACAGCCCTCCTGCTTATCCGGCGTAACAGGCTGCTCACCTTCCCCCTCATTTTCGCCTTCGGTTTCGTACAGGGTCGACGGGCTTGAAAGGAGTTGCGGGTAACCCTGTTTTTCGGTTTCGGGATCCGTTCCCCATACTTCTTCAAAGTCCCAGCCCACATAGCAGTTTTCGGCATAAGGCCAGGTCATTTCGGCAGTTGTACGCCCCTCACCTCCGGCGCTGATCGAAATTCCTGACACTTCCGTATCCCAGTAAGAAGAAGTGACTTGACCGTTTTCGTTTTCACCGATCAGACCACCGGCAAGTCCGTCTTCCTCAGCAACCTCTACCAGCGCTGCCGCATAACAATAGCTGACTTCCGCCGGCTGATAGGTGGGAAAAACAGAGCCGATCAGACCGCCTGCACACGATTTACCGGATACCGTCCCGAGTGCATAGCAATTGATGTAATTGTATTGTATAGAAAGTCCGACCAGACCGCCTGCAGTATAGCCTCGCACGTCCGTTACTGCTGCGCACCTCACCACCCCCGCAGGGTCGTCTGAATAAAGCACACCTGCCAGACCGCCTGCCACTCCGTTCTGCTGTGCTTCATCAACGATACCTTTCGAATAGCTGTTAATAAGAGCGCTGCTCATGCCATATCCTACCAGACCACCGACTATACCACTCCCGGTCTGTATATGCGCCTCTCCGGAAAAGAAACAGGACTGAAAATTCGTTTTGCCGGTAAAACCGGCCATGCCGCCAACTATCTGCCCTTCTCCTGTGGACGTGATCTTCGAGAAGGACGTACATAACTGCAACATAACGGCCGATACAGCCACGCCGATCAGACCACCCACACTCGATTTGTCGCCGGAAGTGGATATTTCTGCCTTAGAAGAGCAGAGCATAATGGAGCTCACTGCAGCGTTACCGGCCAATCCGCCTACCCTGAGGTTTTCACCGTCTCCACTCACTCTGCCTTTAAAATAGCAACTTCCGAGTGTGGACGAGCCACAGTCGCTTATGAGCCCGCCAGCAAAACTCATTTTGCCTGAAACGGTTACTTCTGCTGTGGAAACACAGTTCGTTATCTGAGTATTAGCTCCACATAAATCCAGGAGTCCTCCTGCGTGAGCGTTGTCTCCCGATGCCGTAATTTTTCCCGAAGTTGCACAGTTGGTAACGATGCAAACTACACAAGTGCCCGCAAGGCCACTGGCACGAAAAGCGCTTACTTCCGCCGTGGAGGTACAGTGCGTAATGGTACAATCCTCGGCCCTTATCACCAATCCCGCTGCTGTGCCGGCGATGTTCCGCGTGGAAATACTGCCTGAAACACTGCAGTCGCTGAAAGTACTTTTGGATGCAAAAAGAGACAAAGCCGCTCCTTCATTTTCCGCGTCTACTGTAATATTCTCGATCCGGAGATTTTGAATTGTCGCATTCGACAGACTGGAAAAAAGCGATGAACTCAGGGCTGTCATCACAATATTTTTCATCACATGCCCGTCCCCGTCCACAGCACCCGTAAAAGGAGTACTGGAATCTCCGATAGGAACTACTTCAATGCCGCTGAAATCCAGATCAGCGGTCAGGATAAAATGTTTATCCCAGTCGGCAGTGGTGGCGATGAGCGCTACCCAGTCCGTTGCAGTACTCAATTGGAAAGGTGCCTCTTCGGTACCGTCACCACCACTGTAGGCAGCCAGAGCAGCCCCTGAAAAAAGGACAGAAAACGAAAAAAATACCGCCAGAAGAATTATTCGCTTTTTCATCGGTAAATTCCTTTTTCGATCAGGGCGTTTCCTCATGGAACTGCTCAAAATCATTTCTTAAATCAATGAACCTGCCTAGTCATAAACACCGGAAAATTAAAATAGATTTCGTTGTATTATAAAAAGTAACAGAACAGTACTTGTACAAACTACGCATTATGGTTATTCCAATTAAAACAGGGGGCCTCTCTGTCAGAAACTGAGCAGGATGCTTCGCAAAAAACAAAGGTGCCTGTTGTTCAAACTGGGGAGAAGAAATCGGCTTTGCGCCTGATACCCCGGGACAGATACAATAGCGCTTTCCTGTGTGGCAGTAAAAAGATCTCTACAAGGCTCTCTGATATGACAAAATCCAACGCAAAAGCCCTGTCCGATCCGACGGCGTATGCGTATTGTCTGGCACCGACCCCCTGGATGACAGCACTGCGCCAGCGCCCGCCTCTCACGGAGCGGCATCCGGAACTTACAGCTAAGCGCATTCAGATCGAAAAACGCTTCAGATCGCTACTGCCGGGCCAGAGTGAAACAGATCCTGTTACACTGGGCAGGGGCATTCTCATGGCAGTGCTTCGTCTGGGTCTGAAGCTGCTCCGTCTTTATGAAAAAGGGCGAAAAAATGCGCTTGATCTGCGCTTGAACGAAGAGGAGTTCTTCTTTCAGAATCTGCCGCCAGGGCTCGAAGGCGTCCGTATTCTGCACCTGTCTGATCTGCACCTGCCGCGCCGTTTCCCCGCCTTTGCGGAAAAAGCGGCAGCCCTGCTTGATGGACTGACCGTTGATCTCTGTGTCATGACCGGGGATTACCGCTGGGGCTACTTCGGTCCCGTGGACCATGCACCGGAACAGATCAGTACCATTCTATCCGGTGTTCGCTCCCGGTACGGAGTGGTAGGCGTCTTCGGCAACCACGACTCTTTTATTATGGGAGAGACTCTGGAAAAAGAGGGCATTCCTTTATTATTTAACGAAGGCATCGCACTCCCCTTCGGTGCCGACACTCTTTGGGTCGGCGGCATAGACGATCCCCACATATTCCGCTGTACCGATTTGAAAGCAGCGACAGCAGGCGCACCCGAAAATGCCTGGAAGCTGCTCCTCGCTCATTCCCCGGAGAAGGTGCGTGAAGCGGAAGCGCTGGGTTTCTCACTTTATCTATGCGGTCACACGCACGGCGGTCAGATCCGCCTGCCTGTTATCGGTGCGCTCAGTTATAATGCTTCCTGTCGCCGCAGCCAGATTCTCGGCTGGTGGCAGTATAAAAATATGCAGGGCTATACCAGTGCGGGTCTGGGCACCACCGATCTGCCTGTCCGCTATCTCTGCCCCCCTGAAGCGACGCTGTTCACACTTCGAAAAGCGCCGAAACTGTCATGAACAAACTGAAAAAGTCCCCTCGGAGACAAAAGATGCCCGATGTATTCCTTCTGCTTCCGGCTGCTCCGTGCAGAATACGCCGCCAACCCGGTATGCTGCTGTTTTTACTCTGTGTGATGCTCTCCCCTTTCCTGTCCGGCTTCAGCCCGGCAGCGGCACAGGAAGACAGCGGCGCGGCGCCTGTCCTGATCGCAGAGCCCATCAATCCTGACTTTCTTAAATGGCTGGAAACAGCGGAATCAGTAACGCACGGCGGGTACGTCCCTGCACTTTTCGACTATCACAATGACCCCGGGCAGTCGCAGAAAGCGGTGCTGCCCGCCCGCTTTGACCTTCGGGACAGCGGAGCCGTGAGTCCGGTTAAAAATCAGGGAACCTGCGGTTCCTGCTGGGCTTTCGCCGCCTGCAGCGCACTGGAAGGCTGCATGAAAAAACAATGGGGCTTCTTTCCCGACCTCTCTGAAAACCACCTGATCCACACCCACGGCTTTCTCTGGCCTCCCTGCGGCGGCGGCAACAACGAAATGGCGCTCGCCTATCTCGCACGGTGGGGCGGCCCCTATCTGGAAACGGACGACCCCTATACGCCGGGCACCGGATCCCATCTGAGAGAGGGCGCCCGGGTTCAGGCACTCCTTCTGCAGGCTTCCATGTTCAGTGCGTCATATGGTCAGATCTCTCTTCTGAAACAGTATCTCTATGAACACGGCGCCCTGGCGACCAGTATGATGTGGGCGGATGCGTTTTACAACAGCGCAGAAAACGGATACTACGCCGCAGGCAGTGCAGGTGAAGGGCATGGCATCACGCTGATCGGCTGGGACGACACCAAATGGATTGCCGGAGCCCCCGCATCCGGCGCCTGGATCTGCAAAAACAGCTGGGGAGCAGGCTGGGGCGACAACGGATCTTTTTATCTTTCCTTTTACGATGGAGGTTCCGTGAAAAGTTGCATGGGCATAGATAAACTCGCACAGCCCGAAAACTACGGAACACTCTACAGTTACGATCCCTTCGGTGTTGTATTAAAAATCGGCTATGCCGCGAATGCGCCCGCCTTCGGCGCCAATGTTTTTACTGCGGAAAAGGACGAGAAGATTAGCGCACTCGCTACTCTTGCCATTGCCGACAACACCGTTTACACGGCGGCAGTATACGAAGGTGCCATTCGCGCCGACGGGACAACCGGCGCACTTCTGGCTGAGACCAGCGGCATTTTTGAGCGCGCAGGATACCATACCATCACGCTGCCGCATCCTGTTTCCGTATCGGCAGGGCAGCCATTCACCGTAGTTGTCTCGTGGAAAAACAGCACCATTTCGACGGTCATGCCCATTGAAGCACCTGTACCCGGTTATATCCCGGCAGAAGCGGAACGGGGGCAAAGTTACCTCAGCGCTGACGGCCTCTTCTTTTCAGAAGCACAGGACATCGGCAAGCCCGGTTTAGAAAATATCAACATCTGTATTAAGGCTCTTGCCGATCCCGACCCGGCAGAGCCCGTGGAAATGCCGCATCCTGCCGATACCAATAAAAACGGCACACTTACCGAGGCAGAAGTGCATCCCTACGTGGCGCAATGGCAATCACAGCATGTGTCCATGACCTTTGCGCTGCGGGCGCTCTACCTGCTCCAGCATGGCGGCGACTATTATTATGACCCCGAGACGCCACTGCCGCAGGGGTGGCTGCCAAAATGAATAGACGTGTTTCAGCATCTCCCCGCACACACAAAAAGAGAAAAGTGGCATACACCCGCCCCGGGCAAGTACAATAATGCGTCTTTTCCGATTGTGGAAGGAATAGCCAGGCAGCCTCTGCCTTAATGCGGAAGTGCGGGCAGAAAAGTCACTTTACGAACTTCAAACCGGGACTACCTGTGACACAAGAAAAACATACGCCGGATATCTGGGACAGCCTTTCTTTTATCGTCTGGTGTCTCCTTTTTCTGATCGGGCTGTTTCCGGAAATCGTCTTCCTTCAAGTCCGGGCGTATGCCCATTTAATCTCGAAAGAAGCCTTCACCAACACACCCCTGTTCATCACTTTCGCCGCAACAGGTTTTTTGAGCTGGTTCACCTACAGCCGCTGCAGGCTTCTGGGCGACAGCGACGACTACGCTATTCTGAAATCAACCCATGTGGCTCTGATGACTTTCTTCGCTTTTTTCCCTGTCCATGTGGAACATCTCCCCCTGTATCTTGCTATTCCTGTGCCCTTTTTCAGATATTTACTGACCGGTGCCGTTGCTTTCAAAGCCTTCCTGTGGGTCGTACTGCTTCTTTTCCTGCTGCAGTATCATATGTTTCGCGGACTCGCCGCCTTCCGGAAAATCCCGTTGATTTTCTGGCTTAAAATACTGGCCAGCTACAGGGACGAGGAAAAGGCGGCGGCGGTCGCAGCAGGCAGTTCCGCTGCACTGGAAGGGGAAACAGAAAAGTCGTCCGGGGAAAGCCCGACTGGCGAAAACTAGACGTCTTCCCGCTCAGGCTCAGAAGCGGGACGTTCATGAAAGCCCGCCACCAGTGCCAGTGTAATAAAGATACACAGCACGGCGGGTACGAGCCAGAACATACGAAAATCAACATGCCCGCTGCCCGCATCCGAAAAAATCTGCGCCGTCCACCCCGCCGACCAGGAACCGAGCAGCACACCCAGACCCGAGATCATAATAGTCAGAATCTGCTGCGCCCCTGCCCGGGTCGTACGGGTGCTGTGTCGCTCTACATAAAGGTAGCCCGTTGTGAAAAAGAAGGCATAGCAGATACCGTGCAGCCCGATGCCTCCCAGGACTGAAGCGATCTGCGGGAAAAAAGCAAAGACCAGAAGGCGCATACCCTGCGCCAGCACGCCCAGAACCATGGCTGTTTTAATGCGCAGGTAGAACAGGCACCAGCCCATCACGCCCAGCACGATCGCCTCAGAGGCCTGCCCCAGACTCATAGTAGGCATAATGAAGCGATCCGCAACACCGATCTGACTCAGATAAGGGCTCATGCCGTAATAGTAAAACTGATGGCAGGCACTGGTCAGAAGCGTGAGCAGGCAGAGGAGCAGCATTTCCGGCTTCATGAAAATACGGAGCACAGCACCGTAATCGGTAATCACACGATCCCGCTTCGCCTCGGAGGGCGGAATAAAAATAAAAGAAAAAACTGCAAGAAGAAAAGATGCGCCACCGGAAAAAAGAAGGGCATGGGGCATGCGCTCCTGGCCCGTACCGCCGCCGACCCACAGATAGCCGAAGAGCCAGGCAATGACAAGCCAGCCGACTGTGCCCCAGAGCCGGATACCGCCAAAGTCCCGGCGCGCATCGCAAATCCTGTGAAGCGCCACGGCATTGGTCAGACCGAAGGTAGGCATGAACGCTACGCCATAAAGAAAATAAAGCCCTACGAAAGCGGGATAGCGCGTCACCCGCGCAAGCAGCAGCATCAGCCCGCCTGCAAGCAGGTGGCACCAGACCAGCATGCGCTCTGCTGACAACATACGGTCGGCGATATGGGACGCCGCAAAAGGAGCCAGGACAGCTGCCAATGCGGGCATTGCCATCACAATGCCGGACTGGTAGGACGTAAAGTGCAAATGGTCCCGAAGATACAGCGTAAGGATGGGAATCAGGGCGCCCGGCGCAACATATTGAAGAAACATCATGACGGACAGGCGGAATTTTGTAAATGAATTCAAAGAATAATTCCTTCCGTCAGCATGGCTGTCGTGAAAATGCCGCGAAAATACCGGTTTCCTTTTCGGGCAAAGAAGAAGAGAGACACACGACTCGCCGGTTTCACAAAGGGAACAGCCCCAGCTGCTGTGCCAGACGGGACGTATCCGGAAGCGCAGGAATCAGAATTTCTTCCGACGCCGATAAACGCTGGCGCCGGACAAAAGACACAGCACCGGGATGATAATAAGCCAGGGTGCGCATGACCAGCTGCCACGCGCTTCCCTCGGCAATGCCCGGCGCAAAAAACTGGGAAATGCCCCGTAGCGTTTCTTTCTCCTCATCGCTGAAAATCTCTTCCAGCAGCACCTCCAGCGCTTCCTGCGTATAACTGTTGATGCGGGAGAAAAGCTCCGCAAAGGGGCTGATCAGCCGGCACGCTTCCTGAAATGCAGGAACAAAGCGGTCCCACGCCGGATCAAGACAGCGGATCATCTCGGCCGTGAATTGTATGAGGCTTTCGTCGTCCCGATTTTCAAGACGCTGAATAAAATCGGCACCCTGCAGCAGAAACAGAAGACTGCTTCTGCATAATGCTCTGTCATCGGACAGTGTCTCCCCCTCAAGAACCACAGGGTATTTTCCGTGAAGGGTAACCGCCTTCTCCTGATAATTCAGCACGGCAGGCAGCGCTTCCGGAAAGGCGGCATAGTCATACTGCAGCCCTGCAGCAATTTTATACCCCCGTGCCCCTTCAGCATACGCGCCGCGATCCAGAGCGGCATCCGCCTGATCGAGAAATATTTCCTGCATGCGCCGCCGGGTGCGAAGCAGTTCATAAGCCTGTGACGCAGCCGTATATTTGCCCAGACGTAAAGCATTATCGGCGAGGGCCTGCAGAAGTTCCCAGGGAAGCTGAGGCGGCCCTTTTTTCTCCAGCTGCTCCCGAACCTGCCGGGAGATCTCCGCCTGCTGCACCAGACGCAGCGCAGCTTCCAGAGCGTCGCTTTCCTCTTCCGCCAGCAGGTATGCATATTTGGACATGGAAATATCCTCGGACGAATCCCGCCGGAAAGGAGATGCCGGAAGAAAAAGAAAGCGAAGGTTCACTATATCACCGCAGGCAATGGCGGCGGCAAGACAGCGATCCAGCAGGGCATAATCGATATTTTTTTCTGTCGGTACAGTTTCAGCCATTGTGCTGTCCCCCGCTGATCAGGGCGGCGGCGAAGCGCGACCGCTCTTCCCAGTCCACCTGAGGCTCGGTAATATCATAATACGGCAGCCGTTCGTGAATTTCGTGATAACGCTGCTGCCTGAACTGGCGCAGCACTCTGCCCGCCAGACGTTCATGGGCAGGACCCCACCCGCTGTGCTCCACACACTCCGGATCACGGCCCGCTTCCAGAATCAGCTCTTCCATGTAACGCGCAAGGAAGGAACGCAGCGCCTGATCATAACGCCGGCGCAGCGCATCAAAGCCGGGGTCTGCCGTATCCAGAGCACGCCATTCTTTTTCAAGTGCCACAACCTCTTCCCGCTCCTGAATATACTGCTCGCCCAGCGCCCGGTTCCGGAGAATGTAATACGCCGCATTCAGCTCCGCCATCAGCAGCAGATACCGGTCCTGATGATCTTCTGCGGTTTTATCTTCGCTGATCTGCACCATCAGCTGCTTGATCTTCTTACGGTAGGTGCGGATTACATCGGCAGGCTTGTAATGATCCTGCAAGTCCAGCAGGGTACGGTAATCGATATACCCCAGATCTTCTGTCATCATTTTTTCTCCCGGAAAAAAAAACAGCGCCTTTCCGGAACCGGCTTGTCACCACAAAAGACACGGCTCTTTCAGGGAAAGGTGCTCTCGGCGCACTGTTGAATAATGGCATTGTAGAAATTATGGGAGGGAGAACGCAAAAAAAATTGGCGCGGACCGTATGGCGGGGGAGGGAAGGAGGGAGGCACGGTCCGCGCTCTTGCGAGGAATGGGTCTGCTCATGTACGGTTTTATTTTGTCGTTCTTACTTTGAAAACGTTCGCGAAGAACGAAAGGTTAACAAAGATATTGGACTTCTGTTTCTAGTTTTCACTATAACCGCTACGCAGCCCGATGTGCCCGAAAAGCCGCACCGGTACGGAAGCGGAACAGGGATACATGATTGGTCAAAGACCTGAGTAATTCAACTGTCTATACAAAGTATAACATATTTCCGGGACCGTTATTCCACTTCCACGGAAAATTATGGCGACACAAATCCACCGCCCTTTCCCGCCCGAAGTATCAGTCTATCATATTGATATTGAAGAAGATAACCTTCCTCTTTATATCAGGCTCCCTGCCTGTTATCCCGTCTTTTACAGAGAAACAGGCATGCAGTACCTGCCTGGGGCGCCGCTTAGACAGCACTCATTGATTTGTAGTCCAGAATACAAATAAAAGGAGCGGGACAACAAAACGTCGCATGCAAGGAAAGCGCTCCCCTTCTCATGGTAACCCGGTCCGCCGCTCTTTCGCACGAACCGCACAGAAAACACCGTCTTAACTTGCAAGAATGCCTGTGAAATAAGTATGGTATCTGTAGAAGACAACCCCGGGATGCCGGCTGAAGAGGAGCACATCATGAAGGATACACATCGTTTTCTTGCCTTTGATCTGGGTGCTGAAAGCGGCCGTGCCGTTTTAGGTACGCTTCAGGGAGGGCGACTTTCGCTGGAAGTGGTGCACCGCTTCCGCACGGAAGGGCTGACCATACTCGGTGTACGTCAGTGGGATCTGGCACGTATTTACGAAGAAATATGTCAGGGGCTCCGCCAGTGCGTACGCCTGCACGGACCGGATCTGGACGGTATCGCCGTCGACACCTGGGGCGTGGACTTCGGGCTGGTGGCATCGGACGGCACCGTGCTCGCCAATCCGCGCCACTACCGCGACAAGGCCAATGACGGCATGCAGGAATATGCCTTTGCCAAAGTGCCGCGCCCGGAGCTGTATGCCGCCACAGGCATTCAGTTTCTGCCCTTTAATTCCGTATATCAGCTGCTTGGCTATGCCCGCCGCCAGTCGCCGCTGCTGGATTCCGCCGAGTCACTCCTGCTGATGGGCGATCTGTTCGGCTACCTGCTGTCGGGTGTGCGCAGCTGTGAGTACACCAACGCTTCCACCACCCAGATGCTTGATCCCTATACCCGCACCTGGAACCGTGAGCTGCTGGATAAACTGGGCATTCCCAAACGGCTGCTGCTGAACCCTGTGATGCCGGGTACTGTCCTGGGGCCGATCCTTCCGGAACTTGCCGAAGAAACCGGCGTAAACCCGGATGTGCCTGTGATCGCCACGGCATCTCATGATACGGCTTCTGCCGTTGCCGCCGTACCTGCTGCTTCCGACGGTGAAGCCTGGGCCTATCTTTCCAGCGGCACCTGGTCGTTGCTCGGTGCGGAGCTCGACGGTCCCCATGTCAGTGATGCAAGCCTGGCGGAAGATTTCACCAATGAGGGCGGCGTGGACGGAACCATCCGCTTCCTCAAAAATATTTTCGGCCTGTGGCTCGTGCAGGAATGCAGACGTTCCTGGGAAAAAGCGGACGGCTCGTCGCTGGACTACGGCGAATTGACAGCACAGGCGGAAGCAGCCGCGCCCTTCGTCTCTTTCATCAATCTTGACGACAGCAGACTGATGGCACCCGACAATATGCCCGCCCTGATTCAGACCATGTGCAAGGAAGCCGGCTACCCGGTACCCGAATCACGGGGCGCCCTAATCCGCTGCGCCCTGGAGAGCCTGGCTGTAAAATACCGGACAACGCTCAGAAAGCTGGACGGACTCCTCGGCAGGGAAACCCGTGTGCTGCATATTATCGGCGGCGGCGTACAGAACAAACTGCTGTGCCAGATGACGGCTGATGCCTGCGGTATCCCGGTCATTGCCGGCCCCGTGGAAGCAACCGCTCTGGGCAATATCGGCGTGCAGGCAATGGCGGTGGGCGCCTTGTCCGGTCTTGAAGACTTCCGCGCGGTCATCCGGGAATCAGAGCAGCCGGAACGCTATGAGCCTGTAAACACAGAGGCCTGGGATCGGGCAATCGCCACGATGAAATGACGCTGCTGTAAAGCAGATTCCGGAAGGCACAGCGAAGAACGCTGCGGTTTCGGACAAATCTGAAAAATGAGCCTTCTATCCGAGGCGGCAGGGCGCCCGCTTTGTGGTACAATGAAGGTGCTTTCGCAATCATTTTCAATAGTCCGCCGAGGTAGCAGTATGGCAACCGTCAAGTGTCCCGCATGCGCTTTTCAAAATCCCAATGACGCAACAAACTGCGAGAAATGCAAACAGGCACTGCCCCGTGTCGCCTTTCGTAATTCCCCGCCGCCCAAAGCGGCAGCCCCTCAGCCGAGTGCTAATGATGCCCTGCAGTTTTCGCGCGGACAGGTGGTAAACAACCGCTATACAGTGCTCGGCATTATCGGCAGGGGCGGCATGGGCTGCATCTACAAAGTGCATGACAACGTGCTGGGAGAGGATCTGGCACTCAAAACACTGTTGCCACAATTCACCAGCGAAAAAATGGTGGTCGACCGCTTTTTGAACGAGGCGCGGATCACCCGTAAACTGACGCATCCCAATATTGTGCGGGTCCATGACATCGGTACGGCGGGACGCGGTATTTTTATTTCCATGGAATACGTCGAGGGGGAATCACTCAGGGGTATGCTCCAGAAACTGCCGAAGGGACAGCGACTTCCCCTGCAGCAGACGCTCTACATTATTGATCAGCTGTGTGTCGCCCTCGAATATGCCCATCGCTACACGGTGCACCGGGATATCAAACCCGAAAACGTCATGATCACGCCGGACAATCAGATCAAACTGATGGACTTCGGCATTTCCAAACTGATGGACAACCGTTTCAGCACTTCCGCATCCGTGGTGATGGGCACGCCTTTTTATATGTCCCCGGAACAGTACAAAAACACACGCGACGTTGATGCCCGGGCAGACATTTACAGCGTCGGAATCATGCTCTATGAACTGCTGACGGGCAGTGTTCCCACAGGGGTGCCGAAACCGGTTTCTGAAGCTTTTAAGGACGTCCCGCCTGTCATGGATGACCTGCTGAAACAATGCATCGATCCTGATCGGGAAAAGCGCTTCAGCAATGCCACAGAGATGCGCAAAGCACTGGCGCCGGTCATCGAGCTGCTGAAGCAGGGCAAAGATCTGACTAAAATCAAAACGCAGCAAATCTACCAGACAAAAAAGCAGCCTATAGTGCCGACGCACCTTTGGGCGGCTATCGGCATCGTGCTGGCGCTCGCCCTTACCGGTGCCGCTTTGTGGGCACTTGAACTTCAAAATCGATCCTATGCCGACAACGCGGCGTCTCCTGTTCCCGGCTTTCTTTCCCGGGGGCGCAGCGGGCTTGATGAACTCAAACCGCTGGCGGAACAGATGCGGGCAAGTGCCGCCGCACTTTCAGAAAAAAACAGCCTTCAGCAGAAGTGGCTGGAAGACAGCGGCACCCTCTGGACACAGGCACAAAGCATGGCGCGCAACGATCCCGCCGCAGCGCAGAAGATCGGACTCAGCGCGTTGCAGCACCTGCTCGCCGTACTGCTTCACCCCGACAATATGGTGCTGGTGCCTGCAGGCACTGTACAGATTGACGGGACGAGTACTTTTGTACCCGGCTTCCTCATTGACCGGCGGGAAGTGAGTATCAGCGACTTCACCGCCTTCTGCCAGCAGGTGCCCGGAGGCTGGCCTGTCCCTGACGAACTGGGCAGCGGCCTGGAAAACTGGTCCGATCATCCCGTGTCCTGTGTGTCCTGGTTTGACGCACAGGCCTATGCCGCCTGGAAAGGACGCTTTTTACCCACCCGGGCGCAATGGACACGGGCCGCCTATGGCGACAACGACGGCTCACAGTTCTTTCCCTGGGGAAATGACTGGAAGGCCGGTGTCGCCAATGTGCAGACAGGGCAAAGCGCACCGGTGGAAAGTTTTCCTGAAGATCTGAGCTGGTCAGGCTGTTATGATCTTGCGGGAAACCTCTCGGAATGGCTGCGGCCTGACCCGGCAGCGGCACAGCCGCCCGATTTCGGAGTACTGATGCCCATTTGCGGCGGCAATTTCAACCGCCAGCGCTTGCTCTATGAAAGCGATGTACGGCCCTTTGAAAGCAGAAGCCCGGATCAGGGTTTCCGCTGTGTGATGGAGCTGCCCTGGACCAAAGAAGCTATAGAATCGGAGATCGCACACATTCACTGAGGCAACGGACGGCAAATCAACTCTGCCGCCCCGCGGATCCAGGCCGGGTGGGCGTTCAGTGAGGGTACGCGCAGCAGGGCATCACCGCCTGACTGAAGAAAAGTGACGCGAAGCTCTTCATCCAGTTCTTCAAGCGTTTCAAGACAATCCGCCACAAAAGAAGGTGCTATCAGTGCCACTCTTTTTTTGCCCGATGCCAAAAGACGAAGGAGAAGGCTCCCGGTGGAAGGCTCAAGCCATCCTTTGCCGAAGCGGGACTGATAGGCAAGAGACCAGTTCTCTTCCGAAAGTCCCAGATACCTTGCAAGAAGACGGGTTCCCGCCTCACACTGCTCTTCGTAAGTGAGAGCCCCTCCTTCTGAAGGTGCCCGATGCGCCTGCTTCAGCGGAAGCCCGTGGTAACTGAAGAGAACATGGTCCGGATGAAATGCTTCGAGCGCAGGACAGCAGAGGGAAGCCATTGCCTCCAGATATTCCGCCCGGTCATAAAACGCAGGGCACCAGACAAGAGGCGGCACCTCGTCTTTCAGTTCTTCCAGCGCCTGCTGAACCATGGCTTTTAAAGAGCCCCGGGTCGCGCCCGCATCATGAGGAAACAAAGGAAAGACTATAATTTCCTCCACTTTTTTCGTGCAGAGAGCGCGCACACCGTCCGACACAAAAGGCACACTGTAGGCGCTGGCTGTCTCGATGCTCCATCCGGGAAGGAGCGCTCCCAATGCCCGGGCAAAGGCATCGGTGTGCACCTGCAGCGGAGAACCGGCATCCGTCCAGATACGCCTGTACTTTTCTGCTGACTTCCGTGCCCTGAAAGGAACGATAATCCCGTGCACCAGCAGGGCACGAATCATCCGCGGCATTTCAAGCACAAAGGGATCCATCAGAAAACGACGGAGATAGGGAGCAACAGCGGCAGGTTCCGGCGCTGCCGGGGAACCCGTATGGAGGAGAAGCAACCCCTTATTTGCTTTTGCAGAATAGACCATATTCTTTGCCCGATGGTGAAAGCCTATAATCAGATAAAGACAGGGGCAGAGTCAACCCGGCGAAGCCCAGCATTTATCTAACGGCGGCGCGCGCAGGAATCTTAATCAGGGCATGGACGTCTTTGCTTCACACGACTGCATTCCACACCAAGATCAGTGGACACAGTGGACTGTGCATGACCCCAGTCTTATTAAGCCGTCGTCGCCTCTCCTGAAAACGCAAATTGACCGATTGGCATAGGCAGAACCACGAATAAACACGAAGGGACACGAATCTCTACCAGAGACTTATATGGGCTCCATACCAAAATACTCGGACTTAAAACATAAAATCCGCCAGCCTGGGAACGCCAATCTCCGCATTGGCATACAAGCGGGTCATGATTAAAACAGTCACTCAGACTCGCCGCGGAGTGATGCCCTGAGACATACTTCTTCCATCAGTCCTACACACGACGCTGTTATTTCTCCCCTCCTCCATCAGTCCTACACACGACACTGTTATTTCTCCCTTCCTCCATCAGTCCTACACACGACACTGTCATTTCTCCCTTCCGACGTTATGTCCACCCCCTGGCGTCATTGATGTTTTCGCCCGTCATACCTGCCTCCCCCCTCGTCATTCCTGCGCAGGCAGGAATCTTAACGCGAGATGCTATTTATAAGGGCAGTGCCATTGCCGCCAACTACGCGGGAAAGTCTTTTGAAGTAAGGATTTCTTTGTGTTTGTATGTCTTGCAGCCTTTGGTGTGGATCAGGGCGATGTGCAGCGCAAGACGTCCATATCCGGATTAAGATTCCTGCCTTCGCAGGAATGACGGGGGGGCAGGTATGACGGGGCGTGCGGGAATGACGGAGGAGAGGCAACAATGACCGGAAGAGACACAGCAAGGACGGGAGGAGAGGCAACAATGACCGGAAGAGACGCAGCAAGCACGGAGGAAGGAACCGGAAGGACTCCACTTAAATGCAGGGACAGACTACGCAATAAATTATTTTTTTGCAGTCTCGCCCTGCATTCATCCAATACCTTTACACGGGCGGGTGAAGTGGAGTAGACTTTTCACTTACAACAATCTTTATGCGATTTCCTGGAAATCGGGGGAAATGTATGCGTTCTTTTCTTTCACAGAAACACACCAGTCTCTGCCTGCGGCACCTGGCGGATTATGCCGCAGTCATACTGATCACTGTAAGCGCCTTATGGGGAGGCGCAACACTTTGTTTCTCACGGGGCGGCGGTATGTCCAGCGGTACCGGACTTATTTTAACCATGCTTCGTCCGTCAATACTTTACGCTGCCGGTGCCGGGTTTTATGATGCCGACTGTTCCGATGAGGAATTCCCCGCGCTGGAGGCTTTTTTTAAACAGAAGATCCATGAAATTCCGCCCGAGGCTTTTCCGTCGCGGTTTTCCCAAGCGCTTGAGGTCGATCCGCTTTACGGCTGCCATGTATACCTGAATGTTTTCATGGGCGTACTTTTTCGGCTCTTCGGCATCAGTAACGACACAGTGCATCTTGCGTGCCTGATCCTGCATGCAGTCTCCATGGTGCTGCTTTATTTTCTTTTCCGTACCTTTCTGGGCACTATGCCTGCGTGCCTTACCGCCTTATATCTTTCGTGGTCACCTGCGCTCCTGATTATGGTTCCTGAACTGCGTGACTACGGAAAATTCCCATTTTTTCTGGCTGTACTGCTCCTGCTTGCACACATTCTGAAACGAAAGCACCCGCCTCTCCGACTTTTTTCTCTCGCCGCCGCCCTTGGCGCTGTCATCGGTATCGGCTGGGGGTTCCGGGAAGACCTGCTTGTCTTTGCCCCCATAGCGGCGATCGTGCTTCTCCTTATCAGTCCTTGTACTGAAAAGGCTTTTCTGTGCCGTATTGCAGCAACAGGCATCCTGCTGCTCACTGTTCTGCTGGTATCTTATCCCGTGCGGCAACTGGGCGGAACCGGTCCGGTACGCACGCTCCACACGCTGCTTGCAGGTATTACGGAGACACCCGAACAGGTCATCTGGTTTGGCGATGCCGATTATGATTTCGGATATCTTGATTATGACGGGCCCGTAGTTGCGGCTGTGATTGCTTTCGGACAGCGACATGAACAGTGTCAGATCTCTTACTGGTTTGATCCGGAATATGTACGCAGCAGCAGAGCATTGTTTGAAAAAATTGTGCAGACTGTACCCGCCGACTTTCCCGCCCGGGGCGTTTCCATGACAGCTGCCTCTTTTTTTATATCCGAATGCAATCAGGCGGCATTGAAAAGTGATGCGATCCTCCGGCATCTGGGAGAACATCCCTGGATACATTATGCGTTCTATGTGCACAATGCTGTGAACCGCCTTTTCAACCGCTTGGGACTCATCGCCGGAATGCTGATACTGCTGCTGGCGGGCAGACGCTCCCTTCCGCGTGCTCTTGTTCTTTTTGCCGTCTTTCTTTATTTCAGTGCCTACCCGAGCCTTCTGGCTGAATTCAGACATTTTTTCCATCTGTTCTTTGTGCCTCTCCTCCTTGCGGGCGTATGTTTTACAATGGCTCAGGAAGATGTTCGCACGCTGCGGCATGCACAGAAAGCAGAGGAACGATCTTCCCTGTATGCAGCCTACTTCCGTCGTCTCGCCCTTGCTCTGTCCTTTTTCATGGTGCTCTTTCTGAGTGCGGCGCTCTGCCTGCAGGGACTGCGCTTGTATCAGTCCAACCGTGTAAAAGCACTTGCCGCCGCCTATGAATCTTTACAACTGACACCTCTTGACTGGTCAACAGAATCCGATGAAAAAAACACACGGCTGCTGTTAAAGCAAAGTTTCACAGAGCGTGCCGGATTTTCCGAACTTGCTCCAGTGCAGACTGTGCCTGCTTTTCTTGCCGTCAAATTCAAAGAAGAAAACCGTTTCCTCCGTTTTTCTCTGCTAAACACGAACAGCGCATTCTTTAAAGAGTGCCATATCCGGCTGCAAGGTACAGGTATCTTTTATTTTCCGGCTTTTGATTTTGGCGGAGAAGAAGAGGCACGTTTTACCGGAATAGAAATTGCCAATGAAGATCTGCCCCTTGTGGAAGGCATTTATGAAGCAGAAAATGCCGGGCAGCTGCCCCTATGGATCTCCATGGGTTTGTCCGGGCAGCGGGAAACCATGCGAACCTGGAAAAGCGGTCTGCCGGATCACTGGCTGCATCGCCTGTATCTTGCCTGCTGTGCCATCATTGATCGCAGCGATGAACGAATGATGCAGCGGTGGCAGCTTTTCATCCGGCGCTTCCCGGAACAGACTTTTTATGCAGACAGAGCCTTACGCTGGGCGGCACAGAAGGAAAACGAAGGTCTTACAGAACAGCTGTGGCTCTTGATCGGTCGCTATACCAGAGACCGGCGTGCCGCCTCTGCCAAATGGCTTCATAATCAGGCGGACGCGGCTTTTAACAGAAAAGACCTGCACGCGGCAATGGCTCTTTATCAAAAAGTACTGGAGATGGCACCTTACGACCTTTGGAATCTGGTGTGTATCGGGGAGATCCACCAGCAGGAAGGCAATACCGATGCGGCAAAGGCATGCTTTCAGGAAGTGCTGATCAAAGCGCCGGAATCACCCTATACAGCGGGTTGGCTGCAGGACTTGTTTGAAGAGAGTCACGAGCCGGATGCGGATGCTTTCTGGGTTCGCTTGATTGAAATGCACCCCGAAGCGGCTGTGCCGTGGCTTTATCACGGTCTGGCACTGAAAAGAGCCGGTGAAATGGACAGGGCAAAAGAGGCTTTTCAGCGGTCCCACGACAATAATCCGCAATGGGGCATGCCCCTTGTGCACCTGGGCGATCTGTTGCTGGGAAATGGCGATATCGTAAAAGGTACAGAATACCTGAATCATGCGCTGACTCTTCAGGATACCCTGGCGCCGGAAGTTGCGCAGGCATACAGCCGGGCAGCCCAACTGTTTCAGGAACAGGGCAAGCTGAAAGAGGCTGTTGCTTTGTTTGAAAAAGCGCTGGAAACCGCACCGAGCGATCTTGTGAATCTGGTGCGTATCGGGGAGATCCACCAGCAGGAAGGCAATACCGATGCGGCAAAGGCATGCTT
>ERZ795058.1230-NODE-1230-length-35258-cov-51.571258_pt1 | contig 35258 bp, 39 predicted proteins | sample MGYA00375142_ERZ795058 | MGnify/ENA primary metagenome ERZ795058 (study PRJEB30187, sample SAMN05720210) | activated sludge metagenome | isolation source: anaerobic digester from wastewater treatment plant | place: Japan | collected 2015-04-20 ... | reverse complement strand
GTGTACCAGGCCATATTCCTCGATCTCCTCCGGTCGGGCTACGAGTTCCGGAAGAAGGAGGCGGACCGGCCCATCGTGAGGAACCTCCGGGCTCCCGTGTTGTAGGCGACGGTGCCGGCAACCGCCTTAAAACTCCCCCGCCACCACCACAAAGAGATCTCCCCGTGGCACCGGGGGTTCTGCCCCCGTTCCGACGGCGATCCGTTCTGCCGGGTAGCCGAGATCTTCGCAGACGGCAACCCCGGTCTCCAGCGGGAGGGCGGCCGCGAACGCCTGAACATCGAAAGCCGGGTCGGCGATGAGAAAGACCACCCGGCCCCGGAGGACCTCCTCCCGGGCATCGGCCACGGCCCGGGCATGGTCTTTCCCGTGGGCTGTAACGACCGCCGCCTTCGTCAGCGGGATCTTCAGGCGGGCGAAGGCGACCTGGAGAGAGGATATCCCGGGGATCACGTCGCCCGGGAGGTAGCCGAGGCCTGCAAGCATCGGGTCGCCCGTCGAGAGGACGACCGCATGGTCCGGGAGAGACCGGAGATCTCGATAATCCGCGACCTCGTGGACCTCGCACCCCGGCGGGAAAACGTCCCGGGCAAGCGCGATCGCCCGGGCAGAACCGTAGATGAGGGCAGCCCCCCGGAGAGTCCGGGCCGCCTCCGCGGTCAGCATCCCCGGGCCGCAGCCCACGCCGACGATCTTCACGGCGACTCCGCTATGACCCGGCCGCCGCGGTCGACGATCACGACACGGACGCGGGGGTAGCGAACGGAGAACGCACGAACCTCCCGGCGGGCCACCTCCTCCCAGAGCGGGGACCCCGAGAGTTCCTCGACCGTCGCGCACCCGGTCCCGTCGAGGACGGCCGGGTTCATGAACTTCAGGATCAGGCCCGGGAGCCCGCAGAGCACCGCGTCCCCGTCGACTGCCCGAAGCGCCTCTGAAAGGTTGCTCCCGACGAGGATCGCCTCGTGCTCCGGGAAGAGGAGCCGGGAGTAGCGGAGACCGAGCCGGCCGGTCGTCAGGACGACCGCCCCGGGAAGAGCCCGGGCAATGCGGTCGAGCACCCCCTCCGCGAGGTGGTCATCCCAGGGCTCCACGAGCCCGGTCGTCCCGAGGACCGATATGCCGGCCTGCACCCCCATCTTCGGGTTCAGCGTCTTCTGCGCCACCTCCGCCCCTCGCGGAATCGTGAGGATGACCGTCGCCCCGTGGAGCCCCGCTTCCTCCACCGCCTCGTCGATCGACCGCCGGATGCAGTCGAGCGCCGGGGCGCTGATGGCCGGCGTCCCCTGACGATGACGGGGGGTGTCGCGGGCGAAACTCCCGATACCCTCGCCGGGGACGAACTGGACCGACCCCGAGAGCGAGGGAACCGCGGTCGCGACGAACTCAAGCCCCGCCGTCACGTCCGCAGGGTAGTCGCCGGCATCCTTCCAGCACGACGCGGTCCCGCGATAGGCGTCGACCGGGACCCTGACCGCGATGCCGCAGGGGAGGGTGATGCCCACGCCCTTCACCTCATCCTCCGCAAGCGAGAGGACCGCCGCCTTGCAGGCCGCGGCCGCCGTCGTCCCGGTCGTGAACCCCCGGCGGAGCACTGTTCCCGACGCCGTCAGGACAGCAAGGCCCCGCCGGACGTCGGGGAGGAGGTCGGGCGACCGGCATGCCGCCACCCACGCGTCGGGATACTCGAAATCAGTAACCGGATCCTTCATAGCCTGCACGCTCGGCAAAGATCGTGATGATCTCGTTCATTGCCGCCACCGCGACCGGTGTGCCGCCCCGGGTGCCGGCATTGGATACCGACGGCACGTCGAGGGTACGGAGCGCCTCTTTTGACTCCGCCGCGTTCACGAACCCCACCGGGGTCCCGATGGCCAGCGCCGGCCGGATGTTGGCCCGCACCATATCGCAGACGACGAGAAGCGCCGACGGGGCGTTCCCGATGACCACGATCGCACCGTCCATCCGGTCCTGCAGGGCGACAAACCCTGCAGACGTCCGGGTGATCCCGCGCTCCCGCGCGATATCCTCCCCATAATCGAGGGCGCAGAGGATCTCACTCTCGTGTCCGCGTTTCAGGATACCCGCCTGCACCATCCGGATATCGGTTATGATCGGCACCCGCCGATCGAGTGCGGCAAGCCCCGCCGTGACCGGATCGCCGGAAAACCGCATGAGATCGGCCATCGCAAAGTCGCCGACCGCGACCGAGCATCGCTGCCGTATCCGGTCCTCGAGGGTGACGTTTCCCACCCGCTCCCGGGCAAGGTTCCGACTCGTGCGTGCTATCGCGTAGGCCTCGGGGGTGACCGCCGCAAGGTCAGTATACGTACTTCCGGTGGTATCCCCGGGGCGTGATGATTCCTCTCTCATCCGTCTCATCCCTCCAGATCCGTGTCTCCTCGCCGCCGATAAAGACGATCGAGTGCATGTCCACGAAGGCGAAGTGGTCTTCGAACTCGCCAAGCGTCGTGATCAACCGCTCTTCCCCCTCCCGGTAGGCATTCCGGACGACTCCGACGGGTGTCGCGTCGGAAAGGTGCCGGCGGGCGATCGCGACCGCTGCATCCAGGTTGTGCGGCCTCCCCCGGGAACGGGGGTTGTAGAGGACGACCGGCACCCGCATCTGAAACGCAAGATCGAGTCTTCGTTCGATCTCCTCTCCCGGCGTCAGGAGATCCGAGAGGCTCATCGTGACGTAGTCTCCCGAGAGCGGCGAACCAAGAAGCGCCGCTGCCGATATCGCCGCCGTGATACCGGGGATGACCTCGACTGCGACTTTTGTGCCGGACCGCTCCGCCACCTCGAGCACGATGCTCGCCATCCCGTAGACACCGGCATCGCCGCCGCTCACCATCGCGACGACCCGCTCCCCGGCAAGGGCGAGCGCGCGTGAAGCCCGGTCGACCTCGCGGCCCATGCCGCTCCGGATAACCTCTTTTCCGGCGAGCATCGGCCCGAGGAGATCGAGGTAGAACCCGTTGCCGATGATGCAGTCGGCCTCTTCGAGGGCTTTTGACGCCCGGGGCGTCATCTGCAGCAGTTCGCCCGGCCCGGTGCCGACGATGTACAGTTTTCCTCCATTATCGTGCGATTGCAACGGTAACACTCCCATAAGTCTGCTTGGCAAACACCAGTTCTTTTCGTTTCGAGACCGCGAGCGCCGCAGGTTCCGCGACACCGGCAAGCCCGATCAGGGAGGCGCGCGAGGGTGACGGAGCCGCCTCCGCGTTCAACGTTTCGTCGTCTAAGAAGACGAGGTTGCCGCCGAGGTCCGCGACGGCGGCAAGGAGACCGGCCTCCCCGCGCTTCTTCTCGGTCGTCGCGTAGACGAGGACCTCTGCGGGGGCAACTCCGGCCTCCCGGAAGGCCTCGCCGACGGCTCTGGTCACGTCGGCCGCCGGGACATCCTTCCGGCACCCGACGCCGACGACGTATTCGCCCTTCCGGACGAGAAACGAGACCCCCGGACCCGCGACGACGATGCCGGGGCCGGCGATCGCGTAGAGGGGTACGTCGGCGTCGAGCACCGCGGCGTTCACCGCCCGGGTGGAGTCGCGGTTCACGATATCGCACCCCGATCGGGCGGCGATCCCTTCGACCGACTCCCGGCCGCGGGTCTCGGTCGCGGTCGTGATCACCGGCTCGATACCGAGGCGGGCGAGTTCCCGGGCAAGGTCGTTTGCGCCGTGGTGGCCGCCGACGACCGGGACGGCGTAACGGAGGTCCGGGCCGACCACCACCACCGCCGGGTCCCGCCACTTGTCGGCGAGGAGGGGCGCGATACCGCGAACGGCGATCCCTGCCGACATCAGGGCGACGATCCGGCGGTAACGGCAAAATGCCTCCCGGAAGACGTCGGGGCCGTAGGGGATAGTGTCGGCGCCGAGCATATCCGCAATCCGGCGAGCGTCGGGGAGGAACCGCTCGAGCGCTACCACAACCGTCCCGGTCATGAGTAGAGAACCGACCTCCCGAACCCGGACGTTGCCGGATCCGCCACCTTTCCGATGATGATCAGCGCCGTCCGCTCGATCCCGGCCGCCCGGGCCTTTGCCGCAATATCGGCGACCGTCCCGATGACGACCATCTGGTCGGGCCACGAGGCGTGGTAGACGACCGCCGCCGGGGTCTCCGGCGGGCACTCCACCCGGGAGAGAACCTCCTCCATCCGCTCGGTCCCGAGGAAGACCACCATCGTCTGCCCGAGGCGGGAGAACTCGGCTATCCGGTCCTCTGCAAGCGTCGCCCCCGCCGGGCGGGTGACGATCAGGCTCTCGGAGACGTCGCGAAGGGTGAGCTGGGTCTTTAAGGCCGCCGCCGCCGCAAAGAGCGACGAGACCCCGGGGACGATCTCGGCCTCGATCCCGCGCCGCGAGAACTCCGCCATCTGTTCGACGATCGCGCCATACAGCGACGGATCGCCCGAATGGAGCCGGACGACGAGCTCTCCGGCACGGACGTGCTCCTCGACGGCATCGGCGATATCTTCAAGCGTCATCTTCTGGCTATCGAGTTTCAGCCCGGCACCGGACTCTTCCACGAGCGCCGGGTTCACGAGCGAACCCGCATAGATGAGGACGTCCGCCCGCCGGAGGAGGTCCATGCCCCGGACGGTGATGAGATCGGGGGCTCCCGGCCCCGCACCCACGATGTAGACCTTATGCATTCAGTCGCCTCGCATAGAGGATCGAGAAGTAGTCGCTCTCCTCGGGGAGGTCGTCCCCCCGGTAGACCTGCTGACCGGGGAGGAACATCCGTTCCACGAGGACGAACTCCGCATAGCCCTCTTTTGCGAGGGAGGCCGCAAGTGCCGCCGGCCGCCGGACCTTCATGAAGATCCGGGACTCCGGCCCGTTCCCATCCGAGACGAAGAACCCGCCGGCCACCGGGACGTTTGCCACGGAGGCGAACGCGGTGATCGAGCTGATCCCGGGCTCGGTCGAGAACGCTATCTCGGGGTATCGCTCGCCGATCACATCGCAGAGACGGGAAAAAGTCGAGTAGAAGTTCGGATCCCCGATGATCCCAAAGACCGCAAGACCGCCCCGAGCGTGCGGCGCTATCCGGTCGGCGTTCTCCTCGAGGCACTCCCGGATATAGGCCTCGTCGCTCGTCATCGGGAAGTTGAGGACGACGGCGTCGGGGCGGTAGGGCCGCACCAGGTCGTAAGCAAGTTTCCCGGGGACAAAGACCGCCGCCGCCTCGCGAAGGAGCCGGACCGCCCGCAGGGTCAGGAGTTCGGGGTCGCCGGGCCCGAGCCCCACCCCTACGAGCACCCGGCACCCCCGACAACGATGTAGACGGGGTTGATGGGCTTGAACATCACCCCGCCGGCGATATCGGCGGACCGGGAGACCTGGAGATGGACGGCCTCCGAGAAGATGCCGAGGCGTCGCATGCTCTCTATCGCCGATTGCAGCGTCCCGACCATCACCGCGTTCACGACGATCCGCCCCTGCACTTTCCCGGCGAGGATATCGAGGACCTCCGGCAGGCGGCGGGACCCCCCGACGAAGGCGGCGTCGAGCCGGCCGAGACCCGGGAGGATATCCACCGCGTCGCCCTCGAAGAACTCGATATTTCCGGCGCCGGCGGCAACCGCCTCCTGCCGGGCACAGGCGATCGCCTCCGGCCTTCGATCGATCGCGTAGACCTGGCCCGCCACTTTCGACGCGGCGACGGCAACCTTCCCGGTTCCGCACCCGACGTCGGCCACCCGGTCGCCCGGGCGAATACCGAGTTTTGCGAGCGAGACCGCCATGACTTCATCCTGTGTAGGGCCACCCTTCAGTCCCATTGCATCCCCATTTCCCAATAAATTTGTGCTAACATCTATTATAATAGCCCAGTGAACGGGACCCCATGAATCACGGCGAGCGATCCGCCGTTCCTCCCTCCAGGTGGGGAAGTCGTGCGCCGCCAGAAACAGAGAACATAAAGGTATTTGCGAGACCAACGACAACATGAGTACAATGCTCAGGATAAACCGAGACAAGTGCGGATACTGCGGCACCTGCGTCGCAGTCTGCCCGGAGGATGCGCTCGAGCTGATCGATGCCTACCTCAGCCTTGAGCGGGAGTGCATCGCCTGCGGCATCTGCGCACGGGCGTGCCCGTTCGGGGCACTGGAGGTCGTCCATGAAGAGTAACTACGATATTCTCGTCGTCGGTGGCGGACCCGCCGGCGCTCTTGCGGCAAAGACGGCGGCAGAAGCAGGGAACTCGGTCTGCCTCATCGAGAAGCGCTCCGCCATCGGCACACCGGTCCGGTGCGCGGAGGGGATCGGCAAAGAACTCTTACGGGAGTTCGTCAAACCAGACCCCCGCTGGATATCGGCGGAGATCGAGCGTGCCCGGCTCATCGCCCCGAACGGCACCACCGTCAACCTCGAACAGGACCGGGCGGGAAACGAGGTCGGCTACGTCCTCGACAGGAAGATCTTTGACCGGGAACTCGTCTGGCAGGCGGCCGAGGCAGGGGCGGACGTGGTCGTCAAGACCCGGGCGACCGCGCCGATCCAGGAGAACGGCGTGGTCCGGGGCGCAAAAGTGCTCTCCGTCGGGACGCCGGCCGACATCCGGGCCGACGTGGTCATCGCCGCGGACGGCACGGAGGCGCAGTTCGCCCGCCGGGCCGGCCTCGACACCACCGTGCCCCTCCGCGAGATGATGAGCTGCGCTCAATACCTGATGACCGATATCGATATCGATGCGGGTTCGACGGACTTCTACCTCGGTAACGATGTCGCTCCCGAAGGCTACCTCTGGATCTTCCCGAAGGGCGAGCGGACGGCAAACGTCGGGATCGGCATCTCCGGCAGGAAGAGCCGGGACGGCACGCGGGCAAAGGACTACCTCGACCGGTTCGTCGCAAAGAACTTCCCCGACGGAAAGACGATCGAGTGCATCGCAGGCGGCGTCCCGGTCTGCCGGCCGCTCCCCTGCACGGTTGGCGACGGCCTTATGGTCATCGGCGACGCGGCAAGGGTCGTCGACCCTCTCACCGGCGGTGGGATCGGGAACGCCATGTTCACCGGAAGGCTGGCGGCTCAGGTGGCCTCCGAATGCATATCGGCAGGCAACTGCTCGAAGGAGGCGCTGATGCCCTATGATGCCGGGTGGCGGGCATCGCGGATGGGCGTACTTCTCGAGCGGAACTACAGGGTCAAGGAGTACTTCGTCACGCTTGATGATAGGAAACTCAACACGCTCGCGGAATCGATCGCAAACATCAGTCTCAAGGAATTCTCGGTCTCGGCGCTCATCAAGGAGCTGATCAAGCGCAACCCGAAGATGCTCTTCGAACTGAAAGCGCTCAAAGATGCTTTATCCTGACCGCTTCAGCTGTTTGCTGAGGGTCTTTACCGTCTCCCCCTCCGCCTCCTTTTTTGTAAATACCGTGATGACGTCTCCCGGGCGGATACGGACGGTGCCGCTCGGTATGATGAGGTCGCCCCCGGCGCGCCGGATGGCGATGAAGACGAAGTCGCGGACGTCGAGGTCGCGGATCTCGTGGTCGGCGATGGGAGCGCCCTCTTCAGCGACTATCTCGAATATGGTGCCTCCGGGGATCGATGCAACCTGCTGGAGGTTTGGGCTCTTTGCCCAGTAATAGAGCCGGCTCGCCACCAGTTCGTCGGGGTTTTCGCTGATCTTCACCCCGACCTCGTTGAAAAGGTCGGAGTGCTCCTTCTGGTTAACGATCGAGACGACGTTCCTCACGTTGTAACGTTTGGCAAGCCAGCAGGTCATCAGGTTCACGGCGTCGTCGCTCGTGGTGGCGACCAGAGCGTCGGCACGGTCTATCCCGGCATCCTGCAGCACCGACTTGTCGGTCGCGTTCCCGGTGATGGCGAGAACGTCGTAGTGCTCCAGGATATCGCTTGCACGCGCCTCGTCCTGGTCGATCACCACCACGGAGTCGCCGGCGTTCACGGCGATCGCAGTCAGGTTCCGGCCGATCCCCCCAAGGCCGACGATGATGGTGTACATTCCATCTGGGTTCGACCGTTGCCATTGAAATACCTTGCGAATAAACCAGAGTACGTGATCTGCGGGGTGGATGAAGCGGGGAAGGGTTCGGTCATCGGCCCGATGGTGGTCGCCGCCGTCGGGTGCCGGGCAGTCGAGGACCTTGCGGCCCTCCCCATCCGGGACTCAAAGGCCCTCCGGCCGAAACAACGCGAGGAACTGTACGGGCTCATCTTCCGCGACTTCGCGATAGCCATCGTCACCATCGACGCCGCCGGGATCGACGAGGCCCGGAGCCGGATGAGCATGAACGCGTGCGTGGCCGAACTCCACGCCGAGGCGCTCATGGGGCTCCGCCCGGAGCATGCCTACGTGGACGCCTGCGACGTGAACGCCGAGCGTTACGGCAGAACGGTCACGTCTCACCTCGACTTCCCCTGTGCGGTCGTCGCCGAGCACCGGGCGGATGCCCGCCACAAGATCGTCGGCGCGGCGAGCGTCATCGCGAAGGTCACCCGGGACCGGGCGATCCGGGAACTCGAGCAGCAGTACGGGAGGATCGGGAGCGGCTACCCGTCCGATCCGGCAACCATCGAGTTTCTCCGGAACTACATGCGTGAGCACGGGAACCCGCCGCCCTGCGCCCGCCGGAGCTGGAAGACGGTGGCGAACCTCTACCAGGCGACGATGCAGGACTACCTGTAGCCCGGAAGAATTTATGCTTTCTGCGCGCTAATCGTGAGTGATGACCTGGCTCCAGATACTCCTCCTTCTCGTCGCGGCCTATCTCCTGATAGCATATTATATCCGCGACCGGGGATTGTTTCGCGATCACGTCATGTTCTTCGGCCCCATCATGGCGATCAAGACCGAGCGGGTCGGTTTCTTCGATTGGTTCCGGAAATTCCAAATGCCTCTGCGGGCCTACGCGACGCTCGGGGTCATCATGGTCGTCCTGGTCTCGGCCTTCATGACACTCGCCCTGCTCCTTGCAGTCCCCCAGCTCCTGGTGCATACCCCCGAACCGACCGGGATCTACGATCCGAGAAACATCCTCGCCATACCGGGGGTCAATCAGGCAATACCGGTCACCGCGGCCGTCATCATCGGCCTCGTGCTCACGATCGTCATCCACGAGTTCGGCCACGCGATCCTCGCCCGGGTCGAGGGTATGCGGGTGCGGAGCATGGGTCTCCTCATCGCCGTCATCCCGATAGGGGCGTTCGTCGAGCCCGACGAAGAGGACGTCGATGCGGCAAAAGGGATGCCGAAGATCCGGATGTTCGGTGCCGGAATAACGAACAACATCGTCATCGGCCTCGCCTGTTTCGCCGTGATGTTCCTCCTCGTCGGTATGGCGACGCCCCTTGCCGTCCCGCTCGTCCAGGGGGTCTACAAGGATTTCCCGGCGGCCGACGCGGGCCTCCCCGGCTACTCTGTCATCACGAGCATAAACGGTGTACCCGTGGCAAGCCAGGCGGAGGTCTCGGCGGCGATGGAGGGGACGCGGCCCGGGGAGACGGTCACGCTGACGGCAGAAAAGGATGGGATCGAGAGCACCTACACCATCACCCTCTCGAGATGGCCGGAGGTGCTCGACGGCGACCACGATTCAGGGTTCATGGGGGTCTACTACTACAGCGCCCCGGTGGTGAAGGAGCATATCGGGAACATCGCAAACCTCGGGCTGCTTGCCCCGCTCTACCTGACGATAGCCCCGATCGATGCGTTCATCCAGGGCAACACCCAGCAGCTTGCTATCCTGCTTACCGATACTCCCGAGCAGATGGCCTGGAAGGAGCCGTTTCCCTTCTTCTGGGGCATGGTTCACCTCGCCTTCTGGACGGGGTGGTTCAACCTGCTGGTCGGCATGTTCAACGCCATCCCGATCGTCCCCCTCGACGGCGGTTATATGATGAAAGAAGGGGTGGAGCGGTTCCTCGAGCGCCGGGGCTGGTCCCGGTACGCACCAAGGGTCGTCGCCTCGATCAGCGGATTCGTCACGGTGATGCTGATCCTCCTCATCACGATGCCGATGCTTGTCGCGGCGGTGCGGTTTGTGCTGATGATGGGGTGAAGACCCTTTTTCTCATCGGGGCGGCATAGGGGGATTCTTGCATCGTCGGATTCTAACAGCAGTATCATAGTGGTTGCCCCACTGCCTGATGACGCTATGTTACTTCGTAAAAGTTGTTCAGATGGGAACACAAGGACCGTAAGAACCGATATCCTGACAGAGTCCCGTCCGGTTCGGAATAGTTCCGGAGTTGCATCTTATCCTCTTCCTTTGCAAGCAAGTAGCAGACCTCGGAATAGACTCGCTCGCGTACCAGCTTGAGACAGGTCTGGTGATAGCGCTCGATATAAGAGGCTTCTTTAAACTCAGGAAAAACCCCAAAGTGTGGTTCGTTGTTCCGTACGCTTCTTCGGGATCTCTCACAATCCTCCAGCAGAAGCAGGTATCCAAGCCAGGGTGACGGGGACGTTTTGAAAGCTCCCTCCCGGTAGGCTGTCCAGAGATCGTACGCACTCCCAAGAACCTCCTCCGTCCGATTATTGATGTTATTCCCAAATGACGGCCCCTTCTGCGACTTCAATTCAAGGACGGTAACCAGTTCCTTCTTCCCATCAGGGTGATGTTTGATAACAATAAGATCCCACTGCTTCTCCGCGCGGAAGTACCCCGGAAGATTAAGAGATCTCTTCCGTATGCAGACATCACCCTCCGGCACCCCGACATCCACCAGCAGATCCCGGATGAGCGAGAAAAACCGGTCCATATGCTTTCCGCCTGTCGCCTCCGAGCGAAAGCCCTGATCTTTCGCACCCCGGTTATCCTGATCTTTTGCCTGTGATGCTCTCTTATCCCAGAAATACCGCACCGCGCAGGAAAAATAATCGTCACGGGAGATTTCCCGAAGTATCCTGTCGCTCACCATGGACCCACCTCTATCAGAATAATCGAGACTGTTTCGCCTGGTGAGCAAACCGTTCAACCTGCATGAGGAAATATTTCTCCTCAACCTCGGCGCTGATGCTGTTTCGCCCCCACCGCGCGGCAGCGAGGGCCGTTGTCCCCGTGCCGCCGAAGGGATCGAGGATAGTATCACCCACGAACGAGAACATCCGTACAAGCCTCTCAGCCAGTTCCTGAGGATAGGGTGCAGGGTGCTCTCTGGTCGACGCTCCCTTGAGGTCCCAGATCTGGCGGAACCACACCTTCTGGTTCTCTTCCGATATGACCGAGAGCAGACGTGCCGCAAGCGTGGGTTTCCGGTAACCGCCGGGTTTTCTCTGGAAGAGGATATACTCGATATCGTTTTTTACTATCCCGTTGGGCTCATACGGTTTGCCAAGGAACGATCCGGGTGAATCTGCTTCAAAACAGGCGTTTGCTATCTTGTACCAGATGACCGGGGCAAGGTTATCAAAGCCGATCCTCCGGCAGTGCTCCTGAATGCTGGCGTGGAGGGGCATGACGACATGGCGCCCGGCCTCCCGCCTGGGCAGGCAGACATCGCCGACGACGATGACCAGGCGTCCCCCGGGGACAAGGATCCGGAAGATATGCCTCCAGACGTTATCGAGTTCTTCCAGAAAGGTCTCGTAATCCTCGATCTGCCCGAGCTGTTCATCTCTTTCGGGGTATTTCTTCAGGGTCCAGTAAGGAGGCGACGTCACGACCAGATGAACACTTTCATCAGGGAGAAACGCAAGGTTTCGGCTATCTGCATGCATGAAACGGTGCCGTGTCGGCACATTGCTGGATATGGCTTCAATTTCTTTCATCAGCGAGATATTCTTCGCTATCCCCGGTATGGCTCGCTGCCCCTCGATCTCCGCCATCTCAAGGATCTCAACCGGTACAAAGTCTTCCAGTGGTAGCTCCTGCCCGGTCTCGTTGATAAAAAAGGATTTTTCGGCAAAAGCAGGGGTTGTTTCCGTCATATGAAATGGTTTTGAGATCATGCTACCGCTTCTATGATTGATACCCTCGAACACATAACTGCACCGGAAATCTCTCCCTTGCGGACCCGGAGACCTACTGCCCCAAAAATAGCAGGGGCCGGGGAATGCCCTACAGCCCCTCTCCCTCTTCCTTTGCCAGTTCCTGGGCTTTTTTCCGCGTCTCTTTCTCGACATCGATGTCAGGGGCCTTTGCCGCCTCTTCAACGGCCCGGAGTTCCTCCTTGCTCGGTATCTCCCCGAGGATATCCTCCGACGGCATCTGCGTGCCTTCGGGGACCTCCGGGGCCTCGACCGTGGCACCGAGGTACTCGGCGGCCTGCCTGACGATCGTCGAGAGCTCGAACGGGAATATGATCTTCGTTGCCTGGCCCTCGGCCATCTGCTTCAAGGCATCGAGGGAGAGGACCGTTATCGCGCGTTTATCGAGCGGCCGGGCGCCGACCGATATGATGCGCAACCCCTGCGCCTCGCCCTGGGCCTGCAGGATCCGCGACATCCGCTCGCCTTCGGCCCTGAGGATCTTGCTCTGCCGCTCGCCCTCGGCCTCGAGGATGATGCTCTGCCGGCTGCCCTCGGCCTTGAGGATCGCGGCCCGCTTCTCGCCGTCCGCCCTGAGGATCGCCGCGCGCCGCTCCCGCTCGGCTGCGGTCTGCTCGGTCATCGCCTGCTTGACGGGCCCGACCGGATCGACCTCCTTGATCTCCACCCGCTCGACCTTCACGCCCCATGCATCGGTCTCTCTATCCAGGATATCCCGGAGACGGGCGTTGATGATATCGCGGTTGTAGAGAACCTCGTCAAGCTCCATGTCGCCTATGATCCCCCGGAGGCTCGTCTGGGCGAGCGCCACCGTCGCCGCCCGGTAGTTCATCACCTCGAAGTAGGCCTTCTCGGGGTCGATCACCCGGACGTAGACGATCGCATCCACGTTCGTCGGCGAGTTGTCCTTCGTGATCACCTCCTGCCGCGGGACATCCATCACCTCCGTCCGGAGATCGAGCTTTATGACCCTCGTGATCAGCGGAATAACCCACCGGAACCCGGGATTCATCCTCCCGATATACTGTCCGAGGCGTATCTGGAGCCCCTGTTCGTATGGCTGCACGATCACCACGCCGCTGGCGAAGATGATGACGATCACGATGATGAGGAAGATCGTGACCAATCCCGTCCACGGAATCGCACCTACCGGAAGCATTTTACACAACCTCTTTTACAACAACATGCACGCCCTCGGAGTGGATGACGATAACCCTTCTCCCGGCCGGTATGATCTCCCCCGATCCGGAACGCGCGCTCCATTCCGTACTGCCGAGCCGCACCTTCCCCGAAAGCGTCACCGCATCGACCGGCGCGACCACCATCCCCTCGAGGCCGACGAGCGAATCCCGTGAGAGGGTCGTCGGCGGTTTCCTCTCGGGCGTGAGGCGACTATACGCCCAGACGGTGATCGAGGCTGCAGCGATCGCCGCCACAACCCCGATGATGAGACCGGCAGGAGAACTGAGGACGTCGATGCCGAGGAGAAGGAGGACGCCGAGGATGATCAGGACCGTCGCAGGGACAGCGATGAAGAACCCGGGCTGGGTGACCTCGACCAGGAGCAGCACCGCCCCGAGCACGATCAGTATCCAGCCAAGAGCGATCCCCTCTACAAGCATACGAGAGAGATGGACCCGGCGGGATAAAAAGGGTATGGGAAGGGGGGTCCGTCAGGAGCGATCCGCCAGGTTCAAATAGGCAAATGCCGCCGGAGCCCCAAACGAGACCCAGGCACCGGCGGCGGCAGCCTGGATATACAGAAGGGCGAAGGCGGTGAGGCCCGGGTCTTTCGGGATGAGAAGCCCGAACCCGAACCAGATCGCCCCCGTCACCAGTATACCGAAGATATAACGGAGCAGGCGGACAGACCACTTCCCGACGGCGCACATGCCCCCCCGTTTCGGCCACGCAACCGCCGCACCGGCCGCAAACCCGAACAAAAGCCCCGACGCCGTGGCGGCATCCCGGAGGGAGAGGGGAGCGATCGGCTGCCCCGACCGCTCGAGCGCCCCCGCCGCCCAGGATGCCGGGACCTGCCAGTCCCCGAGGGTCGCGAGAGCGGATACGGAGACCAGCGCCAGAGCGAGGGATCCGGCAAGCGCGACGAACACCTGCCCTGAAAGAGGGAGGCGAGCGATCCGGCGGCCAACCGGCCCTTCGAGGGCGAGGAAGCCGAGAAGGGTGCCGGCGCCGACGGCAAACCCCACGATAACGTCAGCCGGGAAATGCACCGCAAGAAATATGCGGGATATGCCGATGAGGAGTATAATCGCAACCACAGATATCCAGAACCACCACCGCCGGACATGGGCGGCGATCAGCCCCCAGAACGTCACCGCTCCCTGGGCATGCGATGACGGCAGCCCGAACGATGGATAACTCCCGAACGCCCGGACATCCGGGCTGACCCAGTAGGGGCGGGGAAGATGAAACACAACCTTGAGAGCCTCATTGAGCCCGCCCGATATACCCATGAGAAGGCCGAGGCGGAGACCGAGGCGCGGATCCCGGCACCAGTAAAACGCCGGGATGATGAGCAGATAGAACTCCGGTTGCCCGAGGAATGAAAAAAACTGCATGAGGATCAGGAGCCATGCGGCCTGATCCTGGAGAGCCTGTATGAATGCGATCTCGATATCGGTCATAGAAGCCCGGCGAGATCAAAGTTTGCCAGTAGCTGGGGCATCGCCGCGGCAATACCGTTGATGATGAACTGGATGGCTATAGCAAGGACGATGATCGCCATCAGTTTCGGAACGACGCGGAGCCCTCCCTCCCCGATGAGGGCGAAGATTCTCGGCCCATAGAGCATCCCGATGTAGGAGAGGGCGAGAGCAACGATGATACCGAGGAAGACGGCGACGATACCCCAGATGCCTTCCGGTCCCGACGCAAGCAGGATCACCGTCGTGATCGTCCCCGGGCCGCACGAGAGCGGGAATGCCAGCGGGACGACGGCGATGTTCTCCAGGTCCGCACCCGAGTAGGCCTCGCCCTTCGAGGTGAGCATCCCGGTCGCCACGCTGACCAGGAGGATACCGCCGGCGATCTGGAACGCCGGGACGGTGATGTTGAAGATCGTGAAGATCAGCTGGCCCGTGAGGGCGAAGAAGGCAAGCACGATGAAGGCTATCTTCATGGATGTCTGGATGACCTTCATGCGCTCGCTCCCGCCCATCCCCTCGGTGAGCGCCGTGTAGACGGCGATCGTGGAGGCCGGATTCATCACCGCGGTGATCGACGCTATCGCAACCAGGCCAAACCCTAAAAAACTGACAAGTTCAGCGATCAGGTCCATATCGGATCACCACACCCTATAAACATAGAGATACATGCGCCCCGGCCCCATAGGTACCTTACGATCCTCCGGCCGCCGGGGCCGGAGAAACGTGGACCGCAGGGAACGCATCGAGGAGTTCCTGCGTCAGCTCCGCCCCAAGCGATGTCCGGATGGACTCGAGCCAGAGGAAGAACCCGGCCATGTGAGGCGTCCGCCGGCTCTCGAACTTGAACCCCCCCTCACGGCTGGGCACCATCTTGAGGTACTCCTTCTTGTCCCGGGTCCGGAGGTAGATGATCGGTCGGTACTCGGGGATATTCACCGCGAGGACGACCTTTGAGAACTGCTTCTGGATCGCATCCGGATCGTAAGTCTTCCCCTTGATCTGGATGGGATACCGGGCGTCGAGCATCCGGACGGCGGAAGGGTAGAGCCCGCCGAAGAGGACTTTCTTCACGATCGGCGGGATCTCATCCGGGGTGCCGAGTTCCCCGACGCCTTTTCTGGATGTGACGGCAGCGACGATGCTCTGCAACCGCTCGTCGTGCAGTTCCTTGTAGTCGAACGGCCGCCGCGGGGCGATCTTCTCTATCGATATCAGCTTCTCGTGCCGGATCTGCCTGGGCGGGCTCCGCTTCAGGTCCCTTGGGCGGATCAGGGATTTCAGGTCCTCGCATGTCGGGGTGGTGAGGAGGATGTTGTCGGGCTCCCTGAGGAGGCGGCGGACGACGGCCGTCCGCGATATGTCGACTGAGGAGATGAGGAGGAACGGCACGGTCGGCTGCCCGTAGAGATAGCCCAGGAGCTGCTTTTTGTAACGGATCTCCGCTTCAAATTCTTTTAAATCCGCAGGAGACGTGATGATCTCGCCAAACGTCAGCGCCCCCGTGTGGTCGACGAGCATCAGGTCGACCTCGGCGAGATCCTGCCCGTTGCCCCGGACCTTGATGTCACCGATATTCGAGTAAAAGAGGCCGTTCTGGCCAAGCTGCGCACGCCGGACCTTCGATGGGCCATCGGCGCCCCGGGCCACGACAGCGAGGATGAGGTCGGTCTTCAGCGAGAGATCGAGGATCATCTCGTAGACGATCGCTTCAAACCACCGCCCTTCCGCGGTCCGCATCTCGGGTATATCCTCGGAGAAGAGTTTCTTTCGATCCGCGGGGCGCAGGTGGCGCAGTGCCCTCATGACGATCGCTCGCGTCGGCTGGAGCGAGCTGAAGTTCTTGTTAAGCCACGTAATCATCTGTAACATTCGTTCCACACAGCCGGGTATTGGTATCGTATTGGGGACCGGATGGGTCGGAGCACTTCCTGATAGGGAGGTTATCATCCTATAAGTGCTCATAGAGTTTCCGGTCTCCATGACTATGAAATTACGCATGGTCTCACCCCACCGGGATCTTCGCCCGGCATCGCGGCGGACACCGGGAGGGGAGAACCGACCCGGCACAGGGCAGACGGCGGCGCCGGGGGATAGCCTCCAGGCCCGTCATCCGTAGCGGAGCACCTCGATGGGGTTCAACTGCGCCGCTTTCCACGAGGGAGAGAGCCCGTCGGTGAGACTCGCTCCGATACCGAGCGCCACCGCGGAGGAGATCTCGCCAATGGCAGTCGTGTTGAAGGCGGCGAACATCTCGCCGAACGTGAAGGCCCCGTAACGGCGACGATGATCTCGATGGCCGGGTGGAGCGATCGGGCTCCGAAGAGCGAAGGAGAGGAAGATCATACCACTTTCCCGTCCACGATCCGGATCGTGCGGCGGGCGTATGTAGCGACTTCCGGGTCGTGGGTGACAACGATGACCGTCTTGCCCTCCCGGTTCTCTGCCTCGAGGATCTCCATGATCGCGGTCCCGGTCTTCCTATCCAGGTTTCCGGTCGGTTCGTCGCAGAGGAGAAGATCGGGGTTGTTGACGAGCGCACGAGCGATCGCGACCCGCTGCTGCTCGCCGCCGGAGAGCTCGGCCGGCCTGTGGGTAAAGAGGGCGTCGTCGAGATGCACCGCCCGCATGACCTCGATCGCCCGGCGCCGGCTCTCCTCCCGGCCGATGGTGAGCGTGAGGGGAAACTCGACGTTCTCGACCGCCGAGAGAAGCGGTATGAGGTTGAACTGCTGGAAGATAAACCCGATACGGTCGCGCCGGAGCCCTGTGAGGTCGTCATCGCTCATCCCCGATATGTCCTGCCCGGAGAGAGAGATCTTCCCGCCGGTCGGGACGTCAAGGCAGCCCATCAGGTGCAAGAGCGTCGATTTTCCGGAGCCCGAGGGCCCCATCACGGCGATGAACTCACCCGCATCAACGGTGAGGGAGACGCGATCGAGCGCCACGACATCGCCTGCCGGGAGGGGGTAGATCTTGCTGACCGCCTCGAACCGGAGGAGGGGCTCATCGCTCACCGTCGCGGCCTCCTGACGGCGATCACCGTCGCGTCTCCGGAGGCCGCGGCGGCAGGCGGAGTTCAAGAGAGCGCACCAGGATCGGCGGGTCTGCAGCAGACCCGGGGTGAGGGGTTCCCACGCCGGAGTGTGGAGGAAACCACTACTTCAACGTTTCCCCGGATATCCGGCACAAAGCCTTTGACGGCAGAGCGCGACAACTCTTGAGACAACCACCGCCCCGCGGGGGTCCGAGGAGAGCATGGGACCACACACGATCGTCATCATCGGCCACAGGCAGCCCGACACCGACAGCATCTGCAGCGTCATCGGCTACGCAGAGCTCCGCAACCACGCCGAACCAGGGAAATATGTCGCCGCCCGGTGCGGGGAGGTGAACGCGGAGACCCGGTTTGCGCTTGAGACGTTCAACGTCGAGCCTCCGGTCTATATCGCAAGCGTCGAACCAAGCGTATCGGATATACCGCTCGATACCCGGAGCGCCCGGCAGGATGTTCCGACAGTCGACGTCGCCGCCCTGATGGATACCTACGATATGCGGAATATACCGATCACGGATGAAGAGGAGACCCTGGTCGGGCTTGTCAGCGAGTACGGCCTCGCCCGGGCCTACGTCCGAAAGAACCCCCGCGAGCAGCTCTCGCTCGTCCCGATGCCCCTTGCGACCCTTGCCCGCATCCTCGATGCCCGGACGGTCGTATCGGCGCACGAGGTGCTCGGGGAGGGGCGGGTCTACACCGTCATCGATGCCCTGCACGTCACTCTCTCGCGGATGACGCCGGACGACATCGCGATCGTCGGGGACAACGAACCGGCCCAGCTCGCCCTGATATCGGCAGGAGTCGCCGCACTCGTCATCGCCGAGGGCGCGCCGGTGGGTGAGCGGGTGATCGCCGCCGCCCGGGCGCGGGGGGCCTCGGTCCTCGCGACGACGCTTGATGCCTTCAGCGTCGGCAAGATGATCAGCCTCTCTCTCCCCGCGCGCATGATCATGGAGACCGATGTCCCCACGGTGCGCCTGGAAGATTCGCTTGAGTACGCGAAAGGGGTCGTCTCGAGCTCGAGGTTCAGGACCGCCTGCGTCGTCGGGGAGGACCGGCGCCATATCGGGCTCGTATCCCGGACGGCACTGATGCAGGACGTCCAGAAGTCGGTGATCCTGCTCGATCACAACGAGTACTCCCAGGCCGTGGACGGGATAGAGCAGGCGGATATCCTCGAGATCATCGACCATCATCGCCTCGGCGCGATATCCACCTTAAAGCCGGTGAAGTTCCTCAACGATCCCCTGGGATCGACATCGACGATCGTCGCGAACAAGTTCATCGAGGCCTCTATCGAGCCCACGCCGCCGACCGCCGGGCTTCTCCTTGCGGGGATCCTCTCGGATACGATGGTGATGAAGCTCTCGACGACGACGCCCGTGGATATCCGGGCGGCAGACTACCTTGCGGAGATCGCCGGTGTCGACCCGGCCGAGTTCGGGCCGAAACTGATCCAGAAGGGTATGGACCTTGATGCCCTCCCGAAGGACGAGCTCCTCACCCGGGACATGAAGCGCTACAACCTCTTCGGACGGAGCATCATGGTCTCGCAGGTGATGACGTCGTCGTTTGAGTTTGCAGAGAGCGAGGCTGGCGAGATCCGCACCGAACTCGACCGCCTGCGGACGACGATGGGGGTCGACTGCTTCTTTGCCCTCTTCACGAACGTCTTTGGCGACGCAAGCGACCTCTTCGCCGCCGGGGATGAAGCCTGCATCGCCAAACTGGGTCTCCGGGACCAGCCCGTCCGGCTCAAGGGCGTCATGTCCCGAAAGAAAGATTTCATACCGAAGTTCGGGCAGATGTTCCGGCAGATCTAAGAGCGCCGGGACATCTTACCCATCTCTCTTCCGGAGCATATCGGCGGCATAGCGGGCAAGCCCGTAGACGCCGTCGGTCGATGGGTGGACCTCGACGATATCGTCGAAGTCACTGGCGGTGATGCCGCGCTTCATCAGGTAGCCGACGTAGGAGAGGAGGGTTGCAGCCCCGGGGACGCAGGCCGCGGCCCCGACGAGCCGACCGGTCTCCGGGTCGATCCGGACCTGCGCAAGCCCCGCCCAGCCTCCCGCCACGTCCCAGAACGAACCGGGGCCGGCGGGGGCCGGGGCAGAGAGGGTGACGCCCTCTCCGTCGGCCCCGGTCGTGGCAAACGCGTAGTCGTAACGGAGGCTCATCGCCTGCGGAATGCCTGTATAATCCATGATGGCTGGGTGACCGAGTATGTTCTCGGCGGCCACCGTGCCCTCCCGGCGGGCGGCGGGGGTGAGGTAGGGTGGGCCGATGACGTCGCCGGCGGCGTAGACCCCCTCCACGCTCGTGCGCATCCGCCGGTCGACGATGACCGCGCCATCCGGACCTTTTTTGAGCCCCTGCAGCGACTCCGACCGGGGGAGAAGCCCGGTGGCGAGAAGGACGGCGTCGGCCTCGATCTCCTCGCCGCCGGCGAGCAGGACCGATCGGACCCGGTCGCTGCCCTCGATCCGGAGAACCGCAGTCTCTTCGCGGATCTCTACCCCGGAGAGGTCGCGTATCGCGGCGGCGCGGACCTTTCCGTCGAGGCCGCGGAGCACCTCGTGCCGGGCGATGATGTCGACATTGGAACCGAATGCCCGGAATACGTGGGCAAACTCCGCCGCCACCACCCCGCCGCCGATGATGACCATGCGGCACGGGAGTTCTTCCATATCGGGGAGCGTCTGGTAGGTGTAGACCCCGGCGAGATCGGTGCCGGGGATATCGGGGATCGCCGCCCGCGACCCTGTGGCCGCAAGGACCGCGTCGGCCCGGACCTCTTCGTCATCGACAAAGACCCGGTCCCCCTCCAGTCTGCCCTCGGCGCCGTAGACGATATCGACTCCCGCCCGGCGGGTTTCAACGTCGAGGACCGTGGAGAGTTTCTCCTGGACATCGCGCATTCTCCGTACGACCGCCGGGTAAGAGACGGTCGGGACCGAGTCGAGTATACCGAGATCCTTCTGGGTCCGGGCGTACTCGATGAGTCGGGCGATGTCGTTTAGAGCGCATATGGTCATGCACCGGTCGTGCAGGCATTGTCCGCCGATCTTACGCTTCTCGATGAGCCGGACCTCCCTTCCCGCATGCGCAAGATGCATCGCCCCGATCCTTCCTGCGGGCCCACCGCCGATGACGACAATCATGGTTCCCTACAGGAGTTCGACGCCCTCATCCATCGGCATCGAGAGGACCTCGCCCGTGAACGCGTTGACTTCGACAATCCTGCTCCCGCCCCGCACCTGCCAGACCGGCACGTATATGATCTCAAGGTCGACCTTGATGTTGCTCCGGTCGGGTTTGAGGGTCTTTTCCTCGTAGAAGATGGCGTCGCCTTTCTCGTAACGGAACCGAAGCCGCTGGGTGAGCCGATCGATAACCTCCCGCACGATCTGCCCCTCGACGTCCTCCCGCACGAGCCGGGCGGGCACGATCTCGGAGCCGAAAGGGACGGGTTCCCGTTCGATAGACCCCTGGTCGATCTCCATCTTCATGCCGTTGATGGCGTTGATGGATCCTGCGCCCTCGGCGTCAAAGGAGACCAGTCTATCTTTCACCTCGCGTTCGCCGGTGCTCACGTAGCGGTAGTTCCAGCAGGGGATGAACCGGCACTTCGCCGAACCGTGCAGCCCGGCGATGCCGCAGGCCCGCTTTTCGGTGATCCGGACGGGAAGATGGGGCAGCTCCGGTCCCGCTTCCGGCTCTTCCTCCACGGCCGCGGGGGCGTCCTCTACCGACTCACCGCGGGTGGCCGGGGGCGGCCGGCCGATATCCAGGACCAGGGTCTGCCCGAGCACCTTCGCAAGCGCAGCCCTGCCTGCGTAGAGGGTGAACTCATCGGCACCCCACCGCATGCAGTCCTCCGTCTGCACCGCCGGGTTGAGGGTAAAGAGCAGTTTCCTGCAGACCAGGTCGTCATCGCCGGTGCGCAGGCGGTAGTTCATCGAATCAAACTTTCTGATTGTCTCCGGGTCATCAGAGCAGAGCACCAGCAGGGCGGTATCGCCTCTGATTCCGGATAAAACCAGCGGGTCGTCGACCTCCGCCACGGCGAAGGAGGCCGCTTCGAGTATCCGCTTCAGCACATTCCGGGCTTTCTCCCGAGTCCCACTCTCCATTCATCGTATAATATCACAGACAGGTAGAACAAGTTTTGCATCCGGGGCCGGGTGAGGGGGAGGGAATTACTCTCCGGAGAGCCTGCCACGGAGTCGCGCGTCACCCCGCGACCGGGGTCGGTCTCCGGCCTGCCCGCCTCATTTCTGAACCGCTCGACATGCCGGTTCATCCACCATCTCCCCCGCCGCCCGCCGGAGCACCCCGAAAGGAACCCTTTTCCCTGATCGCACAAGAGATCTGATAATGCATGTCCCCCTGAAGTTCACCAACCACCGCATCGAGGAGTACGCGCTCAGGGTGACCTATCGCCCGGAGGAGGACACCGGGACGATCATCTACAACCTCTCGCTCATCGAGAACCGCGACCTTGAGTTCGCGCTCTCCGTCATGAAAGAGGCCCACCGGACGGGTATCACCATCAGCGACCGGATCAGGGTCGCCGAAGCAGGGGAAGAGATCGGCGGCTACACCGTGCCGGACGGCCGGCACGCCGTCTGCACGATGTGCAGCATCACCCTCGATGCCCTCCTCCTCCGGCGCGGCATCCCGTTAAACCCGATCGGAGGCGGGGTTGTCGAGATCGAGGCGCGGGTTCCCCGGCGGTTCACGAGCATGATCCTCTATCGCGACACCACGCTCGACCCCCTTGAGGTCCTGATATCCCAGGAGACCACGTCGATCCTCGACGTCATGCATCACGGGAACGGCAGCATACTTGCAAACATCCGGGAGTGCCATATGGAAGCGGAACCGCTCGTGGGCACGGTGCTCGACGAACTCGCGGCTATCGGGTTCTCCGGCGTCCTGGACGTCGGTGCCCCGAACGCCCCCCTGCTCGGGGTTCCGGTCAGCCCGCAGTACGTGGGCGTGGCGATGGTCGGGGGCACGAACGCCATGGCCGCCGTCAAGGAGGCAGGAAAGCCCATCGTGACCCGGGCACTCAAAGGGTTGATCGATATCCGGGAGATGGGCTACCTCGAGGATTACTGACCGGTCGCTCCCACCCACTCCATGATGCTGGTGAGATAGCGCCTGACGAACTGGACGAGTCCGGTAGACTCCGAGTAGAGCGCCGAAGGCTGTTCGCCGCTTGAGCCCATCCAGACCAGCGCCCGGACGTCATCCACGAGAAAGATGCCGGAGCTCTCGTAGCGCAGGCCTTTTCCCGGCGGCGTGTGTGGTTTCTGGTGCGCGCCGGGGGGATGAGCATGGATCCTGAACCGGGAAGGCTGCTCCCCCTCCCAGGTATCGGTGATGATATCGACCTGCACCGATTCGGGAACGGGGCCGAGCAGCGCAAGTACGTGTTCGACGAGGAGATCCCGGGCTACGAGCATCTCCACTCTTCTCTCCGCGCCAAGGAACATATCGGAGAGGCGGGCTCTGATGTTCTCTTCCCCGTAGATCGTCCAGATCGGTTCCTGATTCCCTCGCGCTTCCGGCCGCTTCTCCCGGTAGAGCCTCTCGAGAGCTGAACGAGCACTCTCCGCATCATCCTCGATCCGGCGCATGAGGTTCTCGATACCCTGGCCCGGCGGAACCGCGTCGAACCGTTTGGGCGTGGTGTGAGAGACGCTGACCAGTTCTTTCTGGACGAGCCGGTCGAGGACCGGGTAGACGGACGCGCGCGGCACCCCGGACGTCTCGTGGATCTCTGTCGCCGTCGCACCCGTCGCCCTGAGGAGGCCGATGTAGACGAGGGCCTCATACCTTGTAAGCCCAAGCGACTTGAGAGATTCGATGAGGTCGTTTGGAATATCCCGGGGAGCCGTCATCCATCACATATATATACGGCCTGATAATAAATGTTGTTGTTAAAATAACAACAAGGTGAAGAGATGCGTTGGCAGCACGTACCGGTACTGATGCTCCTGCTGGCACTCCTGGCTGTGCCGGGGTCGGCGGCGGGGGCCAAGTACCTTTATGGAAACCCAGAACTTTCGGCAACGATCGCCGGCACCAATGAGTTTGCACCGGGCGCCGAGACCGGCCTGACGGTCATCATATCGAATAGCGGCTTGAATACTCATAAGATCGCCATTCCGTCGCTCCCCCCCGACGACCTGCCGAATACCGCGAAGCTGGTCACCGTAGCGCTCAAGAGCAACGATGCCCCGTTCACCGTCAAGACGGACCCCCAGTTCTTAAGCGACATCATGGGGGGCGCAGCCCTGCCCGCCACGTTCAACGTGAAGGTGGCAGACTCGGCAGCGCCGGGCACCTACACCCTCCCGCTTGAGGTGACCTACACCTACCTGCAGGATGCAGAGGATTATGGCGACCTCCTCCGCTACAATTACCAGAAGAAGACCGAGACCCTGCCCCTGACCGTCCGGGTCACGCCCGCCCTCCGCGTCGAGGTCCTGAACGTGCAGACCCGATCGTTAAACGTCGGCACGGAAGGCTACGTCTCCATGACCTTGAAGAACATCGGGCACGACGCAGCAGATAAGGCGGTCGCGAAAGTCGCGAGAAACGGCGCAAGCCCGCTCATCCCCACCGACAGCAACGCCTACATCGGGACTTTTGCGCCAGGGGAGACGGTGGATGTGAAGTTCAAGGTCGCGGTCGCCGATAGCGCCGAACCCCAGTCTTATCCGCTGGACATCGTGGTCGCCTACGAGGACTACGAGGGGAAGTCAACGGCCTCCCGGCCGGTGACGATCGGCCTTCCGGTCGGCGGCAAGATAGACTTTGATGTCGCCTCGCCGACGGTGACGCTCCACCCGGGCGGCAAGAGCATCCTTGAGGTCGTGTACAGAAACGCAGGGGCGGCAAAGGTCTACAGTGCTCAGGCCCGGATCAGCGCCGTCGACCCCTTCACCAGCAGCGACGACACCGCCTACCTGGGCGACCTTGCTCCCGGCGAGACCGCGACGGCACGGTTTGAGGTGAGCATCGATGCCGATGCGACCCTGAAGAATTACGGTATCGACTCCGAGATCCGTTACCGCGACGACCTTGACAACAGTAAGATATCGGATACCATGAAGGTGCAGGTCGCACTCGAGAAGAAAGAAGGCACCCTCTTCACCAATCCGGTATTCCTCGCTGTAATTGCGGTCGTCATCATCGGTGCAGGGTATTATATATTCGCGTACCGTAAGAAAAAGTGATGAACGGATACTGGGACGGGCCCAAACCGGAACCGCAGGCAAGGACGATCGATGAGATGCGGGAGGTTCTCGCAGATCCCGGCTGCACCTTCGATCAACCCCTCTATTTTATGTACCGCGACCTCGCCAAAAACGAGAGCGACCGGGCGTGGCTCCGACAGCAGCACATCCGCTACGACATCACCGTCATTCCAGCGGCGACCCTCTGCGGGGAGCACGTCAAGACGATGGGACACTACCACACATTAAACCCGGCCGGGGTCTTCTACCCGGAGATCTACGAGGTGATCTCGGGGACGGGGCACTACCTCCTCCAGACCAGAAGTGCCGACGACGTGGTGATGATCCGGGGCATCGCCGGGGATAAGATCCTGATCCCGCCGGGGTACGGCCACGTGACCATCAACCCCGGAAAGGTCGATCTTGTGATGGCAAACCTCGTCTCGGCGGAGTTCTCAAGCAACTACGGTCCTTTTGCCGAAAAACGGGGCGCTGCCTACTACGAGACGGAGGGAGGGGCGCTCGTGAAAAACCCGCACTACCCCGACGCGTCGCCGGTGCGCTACTGTGACCCTACAGAGGTCCCCGAACTCGGTATCGAGAAGGGCACCGGGCTCTACGACCTGATCGGCCGCCCCCGGTCGGTCGCCTTCCTCAACCACCCCGAACAGTTCATGGAGATATTCGCCGGCGTGACCGGCGGTTGCCTGCCGATGCTGTGAGGGGCCTTCAGGCACCCCTCCGCACCTCGTCGAGGACCTGGCAGGCCCGGCAGACCTCCCCGCACGGCTCGCCGCACCGTTCGCAGACCCGGAGTCCTCCCTCCGGCGGTTGCTCCGGGTTCCGGAGGGCCTCGCCCAGGTTGACGAGCGAGTACTTCGTCGCCGGGTGGCGGTAGGTGTAGGCATCCAGGATCCCCCGGACGTCCCCCCGGAGGGCATCTGCCGCGTAGGGGCAGCCCGCAAGGTCAAATCCTTCGACGTGGAAGAAGGCGTAGAGCGCCACCTCGCGTTCCGGTATATACATGAACGGCTTGATCCGGGGGACCAATCCTGTCACCTCCCGCACCGGGCGGGTGAGCCGGTAGGGGTCGCCCCGGAGGACGTTCATCAACACCGACTGCGCCTCGTCGTCCAGGGTGAACCCGTAGGCGAACTTCGTGACGCCTTCCTCGCGGGCGACCCGGTTCAACAGCGCCCGCCGGAGCACGCCGCAGTAGGAGCAGGAGAGCCCCGTCCCCTTTCGTGCCACAATCTCATCGAGCGTGACCCCATACTCCTCACGGAATGACGCCGTCACCCAGGGAACGCCGATGCGTTCGGCGATCGCCCGGGCCCGGGCCGGATCGCGGTAGCCCCCTATCCCCTCATCCACGGTTATCGCCATCAGCCGGACATCGCGGCGCTCGTGGAGAAGCCGGTGGAGGAAGTAGAGGACGGCGCTTGAGTCCTTTCCCCCCGAGAGCGCCACCGCCACCGTATCCCCCGACGCGATCCAGCGGTGTTCCCGGATGGCCCGTTTTGCCTTCGCCTCGAGATCGCGGTTGAAGTGCTGCTCGCAGAGGTGCAGCCCCGAGTATCGCTGGTATATGACCGCGTCGCGGCGGCACTTGCTGCACTGCATCTTTCCTCGATCATTCTTTTATCACCGTGGCACATAAATGGTGTAGAAGATGCCTGTTCCTGCAGAATACGTGCGATCCCTGCACGCCTACGAACTCCGGATCCTGCTCGCCCTCGAACGTCTCATGCGCCGCTACCAGTGGGTGCCGCTCGAGGTGCTCAGGCCGGCAACGGGGTTCTCCGAGTCCGAGCTCGCCTACCGGCTGGGCAGGCTGATGGCCATGGGCATGGTCAGGTACGAGAAGACGCCCTACGAAGGCTACGCTCTCGTCTTTGACGGCTACGACACCCTGGCCCTCCACACCCTCACCCGCCGCGGGACCGTCCAGGCACTCGGCTGCCTCATCGGCGTCGGGAAAGAGTCGGAGGTTTACGAGGCGATGGGCCTTGGCGTCGTCGTGCTGAAGTTCCACCGGGTCGGGCAGAGGTCGTTTCAGTCCGCCCGCTTGAAGCGCGGCTACATGCCGGAGGCCGGGCACTGCCCCTGGCTCTTTGCTTCGAGCCACTCGGCAAAAATGGAGTACGATGCCTTGAAGACCCTCCACCCCGCGGTCTCGGTGCCGCTCCCTATCGACCAGAATCGGCACGTCGTGGCGATGTCGTTCGTCCCCGGCGTCAACCTCTCGCGGGCGGCACTTGCGGAACCGGAGATCATCCTCGACGAGATCCTCGATAACATCCGCGAGGCCTACCGCCTCGGCATTATCCACGGCGACTTAAGCGAGTTCAACGTCATGGTCGACGAGAAGCAGTGCTGGCTGATCGACTGGCCGCAGTGGGTAGAGATAGCGCACCCGAACGCCGGCGAGATCCTCGCACGGGATATCGGGAACATCCTCCAGTACTTCAAACGGAAATACGGCATCGAGTACGCCTTCGAAGAAGCACTGGCACGGGTGGTGGAGTGAAGGTCTTTGGTATCGACATCATCAAAGGTTCGGTCCGTTCCCGCACGCGCCGGCCCGTCTACGCCCTTGCCCGGGCAGAGGACGGCGAGATTACGGGCGTCGAGGAGGTCACCGGTTTCCGGCTCCAGCGTATCCTTGCCGCCGAGGAACCCGACATCCTCGCGGTGGACAGCATCCAGGAGATCGCCGCCGACCAGCACGAGCTCCGCACCTTCCTGCAGGCGCTCCCGCCCTCGACAAAACTCGTCCAGGTGACCGGCGGCGAGAGGACGGAGAGCCTCGGAAAGGTGGCAGCACGCTACAACATCAGTTTTAATAAATTCGACCCCTACGCCGAGGCCCGGACCACCGCACAGGTGGCCTCTCTCGGGGCGGGCGTCGAGGTGATAGCGTTTGAGAACACGACCGACATCGTGGTGAGCCGGCACCGCTCGCCCGGGCGGGGCGGGTGGAGCCAGAACCGGTATGCAAGGAAGATCCACGGTGCCGTGATGCAGAAGGCCCGCGAGATCGAGGCCCGGCTCAGGGGTGCCGGCCTCGACTACGAGAAGAAGGAGACGAAGGCCTTCGGCGGGTTCTCGCGGGTTCTTTTCCGGGTCGTTGCGCCCCGGGACAGGGTGCCGGTCCACTCCTCCCGGGGCGCCGATGTCCAGGTCCGGGTGGCCGGGAGAGAACTCGACCGGATACGGTTCGAACCGCGTTCCAGCCGCCCCCGCTACCTGATCGTCGGGCTCGACCCGGGGACGACGACCGGTATCGCCGCCGTCGATCTCGACGGCAACCTGGTTCTCCTCACCAGTTCCCGCCAGATGACGATGTCCGATATCGTCGAGGAACTCTACGGCGCCGGAAAACCGCTCATCATCGCCTCCGACGTCCGCGAGATGCCTTACTCGGTCGAGAAGATCCGCCGGGCGTTCAACGCCATCCCCTATACGCCGAAGCAGTCGCTCTCCGTGGAGGCGAAGTACGACCTGACCGCCCGGTTCTCCTACACGAACGACCACGAGCGCGACGCCCTCTCAGCGGCCCTGGAGGCATTCCGGAGCCTCCAGAACAAGTTCCGCAATATCGTGAAGCGAGTGCGGCCGGGGGTCGACCTCGATGAAGTGCGGGCGCGGGTGCTCCGGGGCCAGCCGCTTGATGCGGTCCTCACGGACCTGCAGGGCGCTCCGGCGGCCCCGCGAGAGGCCGAACCGGCGGCAGCGGTCCAGGAACGGCCGATCGAGGACGAACGGGTGATGGCGCTCGACGGTATGGTGAAGCGGCTCAGGAGTTACGTCCAGGAACTGCAGGAAGACCTCCGGGAACGCGACCGCGAGGTGGAGCGACTGCAACAGGACCTGCGACGGGCACGCTCCGCGACCGAGCGGAAGGTCCGGCGGGATGCGGAACTCGCGACGAAGGACGCAACGATCGAGAGCCTGCGCGAGCAGCTCCGTGGCGAACGGCGGAGGTCCCGGCGGCTGAAGAAACGCCTCGAACGGATGCAGACCGTTGCCGAGCTTGAGGTCTCCGAGGACTACACCCCGCTCAAGGTGCTCGACTCCCTCACCCGGGACGGGGTGCGGAGCCTCCAGGAGGAGATCGGCATCGCCGCGGGCGACGTCCTCTACGTCCCCCGGGCGCACGGCTGGGGGCGGGGCGTGGTGAAGGATCTTGCGGGGATGGGGGTGCGGGCGCTGGTCGTCGGCGGGGAGCCTCCCGACCCGCACCTTCTCCGGGTCGCCCGGGAGGCCGGCCTCCCCCTTCTCCCGGCCGGCGCCATCGAGCCGGATATACGGGGCAGGACCGGGGCGGCAAAGACCGGGGCCGTCAGCGAGGCACTCGGCGAATGGGAGGAGGGGCAGAAAGAGTACCGGCGGGAGCAGGAGGCCGAGCGGGTCGAGTACCTCTTCAAGGAGTACCGGAGCGAGCGGGAGAAGGAGGTGCGTCGCGGTGGATGAACGGGGCCTGCACCGGCTGATCGGGACGATCATCGACCCGGAGCGGCTCAGCGACGACTGTGCCGTCATCCCCTGCGGAGATCTCCTTATGGTCGCGAGCACCGATATGCTCCACGAGACGACCGATTTTCCCGCCGGGATGACCGACTGGCAGGTGGGCTGGATGGCGGTGGCGGTCACGCTCTCCGATATAGCGAGCATGGGGGCGACGCCGGGGCAGGTCCTCCTCGCGGTCGGCCTTGATAGGCCGGAACGGCTTGCCGGTATCATGACGGGCGCCCGGGACTGCTGCACGGCGTTCGGCGCCGAGCTCGTGGGCGGGGATCTCGATGCCCACCGGGAACTGACGATCGTGAGCACGGGCCTTGGGACGGTCAGGCCCGAGCATATCGCTCGAAGGAGGGGGGCGCGGCCGGGAGACGTCATCACGGTCACCGGGCCGCTCGGGGAGGCCGAGGCGGCCCTTGCCGGCTACGAGCAGCACAGGAAAGAACTTCTCGAACCGCAACCCCGGGTGGCGGAGGGTGAGAGCCTCGGCCGTGCCGGCGTCTCGGCGATGATGGATATATCCGACGGCCTCGCCCTCTCGCTCTACGACCTTCTCGCGGTGAACGACTGCGGGTTTGCCATCGAGACCGCCCGTCTCCCCCTCCCTGCCGGCGTCCCGGAACAGGAGGGGCGGGAACTTGCTCTCCACGGCGGAGGGGACTTTGAACTTCTCTTCACCGCCCCCGCCGATATCCTCCCGGTCCCGGGCGTTCGGACGCACGTCATCGGCAGGGTAATACCCGAGCGGACGGTCCTCGCGGACGGAAAACCGCTCGAACGCCGGGGCTACCTGCACGAGTGGGGCGGCTAGGAGGCCGCTCTTGCCCCCATCCGCCGCCACTCCCACAGGATATAGATGAGACCGATCACCGCAAAGACGAATACCACCGCCTCGGTCACGAGAATTCCCGCTGTCGCGGCAAGGTAGACGGCCGCGGCATCGACGGCGGCGTGCCAGAGGACGGCGAGGACGAGGAGCAATCTTTCGCCGTAGACGAGCGAGGCGAGGACGAGGAGCGACCAGGCGACGTGGAGGGTGATCGTCATCATCCGCTCGGCAAGGCCGGGCAGGATATCGAGCGGCGTGAGGGCCTTGAGGGTCTCGACCTGTGCCTGGACCGCGGGGTCGTCGGGGAGCGGGACCATTCCGCCGTCGCTCGTGAGGGCGATGTAGGAGACCATGCTCGAAAGGACGAGGAGCGCGACAAATATGCTCTCGACACCGCCCCACCCGGCCCCGAACTGGAGGCCGGTCTCGCGGGTGAGGGGGATGCCCCGCCGCCGGAAGTAGTAACGGTAGACGACGTAGCGGCCGATCTCTTCAAAGAGGCCGGCCATGAGGCCGAGATAGACGGCAAGGCCGGCAAGGGCCATTGTCGTGCCGGACGGCAGAAGGGCGAGGTAGAGCGGGCTCTGTGTCACGAGGACGAGCGGGGTGTGGACGACCTGCACGGCGATGAAGAAGAGGGCACCGAGGAGAAAGATCCGCCAGGGAACGCCGAACCTCCGGACAATCCAGTAACCGAGCGCGAGCGGGACGATGATCTCAAGCAGGATGACGACGGCGAACGTGGCGACGACCAGCGGGTCCATTGAGGAGGATGTTCTGGCCGCATATTTAAGGGTTGTTGCCGGCGGCACGAGAACCAAAGAATATTTTGACTAAATATTTAACGATTGTCGCTGTACAATGAGGAAAGGAATCCGACTGCCATGAATACAGAACGCCCGGGAGCGGCCGGCGGAGGGGGGAGCGTTCCGGGGGGGCGGTTCTCGAACAACTTCGACTTCCTGCGGTTCGCTGCGGCGGTGGCGATCGTCATCCTGCACGCCTACGCGCTCAGGCTTGGCTACACAGGCATAGGGCTTTCCAATCCGTTCGTGCTCATGGGACAGGCGGGACTTGCCGTCCTCCTCGTCACGAGCGGTTACCTGATCGCCGCGAGCTGGGAGTCGACCGCATCACCGCTCCGGTTCGCCTGGAAACGGTTCCTCCGGGTCGTCCCGGCGCTTATTCCTGCGGTTCTCATCACGCTCTTTGTTATCGGTCCGCTGATGACGACCCTTTCCCCGGGGGAGTACTTTAACGCTCTCTTCTCCCCGGCGGGGCTTGCGACCATACCGTTCTTCGAGGACGGATCCGCGATAGGCCTCTTCCAGGAGAACCCGTGGACCTACGTCAACGGCTCGCTCTGGACGATACCCGTCGAGGTCGCCATGTACGGGGTCGTCGCCCTCCTCGGGATTGCCGGGCTCCTCCGGCGATGGGGCGCCATTCCCGCCCTTGCCGTCGTAAACATCCTGGTCTGGATATACTGGTTCGACGACCCCCGGATGGCGAAGGTCCGGTTCACCCTCTACTTCCTGATCGGGGCATACCTCTACCTTCACCGGGAGCGGATCACCTACCGGCCGGCCGTCGCCGGGGCGCTGCTCCTCCTGCTCGGTCTCTCGACCCTGACGCCTTACCCAACCGTCGCCGGGGTGGTCTGCATCCCCTACCTCACCATCTACGCCGCGCATCTCCCCATCCCCTACCTGAACACCTTCGGGAGGTCGGGCGACTTCTCCTACGGCATCTACATCTACCACTACCCGGTTCAGCAGACGCTGATCCTGGTCACGGCAAACGCGCTCCTCCTCCCGGCGCTCTTCGGGCTCTCGTTTGCCGTGACGTTCGCTCTCGCGTTCCTCTCCTGGAACCTGGTCGAGAAACGGGCACTCACGGCAAAGAACCTCGGCACCGGCGAGATCGCGCGGATGCTCCGGCTGCCGTCCCTCCCCGGCCCTCTCACCGGCTGGCGGGCCGCCCGGAAATGACGGGTGCGAGGACCTCTTCGAGGATATCGACCGCATTCCGGATGTACCGGGGGCAGAGGGTCCGGGTGAGGTTATCTCTACGGGCCCGCGCTCGCCCCTCATCGGTCGAGAGGTCGCAGCCGAGGAGTTCCGTGCAGGAGACACTGCCGGTCCTTTCGGCAAACCGCTCGACGAACTCTCGCGTGAGGTCGTAGGTCAGGTCCTTCGCCTCTTTCTCATCCGGTCCGGCACTCCCGACCATGAGCCCGATGACGAGGACTGCCCCCGACACCGCCCCGCAAGCGCCCCCGGTGCGCCCCATCCCGCCGCCGAACCCGGTTGCCGCCCGGAGGATGGTCTCCTCGGGCACCCCGGCGTCGTGGGAGAAGACCGAACTGACTGCCTGCGCACAGTTGTAGCCCTGCATGAAGCGGGCGACCGCTTCTTCTGCTCGTTTTATCGTGATGCTCACCCGGGGGATTGGTTGCTCACCGGCTGCCTTCAACCTTCTCCGGAGCATGGTGAAACAATTTAAGGAACTCTCCGAGAAAGAAGGCATGGGAGAGAACGTTACCATGAGAAGAACAGCACTGATGATCGTCCTTGCCGCCGTCCTGGCCCCGATGGTTGCCGGCGTATCGATGGGAAGCGCCGTCAACGACGTTGCGATCAGCGCAGACGGCCGATACGCGGTCGCAGGGACCGACGGAGGGATGATCGCCTGCCTGCGGCAGGACGGTTCGGTTGCCTGGGATACGAGCGCCGGGGATCCGGTAACGGCGGTTGCCGTCGCCGATGCAAGGGGCTATGTAGCCGCCGGGACCAACGCGGGCGACGTCATCCTGCTTGATGGGGCGAGCGGCAACCGCTACTGGACAGAAAGGGTCGCAGGACCCGTTCGTGATCTTGCCTTCTCCGGGGACGGCCGGTCCCTCGCGGTGGGGAGCAGCCGCGTCACCCTCTTTGACCACCAGGGTAAGGAGGGCTGGAACTTCTCGACAGGAGCCGGGGCAACCGTATCGTCCATTGCTTTTACAGCCGACGGCAACTACATCGCCGCCGGAAGCGACAACGGTGTCATTCATCTCATCGGCAGCCGGGGGAACCTGCTCTGGCAGGGGATCGCGTACGGTCCGGTCACCGCGGTCGACGCCTCCCGCGACGGAACGACCGTCGCCGCCGGAGGACGGGACCGGGTCCTCCAGGTCTACGGGAGGAGCGGGGGACTCCCCTGGGTTGTGCAGGCCGGGGCACCCATCCTCGCGCTCGCCCTCCCGGCCGACGGACGCTTCGTCATCATCGGGAAGCAAGGGGGCGACCTGGATTGCTACCGGCCGCGGGAGGGCCTTATCTGGCAGAACCACACCGAAAGCGACGTCCTCGCCGTAGACGTGTCGGAACAGGGGGAGGCCGTCGCGGCCGGGACCGCCGGCGGAACTTTGCGCCTTCTCTCGGGCGATGGGGGCGTGCTCTGGTCGTTTGACGCCGGTGCGCCCGTGACGTCGGTCGCCCTCTCCGCAAACGGCGGTTACATCGCCGCAGGCGCGGGGGAGCGGGTTTTCGTATTCCGGACGGCCGATGTGCCGGTAGAGATAACCACGACGCCGGCAGAAAAGGCGACACCCGCCATGACGCCAACGCAGGCCGCGGGGGCGGGGGCGCTCATCGGGGCCGGCGCGGTCGCGGTGGCCGGAGGCTGGCTCCGGCGCCGGTAGACTTTTATGGGTCCGGAACCTTCCGGCAGGGATCACCCGGGAGTGATGCGTATGGCAGAAGAGCGGAGGAGGAGGCGGGACGAGCAACCCGATGAGGAGATACCGTTCGAGGATAAGGGGACCGATATCGTCTACAGCCCGGTCCCGGCCGAGCTCGGCAACGAGGGGCGGGATCCCGGCCGACCACCGGGGGCGCCAAAGACCCCGACGCCGCGGGCGGAGCACGAACGATCGAAGAAAGGCGAGGAACGGATCGCACGGGAACAGGGGGGCGGGGAGTGACCCCGGGCCCCCGGTTTTTCTAACGATGGTTATTTCACGCCTAAAACCCTCAACCCGAACGGGTTCTCGGAGAGAGATGAGGATTCAAGCGGTGTTCCGGCCAGGATCGTCTCAAGCTCGCTTCGGGTGTATGCGGCATCGATCGATGTCTGCAGCCCCGGCCGCATCTCGGCCGGCCTGACGCTGATCTTCATGAACCAGATCACGGCGGGGTTCATGTCCCTCTTCAGGTCGGTGATATACCACCTGCCGCCGGGCTTCAGGATGCGATGAATCTCGTGAAACGCCCTCTCAGGTTTGCTCCATTCGTGTAAGGAACCATTTGAGAAGACCGCATCGAACGCCGCATCCGCAAACGGGATTGCCTCGACCCGGCCGAGCGTGTATTCGACCCTTGCTGCAAGGCCGTATTCCCGGGCGTTTTTTCGGGCGACATCGATCATGTGCCGGCTGATCTCAACCGCCTTCAGGCTGGTTTCGTCTGTTCTCTGGAGCCACTCAAGGCCCAGGTACCCGGGCCCCGGGCCGAGTTCGAGCGCAAGGCCGCCGGCGATCCCGGACCGGATGATCTCGTCGGTCGCAATCAGGCCTCTATCCCGCAGATGCCTCTGCATCCGGTCGAAATTCCGGACGTCGACCTCCCCCTGGATTCCCTGATCGGTCTCTTTGATCCTCTCTCTCATGCGCACTCTGTCTCTCCTGCTCCGGGCCGGATCTCCTTCTGCCCTGGACGTAGTGAGGTCAGATGGCCGGGGGCAAAAAATCTGCCGGTATCGCGACGGACGAGAGAACAGATAATCCCCCTGCGCCGACCGAAAGGGGCTCTGCCCCGCTCAAAACCCCCGGCGACCTCTGGTCGCCCATGAACACGAGAGAATAGCGACCGAAAGAAGTGTCAAAAACTTCAGCAAAAGAACGGAAAATGGACCCGGCGGGATTTGAACCCGTGGCCTTTCCTTTTGCGGACCGAAAGGGGCTG
>ERZ795058.1207-NODE-1207-length-35723-cov-5.365706_pt1 | contig 35723 bp, 33 predicted proteins | sample MGYA00375142_ERZ795058 | MGnify/ENA primary metagenome ERZ795058 (study PRJEB30187, sample SAMN05720210) | activated sludge metagenome | isolation source: anaerobic digester from wastewater treatment plant | place: Japan | collected 2015-04-20 ... | reverse complement strand
ACAGGCAGGCGGGCGGGTGTCCGTGCCCCTGAAAAGCGATTTCTTATCAATAGCATAGTTCTTTACAGCGAAAAATGACATTGCAGAACCGACTTCATATAAAGCACCCTGTGAAAAAGATGTTCTCGGGAGATGCTTCAGCCACTTTACTTTTCGCTGCTGCACATATTCTACTGCATTCGGATTATATATATATTCGCTTTCGATTGTACCAATATTGATTTGACGGTCTATCTTAGACGGGAAGACAACATAATCTCCGATTTGCACCTCATGAATAAACCGGTATAGCATTCCCGCGCCATTTGCCACAGCTCCTTTTTTTGAATCAGGATATATCTTATTATACCGATCTTTAAACGCATCGCGATTGCCTTCAATTAGCTTAAGGTCGCCCATATCTCTCCAGCCAATGGCGATAATATTGTCGGAGCGTTGATGCTCCACTTCTTTTATTTCATTATAACCTTTTCAAATACAAACATCATATCATCCTCATCGTCAGCGGCCCCTTCATGCAGATAATGCGCATGAAGGGGCATTTTGCCGATATTTACTTTACCGCCGCATCGCACTGCGCCAGTGCCGTCATCGACAACAGCATAACCGGCATGCACAGGCAAAGCAGTAATGCAAGAAATTATTCCAGTTTCATAACTTCTTCTTTTCGTACTTAAGCAGTTTTACTCCTGCAGCGTTACCGGACTGTGACCGGCACGACGCGCACGCCGATGGGCTGGGAGAGCGTGAACGTGCTGCCGCCGATGCTGATATTAGCGGTGTCGCCGGTCGCGACGGTCAGAACCAGCACGCCGCCGAAAAGCGCCGAGGTATCGACGGACTTCGAACCCGTGACCTTCACGTCCGCCGCCTTTACATCGGTGACGATATTGCCGTCCGCATCGAGGAGTATGAGGTACATCTGCTCCTTGACGTCGGGCTTGACCCAGAACTGGTCATAGATCGTATAGGTGCTGGCTGTCACGGTCTTGCCGCCGATGGTCGTCGTGGCCGTGACCTTTATAGCTGTATTGTCGGGTATGCCAGGAGAGAGCTTAAGCTCGGTTCCGCCGATGCCGCAATCATCTGTCTGTACCGTCTCACTGCCGACGAGCGCCCCTGAGGGGGTAAATGCCTTGAACTCGATGCTCTGGTTTGCGTAGGCCTTCTCCCGCTTGTCCCCCTGCCCGTCGACATATCTGTTCCAGCAGGCGAAGGACACGGCAGCGGAGTTATCGATGGAGCGAAAAGGGTACGTGATTAAGTAATCACCGACCGCGCCGTCGGTATTGGAGACGGCACGTGCGCGGAACCAATCCGAGGGCTTCATGCCATCGATCGTTCTGCCCTCCGCCGCCCCGTCAAGCAATGCGGCGTACTTGTCGAGTGTGACCTTCAGCTCGCCGGTCTTCTCAAAGAGCTGAATACGCAGCCCGTTGACCTTTGTAAAGTAGTTCCACTCTCCCTCGTCAGAAAGCACGCTGCACAGATAAATGAAGGTATCCGTGGCCGAGCCGTTGGCTATGGTTCGGTCATACTTACAGGAATCGCTGAAAACACCGTTGACAGCATCCCAGCCGCAGAATTCGGTGCAGTCGAAGCGGCGGATATTAGAGTGGTTATAGTCATTGTAACGCTCGGCGAAAAACATGCTCTCTGCCACAAGCGCCGTCGCCTCCCACGCCCACTGGCCGAAGCCGGTCATGATGTTCTCGCTGCCCGCCTGCCAGAAGAGGTGCGAGGTCTCGTGCATACACTGCAGGAAGAGATCCTCATAGTCATAATGAAAATCGTCGCTGAAATAACGGCTCTGATTCACACGGTTCATGAGTACCGAGTTTGTCGCGGCATCGTATTCCACATAGTCCGAGCCGTGTACGCCGCCGTCCCATTTCCACGTGACACCCTCGGTCAGTATCTTGGTCGGAAGACCGTGATACCGGCAGTAATAAGGGTATGTTTCTGCCCATTTCTTCAGCAGCAGTTCCTTCGGACAGGGCCAGTCGCCCTCGAGCCGCAGCTCGGGTATCGTATGCGCGAGCAGCAGGCGCTCGTCAGTGATCTCATCAAACTGCGCGGAGGTGAACACTCCCTGCACCACAAGGCTTTCAGAGAGAGTCTGCGTTCCGCCCTTTTTCGCCGCATAGAGAGCTGCGTAGGAGACAGCGACGACGTCCGCCCGCCAGAACTCCTTTGTATCCACGCCCTCCGGCATTATTTTTTTGTTCGCTGCCAGAGTGAAAGGGTCATTCCATGTGAAGTCTGCGCCGCCCGCATCGGAATAGCCTAGTGCACGCAGCACGAATGTCAGATACATCGCACAGGAAGCTTCGCCCATACCGAACTTTGTTTGCGAGATGCCATTGGTCAGTCCGTTGTCATAAGCATATGCCACATAGGGCTGTCCCCAGCTGGGTACGTCGATAAACGGACATGCGCCGGAATATACCTTTGCCTCCGAACCTTTTCCAAGGAGGCGAAGCAGCATGACCAGCGCTTCAAGCCTTGAAGGAACGCGCTTTAGTTCGAAGTTCGTACTTCCGTCCGAGTTTGTTCCGACACCCTCAAATAGACCGAGTCCTTTCAGGTCGGATGCCATCGCAAGTTCAAAGGTGATATCGCGGGGCTTATCGCCCGTGTTCGCTGCCACCGCCGTTGCCGGCAGCAATGTGACCGCCATGCACAGGCACAGAAGCATTGCAAATATTTTGTTCCTTGTTTTCATTTCTTTTCCTCCTTAAGTCTCACTCTTTCCAGCAATGATCTGACTTCATCGAAAAGCTCGGCAATCCACTCAGTCTGCGCCTCGCCGTCGCCTTTTGGAAACACCTCAACCATCGCACCATCTGAGGATAGCAACGGAGACACTGCGATCCTGCCACCAAGCTCAGGGAAGGTCTGCGATGACATGATGAGCGTGCCCCTGCTGCTATTGGATGAGTCAATGGTGAAAGACAGTGCGTCCATTGCGTCGTACAGAGCGTTTAAAATAACAGCTTTTTCATAAGGGAATGTCTGTCGGTTATCGTTCACGAATACCACCTCCTGCAGTCAGTATAGGCGGAATGGGTGGAAAAGTATAGTCCAAACATGGTACAGAGAACCAATAAGGAGGGGTGGTTTTGGTACAGTCTGGTTTTTAACAGGTAAACAGGTCGCTATGCGAATTGCACGGACAGGGAAAAAGTAGTAAAATGACATCAAAGCATCAAGAATAGTGAGAAAGTAAAATCATGGCGAAGAAAACTGTTTTATATGCGCTAGTCGTCGGACAGGTGTTTCTCTGGACTGGCACCGCGTTCATATCTGTGTTGTACCGATTGCTTACGTTTTATGACCCGGCACAGGTCACACTGCTGACTGAGGTACTGTACTATGTAGCGCAGGCTGTCGGCATCGGAGCATTTGCGCTCCTTCTGCGGCGCAGATCTGCTGCCGTCGAAGGCAGACGATTCGCGGTGGCATCCCTTGTACTGACTTTTGCATTTACAGTTGCCGCGCTGCTTCTTAGTAACGGCATACTTGTCATGCTCTCCGGCCTTGCTATGAACCTCTGTATCGGGCTGCTGTCTGGTGTGTACCTGACACGGCTTTCTTCGCATATCCCAATGAAGTGCCGCGGCCGGGTATTTGGCATGTCTTACGCCATCGGCAGCATTGGGACATGGCTTATATCTCTGCCCTTCGGCGGTGCACTGCTGCAAGGAAACTGGTCGCTGGTCACCTTCTTTGTTCTGGCAACAATGTCCGTCGTAATGGTGCGCTTTATAGAGCCAATCAGCCCCGAGGCAGAGTTAGAGAGCAGCTCAGTTTTGCTTGACAAGAAATTTATCCTGCTTGCTCTTTCCGTGCCGCTGTTGTGCTCGGTTGTCAACGGGCTTGGTTACTTTTTCTCCTGTGCAGACATATCTACGGTCTACGATCCGGTGTTTACCCGGATATTCTACGCGGTGGGGCTTATCATCGCAGGTGTCGTGAGCGACAGAAACCGGCGCTACGGCGCGGTTTGCTGCATCGTGGCGTTGATTTTCCCGTTCGTCAGTCTGGCACTGAAGGATGAAGTGGGCGCAGCGGCGGTGATGAGTACGTTCAGCTACATTTTCTACGGTTTTTTCTCCGTGTACCGGATCGTTTTGTTTGCCGATATCGCTGCGAAATGCGCACAGCTTCTGCCTATGGCTGTATTTGGGTTGCTAGCGGGACGGCTTGGCGATGGTTTAGGCACGCTGGGCGGTGTTTACCTCGAAGGAAACCAGACAGCGCTCACCTGCATCAACGCCGGAATCTTTGTCCTCTGCTGCCTAATGTTTTTTGCGCTGTACTACAGGCTCTATATGCCTGCACTACCCGAGCAAGAGAACATGGAGGTGCTGCTCTCAACCTACGAGGCACGTTTCGGCTTTACCGCCCAGCAATGCCGTATATTCCGGCTGGTGGTCAAGGGCTGTTCCAATGTGGAAATCGCCGCCGAGCTGTTCCTGACGGAGAGCACGGTGAAATTCCATATGAAAAATATCCTGAAACGCACCGGTTGCACCAACAGGACGGAACTTATATCTGACTTCAAATCGGTACGTTCCTGATATCAGTGTATTATGCGTACGAGGAAAAAGAATAAGAGAAGTAGTTATATAAGTAATACGAATGCCCCTTAATGCAGTTAATGCGTATGAAGGGGTATTTTTTTATTATTAAAATATTAAACTTGATTGTGTCTGCTGCAGATTACATCATCTTATTTACCAAAGCCTCGTTTAGATACGGAGTAAAAAATCAGTTGGAGTGTTCGGTATCTCTACTAAGGTTCTGTGTGAAATCAGGGGAGATTCTACGCTTTATCATCGCTAAACAGTAAGCGGATTCCGTCTCGAAGGTACTTGCTCCATGAAGTTCCCCAATGACACTCTCGGCTGTCAATTACTGCGGCAATTTGCCGATTTGTAAGATTGATTCCCCCCAGCACTCTTTCGTTAGCGATGGTGAACACCCCCACGTGTAAAAATGAAACCCCCTTTCAAAAGCGAAACCCCCTTCGGGTAATCGTTAGCGCGGGTATGGAAAGACCGCTAAATAGGAGAAATTTACTGTAACTCATAGGAGGGATGGTAGAGCAAAATACCTAAAAAGTTCAGAAAAACCGGTGTTTTGAGGCTTTTTGGGCATAAAACAAGGACGATAATGTTGACACTTACTGTATCAATATTATCGTCCTTATTTGGTGGAGGCGAGCGGAATCGAACCGCTGTCCGAAAGCATCTTGGTCACAGCTTCTCCGAGCGCAGCTTTTGATTTGACATTCCCTCCGCTGCACGCCCAAAAGCAGGCTTACAGCTTCAGTAGCTTCATTAATGCGTCAGCCGCCTCAAAGCTTTGGCAGTGACGTACCCCGCTAAATGACGCCCAATCCCAAGGTGCGGGAACCCCGGGTTGAACGAGCAGCCCTTAGGCTGCTAACGCGTAATTTTCGTTAGCGTTTAAATTTAAGTTTCCAGCTTTTTTAGGTGCCTCTGGGACCACCGCTCGCTGCCATGGCCTCAACTACCCCCGTCGAAACCATTACGCCCCCAAATTAATTAACTATTATGAATTCCCTTTGGGTCAAGATTCCTCGCTGCGTTCAGAATGACATATCTTTTCTTCGAAGCCCATCTGAACTCTCGTGTCTCGCATCTCGTATCTCGTGTCTGTTCAATATTCTTTCCCCCTGAACTGTCTTTCCATTTCCCTTTTGGCATCTCGCTCTGCAATATCACGGCGTTTATCGTGAAGCTCTTTGCCTTTTGCAACTGCAAGCTGAACCTTTACCAGACTGCCTTTCAGGTAAATCGAGAGAGGTATCAGAGTATAGCCTTTCTGCTGTACATATCCTATGAGCTTATTTATCTCATATTTGTGCAGCAAAAGCCTTCTTGTCCTCATGGGATCCTTATTGAAAATGTTACCCTGCTCATAAGGACTTATGTGCATATTGTAGACATAAATCTCGCCTTTTTCTATCCCTGCGTAGCTGTCCTTCAGGTTGACGCTGCCTTTCCTTACGGATTTTACTTCCGTGCCCGAAAGTTCGATACCGGCTTCATAAGAATCCTCAATGAAGTATTCGTGTCTCGCTTTTTTATTTTGTGCAATTGTTTTTATGCTGCTGTTCATTGTTAAACCCCACAACGTGTTATTCTATAGCCGGTACGCAGTTAATTATCATTAGAAACCTGGCGCATATATATTATATCATCCTTAATGCCTATGTCAACGCAAAAGCAATAATGAAATAAAATTGTAATCTCAAGCCAAAACAAAATCTATTGTCCTGTTTGTAATATCGGCATTCTGAACTTTTATGCGCACATGGTCGCCAATTCTGTAAGTCTTTCTGTATCTTTCGCCAATGAGCATATGATGCACTTCATCGTATTGATAATAATCATCCTCCATATTGCTCATATGTACTAATCCTTCAATTGTATTCTCCAATTCGACAAACATTCCGAAAGAGATGACACTGGAAATTATTCCGTCATATTCCTCCCCAATCCTGTCTTTCATATACTCTGCCTTTTTGAGATCTTCAACTGCCCTTTCCGCTTCCTCCGCCGCCCGCTCTCTGATAGAGGACTGCTCCGCAATATCCTCAATTATTGATTGAAGATGCAGCAATCTTTTTTCATTAAGCTTTCCGTGAATATCCTCTTTTATTATCCTATGTATCATAAGGTCGGGATACCTTCTTATCGGAGAGGTAAAATGGCAGTAATACTTCGCTGCAAGTCCGAAATGTCCCATGCTTTCAGAAGTATATCTCGCTTTTTTCAAAGAACGCAGCATAAGTGTGCTAATTATCCTCTCCTCTTTTGTTCCCTTAATCTGATCGGTAAGCTGCTGCAGCACTTTCGGGTGAACATCATTAATTCCTTTTAAATGATATCCGAAATTGAATATAAACTCGTTGAAAGCCTGAAGCTTTTCTATGTCAGGGTCTTCATGGACTCTGTATATAAAGGGCACCTCTTTCCAATACATATGCTCGGCAATGGTCTCGTTGCATACAAGCATGAATTCCTCAATTATTCTCTCTGATGTTCCTCTCTCATAGGCCGTTATTTCTAAAGGCTTTCCTTTTTCATCCAATATGATCCTGGTTTCGTCAAATTCAAAATCGATGCTTCCCCTTCCGCGCCTCCTGCTGTTCAGTATTCCCATGAGCTTTTCCATATGCTTAAAGGTTTCTATCAGGTTACTGTATCTTTCAATAGTTTTAGGATCATTGCCGGCAAGTATCTTATTTATATTTTCATAAGTCATTCTTTCCTTTGTTTTTATTACGCTTTCATAGATCTCATACTTTTTTACCTTGCCCTTGTTGTCAATCTCCATATCGCAGCTTAAAGTAAGCCTCTCTATTTGGGGATTCAAGCTGCATATGCCGTTGGAAAGCTTCTTTGGAAGCATAGGCACCACCCTGTCGATTAAGTAGACACTGGTCCCTCTTTTCAAAGCTTCCTTATCCAAATATGAGTTTTCAAAAACATAATGGCTCACGTCGGCTATATGCACACCCAAGAGATAGTTGCCGTTTGGCAATACTTCAAGGGATACCGCATCGTCCAGATCCTTTGCATCTTCACCGTCTATCGTAACTATTACTCTATTTCTGAGGTCTTTTCTTTTTTTGATATCTTCTTCAGAAACCAATTCCGGTATTTTGGAAGCCTGGCTTTCCGTCTCCGGGGGAAATTCTTCGGGCAGGTCATAAGCCCTGATGATTGATATTATATCTGCTCCGGCATCATCCTTATGGCCTATAACCTCTACAATAACACCCTCCGGGTTCCTTCTCGCCTCCGGCCATCTTGTTATCTCGGCTACTACTTTGCACCCGTTCCTTGCTCCGTTAAAATCTGATTTTGATATAAAAACATCCTGATATATCCTTGTGTCATCAGGCATCACAAATCCGAAGCCCTTTCCGCTTTCAAAGGTCCCTACAACTTTTTTGTTTGCCCTCTTCAGAATCCTTATTACTTCGCCTTCGCTTTTCTTGGTGTCTGATCCTCCGGAGGTCAGCCTTACAATTACTCTGTCATTGTTCATTGCACCGTTAAGATTCTCCGCAGGTACAAAAATATCCCCTATGTCTCTGTTATCCGGTATGAGAAAGCCGAAACCTTTCTTGTTTCCCTGAATCCTGCCCGGCACCATATTCATTTTTTCCGTAACGCCATATTTATTTTTCCTTGTTATTATTATGCTTCCCTCTTCAAGTAATGAGTCGACTATTTTTTCAAATTCCGATGTCTGGATGGAATCCTCCTTGAAAGCTTGTATCAGCTCATTATATGATAAAGGTTTGTACGCTCCCTCCCGCATGAAGGATAACAACTTGTTCTTGGCCTCCTGATTGATTCTTTTTTCCTCACTAATCAATTTCTCTTCACCTCTCTTCTTAATTATCCCTTTTTCCTTTGAAGGCCGATTTGCCTTTAATAAAATTATATACCTCTTCAAAAACTTGATTTTTTTCACTGTCGCAAGTTATCACGTGTCCGCTTTTTTGCAGATAAACTATACTTTTATCCTTTGAGCCCAGATTATTGTATATGATATTTGCACTCACAGGACTGACTGTCATGTCACCATAAGACTGCATAATCAGCACGGGTTTTTCTATATGGCCAAGGTTTGCATCTACATACCATATGAGCTTAAACAGGTTAAACACACTGACTATTGGAGATTTATCATAGCCTATTGCATTAATACCCCCTTTATGTGTTTTTTTTAGCATATAGGTCTTAAATTTATTTTCGACGTAAGACAAGGCAGCTTTTCTGCCTTGTATTCTTATAGGGGCCGAAAGGGTTACTGCGCCTTTTATATCATAATTTCTTGCAAGGTATAAGGATAACAGGCCGCCCATGGAAAAGCCCGCCGCAAATACCTCGTCGCATTCCTGCTTCAGCAGCTTGTAACCTTCGACGGCTCCATGAATCCAATCCCTATAACTGCTTTTTTTCATGTCTTCCGGTATTGTGCCGTGCCCTTTTAAGAGAATTCCCTTTACCGTATATCCTTTGCTCCTGAGAAATTCTCCAAGAAGGCGCATTTCGTAGGGAGTTCCTGTGAATCCGTGAATAAGCAGCACTCCTGTATTGTTACCCTTATAATAAAACTCATTTGCCAATTCACTAATTGTATTGTTCACTAAAACACCCCCACTCTAAATGATATTATTATCACATTTAACCCATAACATTCAAATAATCATTTTATTGAAAAATGCGATACATTTTTCGGATACGGGATTCGAGCTGCGAGAAAGCCCGGGTATTCCCTTGCAGATAATAAACAAGGAGATGAAGTATAAACTGCATCTCCCTAATATTGTATAATTACTTGCTTAAATTAAATATAATCCAGACAATAACACTTCTACATGAATAGTGGAGCGAATACCAATGCAACAATTGTCATAAGCTTTATAAGTATATTCATTGAAGGCCCTGCCGTATCCTTAAAGGGATCTCCGACAGTATCCCCTACAACCGCTGCTTTATGCGCCTGGCTTCCTTTGCCTCCGAGTTCACCGGATTCTATGTATTTCTTTGCATTGTCCCATGCACCGCCGGCGTTTGCCATCATAATTGCAAGAAGAACCCCTGTGACAACTGCACCGGCAATAAGCCCGCCCAAAGCACCCTTGCCCAGCAGCATGCCGGTGGCTACGGGTACAATAACCGCCAAAAGTCCGGGTATGATCATTTCTTTTAATGCCGAAGAGGTGGAAATATCAACACATCTTGCGTAATCAGGCTTTGCAGTGCCTTCCATTACACCCGGGATTTCCCTGAATTGTCTTCTTACTTCCTCTATCATCTGGTTGGCAGCTTTGCCTACCGCCTCCATAGTAAGTGCCGCAAACAGGAAAGGCAGCATGCCTCCTAAAAACAACCCAACCATTACCTTAGGATCAAGTATGTCTATTGTTGATAAATTAACAGCTTGCGAATAAGATACAAACAATGCAAGAGCAGTCAATGCTGCAGAACCGATAGCAAAACCCTTTCCTATCGCAGCAGTGGTATTTCCTACCGAGTCGAGCTTGTCTGTCACAGTCCTTACTTCCTTCGGCAAACCAGCCATCTCGGCAATACCTCCTGCGTTGTCTGCTATAGGCCCATATGCATCAACCGCAACCGTCATGCCGGTTGTTGAAAGCATACCTACCGCTGCAAGAGCAATTCCATAAAGACCTGAAACTTTATAGGACACCAGCACTGCCAAAGCTATGAAAAGCACCGGTGCCACAGTTGAAAGCATTCCCACCGCAAGACCGCTGATTATTGTGGTAGCCGGTCCCGTACCTGACTGTGCAGCTATTTTCTTAACATATTTGTAGTCGCTGGAAGTATATATCTCTGTAAGAAAACCTATTATTGCACCAACGACAAGCCCTGCGGCAACTGCCCAGAATGCATTCAGATTGCCGAACATATACCTGCTCAATACAAAAGATGCAATTATTACTATTATCGAACTTCCATAGGTTCCCCTGCTAAGAGCGCTCTGGGGATTACTTTTTTCATCAGTTTTAACAAAGGCAGTTCCGACAATCGAAGCTGCTATACCAATAGCTGATAAAAGCATTGGGAACAGGACTCCTTCTACTTTTCCCGCATATACTATCGCGCCAAGGGTTATTGCAGAGATAATAGCACCTACATATGATTCAAACAAATCTGCCCCCATACCCGCCACATCGCCTACATTATCCCCAACATTGTCGGCAATGACAGCCGGATTCCTCGGGTCGTCCTCGGGTATGCCCGCTTCTACCTTCCCAACAAGGTCCGCGCCAACATCGGCAGCCTTTGTATATATTCCTCCGCCTACACGGGCAAACAATGCAATGGAACTTGCACCCAGGCCAAACCCGGTCACTATACTTGCATCTCTTATAATAATATATAAAATACCTACGCCCAGAACCCCCAGACCTACAACGCACATTCCCATTACAGCTCCACCCCTGAATGCAATTCCAAGAGCTTCATTCTGCCCTTTCTGTGCCGCATTTGCCGTCCTGGCATTTGCCTTTGTTGCCACCTGCATTCCAATATAGCCTGCCAGTACCGAACAACCGGCTCCGGCAATAAAGCATAGTGTTGTTAACCAGCTTTTGAGGAATACACCTATTATTACCGACAGTACAGCGACAAAAATAATAAGTACCCTGTATTCCCTGAACAGGAATGCCATAGCCCCTTCATGAATAAAACCCATAATTTCCTTCATTTTATCATTTCCGGGGTCTTTCCTGGCAATACCGGTGGCAAGAACCCATGCAAAAACCAGAGCAAGTGCCCCAGACAGTGGAGCAAGAAACATTAATTCCATCCGATAATCCTCCTAATACATAAATGTTATTTGCTGTAATACTGCATACATTATTTATACATAATATAGCCCAACATAGTGTCAGGCTATTATTATCAAATATTATTTTACAAGTACCAGCACAACAGATAAAACCATAAACAGAATCGCACTTGCTGTTGTCAGCTTAGAAAATAAGGCCTCGTACCCTTTGCTCACTTTCTTTCCGAAAAGCTGCTCTGCACCCCCGGCTATTGAGCCGGATAGCCCTGCGCTCTTCCCAGGCTGCAGCAGTACACTGACAATCAGTGTCAGACAAACAATATACTGTATGATTACTAAGGCTATTCTCACCCTTTGCACCTCCCGTCCTACTATACTACCTATCCATTAACACGAAAAAACGCTCTGTAATTACTATTTTCTCGCTCTATCTCCCCTTTATTCATCAATCCTGTATCTAAATTCTCCAACCAACATTTTAGCACAAAGGCTGGTAAAAGACAATAATGGGGAAAAAGATATAATATGCATAAGCATATTATATCATATTTTTCAAAGTTGTATAACATTTTGGACAGAAATACACTTATAGGTTGAAAAATGCATTTATGCCCGGATATTCGGACATTGTATCCAATCCTTCTTCAATTCTCATAAGCTGGTTGTACTTTGCAACCCTGTCAGTTCTGGATGGGGCTCCGGTTTTTATCTGTCCCGCATTTACCGCTACAACAAGGTCTGCAATTGTTACATCTTCCGTTTCACCGGACCTATGGGACACAACCGCGGTATAACCCGCCCTGTTTGCCATTTGAATTGCATCAAGGGTTTCCGTCAATGTGCCTATCTGGTTCAATTTAATAAGTATGGAATTAGCTACCCCTAACTTAATACCCTTTGAGAGCCTATCCGTATTTGTAACAAAAAGATCATCCCCGACCAGCTGCACGCGTCTGCCCAATCTTTCAGTGAGAAGCTTCCAACCGTCCCAATCATCCTCGGAAAGCCCATCCTCAATAGAAATGACAGGATACTTATTAATGAGATCTTCATAGTACGTTACCATTTCTTCTGAAGTCATTACAACCCCTTCACCTTCCAGATGGTACCTGCCGTCTTCCTTATAAAGCTCGGTTGCAGCCGTATCCATAGCTATGTATATATCCTGCCCTGGCTTATAGCCTGTTTTGTTTATTGCTTCAACAATAACCTGAAGTGCCTCTTCATTTGAAGTCAGATTTGGAGCAAACCCGCCTTCATCACCGACAGCAGTATTATACCCCCTTGATTTAAGCACCGATTTTAGATTGTGAAAAACTTCGGCACACATTCTCAATGCTTCACTGAAGCTTTCCGCACCAACAGGCATAACCATGAATTCCTGAATATCAACATTATTATCGGCATGTTTTCCGCCGTTAAGTATGTTCATCATAGGAACAGGCAAGGTCTTGGCATTTACCCCGCCGATATACTGGTACAGCGGAAGTCCCAAAGCATCGGCAGCTGCATGAGCTACAGCCAGTGATACCCCCAGGATTGCATTAGCTCCCAGCTTTCCTTTATTTGGAGTTCCGTCCAGCTCTATCAGCGCCTGGTCTATGGCAACCTGATCCAGCGCATTCATGCCGATTATTTCCGGAGCTATTATATCATTCACGTTGCTTACAGCTGTCAGCACTCCTTTGCCCAAGTACCTTTCCTTATCCCCGTCTCTTAGCTCTACGGCTTCAAAAGCTCCTGTTGATGCTCCTGAAGGTACTGCGGCTCTGCCAAGAGCCCCGCCTTCCAGCTCGACTTCGACCTCGACTGTAGGATTCCCTCTGGAATCCAATATCTCCCTTGCAAAAATATCAGATATAACTGTCATAAACTATTACCCTCCCGAACATATTTATTTTTAAGAATCAAATCTGACAATTTTAGAAAACTCGACCGCATCAAGGCTTGCCCCGCCTACAAGGGCCCCATCTATTTCAGGCATGGTCATAAGCTCCTTTATATTTGAAGATTTGACGCTGCCTCCATAAAGTATTCTGACATTGTCAGCCATTTCGTTCCCAAACATCTCTTTAAGCTGCTTTCTAATAAAGCCAATAACCTCATTAGCATCCCTGCTGGTTGCGGTTTTGCCCGTCCCTATTGCCCACACAGGCTCATAGGCTATAACAAGATCATTCAGTTCCCTGTTTTCCATGCCCGAAAGACAGCCTTTCAACTGAGCAGCTATAACATCAAAAGCCTCGCCTGCCTCCCTTTGCACAAGGGTTTCCCCTACGCAGAGAATCGGCTTCAGTCCGTGGTCCAGCGCCGCATTAACCTTCTTGTTAATCTCGGAGTCATCTTCCTTAAAATACTGTCTGCGCTCTGAATGGCCCAATATTACATATTCTACTTCCATATCCTTCAAAAACACCGGGGAAATCTCGCCGGTATATGCTCCGCTATCTTTATAATACATATTCTGTGCTCCGACCCTTATATTACTTCCTTTTAAGGTTTTTACCACCTCATTGAGGCATAAAAATACCGGACATACGACTACCTCAGAGTCAGATTCTTTGACAAGGGGTCTAAGGTCCTCGACCAGTTTCACTGCTTCGTTAATTGTCTTGTTCATTTTCCAGTTGCCTGCTATTATCGGCTTTCGCATTTTTCATACCTCCAACTAACTGTAATGTTATATTTCATAGCTTATCTTCTATTGCCTCTACCCCCGGGAGTAATTTCCCCTCGAGAAACTCAAGAGACGCCCCACCCCCTGTGGATATATGCGTCATTTTTGCAGCAAAGCCCAATTGTTCAACAGCCGCAGCCGAATCGCCGCCGCCGACTATTGTAGTGCCGCTGCACTCTGACATTGCTTTTGCCAGCTCAAAAGTACCCTTTGCGAAGTTTGGCATTTCAAACACTCCCATCGGTCCGTTCCACACAACTGTCCTCGCACCCCTGATAATCTCAGTGAATATACTTCTGCTTTTTTCGCCAATGTCCATGCCCATCCGGTCTTCGGGTATCATATTTGCAGGTACTGTCCCAAAGGGTGAGTCATTGCTGAATTCCTGCGCAACTACCGTATCAACCGGAAGCAGTATTTTGACGCCCTTTGCCTCTGCCTTCCTGAGTACCTCTCCCGCCAATTCCACCTTGTCGGCCTCAAGTATTGACTTGCCCGTTTCATAACCCAATGCCTTAAAAAACGTAAAAGCCATGCCGCCGCCGATCAAAATTGTATCGACCTTATCCAGAAGATTCTCTATAACACCAATCTTATCGGAGACCTTTGCACCGCCCAGGACCGCAACAAACGGCCTTTCCGGCGAAATAAGAGCTTTACCCATTATGTCAAGCTCTTTCTTTATCAGGAATCCTACAGCCGAAGGAAGGTATTCCGCAATCCCTGCAGTTGAGGCATGAGCTCTGTGCGCTGTGCCAAAAGCATCGTTTACGTAAATATCACCTAATGCTGAAAGCTTCCTGGAAAACTCCCTGTCGTTCTTTTCTTCTTCTTCATAGAACCTGACATTTTCCAGAAGCATTACTTCTCCTTCCCCAAGGTCCTCTACCATTGCCTTCACTTCATCTCCAATTACATCACCGGCCAGCCTGACTTCGGTTTCAAGCTTCTCGGACAGCCTTTCGGCCACCGGTTTCAGAGAATATTTGATGTTAAACTTTCCCTTTGGTCTCCCTAAGTGCGACATCAGAATAACCCTTGCATTATGCTCTCTCAGATACTTAATTGTCGGGAGCGCTTCCCTTATTCTTCTGTCATCTGTAATATTGCCGTTTTCATCTAATGGGACATTAAAGTCTTCTCTTAATAGCACTTTTTTACCTTTCACATCTATATCCTGTATGGATTTCTTGTTCAGCATGAGAATCCCTCCGGCTTACATATTCGCCATGTATTTTATCAAGTCAACTATTCTGTTGGAATATCCCCATTCGTTGTCGTACCATGCAATGACTTTCACCATGTTGTCCCCAATCACCATTGTCGACAATGCGTCCAATATCGAAGAGTGCGAATCTTTTCTAAAGTCCAGGGATACAAGAGGCTCTTCACAGTAGTCAAGTATTCCCTTAAGCTCGTTTTCTGCAGCCCTCCTGAGAGCTGTATTCACCTCATCAATTGTAACAGTCTTCTCCAGATCGGCAACCAGGTCTACGACCGATACCGTAGGGGTAGGAACCCTCATGGAAAGACCGGTAAGCTTCCCCTTAAGCTCTGGAAGAACCAAAGAAACTGCTTTTGCAGCTCCGGTTGTGGTGGGAATAATTGACAATGCGGCAGCTCTGGACCTTCTTAAATCCGAGTGCGGCTGATCCAGTATTCTTTGGTCATTTGTGTATGAATGAATTGTGTTCATCAGACCCTTAACAATTCCAAAGTTCTCGTGAAGGACTTTAACGACCGGAGCCAGGCAGTTTGTTGTGCAGGATGCATTTGATATTACCACATGTTTTTCCGGGTCATATTTATGTTCATTTACACCCATTACTATTGTTATATCTTCATTTTTTGCCGGAGCAGATATAATGACCTTTTTTGCGCCTCCTGCCACATGGGCCATAGCAGTTTCTTTACTCGTAAATCTTCCTGTAGATTCAATAACCACGTCTACTCCGTACTCACCCCATTTAATATTCTCCGGCTTTGTCTCTGCACAAATTTCAATCTCTCTTCCATCAACAACTATAGAATGATCCTTAGCCTGTACATCTCTTTCATATCTTCCATATGTGCTGTCATACTTCAATAGATGTGCCAGTGTTTTCGGATCAGTCAAATCATTTATCAGCACAATTTCCGCGTCTTTCCCGAATTTTTCCTGTGCGATTTTGAAAACCGGTCTGCCTATCCTCCCGAATCCATTAATACCTACTTTTAATGCCATATTAGTCTCCTCCTTTTAATATGCTTAATATTTCATGGGCAGCAGCTTCGTCTGTAACAACGACTCTGTTTTTCCTGCCCCTGTTTACCAATATTATTGCTTCAGCCTTTCCGGCTCCTCCGCCGACAGCAATCATAGTCTTTATGCTGTCTAAATACTCCGGTTTTATACCTACACTGCCTGATTTGTATACAATCCCTCCATTTTCATCAAAAAAACAGCCCAAAGCCTCAGCTCTTACATTAAGGGCTTTCAGCCTTTCAATCTCTTCTTCAGTATAATTTCTTTTCCTGCATATGGACTCGAAGGAACTTAAGCCATATATCAATATATCAGTATTGGCAATGAAACTGAGTACCTTGGCTATGTCAGGATCATCCGACATTCTGTTCAGCATATCTTCGCTTATATTATCGGGAAGATGAAGCAAATAGTAATTACCCCCAATGCTCCTGGCCATTTTGGCCGCAACAATATTCGCCTGCCTCTCAAGGTCCGCTTTTATTCCGCCCCTTGCAGGTACTACGGTAACATTCTGCACATCAGCTTTATATGAATTTTCAGCCACAGCCAATGTTGAATACCCTCCGCTTACCGCAATCACATTATTGTCCTCAATTATTCTTTTTATGTATTCAAAAGTCATCTTGCCCATTTCTGCAAGCACCTGAATATCATTTTTAATATCTCCGGGTACCACTATACATTCTTTTATCTCAAGCAGCTCTTTGATTGCGCTTTCAATATCCTTAAGCCCTTTAAGCTCCGAAATATAACCCCTGAGCTTGTTTATTACCTCGTTTCCCTCATCTGTCACTATCATGCCCAAAGCCTGTATGCAAATCAGGTTCTGATTCTTCAGAATATCAAGCTCGCTTCTTACCCAACGTTCACTCTGCCCTAACAAGGCCGCAAGCGCACGCCTTCCCACAGGCTGGCTGTAGGCTATTGCCCTTAGAATGCTATATCTTTTTTCAGCAATGTCAATTACCTCTGGAACCAATCTTTTCTGCAAATTCAGAAACTCATGCATTTTATTACCCCTATGGTCATTTTTTATCCCGCATATTATAATATCGTCCCGACATAATTATTATATTATATATGTTTACCAATTTCAACATATAGATGTATTATTTGTTACCTTTTCATAAGAATATTAACGACTATTTGAATAATAATAGTCATTATTAGAAAAATTGAAAAAAAGAGGCAAAACCTCTTCCTCTATACCCTATACGGGCGAACATTGTTCTACTCTAAATCCGAACGCCACGGGGGCCGTTCCCTACAACCCGGAAGGAATACCCAGACTTTTCTCGCATCTCGTATCTCGAATCTCACATCTTCCTAGTATCTTTTTCTCTTTGAAGATGAAGGGATTCCAAGTTCATCCCTATACTTTGCCACTGTTCTTCTTGATATCTTATACCCTTCCTGTACAAGAAGGTCCGCTATATTCTGATCGCTGACCGGCTTGCTTGTATCTTCCTCGCTGACATAACTTTTTATCATTTTTTTTATGCTTTCCGAAGAAATTGCATCTCCATCCTGGCAATCTACCCCGCTTTTGAAGAAATACTTTATTTCAAATATTCCTCTGGGCGTCTGCACATATTTACCGTTTACCGCTCTGCTCACGGTTGATTCATGTACATTTACCATTTCTGCAATTTTCTTCAATGTCATTGTTTTGAGAAACATATGTCCTTTTTCAAAGAAATCCATCTGATATTCAAGTATAGCCTTCACAACATTATATAATGTATCTTTCCTATGCTCAAGGCTCTTTATCAGCCACATTGCCGATGACAGTTTGTTGTTTATAAATGTGGAGGCTTGAGATGATTTATCCTCCGAAGTCAATATATTCATATAATACTGGTTTATTATCAGCCTGGGACCATAATAGTCATTGACAGCAACTATATATTCTTTTCCCGTTTTTTCAATATACACATCCGGGGTAACATACTTTGCAGGGGTATTTCCCTCAAATGATCGTCCGGGTTTTGGTTCAAGGCCTCTGATAATATCACTGTATTCTTGTGCTTCCCCAATGCTGATAGAAAGCTTTTTTGAAATATTTCCAAGCCTGTTACATGCAATGTCATCCAAATGACTTTTTACAATAGCCTCTATTTTATCATCGAGAATTCCTTTATTCTTTAGCTGTATCATTAAACATTCTATTAAGTCCGTTGCACCTACCCCAACGGGCTCAAAGCCTTGAATTATTTCTAGAGCTTCTTCGACCTTCTCGAGCTTTATGTCAAGAATTGCAGATATGTCCTCCTTGCTGATTGCAAGGTATCCATTTTCATCGAGACTCTCAATAATATACTCGCCTATGCTCCTCAGCTTATCGTTTAAGGATAATACCCTCAGTTGTGAAAGAAGATGATCCTTCAGTGTATATGAATAGGTAGCATAATTCTCATAAGAAAACTCAGAGGCCTCATCATTATCAAAGCCTTCTGCAGAAAAACTTTTCCCTTGATACTGGAGATATTCCTTCCAATCAATTTCTTTTTCCTTTTCTTTTTCTTTTTCCTTTTTGTCCTGCTTTTCGTTTTTTTGCTGCTCTTCCGGTTTTTCATCCCTGTTTTCGTCAGTCAGTTCCAGGACGGGATTAGCTTCCAATTCATACTGAATAAGCTCCTCAAGATCTACTGCCGGCAGCTGCAGTATCCTTAAAGCAAGCTTGAGCTCCGGCGTCATTATCAGCTTTTGTTGTTGTTCTATGACCAAATCATATCCCATTTTCATTCCATTCACCGCCGATCAAGGAAAAATCATTCAAAAAGTAATAATTTCATTGGTGCAGCACTTATATTATAGCACATTTGAAGCCTACATAATATTTTTTGCAGATTAAATCGGTAAACAAAAAAAGCGCTTTAGCGCGTTTTTTGTTTACCGATTATTATTTTTCACCTTTTTCATAGGGTATCCCACCTGCGGCCGGCCCCACTGATCTTCCGACGAAACCTGATACTGCAAACATTGTCATAATATATGGCAGTGCATACAGGAATTCTTTCGGGACCGGCAAATTAGTTGCTATAGTCTGTATAGCATCAGCGAAGCCAAAGAACAGGCATGCCAATGCTGCCCCCACGGGATTCCATTTCCCGAATATCAAAGCTGCAAGTGAAATGAAGCCTTTGCCTGCAATCATACCTTCCTTGAAAAGGCTCAATGATCCTATAGAAAGCGAGGCGCCTCCTATTCCGGCAAGTATACCGCTTATTGTCACACATATGTATCTTGTAACATATACATTAACACCCAATGTGTCTGCTGCCCTTGGATGCTCGCCGACAGCACGCAGCCTTAATCCGAAGGGGGTTTTGTACATTACGTAGTAAGCGACAACGACCATGGCAAATGCCAGATAGCTGAACAGGTTAAAGGGTCCCCATGCTTTAAAATATTCCACATTGTCAGTTTGCCCCGGTCTCCCCCAAATTTCCACCAGCAGGAAGGTAGTAAGGCTGGCAGCTAAAATATTAATTGCAGTGCCTACTATAACCTGATTTGCCTTGAAATATATGCTTAGGAATGCCAGAAGCAATCCGAATAAACCGCCCATAACCATAGCACCAAATAGTCCTGCCCATGGAGAGCCTGTCTTGAATGAGAAATAGACTGCACTGAAAGCTCCAATTGTCATAATACCCTCAAGACCAATATTGAATACCCCTGACCTTTCTGAGAAGTTTCCCCCTAAGGAAGCGAATATGAGAGGGGTAGCAGATCTTATACTGGCTGTTATTATTATACCCAACACCGTCAGAATACCTATGCCTTCCATACTATTCGATCTCCTCCTTCGCTGTGATTTTCTTTAATTCCCTATTCTGTTTCATATTTTCAACTATCACTTTTACGAAATTAGCAGCCACGAATAGTATGATAATCCCCTGTATAATCCCGACAACTTCTTTCGGAATTCCCTGTATCTGCATAAAAGGCCCGCCCTTTTGAAGTATTCCAAATAACAATGCTGACAGTATAACCCCTATCGGATGGTTATTTCCTACCAAGGCAACAGCTATGCCGTCCAGGCCGTATCCGGTAAAACCGAAAAGATTGTTTACCCTGTATTGAACCCCCGTAGTCATAATGGCTCCGGCAAATCCTGCAAAAATCCCGGATATGACCATCGCCAGGACAATATTTCTTTTTACACTTATTCCGCCGTATTCGGCCGCATAAGGATTAAAGCCTACAGTCCTGATCTCATATCCCCTTACTGTCTTATTCAGTATGTAGTAGGCAACCAAAGCAACTATTAATGAGAAAATAATACCTATATTCAGCCTTGAATGGTTGAACTGACTAAAGGCCTGGGAAAACCTCCAAAGCTTTGCAGTATCGGCAATCGCCACTGAATATGCTTTTTCCGGCACGTTGAGAAAGGTCATCACAATATAATTACTCAAATACATTGCTATGTAATTCATCATTATTCCGTTTATAACTTCATGAGAACCTACCTTTGCTTTCAACAAGCCGATAACTGAAGCCCATAGTCCTCCCGCCAGAGATCCTATAATCAACGTCAATGTTACATGCAATATCCCCGGAAGTCCCGTAAAAGCCCATCCCGCCCATACTGCAGCAATTGTACCTATAATAAACTGTCCTTCCACACCTATGTTAAAAAGACCGCACCTGAATCCGAAGGCTATTGATAAACCCGTTAAAATCAATGGGGTCACAGTAACCAATGTCTCCCCAATCTTATTCCAATCTCCCATACTCCCCTTTATCAAGGCCGTATATGCTACTACCGGGTTCTTTCCGAAGGAGTATACCAGGATGCCCCCAGCAATAAATGATATAAATATTGCAACAAGGGGGTATGCTATTTCTTTAAGAGTCTTTAACAGGGCTTCCCTGTATTCGTTAATTTTAGATTCCATTCCATGCCCTCCTTATACAGCACCCTGAATGCTGCCGCCGGCCATCATTATTCCAAGCTTTTTCTCGGTAGCATCCTTTGCGTCAAGTATGCTTACAATCCTTCCGTCGTACATTACCGCAATCCTATCCGAAAGCGCCATTACCTCGTCTAATTCAAGAGATACCAGCAGCACTGCCTTGCCTTCATCACGAAGCTCCACCAGTTTTTTATGAACAAACTCAATGGCCCCGACATCCAATCCCCTGGTAGGCTGAGATGCTATACAAAGGCTCGGGTCCCTGTCAATCTCTCTTGCCACAATGAGCTTCTGCTGGTTTCCTCCGGAAAGTGATCTGGCCAGAACCTTCTCATTGGGGGTCCTGATATCGTATTCTTTTATCAGTTTTCTGCAGTATTCCCTTATCTTCTGGTAGCTAAGGCCCAGACCCCTTCTGAACCGTGACGAATAATGGCTGCCCAAAATTGCGTTTTCCGCCAATGAAAAAGGGAGCACTAAACCTCTTTTATGCCTATCCTCCGGTATATGTCCTACCCCGCTTTCAATTATCTCTTTAGGGGTAAGGTTAGTAATTTCCTTGCCGTCAATAAGGATTTCCCCTGTCTCTGCTTTAGCAAGTCCCGTTATGGCATTTACCAGGTCGCTCTGTCCATTTCCGTCTACTCCGGCTATACCTAGTATTTCACCGCCATGAACCTGCAGATCTACCCCCTTGACAACCTCAAGCTTCCTGCTGTCCAAAACCTTCAATCCCTTAATCTCCAAAACAGGGGTGTCAACCTTTGCGGCTTGCTTTTCCACAGTGAAGCTTACTTTCCTGCCTACCATCTTCTCTGCAAGCTCATCAATATTTGTGTCCTTTGTATTCAATGTATCAACAACTTTACCCCTCCTGATGATTGTAACCCTGTCGCTCATTGAAATAACTTCCTTAAGCTTGTGTGTAATAAGAATTATTGACTTACCCTGATTTACCAGACTTTTTAAAGTAACACCCAGCTCTTCGATTTCCTGGGGTGTCAGCACTGCAGTCGGCTCATCAAGTATCAATATTTCCGCACCCCTGTAAAGGGTCTTCAATATCTCGACCCTCTGCTGCATTCCGACTGAAATATCCTGGACAACGGCTCGCGGATCTACCTTTAATTCGTATCTTTTAGAAATCTCCTCTACATCCATTATTGCCTTTTCCAGATCCAGAGCAGTTCCCTTACTGGGTTCCTTTCCCAATATAATATTTTCCGTAACGGTGAAGGGCTGAACCAGCATAAAATGCTGATGAACCATCCCGATACCATGGGAGATTGCAGTATTCGGGTTTATAATCCTGACGGGTTTGCCCTTAATATATATCTGTCCCTCGTCCGGTTGGTACAGCCCATAGAGTATGTTCATAAGAGTTGACTTGCCGGCGCCGTTCTCTCCCAGCAGTACATGTATTTCTCCCTGTTCTAAAGTAAAATTGATGTCATCGTTTGCCCGAATTCCGGGGAAGGACTTGCCTATGCCTTTCATCTCAATTACTGCAGGCAATTAACATCCCACCTCTCAAAGAGTAATAAAATAATATAATTATTCATATATCCTAATTATACATTTAATATATTTATTCATCAATTATTACGGAACATTAAGTTAAGTAAAAGCTAGATGCAATAGCGCATCTAGCTTTGATTCACCATATCCTACTATAATATTGTCTATTTTATTTCAACAGGTTTGAATTCTTTAAGCTCGTCTTTTGTTGATGGTACGGCTATCGTTCCGTCAACTATTGCAGCTTTGTATTTGTCGGCTGCTGCTCTCAGCTCTGCTGATACGTTGTTGCCATTATCGCTGTAACCGACACCGTCTTCTTTAACTCCCAGTTCTAATATCTTGCCGCCGCCGAAAGCATTGTCGGCATATGATTTGACTATTGTATATGTACCAACGTCAACTCTTTTAATCATGCTGCAGAGAACCTTGTTATTGTTTGATACTGCCGCCTGATCCTGGTCAACTCCGATTGCCCAGAAGCCCTTTTCGTCGGCTGCCTGGATGACACCAATTCCGCATGCTCCGGATGCGTGATATATAACGTCGGCCTTCTGCTTAAACTGTGAAAGTGCTATTTCCTTACCCTTGTCCGGGTTATCAAATGCACCGGTGTAGTTAATAAGAACTTTTGCCTTTGGGTTAACGGATTTAACACCGGCAACAAATCCTACTTCAAATTTTTGTATAAGCGGGAAATCCATTCCTCCGACAAAACCGATAACATTTGATTTTGTTGTAAGACCGGCGATAATGCCTACAAGGAATGAGCCTTCATGCTCTTTAAATGTAACCGACATAACATTGGGTTTCTCAGCGACTTCATCGATTAAACCAAATTTCTTGTCCGGATACTGATCTGCAGCTGACATCATTGACTGCTGCATAAGGAAGCCTACTGCTATTGAAAGGTCAACCGATTGAGCCATATTGCCTATGTTGGCCTCATAGTCCTCCTGCTTTGTAGACTGTAAAATAACCGGTTCAACTCCAAGCTCTTTACCGGCTTTCTGTATTCCATCCCATGCTGAGTCGTTGAATGACTTGTCACCAAGACCGCCAACGTCAGTAATCATACCGAAGGATAATGCCGGCTTCTGAGGCTCTGCCGGTGTATCTGCAGCTGCCGGCTCGGCAGCCGGCTCTGCCGGTGCCGGCTTGGCACAGCCTGTAAATGCTGTCAGAATCATTACAAATGCCAAAACAAGTACTAAACTCTTTTTAAACATCAATCTTCCCCCTTAATATTTCTTTTTGTTTTTACAATTGCATTACAATTGTATCACAATTATATTATAGTATGCGATAGTAAATAATTCTACACAGTTTTTATATTTCCTGCTACTAATTAAAAAATAAGTGCCGGGCAGCCCGGCACTTATTTAATTGTATAGGAAAGTATAACTTTCCTATACAATTAAATAAAAACCATTGATTTAAGTGCCCGCGCCATATTTTTCTCGCATGCTCGAAAAAGGCGCATGGGCAGCAAATGCGGCGAAGCCGCCTTTGTTCTTAGATCCCTAACAATTGCAATCCAGCGGCTTTTCACTTATATACTTCTTTGCAAAAAGTACATTTACGGCCTTGTTATAGTCTTCATCAGCCACTAAAATTATAGGTCCGGTACACCCCATTCCGCTCTCGGAGTAAATTTCCTCAGATGCCAAATCCTCTACTGCATTTTCAAGTTCAAGTATGTCTATACCTGCTACGGATTTCGTTACCGGTTTCTTTTCAAGCTGTTTCATTTCAGTCTTTTTAACTTCTTTTTTGCTCTCGGCGGTAAGCCCGTTCAGTATATTGTCAAGCCCTGCCCTTCTGGCCTTCTCAAACTCCGCTTTTGCTATTTTTGTCAGCCCGCCTTGTGCGCAGCTTGCAGCATACCTTAGCGCTTCACACACCACAGGTGCTCCGGAAGCCCTTGACAGTATGCAGATTATTTTGTCATAGTTATCTCCTACACCGGGTCCATAGCCATAACCTAAAGACTCATAGCTCCCTCCGGTCGTATAAGCGGAAAATATTTTCATCATGAGATTGCCTGTCAGGGTATCCATTACCATGATATCGGAAGCGGCTGCCAACAGGTCATTTCCCCTCATTACCACACCGCCGTCCGCTCTTACGGATTCGGAAAAATTAATATCATATCCGTTGCCCTTCAAATCCTTAAGAGCCCTCTCGACCTGTCTGGCCCCATCAACATTAAGTATTCCTACGGTAGGGGTCGTTATTCCCAAAGCTTTAGCTGTTATAATGCCATACAGGGCATTTCTGACCATTCCGCTGACCCTGTGGGTTGATGAGGTGCCTGTTGTTGTAGCAAGTATCAGTTCCTTCCCGAAACCGGGGGTTATTACCCTTCCGACTGTAGATACTCCTATCGGGAAATTGTAATGCATGGTAACTGCTGCATCCAGCTCACCCTTTTCCAGCAGCTCATCCATTTTCCTATGCATTTCCCCTTCGCCATTTACTTCTACTATTCTAAGATTCGTATCAATCTTGGGGCCAATAAGCACTATTTCAAAATCGCTGTATTTCTTGGATGCCATTTCAGCTCCTTTTACCAGCTCTCCTGTCCCATGCTCACTGCCAAAGGCAGTCAGGCCCACTTTCACCCTTTTCCCGAATTCTCCGATAATCATAGCGTCGGCAATCTCGCTAAACACTTCACCAATCATTGAACTAACCTGATTCCCAGTCATATACATCACCCCTGCTTTCCACTTAGTAAGAAGGATGCAAAATCTTTCATTGCCTCTGCCACCATTCCCTTAACTTCCTCTTTGGAAACCGCGCCTGTTGTTTCTTCCTGGCCTGTATTCTTCTCCATTATGATGGATACGCCGTCAAACTGGTTGGTCATTCTGCCTAAAAACAAGCTTCCTTTTCCAACAATCATCGCCCTCTTGATATCGCCCGATATAATCATATCTCTTGCTGCTCCTACAAAAGGCACTCCCGAAGGTATATGCCCCTGTGTGGGTGCAAAACCCGGCATTCCGTGTTCCTTAATAAATTCGGGCATTTCTGTTCTGTCTATATCTCCCCTCTTTGCCCCAAGAGCGGCTATCATTTTGAGGTTTGCGAGAGGAACGTCACCTGCACCTGCAGGTTCTGTTATCTCAGGATTCTGCATTTCCACGGAGTATTTGTCTATATCGGTTATTTTCATCCCAACCTTATCCAAAGGCTTGGTAATTAATGATTCCATAACGGCCTGAGGTGATGAACCCGTTCCTACCGTATGCCTGCCCACTGCATCGGTCCTGAGCACCGGAGAGACTAGGTCATTTTCCGTAACCAGTATTGCAAATCCCCCAAGACAATCCTCCAACACAGGAAGGCCCTTATTAACATGGTCTCTTGAATTCATGCCCAGCTTTGCGGTTGCACCGCCTGCAACTATTGCCACACTTTTGTATACTCCTGCCTCTACTAAGGCAGCAGCATTTATCAGTGCATGGGATGGTGCTGCACAGAAGCCTCTAAGGTCTGAGCCGGTGGCATTGACAGCGCCTGCAACTTCGGCAATAGCCTTGGCAAAGTTGCCGCCGCCCCTCTGGTTCATGTCGCCGCATGCTTCTTCGGAGCATTCGATTATATACTCTATGGAATCAGCAGGAATGTTGTTCCTGTATATCAGATTTTTCAGTGCCATTACTCCCGAAGCTTTCACTACAAGATTCTCAACCATAATATGGGCTGTCAGGTTCTTATCCTTGTCATGAGCTGCTTTTATGCAGCCGACCAGCCTGTTGCCTTTAAGAAGAGGTTCGGCGCCGGCTTTTACCCTGTTTTCGATTTCTGACCCCTCTGCACCCTCTTTAAGCTTGGCAAGCTCTGCTTCAGTGTAGAGAGGTTTCTTGGACAGTTTCGCTTTTATTTCGGCAAGGAATTCCTTTTCCAGGGTGACGAGATCAAAAGCATCGCTAATCTTTATTGCAGCATATAACTCATCCTGTTCTATTATCTCTCCCATTTTGCCTTCCGGCCTGGCATCCTGAATAAGATTCTTATGCCATGGTCTTTCTATTGTGCTAAGGGAGTCAGGAAGAATAGCACCTATATATGCCTGATTGGGGGCATATTTTACTGTCTCCTCATAGCTTCTCACAAGTCCCGGGAATTTTTTCATAAATTCGGACTCGGGATTGGTCTCATGTTCAAGTGAGCATGTAGTACCGTAATGCATTATCATATCCGGTGTATGCACGAGTATATAGGCCGCTCCTTTTACTACTGGCAAAGCCATTTTATTTACACCTCCGTTAAAACAAGGGTGGTTTGCACCACCCTCGCCGTCTATTTATCAAATACTGTCTGTCCGTGTACTTCTGTCTCAAGAGCCTTAAGCGCTTTAAGTATTATGCTCTTTCTCAATGCCTTTTCATCTTCTTTGCTTTGTGTTGGATTTCCAAGAGGATGTGGTATGGCAACCGCCGGTACTATCCTGTTAGCGCCGACTGTCAGGGAAATCGGAACAACGGTACAAACGTGTACTACCGGTATCCCTACCCTTTCAATCTCTTTTACCATCGTTGCGCCGCAACGTGTGCAGGTACCTCAGGTCGAGGTGAGTACAACTGCCTGCACCCCATCCTTTACAAGTTCCTTGGCAAATGTATCCGCAAATTTCTTTGCATTGGCGACTGAAGTTCCATTGCCTACGGTTGCATAGTAGTATCTGTGAAGTTCCCCGATGACTCCCTCTTTTTCCAGTTCTCTCATAACATCTACAGGAAGTACTCTATCGGCATCCAGATTTGCATATACAGGATCGTATCCGCCGTGGGCCGTTTCATAGGTTTCAGCGGTAAGGTCGCTGACCCCTGAGATATCATATTTCCCGTATTTTGAAGCACTGGAGGATTCAATTCTGTCCGGATTACCCTTTGGAACTATACCCCCTGAAGTAACCAGGGCTATCTTGGCTTTTTTCATGTCGGTCACTGCCGGGTTTGGAGCGACTCTGTCAAAATCAGGCATTGGATATTCTGTCTCAAACTTCTCACCCTTAAGTTTTGCCAGCAGCATATCCACAGCCCTCTTGGAGCCTCTCTCCGAATTATATATGTTCTTCCTTATTCCTCTCAGTATATATCCTTCTTCAGCCGCTGTACCGATATCCTCATTCCTGAAAAGCTTCAATGCCAGCCTGGCAATTGCGGGAATTGCCTGTCTCATGCCGGTTGCAGCATTAGCTGTTTCTATAATGTATATATCCTTTTTGAACATATCCGCTCCCGGATTCTCCGGATACATACCTGTCACTACCGGGATGCCCAAACTATCTTTGACCGATTTGCAGATTGATCCGCAAGCCACCCCGTATCTTCCTGCATTAAAAGCAGGTCCGGCAATAAATAAATCCGGATTGTACTTTTTGATCATTTCCAGTACTTCTGCAGAAGCCTCTTCCATATTTTCGTTAAAATATGAGTCACCGCAGATTACCGTAGCCACTATTTCGACATCATTTCCCAATGCCGCCTTAAGAGCCATACCCGGGCCAACGACACCCTCTCTAACCTCCGGCTTGACATCGGCTTTTTCTTCACCGCCAATACCGCCGTAGAACTGATTTATATAATGTACAACTCTAATCATTTAGAAATTTCCCTCCTCTCTAGGTTTGCTTACAGCATTCATAAAATGGAATTTGTTTTATCAGTCTTTGAACTGGCTGTACTGGTCCCTTATTGATTTGACTTCGCTGATAATAGCGTCAACATCAAGCACCATTTCCATCATACCGCACTGTTCATCATAAACATTTGCATCAACCTGATCTTTCAGCTCAAACATGTGATATACTCTGAGTCCCAACGAGACTCCTGCCAAAGGACCTGCGAAGGTCGGATCTCCTGCTGTGACTGTTTCAGCAGTAAGCCCTGCAGATTCGGCCTCGGAAGTACCAAGAACTACGACAATATTTTCCTTGCCGTGTTTTTCTGATAAATCCAAAACTCTCTTCTGGTTCTCCAGGTCCATTGCTCCTGCAGCCGTTCAGACGAAGCACTCTGTAGCAGCGAATACCACATCGGCCCCTACCGTCTTTAAGCACTCTTCTATTGCAGGAGCAGGTATACCATCTCTATCGCCAATAATGATAACCTTTTTATCCTGTAACATATTGTTCATCCTTTCATTGTTTTATAACGGGTCGGTTATATGCCTTAAAGCCCACCCCAATTCTCGAGACTAGTGACTCGAGACTAATATTAATATGTGGTTGCTCCTAATTTATTGAAGCCTATTTCACTTGTTGCACCGGTAATTACCTGCAGCTCGGCCACAATACTCCCGTCCTTTTTAAGGCTTCCGGCAAATCCGCCAGCTATGGTATCTGCGGGTTCAGTATAACCTATTATCTTTTTCATTGGAGGCAATGAGATAATCTCATTTGCATTACCGGCCGTAACCACTGCATCCGCTGATTTATCAGCATCTGCCAGTGACTGTGAAGCGCCGTCCCTGCCTGCATACTCATCTGTAATCAATACAGTCTTGATACCTTTTGCGGCTATCTTCTTGCAGTTCATCATAAGGTCGGTATCCGGATTCCCAAAGCCTTCTTCCGTTATAATAACAGCATCCAAGTTCATGTATTCCGCAAGCTTTGCCGTCCAGTTAGAGGATCTTTCCTTATCGGCCAGCGTAACATTCTCATTTGTTATTATTACGCCGACAAAGTTCAAATCTTTGCCATGTCTTTCATAAAGGTCTTCAATCACCGGATTGTTCATATGGTTATACGTCGGGTTCTTATCACAGGCTGAAACACAGTTTCCGCTTGCTATTGCACCATCCATAACCTCTGTGGGATAAATTATTGTCGGGACAATTTTCTTTGCGTCTACACCATACACATAAGTATCGTGCAGCAAACCCTGGGTCTGAAGCATGTATACATAAGCAACCCTTGGAAGATTGGGGTATTGTTTCATACCATCAATCAGATTTGGAGTCTCGTATACCTTTACATCGTCAGGTTTTACGTTCCTTCCTGCCTCTCCCAGATATGCAGCGGCTTTATAGCCCACCATTCTGACTGCCTGCTCATGCTCATGCTGCTGAAGCTTTTCTACAGGTGTGCAGACAATTACTATGTTCAGCGTTTTTGAAAATGGAGTATAGTCCGCCCCAGGTCCGCTCATATCTATGATGCCTTCCTGGAATCCAACTATTTTGCCTGCAGTAACAACTGCGGCACCTTTCAATACGTGTGTCCTGCCCGAGCCAACTACTTCAACCTTGCTGACCATTCCGGGAAGTATTCCGCCAGGACCCTCCACTTTCACCCTGGGCTCGATTACGTCTTTTACAGGCATTATCCTTGTTTCTTCACCCGGTTTTGCGATATCGATCTCAATCTTTGTAAGTCTTGGGTCACCGCCGATTGCTTCCAGAAGCTCAGCTTTATTGACATATAGAATTCCTTTTTCTACCTTGGTTACATCTCCGAATTGCACATCTTTAATGAATATATTACCCAACTCTAAACGCAAAACGTTCACCTCCCTGATAATATGATTGGTTTTTCTCTATATATAGCACATAAATTCTGCATATTCCATCATTCCAGTCATCCTGCCGAAAAACCGGTTATACATGGCAGTTTAACTGATACAATGCAGGAATTTAAGTGTATTATATAGGCCGTCGTTTATTCTCCCCTATATGTATTCTTTTATTAAGTTTTCGATAGCCGCAGCCGTGCAGTCTTCTGCACCGCTGATTTCCTTTACCTTTTCGCCATTCTTATACACTATGAAGGTTGGAAGCCCCATAACTCTTTGTCCTATTGCAAGCCTTCTGTTTGCAGTAGTATTGAGCTTGCACATCTTGATTTTCTCCCCATACTTTTCTGCCAATTTATGAACCTCCGGCATCAGTGCCTTGCAGGGTTCACATTTTTCACCCCAAAAATCAACAAGTACCGGACCTGCAGCTTGAAGTACTTCTGCATCAAAATTATCCTTATCCAGCTCTATCATCCTTTCACCTCCTTATAAAGTTTTGCTGCGCATTGTTTCGAAGTCTATGGCTACGGAACGGTTCAGAACCCTTCCCTACACGAACCTCGTGCCTGATGAAAACTAGTGTTCGAAATTCTTTTCAATATATTTTTCCGCATTAACCGCAGCTATTGCACCATCCGCAGCTGCCGTAATTACCTGTCTCAATGATTTAACCCTTACATCTCCGGCAGCGTATATTCCCTCGGCAGATGTCCTCATCTCTTCATCTGCTTTTATGTATCCCTTTTGATCCATTTCTACCACACCTTTGGCAAACTCGGATATCGGCTTGGTGCCTACAAACATGAATACGCCGTCCGTTCTTAAATCGGTAACTTCGTTGGTCTTCACATTCTTTAGCTTAACCCCTTCAACTATTCCGTCACCGTATATTTCTTCCACTACCGAGTCCCAGATAACGTTTATCTTGTCGTTATTCAATGCTTTTTCTACTATTGATTTTGCAGCTCTGAATTCATTTCTTCTATGAACTACAGACACTTTATCCGCAAACTTTGTAAGGTATATGGCCTCTTCTACCGCCGCGTCTCCGCCTCCGACAACCACAACCTCCAATTCCTCAAAAAAGTCCGCATCGCAGGTTGCACAGTAAGATACTCCTTTGCCCCTGAGTTCCAATTCCCCAGGAATCCCTAACAGCATCGGCTGGGCGCCGGATGCAATTATTATGGTTTTGGTGCTTATATCCTGTCCGTTTGCAATCTTCACTATCTTTACCTTATCGGTTATATCAAAGCCTGTTACCTCGCCTTTAATCAGCTCGGTGCCAAAGGCTTCGGCCTGGCTTCTCATTCTTTCCATCAACTTGGGGCCTGTCGGCATTTCAACTGAACCCGGGTAATTTTCCAGTTCTTCTGTAGTACCGGCTTGGCCGCCCCATTTTGCCTTCTCGATTATTATTGCACTCATCCTGGCTCTTGATGCATATAAGCCTGCCGCAAGACCCGCAGGTCCTCCCCCGATTATCACTACGTCATATATCTTATCCATTTGATTTCCTCCTTTATTTTTCTATACTGTTCAATGCACTTTCAAAAAGACTCAAATCCACAAATCTGAAATCGTCCAGTACATTATCGCCCCACTTCGGCACCTTATTATTCCTTATAAACTTCTCTGCCACGGCAATACTTTTTTCTATAATGGCCAAGGATTCATAGTCCAGCCCATTTCCTCCCGATATAATTATACTTCTGAATAAGGTTTCATTTGGTTTGACGCTTCCCATCAGCGGGTGGGTTATAAGTCTTGATCCTTTATGAACCATATCCCTTACAAATTTCAGCACATCAATATATTGCCCCTCAATAAAAATAATATCTAAATCTTTGCTGTATTTATCCCTTACGAGGCTGTTGTTTGTAATTATCCGAAGTCTATTATCCAGTTATATCCCCCCATAATTATTTTTGAAACAAAAAGAGATAGAGACTACGCCTCTACCTCTGTACTGGACCCGAGACATTCCTTGATAGAATAAACGTAAATCTCATTTATCAAGTTGATCCTTCGGTGTTTCCGCTTCCCAGAGGTGCGTCCGGTTATCGGTCCTTTTGCCTGAGAGCTTCATCATAAAGCAATTAATTATGATTTGCCCCTTCGGCGCCAAAAACTTGGTCTCTCCCGAAAACCATCTACCGCACTATATGTTTTTCTATAGTTTCAATATATACTATTGCTATTATCTATGCAAGCAGTATTTTAATTTTTTGCATAATTTATACATTAATTATATTTTACTGTCAAATATTTATCAACTCATATTCTTTATTTCCGAGGCCAATTTCTTCCCCGTAAGAAAATTGTCTGACTGTGTCAATGCTACTGTATAGTCCCCTGAATTTATCCTCGCCTTTTTCATGATTGCACTTTAAGCTGCTGTTTAAGTTGCCGGATTGCTCATTTACAAGGTCATAGGATGCCGCGTCAATTGCTACCGGGTCCTTGGAGGCCAGTATTCCAATATCCGGCACTATATATGCGCCGCTGAAGCCATAACAGTCACATAAGGGAGTAATATTCATTAGTACATTTATATATCCTACATTATCACCTTTATTCCTGACGGCTCCATAGGCATATTCAACCATTCTCTCAAGAAATATCGGTATTTCAGTACTCCACTGGGGACTTATCGCTCTTATCGGGCATATGGAAATACATTCTCCGCAACCTATACAAGTCTCTCCTATCAATGCCTTTCCCCCTTCTTTGGTAATTGCTGATACAGGGCAATATTCCAAACAAGTGCTGCAGCCCACGCATTTTGAGGACACTTTGGGTTTAATTGCCGAATGCTGCTGCTGTTTGCCTGCTGCCGGAGCACAGCCCATGGCAAGATTCTTTATTGCTCCCCCTATACCCGCATTCTCATGGCCTTTAAAATGGGACAATACTATCATTTTTGATACATTTCCAATTTCCTTTGAAATCTTAACGCTTTCAAAATGCTTCTTATCTATCCTGACTTCAATGAAATTATTGCTGTGTATCCCGTCGGCAATTATTATCGGGGCATTTACAACTGCATAGGAAAACCCGTTATATATTGCCGTATTATAATGGTCCACCCCATTTGCTCTTGAACCGTTATATAATGTATTTGAATCGGTAAGAAAGGGTTTTCCCCCTTTCTCCTTTATTTTATCTACTATTTGTCTCGCAAAAGTTGGTCTTATATATGCAGTATTGCCCTTTTCTCCAAAATGTATTTTTATTGCCACTATATCATCCCTGGATATCATATCTCCAAAACCGGCTCTGTCAAACAACCTTCGCATCTTTGCGAGCAGGCTTTCCTGTTTGCCTTGGGTATGCACACCGGCAAAATACACCTTTGATTTCACTGTCAATCCTCTCCTTAAATCTCAAAATATAATGCCATTGCACCTGGACCTCCATGGGTAGCTATCACCGACCCTGCCTCTCCCCTAATTATCTCCTTGACGTTGTATTCTCTGATAATCTCTTTCTCCAGCATCCTCAGATGCTCCAGGTCAGCTATATGGTTTATGCCTACTACTTTGCCGTCTAAAGTCCAACCATTATCCTTTATAGTATTCATTATTGCCGCTATTGCTTTTTTCACCCCGCGGGCCTTTTCAAACAGTACCAGTTTACCCCCTGCTACCGTAAGTATTGGTTTTATGTTAAGTATTGAACCGGCCACCGATGCGGATAAGGACAATCTCCCGCCTTTATGCAGGTATTTTAGGGTATCAAGAATTAACATATGCTTTACTCCATTCCTGGATGCCTCAATTTCCTTTGCGATTTCTTCAAAACCCAGGCCTTCTTCAACAAGCCTCGCAGCTTTTATCACGAGCAATCCGGCTCCCAGAGTTATTCCCATTGAATCGATTACATAAATATCTTCTCTCCCGATTGTATCCTTTGCCATTACAGCTGAATTATATGTACCGCTCAGATGTGAAGAAGCATGTATAGAAATAACCTTGTTACCCAAGGATATTTCCTTTTTGTATACTTCAAGAAACTCCGCCGGCGGTACCTGAGAAGTTGTAGGAAGCACCTTTGTTTTTTCGAGCTTGGACAGGAACTCCTCCAAAGAAAAGTCAATCCCGTCCTTATATGATTCATCCCCAAAATGTACAGTCAGGGGCATTACCCTGATACCGTACCTTCCGATATATTCTTTGGGAACATCGCATATAGAGTCTGTTATTATTTTTATCCCCATATATACTTCCTCCTGACATTGACCAAATAATAACTTTTAAGGGATATTTTATCGCATACTCGGAAAACCAATCTGTCTCAATGCTTCATATAACACAATCGCAACTGAATTTGAAAGATTAAGGGATCTGGCATCGTTAATCATAGGCACCCTTATACAAAACTCCCGATTTTTTTCAAGCAGCGATTTGGGCAGACCGGCCGTTTCCTTACCGAATACCATGAAGCAGTCTTCACGGTATATTGCTTCAGTATGCTTCCTTTTTCCTTTTGTGGTTAAATAATAGAACAACCCTTCGGGATATTGACATTTAAGCTCCTCAAAAGAATCATAATAGTTTATTTCCACCATGCTCCAATAGTCCAGACCGGCTCTTTTTAAATATTTGTCTTCAATCGAAAACCCCAGAGGTTTAATTAGGTGAAGTCTGCTGCCTGTTGCTGCGCAGGTTCTTGCAACATTCCCTGTGTTCTGGGGTATTTCAGGCTCTACCAATACAATATTAAGATTCAAGCTAACAACTCCTGTTAAACGTATAATACAGTACTATTCTTTTGTTTTCTCAATTATCTGTCAGTGCGATGTCTATTTCTATTTTACCCAAACTCTCCAACGCCAAAGGAATGCAAATAGTTCGCATACCAATTGAAGAAACGGATATATCATTACCCGACAATATGGAGGGAGGTGTAATGTTAATCTCGACTCCATTGTTTGAAAACTCAGTAGATACATTACCCATAATCATATTCCCAAGCTCTGCTATTGCGCTGATTGCAATATCTTCCAATTTTGTTACTTCCATTCCGAACATCATAATGGAAGCTATCTTGCATGCGGTACTTTCGTCCATGCTAAAAAAAACCTGGCCTTTGACTTCTCCTGCAATGCCTATAGTTATTGCTACGTCCCCTGATAAAAAAGTCGAATCCCTGATGAATATCTGTCCGCGGTTGGCTTTCACATTGCAAATCATATTCATTAGATTGACAGATACATTTATAAAAGGATTGATTAATTCTGCGTTCAAAATCATATCCCCCATAATTCATAAACTACAATATATTCTATACTATTCTACAATATTCTACAATATTCTGTACTATTCTCCAATACCCCTCTTTATTGACAAATTTAATAATACTGCGCATGAGGAGAAAAATGTGACACAGTTTCTGAATTACTCCGGCTGTAGGGGAAGTATGTTCTCCTCACCTTCCAAAGCCAGCAA
>ERZ795058.1197-NODE-1197-length-35925-cov-9.424031_pt1 | contig 35925 bp, 27 predicted proteins | sample MGYA00375142_ERZ795058 | MGnify/ENA primary metagenome ERZ795058 (study PRJEB30187, sample SAMN05720210) | activated sludge metagenome | isolation source: anaerobic digester from wastewater treatment plant | place: Japan | collected 2015-04-20 ... | reverse complement strand
TATTAATAGAAGAATAGGAGAGCGCATTCCATAGGGGAAAACCTTACTGGAAAATTCTGTTGTATTTATCATTCGATCCATATTAAAACGATGCTGCCGCGGCGGCCACATACGCCGCAAACGGCAGATCCATTAAACTAATCATGGGAGGTGCTGCATGGTGAATAAGGTCATATTGATCGGAAGGCTCGGGGCCGATCCCGAGGTGCGCTACACTCCGGACGGGACCATGGTAACTTCGTTCAGAATGGCGACCGACGAACAGTGGAAAAACAAGGGCGGCGAGAAGACGCAGAGGACGGAATGGCACAGGATAGTCACTTTTCGGAAGCTTGCCGAGATTTGTGGAAATTATCTTTCCAAGGGAAAACTGATATACTTGGAAGGCAGGATCCAGACCCGCTCCTGGGACGACAAGGACGGGAACAAACGCTACATGACAGAAATCGTGGCGTCCAACATGCAGATGCTGGACTCAAAGGGGCAGGGGAAAGAACAGGAGCCCCAATGGAATGAGCCTCCCGCATACTCCGCCGCGGATGACGACGTTCCCTTCTGAGATGAAAAAAGCCCTTGCATTGCAAGGGCTCACATTCTGAACAGCGGTTCTGAGCCTTCCGGTCAGGATTACGATCGAAATCCGGTCGGGCTCAAGAAGGCTTCTTTTCTTCCTTCTTTTTCTCCTGGGGCGATTCTTCCGCTTCGTTAACCGACTTTTTGAAATTCTTGATGCCTTTCCCTAACGCCCCTCCGATATCGGGCAGCTTCCCCGCCCCGAAGATGATCAGGATAATCACCAGGATGATAATGAGCTCAGGCATGCCGATTCCGAACATTTTTTTACCTCTTTTTTCTTATAAATATAGATTTAATGCCGTTTTGTCAACCGCCCCGCTCAGCAGTCCGACTGGTCCGGCCGAATCGGACATAATTCCACTGTTTGCAAGCTTCAGTTCCGCCCGGGATTCCTCGGAAGGACCAGATGAACAACTTCCCCGCTGTTGCCAAGGCGCCCAAGCGACTTCCCCTGGAACCGAACGTCTACCCCGCCGGCGTTCCCGACGTCGATCATAAACCTCTCCGAAGCCTCTCTCTCGATACGCTCACCGGCCCTCAGCATTATTTCATATGGAGGATTGTCGTCCTCTATTATATTCAGCCAGGTAGTTTCGCCGGCTTCGATCACCAGTTTATAAGCGGCTCTTTCCGCCGGGGCCGGGGCCGGGGCCGGCTCCGGTGCGGTTCTTTCTTCAGGTTTGACTTTCTCTCCCGGAACCGGAGCGGCCGGACCTGCTCCCGGGTCAGCCGGGGGGGCGGCAGGATCTGCCGGAGGCGCCGGCTGGGTCTCTGCTGCGGGCGTGGGCGCGGTTTCAACCGGGGCCTTTACTATCTCCGGTTTAGTCGGCTCGTCCGTATACGCTATGAAAAAAGAGACAAGGAAACCGACCGCGACCAGAACCGATGCGATCCAGCCGAATACCCGAAGATAGACCCGGACCTTTCCCATATCTATTTTCCAGGAATCCTTGGGCAGCCATGAATTCCGTTCCTTGTCGACCTTCTGTTCCGGAGGGGAAGTCCTCTGCAGAAAATTTTTATAGCGGGACAGGATCGCCTCTTCCCTGACCCCTATCTCGCGGGCATATGTGCGGATGAACGTTTCGGCGTAGATCGGCTCGGGCAGGAGAGAATACTCCTCCTTCTCGATCGCTTCGAGATAAAGCATCCGTATCCTGCTCGCCTTGGAGATATCCCTGAGGGACTTTCCCGTCGCTTCGCGAACCTCCGCCCAGTTCGGCGCAGGTTGCATCCCCATTTCCGGATATTGAAATTCTTTTTCCTGGTCCATTATGGAATACGGTTTGTTTTTGCGCAAATTACCATCATTTTCCGGCACGCGCAAACAAAAAAGCACGAGCGATGTCGGGCTGCTTCGGTCCGCTCCCCGATCTTTTGCATGGCCATTCCTTTTCCATTGCTGATATACTTGGCGCGTTTCAGCCGAAACCTGGAAGGAGAGAAATATGAGCGGCACGGATGATCTGTTGAAGTTTGCGGAGTCGACAGCGGCGGAGGCGGGCCGTTTTTTGAGGGAGCGGCTGAACTCCAAGCATTCGGTCGACTACAAGGGAGAGATTAATATCGTCACGGAAGAGGACCGCATGTCCGAGGAAATTATCAAATCTGAAATCCGGAAGCGCTGCCCCGGACACGGCATTCTCGCCGAGGAGACGCCTGAGACCGGAAGAGGCGCCGAGTTCCGATGGATCATCGATCCGCTGGACGGAACGACGAACTATGCCCACGGCTATCCCGTCTTTTGCGTTTCTCTCGCCCTGGAAAAAAACTCCTCGGTCTTGCTCGGGGTAATTTACAACCCCATGCTGGAGGAGATGTTCACCGCACGCGCCGGCGGCGGTGCCTTCCTGAACGGGAAGAGGATCTGCGTTTCATCCGTTGCAGATCTTTCGCGCAGCCTGCTGGCGACGGGCTTCCCCTACGACATACGAACTGATCGCTTCAACAACCTCGACTACTTTGCCGCGATGGCCGTCAAGGCGCAAGCCATTCGCAGAGCCGGCTCCGCCGCTCTTGATCTCGCTTACACGGCCTGCGGCCGCTTCGACGGATTCTGGGAGCTCAAGCTCAAGCCGTGGGATACCGCTGCGGGATGCCTGCTCCTCGCGGAAGCGGGAGGAAAAATCACAGACCTTGACGGAAACGAGCACCGGATGGACTCTGCGCATATCGTCGCTTCGAACGGAATGATACACGATCAGATGCTGCGCGCGCTCGGTGAAACCGAAGGCAGCCGACGCCCCCGAACGAGCGACTTCTGAAACCCGCATGGATGCTGAGACACACGAGATCAAAATTCGGCAGAAAAAATTTCGGATAAAATCAAAAATGCTCTTGACATGTTGATAAAAGATGTTATTAGGAGTTCAAAAAACCGAATCTTTTTCGAACTCCTTAACCGTCCACGATCCGGTGCCCTTCTCAATTCCAAAGATCGTACCCTCCGTGTGATGGAGAGGAGAGACAGCAAGCGGGCCGAACATCACAGCAGTACAGTTCAGCAGATTCTGACGAAGCTGAAGAGCTTCAACACACGGGGGAGGGTAAATGGAATTGAGATTCCCGATCAAGGAGGAAGAAGAACCTCCGGGAGACGCGGTTTCCTCTTCGTTGGCCTCCATAGAGGGAGAGGCCTCTCTTTTCGGGGGAGGAAACATAATCCAGAAGATCTGGCCGGGCATCACGGCCGGACAATGGAACGACTGGAAATGGCAGATGGCCAACAGGCTGAGAACCATCGACGATCTCGTCATGTTTCTCAACCTCAAACCGTACCAGGTCGCAAAGTATAAAAGCCTGATCCGCGTATTTCACTTTGCTATCACCCCTTACTACCTTTCCCTGATCGACTGGTTCAATCCGGAAGATCCCATCCGCAGGCAGTGCATGCCCGATCTCCGGGAAATGGAATTCCAGATCGTAGGGGATTTTGATCCTCTCGAAGAGGACCTCGATACGCAGGTGCCCGGCCTTGTGCACCGTTACCCCGATCGCGTGCTGGCAGTCGTGACGAACACCTGCTGCATGTACTGCAGGCATTGCACCCGGAAGAGGATCTGGAGTTCGGGAGAGTCCGTGCGGTCGAAGCAGGAACTCGCGTCCATGGTAAATTATGTCCGGGCCACTCCGGAAGTCAGGGAAGTGATCATTTCGGGCGGCGATCCCCTGACCATGAATCTTGATACGCTGGACTGGTTCATGGGAGAGCTGCAGCGGATATCCCATGTTGAAGCAATCAGGATCGGAACCCGGGTGCCCGTGGTCATGCCGATGCGGATAACGGACGACCTGGTCAAAATGCTGGCCCGCCACCGCCCGCTTTGGCTGAATACCCAGTTCAATCATCCGCGCGAGGTCACGCCCGAGTCCCAGCAGGCCTGCGACCGCCTGCTGACCGCCGGCATTCCCGTATCAAACCAGTCAGTCCTGCTGCGGGGCGTCAACGACTCGATCGAAACCATGAGGGAGCTCTGCCATGCCCTGCAGAGAATCATGGTCCGCCCCTATTACCTCTTTCAATGCGATCCCGTCCGCGGCGTAGAGCATTTCCGCACGAATGTCTGGAAAGGCATTGAGATAATAGAAATGCTCAGAGGGTACACCGGCGGGCTTTGCATCCCTTCCTTTGTGGTCGATACGCCGGGCGGAGGCGGCAAAATTCCCCTTCAGCCTTTCTATCTCCTCTCCGCGACGGATAAGGATATCCTGCTCAGGAACTACGAAGGGATGATCGTGAAGTATTTCAACCCGCAGGACGTCGATTTCGGACTTCTCAAAAAATCGGCCATGAACGGCAAATACGGCGGCACCGCCCAGCTTCTCAAAGGCAACGGGAAAGCCCTCGTGCCGGAAGAGACCCCGAGATACCGCCGGAGAATGAAAAGCTCCCTCCTCCAGATAAAAGAGGAGAAGGCATGAGGATCGGGTTCACCTATGACCTGAGAAAAGACTACCTGGAGAGGGGTTATTCGGAAGAAGAAACGGCGGAATTCGACGGCGAGGAAACCGTACAGGTCATAGCGGACACGATATCTTCGCTCGGGAATGAGGTGATACGGGTCGGGAATGTCTACGAGCTTGTAAATCGCCTTTCTTCAGGGGAGCGCTGGGATCTCGTATTCAATATCACAGAAGGTCTGCGCGGCCGCAGCAGGGAAGCACAGGTGCCGGCCGTTCTCGAAGCTTATCACATCCCTTATACTTTCAGCGACCCGCTGACCCTCGCGCTCTGTCTTGACAAGTTTCTGACAAAAACCGTCGTCAGCCGCTGGAACGTCCCGACTCCCGCATATTTTCAGGTTGGCTCGGAAAAAGAGCTGGAAACCGCGCTCCGGGAAAACCGCATCCCTTTCCCTCTTTTCCTGAAGCCCGTTTCGGAGGGGACCGGAAAGGGAATCACTCCCGCATCGGTCATACGGAACAGCACGCAGCTGAAAAAGCAATGCCTGGAGGTTCTGGAAAAATACAGTCAGCCGGCCCTGGTCGAAAAATATCTGCCCGGGCGCGAATTCACGGTCGGCATCGTGGGGAGCGGGAAAAAAGCTGAAATCGTCGGTGTGCTCGAGGTGGAGCTTCTCGACGGCGCGGAACCTCTCGCGTACTCATACAGCAACAAGGAGCTCTGCGAGCAGCACATCAGGTATGTTCTGACGGAGGATCCCGCGATATGCCGCGAAGCCGCGGAAATATCACTGGAGGCATACTGGGCTCTGGATTGCCGGGATGCTGGCAGGGTGGACATCAGGGCGGATGAGAACGGGAAGCTGCATTTTCTCGAAATTAACCCTCTCGCGGGACTTCATCCGACCCACTCGGATCTTCCGATTTTATGGCAGAAGACCGGAAGGACGTATAAAGAACTGATTGCGGAAATTATCGCTTCCGCATCTGCCCGCAGACTGAGGTAGTAAAATGAAAGTGGCGATTGTCTATAACGAGCCGGACAAGGATCGTCTGGATTCGATCGATATCATCGATCAGGTTAACATGGTATCCGATGCCCTGCAGGAACTGGAATACGAATTCGGGATGATCGTTGTGGGAGGGGACACCTGCCCCTGCGCCGACCTCCTGTACCAGCTCGATTCCTTCGGGCCGGACGTCGTTTTTAACCTCTTCGAGGCTCTTCATGACGACCCGAGATTCCACCCCGCCATAGCTTCCTTTTACGAAATAGGCGGATTCGCGTATACAGGGGCGCCCTATCCGGCCCTCCTGACCACAACCGACAAGATCCTGACCAAAGCAGTGCTGAAGGCTAACAATCTGCCGACTCCGCCCTGGCAGACGTTCAACGGCGCGGCGGATTCCATCCGCCTCCGTCCCCCCTGGATAGTGAAGCCCTCATGGGAAGACGGCTCCGTCGGCGTGGACGAAGAATCCATCTTCACGGAACAAAAGGCCCTCAAGAATTCCCTGTCCGCCATATACCTGAACCACCGGCGGCAGCCGCTCCTCATTGAGGAATACGTCGACGGCAGGGAATTCAATATACCCCTTGTCGAGCTGTCCGACGGCTCCGTAAGGGTGCTTCCGATTTCGGAAATAACGTTCGAGGACTGGCCGGAGGACAAACCGAAGATCGTCGGGTATAAAGCCAAATGGGACGAGAACGCTTTCGAATATGAGAATACGCAGAGAGTATTCGTTCCCGACGACGCTCCGATCGACGCTATGGCCGAAATCGGGTATCGCTGCTGGGAGGTTTTCAACCTCGGCGGATACGCCCGGGTGGACCTGAGACTGGACGAGTCGGGAGGCCTCCACGTAATCGAAATCAATGCAAATCCGTGCATAGCCGCCGAATCGGGCTACATGCGGGCCGTAGCCGAAGGCGGCTTTGAGGCGCGAGACTTCGTCCGGGAGATAATCGGGGCCGCCCGGCGGAGGCGCTACATCCGATGACCGCATCTCCGGCCCGCCGGTTTCGTTTCAGGCATGAGGCCGTCGCGGGGGATTCAGGCCCGCTCCGCGGTATCCTCTCCTCTACCGGGGTTTTTTTCCCTTTTGAAATCGACGTGGCGATCGAGCTTCTGGAGGATCGCCTTGAATACGGCGACGACAGTCCGTATTCCTTCATCTTCTGCGAACTGGACAATCGTCTCATCGGCTATATCTGCTTCGGCCCCATCTGCATGACTGACAACCGCTTCGACCTGTACTGGATCGCTGTCGACAAGGGCCTTCAGGGTACGGGGATCGGGAAGCTTCTCCTCGAAAAAGCCGAGCAATCCGCGCGGGAAGCAGGGGGCGTCTTCATGTACGTGGAAACTTCCGGCAGGGATGACTACTTGAAAACCCGGCATTTTTACGAAAATCAGGGCTACCTCGAAGTCGCCTGCATCCGGGACTTCTATCGGGATGGAGATGACAAAATCATCCTGGCGAAGAAGCTGACCCGCGGGTAAAGCCCATGTGTCTGATTTTGCTTGACATGATTCCGAATTGCATGATAGCTATGCGGCCATGAAGATTCTTGCCGGAAGGAATATTCTTTCAGCAGCATGCTGGTGGTGGCGGGCCAAATAAGCCTGCCCGGGCGAGTTCTTCTGAGCGAAGGCGAGCCCTGGGCGAGGAAACTCCCCATGGCTTGACCGAACAGGAAATTTAGAAAGCCATGGGATCACCATGGCTTTTTTTATTGCACAAAGGGCAAAAGGCAAAGGGTAAAAAAAAGATAAACAGAGAATTAACCCTTTGCCGTTGCCTTTGCCCTTTGCCCTTTGCCTTTAGCCTATTATATATAAGGAGGAAATGAAAATGGAGCAGAAGAAAATCTACTTGGACGACCTGGAGATCCCCAGGCAATGGTACAATATCCTGGCGGATCTGCCCGCTCCGATGAACCCCCCCCTGCACCCGGCGACCGGCAAACCTGTCGGTCCCGACGACCTGGCGGCGATCTTCCCGATGCCCCTGATTGAGCAGGAAGTCACGCCCGAGAGATGGGTTCCCATCCCGGATGAAGTTCTGGAAAAATATCTCCTCTGGCGCCCTTCGCCTCTGTGCCGGGCGAGGAATTTTGAAAAAGTCCTGAATGCGCCGGTAAAAATATATTACAAGAACGAGGGAGTGAGTCCTCCGGGATCGCACAAGCCCAACACGGCTGTCGCCCAGGCGTATTACAACAAGATCTCCGGCACCAAACGGCTCTGCACCGAAACCGGCGCCGGCCAGTGGGGCAGCGCGCTCAGCATGGCATGCAACATGTTCGGACTGGACTGCCGTGTTTTCATGGTGAAGGTGAGCTATGAACAGAAACCCTACCGCCGCCTCATGATGCAGACATGGGGTTCCGAATGCATTCCCAGCCCCAGCAATATAACAAACGCCGGGCGGAATGTACTCGCAAAGAACCCTGATTCTCCCGGCAGCCTCGGCATCGCGATCAGCGAGGCCATTGAGGAAGCGGTCACACATCCGGGATCGAAATATTCTCTCGGCAGCGTCCTCAACCACGTCCTGCTCCATCAGACGGTAATAGGTCTCGAGGCGCAGCGGCAGTTTGAAAAAATCGGCGTATATCCGGACGTGGTCGTCGGCTGCGCCGGCGGCGGCAGCAATTTTGCCGGAATAAGCCTGCCCTATGTACGGGATAAGATCCATGGCAAACAGGTTCGGATCGTGGCCTCAGAGCCGACTTCCTGCCCCACACTGACCAAAGGGCCCTTCGCATACGACTTCGGCGACATAGCCAGGACCACCCCGCTCCTCGCCATGTTCACGCTTGGTCATGACTTCGTTCCCGAGGCGATTCACGCGGGAGGACTCCGCTATCACGGAATGGCTCCGATCGTCAGCCATCTTTTGAAGATAGGTCTGATTGAGGCCCGCGCCTTCAACCAGATAGAAACGTTCGATGCCGGGGTGAAATGGGCGAGAACCGAAGGATTCATCCCGGCGCCGGAAACGAACCATGCCATCGCCGCCGTCGTCGAAGAGGCAAAAAAGGCGCGCGAGGAAGGAAAGGAAAAAGTAATCCTGTTCAATTTCAGCGGACACGGTATCATAGATCTTCCCGCTTACGACGCGTTCATGTCCGGAAGGCTGGAAGTACATGATCTTCCGCAGAACGAGATCGACAGGGCGTTGAGGGCCATCGAGAAGCATCCTAAGCCTCGATGACTGAATCCGGCGAGGCGAGCGCATTTTCCTCGGGCGGCTTTCCACCAGTCCCGCTTTGAAGGCTCTCCGGTGTAGTTCCGGAGAGCCTTCTATCTTAAAAGGGAGATATTTAAACTGATTCACTGCCGGTTCTTGCCGGCCCAATTTTTCCCCGATTTGATCGTTATCCCCCCTTGTGATACATAATCTGCATGAAGTTATTCGAGTCGCCGAAAGGACAACCGGATAAGGCCGCACGTCCGCTCGCGGACAGGATGAGGCCGAAAACCCTGGATGAGTATGTCGGACAATCTGATATCCTGGCGCCTGAAGGGCTCCTGCGGAAGGCCGTGCGGGAAAACCGCATTTTTTCCATGATCCTGTGGGGGCCTCCGGGTTCGGGAAAGACGACGCTGGCGAGAATAATCGCCTCCGAGGCGGACGCCTGTTTCGAAACATTCTCCGCGGTACTCTCCGGCGTCAAGGAGATACGCACCGTTATCGAGGAAGCCCGGGGCAACCTGCGCCGGGAAAATAAAAAGACCATCCTTTTTGTCGATGAAATTCACCGCTTCAACAAGGCGCAGCAGGATGCCTTCCTTCCCCACGTGGAGAGCGGGATCATTACCCTGATCGGCGCCACTACGGAGAACCCCTCTTTCGAAGTCATTTCCCCTCTGCTATCACGCGCCAGAGTGATCGTGTTGAAGCCCTTTTCCGACGATGAACTTATCCTCATTCTGAAAAGGGCCCTGGCGGACCAGGAGCGGGGACTGGGCAGGCTGGGGCTTACCGCGGCTCCGGAAGCCCTGGAGTTCATGGCCTGGGCGGCGGACGGGGATGCCCGGACGGCCCTGAACAACCTTGAAGCATCTTCCATTCTCGTCATGAAGGAACAGGAAAAGATCGTTACCAGGGAAATCGTTGAAAAGGCGATACAGAGGAAGCCTCTCCAGTACGACAAAACGGGAGAGGAGCACTACAACTTAATATCCGCGTTTCACAAGAGCCTGCGGGGAAGCGACCCGGACGCGTCCTTGTACTGGCTCGCACGCATGCTGGAAGCGGGCGAGGACCCGTTGTACATAGCAAGACGGATGATCAGGTTCGCCTCCGAAGATTCGGGGATTGCCGACCCCAATGCGCTTTTGATCGCCGTTTCCGCGATGCAGGCCTTTCATTTTGTCGGCTCGCCGGAAGGGGAACTTGCGCTGGCCGAAGCCGCCGTCTATCTTGCCGTCGCGCCGAAGAGCAATTCCCTGTATGCCGGATTCGGGAAAGTCCGGCGCGAAATAAGCGATACCGGAACTCTCCCGGTTCCGCTGCACATCCGCAACGCGCCAACGCGCCTGATGAAGGACCTCGGGTACGGCAGGGACTACAAGTACGCGCATGATTTTACCGATGCGTTCGCACCGGAACAGGAATATCTGCCCGACGAGCTCCGCGGCAGGACTTATTACCGGCCGACGGATCGCGGATACGAGAAAATCGTGGGCGAGCGGCTGGAAAAATGGAAAAGATTCCGGGCAAAGTCACGCTCCGGCAAAACTGACAAGTAATTAATAACTAAATCCCAAGCACTAAATCCTGATTCGAATCGTAAAGCGTAAAGGGTGAGGCGTAAGGTGTCCGGGAGAGAAAACTGATTCCGGCTCGTTGAATTCTGCCAAAGGCACGCGCTTTACGCCTTACACTTCACGCCTTACGCTTCACGCCTCTTAGTTTCTTGATATAAAGCCCCGTTTGATGTAATGAGGAGCCATGTTTCTCCTGAAGAAGATAATAACTGCAGTCATCATGCCGCTGCCGCTGAGCCTGCTGATTATCCTCGCCGGATGGCTGCTCCTTTTTTCCCGGAAGAGGGCCCGCGCCGGCAGGATGATAATCTTCGCCGGCGTCCTTATTCTCATATCGTTCAGCTATACCGCCGTCGCCGATCGCCTTCTCCACCCGCTCGAGTACCGATATCTTCCCTTCTCCCTCGATAGCGGCAACCTGCAAAAAGGGGCGATCCCCTGGATAGTCGTCCTGTCCGGCGGAGATATGCCTGTTCCCGGCCTGCCGGAAACGAGCCAGGTTTCGGCGGCGTCTCTCTTCCGGCTGGCCGAGGCCGCCCGGCTGAAGCGAATTCTGCCGGAAAGCAGGGTCGTTATCTCTGGCGGGGCCGTCTACGGGGCAAAACCGGAAGCCGAGGTTATCGCGGGAGTCGCTCCCCTATTCGGAATGAAACCCGAAGACCTCGCCCTGGAGGCGAATTCCCGGGACACGGAAGAGCAGGCAAAAAACATCTCCGGAATCGTGGGGAAAGATAAATGCATCCTGGTCACATCGGCATGGCACATGCCGCGCGCCGTGGCCCTGTTCCGCAAGGCCGGACTTGACCCTGTCCCCGCGCCCGTGGGCCATTTGACCAATACGGAAAAACCTGCCAAGTTGAATCCCGGAATCTTCTTCCCCAACATTAATGCCCTGAGTAAATCGGAAATCGCCGTACACGAGTACATCGGGATGGCATGGTCCAAGATCCGCGGCCTCACCTGAAAGCTATATCATTGTCGCTTGACAATATATTTCAGCCGATGATAATTTCCCTCCGTGAGATCATTTCTATTCCTCAGAGGCATTACGCTTGGCGGTTGAGGCGACCGTCCGGGTACACGCCGCCGCAAAATCCCTTTGTAAAAAATGAAGAATGTTAAAAAGCTCTCCCCATATCCGGCTTGATACAATTGATTACGTTTCGCGCCGTTCCTCAGGTGAACTTGAATGAAGACATTGTCCGGAATTGCCGGAATTTTCAGATACAACATCCTGATCGGCCGCAACCCCGAAAAGGCTCCCCCGGGATCGATCATAATTTTTCCCTGCGAACCGGGGCTGCTGGCCTGCGGACTGGCGGGCATCATCAAGGTAATAGATGCAAAGCGCGAAACCCCTTCCGCAGGTCCCGGCGAATACCCGGCGGAAAGCCTTGCCCGGGGATTTCAGAAGATCAATGCCAAGCCGATCCGGAAAATTCTCTCGGGCGCAATTGCCCCCCGGGACTACCTCGACAGCCGGGAAGCGCTTGAAGAGATGGAAAGAAACGTTCACCTGCAGAAGACCGCCGGCAATTTCATGAGCGTATCCTTCGATCCCGGCAAAACACTCGATCTGAACGACCTGTCGGATCGGATGAGGACTTTCCTGAGCGTGGAAGAAAAGCTCCTGGAGGAAAATGCAGACCGCTTTCACACCAACGAATTGGAAATAATAAACAGCCGTTTGATCCTGCTCAAGGATATAGCATGGGGTCTCGAAAGGGATTTTCTCGCCAATATTTCGAAGATCAGGGATCTCTCCGGCGGAAAGGCCCTTTCTCCCGAGGGCTTCCGGAAATACCGCCAGCTCAATTCGCTCCTTAACGCGCTGGACCGCCTTGAGGTCCGCGGGAGAGACTCCGCAGGCATTCAGATCTCTTTCACGCTGGCCGATTCCCGCCGGCTGGACGACATCTGGAATGCTCTGAACGGGAAAGATCTCTTCCAATCCTTCCTGGAGAGAACAAATCGGAAGGACCTGGTCAACGGCTCCATTCTTTTTTCCAGCAGCCTTGCTCCGGGAAAGGAGATCTTTATCTCTTTCACCTATAAGACCGCCTCTGTCGTCGGGGAGCTGGGGAGAAACGTGCGCCGGCTCAGAGACAGCATCAGCAGCGATCCTGTTTTTCATGTGTTCGCGGACGAGGCGGAAGGCTTCAGTTTGTCCCTGGCTCACACCCGCTGGGCGTCGGTGGGATCCATTACCGAAGAGAACTGCCACCCCGTGAACAATTTCGCGCCGGACAACTCCAGCCGGTCCGGGCCGGCTATTCCTCCGGCCGGCATGTGCGCAATCCCGGCTGCTATATTGAATCCGGCGACCCTCCAGGTTCCTCAGAGCGTAAAGGATTTTCCCTTCTACGGACAGGGAAACTGGACGATCAATGTGGTCCTGAACGGCGATATCGACAACTATCAGGAGCTGCGCTCCGATCTCGAGTCGAAGAGCCTCTCCCGCATCGCCCCCGAATTGACGACCGACACCAAGATCATCCCTCTCCGGATTGAAATGCATCTCGCCGCGGGACACGATCTGGCAGAAGCCTTCCGCCTTTCGCTGAACGACTTTGAAGGATCACACGCCATTGCGATGCAGAGCAACCTCGAGCCGGGAAAGACGTATCTGGCGCTGCGGGGAAGCGGCCAGTCCATCTATGTGGGAATCTGCCCGGACCAGTACATTTTTTCATCGGAGCTCTACGGGATCGTCGAAGAAACTTCCCGGTTTTTGAAAATGGACGGCGAAGCGTCTCCCCCGGGATCGGACGGGGACGGAACCGGCCAGGTATTCATTATCGACCAGGAATCCGCCGGTCACCTGGATGGAATCAGGGCGTTCTTCTATGACGGGACGGAGCTGGCCCTTGGCGAAGTCGATATCAAAAGGGCCGAGATAACCACCCGCGACATCGACCGGGGTCCCTTCCCTCATTTTTTCCTGAAGGAAATTTCGGAATCTGCGCTGTCCGTGAAAAAAACTATGCGCGGCAAGTACCGGATCACCGCCAAAAAGGAGATAATCTTCAACCTGGGAGAGGACATAATTCCAAAGAAGCTCGGAAAATCCCTGACAAAGGGCGATATCCGCAGCATTGTGATAATCGGACACGGCACGGCGGCCGTGGCCGGGGCGGCGATTGCGGACGGCCTCGCACGCTATCTTGGAGGCACGAACCTGAGAATCGAAGCGAAGAGGGCTTCGGAGCTCAGCGGCTTCTTGCTGGAAAAAGACCTCCAGCACATGCTGGTAATCGCCGTGACCCAGTCGGGGACGACTACCGATACCAACCGCGCCGTCTCCATGGCCTCGGAGCGGGGGGCCACTGTCATCGCCGTCGTCAATCGCAGGCAATCCGATATAACCCATAAGGCGGACGGCGTCTTTTACACAAGCGACGGCCGCGACATCGAGATGGCCGTAGCTTCCACCAAGGCTTTCTATTCCCAGATAATAGCAGGGCACATCCTCGGGTTGTGCCTGGCGCGGACAATGAAATCCATGCCGGACGAAATGATCGCCGCGGAGCTTTCCGTCATGGAGCAGATTCCCGGACTGATGGCCCGCGTAATCGAAAAGAGCGCCGAGATACGCGAGTCGGTGAGGAAGGCGGCAAAAAACAAGCGCTATTGGGCGGTGGTCGGGAGCGGGCCGAACAAGGCCGCGGCGGACGAGATCCGGATCAAGTTGAGCGAGCTTTGCTATAAGACCATTTCCTCCGATTTTGTTGAAGACAAAAAGCACATCGACCTCTCCTCGGAACCCCTGATCATTGTCTGTGCGGCCGGAAGCCCCGAGGCGGTTATCGGTGACATAGTTAAAGACTCGGCCATATTCCGCGCCCACAAGGCCGGAGTCGTCGTATTCGCCGATGAGGGTGAAACCCGTTTCGATTCCGTCGCCGACAGCGTTATCAGCCTGCCGCGCGCCTCCATGCCGGCTTCGGTGATCCTGAATACTGTTGCCGGGCATCTCTGGGGCTACTACGCCGCCTGCCATATCGATGAGGACTCCCGCTTCCTCCAGGAATTCAGGAACCGGCTCAATATGGAAATGGTCCGGCACCAGAGAAACGATTTTTCCCTCTACGAGCGTATCTCGGACCGCGACTTCCACCGCGTGGTGGATGATTTTGCATTGAAGTTCCACGATCTGCGCCGGGAAGGGGCCTTTTCTTTCACCAGCGTCTCGACTGTCTCGGATATCTCCCTCCTGCTGAAATATGCTGCGGGAAAACTCCCGCTTGAGGATTTCTGGCTGGATTTCAGGACGAAAGGAGGAATGACGCCGATCGATCTGCTGAATGTATCCGTCGGACACGCAATAGATGAGCTTTCCCGGCCGATAGACGCCATCCGGCACCAGGCCAAGACCGTCACCGTCGGCACGAGCCGTAAAGACGATATCCCCAAGGGGATTCTGTTCGATCTGCTGGGCCGGATGAAATTCTCCGCGCGGAACCTCATCAGCCGCACTGTCCCGACGCTGACCCGCATCCAGAAAGCGGTGGCAACGGTCAAGGGCTTCACCCTGTACGGCGTCAACAATCTGGACGAAAAGGGAGAGCCTGCCGAGCTTTCCACCATCTCCATCCGGGAAAGGGGGGGCGTTTCCGTCCGGATGAAATCGCGCGTGGAGACGTCCGGAACCCTGACAGGAACCAAGAAAACCATCGTTCGGACGGGAAGCGTTTTTGCGGGTTATGGAAAATCGGACGGGGCGCCCGTCGTTGTCATTCCCCTGCTCCAGGATAAACCGGGGGTCCGGAACCTTCTTGTTGCGCACGTTGAGTTCAATGATAATATTTCCTTGAGAGCACGGAAAGAAATCCTGGGAGACAAATACAAGGATATAAAAAATATGGTGAATGAATATAACCTGCCCTGGGAGGATTCATACCTGGAGCAGTTCCCGGTCGGCACCCTTCTCGGCGAATCCGTTGAGTTCGTGTCTTCCAGGATTAAAAAAATTCTGGAGATCAAATGAGCGGCATGATCGCGATCCTCGATTACGGCTCACAGTACAATCAGCTCATCGCGCGCAGAGTAAGGGAGTGCCGCGTTTACTGCGAAATCCTGCCCCACGATATCTCTCCTGCGGAACTCGCCGGGAAAGGGGTCAAAGGAATAATTCTGTCCGGAGGGCCGGCCAGCATTTTTGACCGCGGCGTCCCGAAAGCGCATGCGGGGATATTCAAAATGGAAGTGCCGATCCTGGGGATATGTTACGGGATGCAGCTGATGGCCCACGCGCTCGGCGGCAGGGTTACGGCCTCGGAATTCCGGGAATACGGGCGGGCGGAGCTGAAATTATCCCCGCAAGGGGAAAAATCCCTGCTCTTCTCCGGCCTGACCGGAAACCAGCGGATCTGGATGAGCCACGGCGACAAGGTCACCCGGCTGCCCCGGGGGTTTTCAGCGGTCGGCGAGACGGACAACTGCCCCGTCGCAGCGATGGAAAATCGCGCAAGGAGATTCTATGCCGTCCAGTTCCACCCGGAGGTGACGCATACCCTGAACGGGGCGGTCATGCTCCGGAATTTCCTCTTCCAGATCGCCGGCTGCCGCCCCGACTGGACCATGGGATCTTTCATCGAGGAGAACGTCCGGAAAATAAAAGAACAGATCGGAGAGGAGCGCGTCCTCTGCGCGTTGAGCGGGGGCGTAGACTCTTCCGTCCTGGCCATACTTCTGCACCGGGCAATCGGGAAGCGCCTCGTCTCGCTCTTCGTGGATAACGGCCTGCTCAGAAAAGGAGAGACTGAAGAGGTGGTAGCCACGTTCCGGGACTCCTTTCACCTCAACTTCCGGATGATCAACGCGCGGCAGCGCTTTCTCGGCAGGCTCCGGAACGTGACCGATCCGGAAAAAAAGAGGAAGATCATCGGACACGAGTTCATCCGGATATTCGAAGAAGAGGCCCGAAAGCTGGGGAAGATACGTTTTCTCGCCCAAGGCACTCTCTACCCCGACGTCATCGAAAGCAAATCCTCCTTTGGAGGCCCCTCGGCCATCATCAAAAGCCACCATAATGTCGGGGGATTGCCCGAGAGGCTGAATATGGAGCTGGTTGAGCCCCTGCGGGTGCTCTTCAAGGACGAGGTTCGCGAACTGGGCCGCGAGCTGGGCGTTCCCGAATCGATCGTCGGCCGGCATCCTTTCCCCGGGCCGGGACTCGCGGTGAGGATATTGGGGCGGGTGACCAGGCGCAACATAGAAATAGTGCAGCAGGCGGATGCGATCGTCCGGGACGAGATCAGCGACGCGGGGCTTTTCGATGAAGTGTGGCAGGATTTCGCCGTCCTCCTTCCGGTCAGGAGCGTCGGCGTGATGGGAGACGGCAGGACGTATGAAAATGTCATCGCTGTCAGGGCAGTCACCAGCACGGACGGGATGACGGCGGACTGGGCAAAGCTGCCTCATGAGGTGCTCGAAAAGATATCGAGCCGCATCGTAAATGAAGTCAAGGGAGTGAACAGGGTGGTGTACGATATCAGCACCAAGCCCCCGAGCACAATCGAGTGGGAGTAGGCGCTGAGTCAGAATCGTTATCCCTTTCCAACGGCTTTCTGCCCGACAGGAAAATTCTCCTCCAGAGTAACCCGACGGATCACGGCAGGATTTTAACAACAAAATCGTAGAAATCCTTTTCGATTCATAACAGAATTGTCCTTGCCGGTCTTTCCTCCAGGGGGCCTGCGTTTACTGAATGCTTTGATTTTTAAGTCAAATTTTTATTGGCCCGCGTTTTGCTCTTCTGGATTCCAAACCGGAAAGGAGATGGGGTCATGATTATTTGTAAAACTGCGGAAGACGTTAAAAAGATCGTCAAGGATAAGAATGTAAGTTTTGTCCAATTCTGGTTCGTCGATGTCCTCGGTATCCTGAAGAGTTTCGCCGTTACGCCTCCGGAACTGGAAGAGGGGCTGACCGAGGGCATGGGATTCGACGGGTCCTCGATTCAGGGATTCGCGCGCATTGAAGAAAGCGACATGATCGCCAAACCCGATCCCAAAACCTTTCAGTTTCTCCCCTGGAGAGGAACGGACCGGCCGGTCGGGAGGGTTTTTTGCGACATCATGAACCCGGACGGGACGCCTTATGAAGGCGACCCCCGCTATGCTCTCAAGCGAGTCCTGAAAAAGGCGGCCGATATGGGGTACACCTATTATACCGGTCCCGAGCTTGAATTCTTTTATTTCGAAAACAACGGGAAGCCCGCCATCATCGATAAGGGCGGATATTTCGATGCCCGGCCCCTCGACAAGGGAAGCGACCTGCGCCGCGACACGATTTTCGCCATGCAGGATATGGGAATCCAGGTAGAGTACAGCCATCACGAAGTGGCCCCCAGCCAGCATGAAATAGACATGCGCTACGATGACGCGCTGAACATGGCGGACAAGACCATGACGATGAGAATGGTCGTCAAGGAAATCGCCCGCCAGCACGGCTACTACGCCACGTTCATGCCCAAGCCGATTTTCGGAGAGAACGGCAGCGGCATGCACGTCCACCAGTCGCTCTTCAACGGCAAGAGGAACGCGTTTTATGACGCCGGCGACAAGTATCACCTTTCAAAGATCGGAAAAAGTTACATCGCCGGAATCCTGAAGCACGCCCGGGAAATAACGGCCGTCCTGAACCAGTGGGTCAATTCCTACAAGCGCCTCGTGCCTGGTTACGAAGCCCCGGTCTATATTTCGTGGGCCCGCCGCAATCGCTCCGCATTGATCAGGGTGCCCATGTACAAGCCCGGCAAGGAGAAGGCCACCCGGATAGAGTTCCGTTCTCCCGACCCCTCCTGCAACCCGTACCTGGCGTTCGCCGTCATGCTGGCCGCGGGACTGAGAGGCATTGAGCAGAACTATCCGCTCGCCGAACCGATCGAAGAGGATATTTACGAGTTCACGCCGGAAAAACGGCGCAGGATGAAAATCGACGAGCTCCCCGGGAATCTTTTCGAAGCTGTTTCCCTGGTGGAGAAATCGCAGCTCGTCCGCGAAGCGCTCGGCGACCACATCTTCAACAAGTTCATTGAAAACAAGAAAATTGAATGGGACCGCTACCGGATCCACGTGACAGAGTACGAGCTCGAAAAATACCTGCCGATCATGTAACCAGGATGGCGGGGCGGCTTCATCCAGCCGCCCCGCTTAAGATCGATAGAGAGCATCTCTCTTAAAGGAAGACCGCACATTACAGGTTTTCAGTTCGACAATTACGCGGCCGCCTATCCGGATGTCTGCGAGTGGATCGAAGGCGACCGGGACTGGCTTGAGAAAAGCGGAATGGATTTTGATGCCCTGCGCCGGACCGCCCGCGAGCAGGAACAGCTTATGGGAGCGCAGTTTGAGCTGATCTTCGACAATTTTGCGAATCTTGTCTATCGAGAGTAATTGTTTTTTTCACGCGGAGACACAAAGAAAAAATCCAGCGCCTTTGTGTCTCCGTGTGAGAATAAAAGAGTTCTTCAACTGACTCGTGGGAATGCACCGCAGGATTCCTACAATTTTGTATTTGTTTTTGTCCCTGCCCAACATTTTTGATTGAAATAGTCCCTCCGGAATCCCCCCTTGAGTGCTAATATATCGTAACTTTTGGGTTTATCCGAATGGCCTGCCTTTTGCTTTAAGATAAGCCGTATTTGTGCCCCGCTATCAGATGGATTTCCGGGGCGGTTGTATTGAACAGACGGCATTTTGAAAGGATCAGGCAGTGCTTTACTGTGCTCCCAACAAAAAATACAGCGACTTTATTATTGTGCGCGACCCTGACAAATGCATCGACTGCCGGGTCTGTGCGCGGCAATGCTCTTACGAGGCGCACGTCTACGATGAATCTACCGGAAAGGTGTTTTCGGATGACACCAGGTGCGTGGGCTGCCACAGATGCGAAGCGTTTTGCCCGAGCGGCGCGCTGTTGATAAGGCAGAACCCTTCTGAATTCCGCGACAATGCGGTCTGGAAACCCTGGTTCATAAAAAATATTTACAAGCAGGCGGAAACGGGCGGTGTTTTGCTGACCGGCATGGGGAATTCATATCCCTATCCCGTCTACTGGGACAAAATGCTTCTGGACGCGAGCCAGGTGACAAATCCTTCTATCGACCCGCTCCGGGAACCCATGGAGCTTAAGACTTATCTCGGCTCAAAACCCGACGCACTCAGGATTGATGCCGGAAGCGGAGAGGTAAGGCTCGCCGGAGGCTTCACGCCGCAGATAGCGATCAACTACCCGATCCTCTTTTCCGCGATGTCTTACGGCTCCATCAATCTGAACGTGCACAAGGGCCTGGCGAGGGCCGCCGAGGAGATGGGCATCCTCTACAATACCGGAGAGGGCGGTCTCCATGCATCCCTCTACCGTTACGGCAGGAACACGATCGTCCAATGCGCGTCCGGAAGATTCGGCGTCCACAGCGAATATCTGAATGCCGGAGTGGCGGTCGAAATAAAAATCGGGCAGGGAGCCAAGCCGGGAATAGGAGGCCATCTGCCGGGAGAAAAGATCGGCCCGGAAATATCCAGGACAAGGATGATACCGGTCGGCGCGGACGCCCTTTCCCCCGCTCCGCATCATGACATTTACTCGATCGAGGACCTGCGGCAGCTTATCTACGCCATAAAGGAAGCAACGGATTACAGGAAACTCGTGTTCGTGAAAATAGCCGCAGTCCATAACTCGGCCGCCATTGCCAGCGGAATGGTCCGCGCGGGAGCCGATGTAATCACCCTTGACGGTTTCCGGGGCGGCACGGGGGCGGCGCCCACGATGATCAGAGACAATGTGGGCATCCCGATTGAAATGGCGCTGGCCTCGGTGGACGAGCGCCTCCGGCAGGAAGGCATCCGCAATCAGGCCTCTCTGCTGGTTGCGGGAGGAATTCGCTGCAGCGCCGATGTGGTAAAGGCAATCGCGCTGGGGGCGGACGCGGTTTACATCGGGACGGCCGCCCTCATCTCGGTCGGCTGCACTGTGTGCCAGCGCTGCTACACAGGCAAATGCCCCTGGGGCATCGCGACCAACGATCCCTTCCTGGCAAAGAGAATCAACCCGGAAATCGCCCACGAGAAGCTCGCCAACCTGATCCGGGCATGGGGCCATGAAATCCAGGAAATGCTTGGCGGCATGGGAATAAACGCCATCGAAAGCCTCCGGGGGAACAGGGAGAAGCTGCGGGGGATCGGTTTGAACGAAAGCGAGATGAACATCCTCGGAATAAAACACGCCGGAGCGTAACAGTCTTGAGGCGGGCGACTCTGAAGCAGCCGGAAGGAAACGGAATGAAGCGCGTTTATCAGAAAGAAGATGTCTGCATCGGCTGCCGCCTGTGCGAGATAGGCTGCGTCGTGGAGCATTCCCCGGCAAAGGATGTCGTAAAGGCATTCAGAAACGCGTCCCCGCGTCCGGAGCCGCGCAACATCGTGGAAGAGAGGGGTCCTCTTTCTTTTTCGGTCAATTGCCGCCATTGCGATGAACCGGCCTGCCTTCATGCCTGCATATCCGGAGCCATTGCAAAGGACCCCCTTACCGGAATCGTCGGGCAGGACCCCGAAAAGTGCGTGGGATGCTGGTCCTGCATAATGGCCTGTCCCTTCGGGGTGATCCGGAAAAACGGAGCGCAGAGCAAGGCTGTAAAGTGCGATTTATGCGCAGGCCGCACAATACCGGCCTGCGTCGAAGCCTGTCCCAACCGGGCGCTTGTTTTTGAAGAGAGGTAAACCATGCGGCACGTGATTATAGGAAACGGGGTCGCTTCCATCGGGGCGATCGAAGCCATCAGGTCGGCAGACCGGGAAAGTCCCGTCACGGTCATATCCTCCGAACCCCACCGGGTTTACGGGCGGCCTCTGATTTCCAGCCTGCTCGGCGGGAGAATCCGCGAGGAAGACATCTACTATCGGCCTGAGGGTTTTTACGCCGCCAATAATGTAACCCTCCTCACGGGGAAAACGGCGACCGGAATAAATACGAAGGCAAGGAAGGTTCGCCTGGAAAGCGGGGAAGCCGTCCCGTTCGATAAACTGCTGATCGCGACCGGCGGCGTTCCGTTCGTCCCCTCTGTGGAAGGGCTGGATGGTCCGGATGTCTATTTTTTCACCACGCTCGACGACGCGCGCAAACTCGACATCCTGACGGCAAAGCTCAGGAAAATAGTCGTGCTCGGCGGAGGGCTTATCGGCCTGAAAGCCGCCGAGAGCCTTCACGACAGGGGAATCCACGTCACCGTCGTCGAGTTGGCGGACAGGATTCTGAGCGCCGCCTTCGATGCGGAAGCGGGAGGAATCATCGCGCGGCGCCTCGCCGAGTCCGGGATAAGCCTGGTTCTCGGGAATACCGTCACCAAGATAGTCCGGATCAAGAAACGGGCCCGGCGGGTGGTCCTCAGCGACGGGGGGAGCGTGCCCTGCGAAGCGGTCGTGACAGCGATCGGCGTGGTCCCGAATAAGGCACTGGCGGAAAAGGCGGGAATAGGCGTGAACAGGGGTATCTTGACGGACGACTTCATGCAGACGAATGTTCCCGGCATATTCGCCGCCGGGGACGTCGCCGAGGCGAAAGACATGCTCTGGGGCGAAAGAAGGGTTACGCCTATCTGGCCTAACGCCTATATCCAGGGAAGGCACGCGGGCCTGTCCATGGCAGGAGCAGCGAGGCCTTACCCGGGCGGCATTCCCATGAACTCGATCGAGTTCTACGGGATCCCGACCGTTTCGATGGGTATTTCCAACCCGCCGGCCGAAGGTTATGAGGTCCTGGCCCGTCTGGAGCCGGAGAAAAACTGTTACAGGAAGCTGGTGCTCAGGAATGGAAAGCTGGTGGGAGCCGTTCTGGTCGGCAGAATTGACCGTTCGGGAATTCTGTCCGGACTTATCAGGAACGGGGTCGATGTGGAACTTTTAAAACAGGAGATGCTCCGCGACGATTTCGGGTTTTCCGACATGCAGCCGGAAATACGGCAGGCGCTCCTGGCTGCTTACTGACTTTCGGGATCTGAAAAAATGTTCAACTTGAAGAGAACCAATCATAAACCCTGGGATTACCGGAAGGACATATCCGGCTGCGGTCTTTCCGGGCTGATCAACACGAACGGGAAGCGCGTAAGCGGTGAGGTGATCACCAGATCCATCCGGACGCAGCACGACCGGGGAAACGGTTTGGGCGGCGGATTTGCGGCTTACGGCATTTACCCGGATTTCAAGGACCACTACGCCGTCCATGTGATGTGCGACAGCAAAACCGCGCTTAACAATTTCGAATCTTTCCTCAAGGAAGTTACGGTAATCGATCAGCAGGAACGTATACCCACACGCGCGTCCACGACGATCAGAAACGCTCCCCTGCTGATGAGATACTTCGTAAAGCCTGACCTGGAGGCGGACAATCCCCTCTTCGACAAGGGAATGAGCGAAGACGATTTCATGGTCCGCATGGTCATGAAAATCAACCTGGACGTACCAGGAGCTTTCGTATTTTCAAGCGGCAGGAACATGGGCGCGTTCAAGGGAGTCGGGTATCCCGAAGACATAGCCGATTTTTTCCGGCTGGACGAATACGAGGGGTACATCTGGACGGCCCACAACAGGTTTCCCACAAACACTCCGGGATGGTGGGGCGGCGCCCACCCGTTCACGATCCTCGACTGGTCGATAGTCCACAACGGGGAGATCTCGTCATACGGAATCAATAAGCGCTATCTCGAAATGTTCGGATATCACTGCACCCTGCTGACGGACACGGAAGTGGTGGCCTACCTCCTGGATCTGCTGATCCGCAGGCACGGCCTTCCCATAGAAATCGCCTGCCTTGCCCTGGCGCCGCCTTTCTGGAACGAGGTGAACAGGATGGAGCCGGAGAGGAAAAAACTCTGCGAAGCGATCAGGATGGTTTACGCGAGCGCCCTGCTGAACGGCCCTTTTGCCGTCCTGTTTGCATTCAACGGGGGCCTCGTGGGACTCAACGACAGGATAAAACTACGGCCGCTGATAGCCGCCGAAAGCGGGGAAACCGTTTACATGGCGAGCGAAGAATCCGCCATCCGCGAGATCTGCCCGGACCCGGACAAGGTCTGGATGCCGAAAGCCGGAGAGCCCGTTGTCGTGAAACTTAACAAAACTGAATAGCGGGAGGGATTTATGGAAATAAACGCAGAAGGGATCTGCTACAGAGACCTGAACAGGATGATCCGACAGGCCGTGTCCATGGGCGAGCAGAGCATCGTCCTGAGGAACATAAACGGCCAGCGCTATATCGGAAACGGAATAGACAGTAAAATAAAGCTCGTCGTCAAGGGAACTCCCGGACAGGATATGGCGGCCTTTATGAAAGGACCGGAGATAGACGTCGAAGGCAACGCCCAGGACGGAATCGGGAACACCATGGACGACGGCAAGATCATTGTCCGCGGGATGGCCGGCGACATCATCGGATACGGGATGAGGGGGGGAGAGATCTACGTGAGCGGCGATGTCGGCTACAGGGTCGGCATTCATATGAAATCTTCCGACGAAAAGAACCCCGTAATAGTCATCGGCGGAAAGGCGGGAGATTTCCTGGGAGAGTACATGGCGGGAGGCATGATCATCCTCCTGGGAATGCTGAGCCGGACCGATAAAAACGTTCCCCTTGCCGGCAACTTCCTGGGCACGGGAATGCATGGAGGCGCCATTTACACCAGGGGACCGGTCGATAAGCACAGCCTGGGGAGAGGCCTGGGGATCAGAGAGGTCAGCGGACAGGATTTCGATATAATCATGCCGTACCTTGAGGAGTTTGGAAGACAGTTCGGCGTTGACGTGAGTGTAATGCTCGAAAGCAATTTCTATTGCATATATCCGACGACCCATCGTCCGTACGGAAATATGTACGCTTATTAGGTCTTTTGAAATGATGACGGCATTTCTGGCGCTTGAAGATGGAAAGGTTTTCAAGGGGCGAACTTTTGCCGGAAAGGGTGAGGCCGCCGGCGAGGTCGTGTTCAATACGAGCATGACCGGGTATCAGGAAATTCTCACTGATCCCTCCTATAAGGGACAGATCATCAACATGACCTATCCCCTGATGGGCAACTACGGGATCAACCCCGAAGATGTCGAGTCCAAGCGGATTCATGCGGAAGCCTTTATCGTAAAAGAGCACCAGCCGGTGCCGAGCAGCTGGCGGTCCGTTCTGACGCTCGCCGAGTATCTTGACAGGAATAATGTAATCGGGATCGAGGGAATAGACACGAGGGCCCTGACGCGGCATCTGCGGCTGAAGGGCGCCATGAAAGGAATCGTCTCCACGGAAGGCGCCGACCCCGCCGACCTGGTTCGAAAGGCAAAGGAAGCGCCGGGCCTGGTCGGGCGCGATCTCGTAGAAGAGGTAACCTGCCGGGACCGTTTCACCTGGAGCGATCGCGCCGGCTTCAAGGTCGTCGTTCTCGATTTCGGGGTGAAATTCAATATCCTGAACAGCCTGGCGAAGAACGGGTGCAGTGTCGTCGTTGTACCTGCCCGGACGAGCGCCGCGGAGGTCCGCGCCCTCAACCCGGACGGTGTTCTTCTTTCAAACGGGCCCGGAGACCCCGAGCCTGTAACTTACGCGATCTCGACAATCAGGGAGCTTATCGGGGAGTTTCCCATGATGGGAATCTGCCTGGGACAGCAGCTCATCGGACTCGCTCTGGGCGGCAGGACGTACAAGCTCAAATTCGGGCACCGCGGGGCGAACCACCCCGTTAAAAATCTCCGGACGGGGAAGGTGGAAATAACATCGCAGAACCACGGGTTCTGCGTGGATCCGGACTCAATAAGGGGACACGATATCGAACCGACCCATATCAATCTCAATGACGGCACCCTGGAAGGAATGCGCCACAAGGAATTGCCCGTCTTCTCCGTTCAGTATCATCCCGAGGCTTCGCCCGGACCCCATGACGCCGCATATCTTTTCTCTGAATTTGTTTATTTGATGAGAACTCAAAAAAAGGGGACTTAGTCTGCTCCGGATTCTGCAATGCCGAAAAGATCCGACCTGAAAAAAATAATGCTGATCGGTTCCGGCCCGATTGTGATCGGCCAGGCCTGTGAATTCGATTATTCGGGCACCCAGGCCTGCAAGGCCCTTAAAGAAGAAGGATTCGAGGTAGTACTCGTCAACAGCAACCCCGCCACGATCATGACCGACCCGGACATGGCTGACCGGACCTATATTGAACCGATCACTCCGGAAATAGCAGCGAAAATCCTCGAAAAGGAAAAGCCGGACGCCTTGCTCCCCACGCTGGGCGGCCAGACCGGGCTGAATACGGCCGTACAGCTCGCCGAAATGGGCGTACTGGACAGGCTTGGCGTCGAGCTGATCGGGGCATCGGTCGATGTCATAAGGAAAGCCGAAGACCGCAACCTGTTCCGGGAAGCCATGGCAAGAATCGGCTTAAGGGTTCCCAAGAGCGCCATTGCGACGGATGTTGACGCGGCGCTGGGCGCAGCGGAAAAAATCGGTTATCCCGCCATTGTGCGTCCGAGCTTTACGCTGGGCGGCACGGGAGGAGGAATTGCATATAACCGGGAGGATCTGCGGATCCTCGCCTCCAGCGGCCTTGACGCAAGCCTTATCCGTGAAATCATGATCGAGGAGTCGGTGATCGGGTGGAAGGAATTCGAGCTCGAGGTCATGCGCGACGGCAGGGACAACGTGGTCGTCATCTGCTCTATCGAGAATCTCGACCCCATGGGGGTTCATACCGGGGACAGCATTACCGTCGCCCCCGCGCAGACGCTGTCGGACAAGGAATACCAGATGCTCCGGAATGCATCCATCGCCATCATGCGGGAAATCGGGGTTGATACCGGCGGCTCCAATGTCCAGTTCGCCGTAAATCCGAAAGACGGAGACCTTGTGGTCATAGAAATGAATCCGCGCGTCTCCCGGAGCTCGGCCCTCGCATCGAAGGCAACCGGCTTCCCCATCGCAAAAATAGCGGCCAAGCTGGCCGTCGGCTACTCCCTTGACGAACTGCGCAACGACATCACCCGAGAAACGGCCGCGTCCTTCGAACCCACGATGGATTACTGCGTCGTCAAAATTCCGCGCTGGACCTTTGAGAAATTCCCGGACACGGATGACTGCCTGACTACATCCATGAAATCGGTCGGCGAGACAATGGCCATCGGCAGGAACTTCAAGGAGGCCCTGCAGAAAGGTCTCCGTTCCCTGGAGACCGGCCGCCACGGGCTGGGAGCGGACGGCCGCGGCCGGATCGAGCAGGGAGGCGTCGTTCCATCTCCCGGGGAAATCCGGTCAAAACTTGCCGAACCGAATTCGCAGAGGATATTCTATCTGCGCTACGCCCTCCAGACCGGCATGGGGGTGGAAGAAATAAAGAATTTGACCGGGATAGACCCGTGGTTCCTGAACCAGATCGCCGAGATAGTCCGGACGGAAGAAGAAATCAGGTCCGGAAGCGGCCCCCTCTCCCGCGAATTGATGCGGAAAGCCAAGGCCCGGGGATTTTCCGACATGCAGATTGCCCACATGAGGGGTACGGATGACGATACCGTAAGAAGTTGGCGCAGGATGTGCGGCATAACTCCTGTTTACAAGCTGGTGGACACCTGCGCGGCGGAATTCGAGGCATACACGCCTTACTACTACTCGACCTATGAGGAAGAGAACGAATTCAGGGAAACCGATCGCGACAAGGTCGTAATCCTGGGCGGCGGCCCGAACAGAATCGGCCAGGGAATAGAATTCGATTACTGCTGCGTCCAGGCGTCCTTCGCCCTCCGGGAGGAAGGCATAGAGAGCATCATGGTCAACAGCAACCCCGAGACCGTGAGCACCGATTACGATACCTCCGATAAGCTTTACTTCGAGCCGCTCACGAAAGAGGATGTGCTCAATATAATCGAGGCGGAAAAACCCCGCGGCGTAATCGTCCAGTTCGGGGGCCAGACACCGCTTAATCTGGCCTCCTCTTTAACTGCGGCGGGCGTCCCGATCCTGGGGACGCCCCTGTCCGGCATCGCGGTTGCCGAAGACCGGAAACTGTTCAGCGCCGTGCTCCGGGAAACCGGTCTCAAGCAGCCGGACAACGGAACCGCGCTGAGCATCGAAGAGGCTGCCGAAGAAGCGGAACGCATCGGCTACCCGGTTCTCGTCCGGCCCTCTTATGTCCTGGGCGGCAGGGCCATGCAGACGGCTTATGACAGGGAATCGCTGGAAGAATTCACCCGCAAGGCGATTATCGCGTCGCCGGGGCACCCGATCCTCATCGACAAGTTTCTGGAAGACGCCATCGAAGTGGACGTCGACGCGATTTCCGACGGAGAGTCGACGGTGATAGCCGGGGTAATGGAGCACATCGAAGAAGCGGGGGTGCATTCAGGCGACAGCGCCTGCGTGCTGCCGCCGCATACCCTTCCGGCCGATCTGATCGAAAGGATCAAGGAACAGACAAAAATTCTCGCCGCCCGGCTCAACGTGATCGGCCTGTTGAATATTCAGTTTGCGGTAAAAGACCGCGACATATTCGTTCTGGAAGTGAATCCCCGGGCTTCCCGGACCGTGCCGTTCGTAAGCAAGGCAACCGGTGTTTCTTTCGCAAAGCTGGCCACGAAAGTCATGCTCGGAAAGAAACTGCGCGAGCTCGGGATCAAAGGCGAAATCGAGCCCCGGCACGTATCGGTCAAGGAAGCCGTATTCCCGTTCACCAGGTTTCCCGGTGTCGACATCATCCTCGGACCGGAAATGAAGTCGACGGGGGAGGTTATGGGCATCGATTCCGATTTCGGACGCGCCTTCGCCAAGTCACAGCTCGCCGCAAGCCAGAATCTGCCGCGGAAAGGCGTCGTGTTCGTCAGCGTGAGGGATGCCGATAAGAAGAAGATGGAGCCGGTCGCCGCCAGACTCCACGGTCTTGGTTTTCAGTTTATCGCCACAAATGGAACTTCACGGCATCTTGACAGGATCGGAATTCCGAACAGGGTGGTCAAGAAAATAGCCGAGGGCCGGCCCAATATAATCGACCATATCAAAAACAACTCGATCCAACTCGTCATCAATACCGCCTCGGGGAGGAGAAAGACGGCGGGAAGCGGAGAGATAAGGAGAACAGTGCTGAGGTACGGTATTCCGTATGCCACGACCCTGGCAGGCGCCCAGGCCATGTCTTCCGCTATTGAATCGCTGCTGAAAAGCGATATAATAGTACGTTCTCTTCAGGACTATCACGATTTCATGCCGATTCGTCCTGCAAATGAGCAGCGGGGAAAAAGAGGAAATGCGGAAATTTAAAGGACCAAAAGAAGCATGCGGGGTGTTCGGCGCTTTCGGCCATGAAGATGCGGCAAAGCTGGCTTATTTCGGCCTGTACGCTCTTCAGCACCGGGGGCAGGAAAGTTCCGGAATCGTGTCCTCCGACGGAAAGAACGTGTATGAGCACAGGCGAATGGGTCTGGTCACCGAAGTCTTCAACGAGGAAGCAGTCAACCGCCTTCCGGGCCATATCGCGATCGGCCACGTCCGGTATTCGACGACCGGTTCTTCGGTCCTGAAAAACGCCCAGCCGTTCATAGCCTCACACGCGGGAAGAACCCTGGCGATCGCCCACAACGGAAATCTGACCAACGCCAGGACGCTTCGCGGGGAGCTGGAGGCCAAAGGATCTATTTTCCAGACGACCATCGACAGCGAAGTGATCGTACACCTGATTGCCCGGAAGATTCACCTGGGGCTGGAAGAGGCCCTGGTAAGGGCGATCAGGAAAATAGAAGGCGCCTATGCCTGCACTTTCATGACGGAGGACGAGCTGATCGCTTTCCGGGATCCGAACGGATTCCGGCCGCTTTGCCTCGGTAAACTGAACGGATCATACGTGGTCGCTTCCGAGACCTGCGCCCTTGACCTGATTGAAGCGGAATACGTGCGCGATATAGAACCCGGCGAAATCGTCATCGTCAATGAAAACGGGATAAAGTCGATAAAGGTGAAAAAGCAGCACGGCCGCTCGAGCTTCTGTATTTTCGAGCTGATATATTTCGCCAGGCCGGACAGCAGGATTTTCGGCTGCAACGTTTACAACGTGCGCAAGAAATTCGGCGAGAAGCTCGCGGAGGAATACAACGTGGACGCCGATTTTGCCATGCCGTTTCCCGATTCGGGAAATTACGCCGCAATCGGCTATTGCCGCCGGTCCGGCGCAGCGCTGGAGATCGGAATGATCCGCAATCATTATGTCGGCAGGACCTTTATCGCTCCGTCGCAATCCATGCGGGACTTCGGGGTCAAGGTGAAGCTCAATCCCGTGCACGGCCTGCTGGAAGGGAAAAAAGTCGTCATAGTTGAAGACTCCATAATCAGGGGTACGACCAGCAGGATGAGGATCAAGACCCTTCGGGACGCGGGGGCGAAAGAGGTCCACATGCTGGTGAGCTGTCCCCCGCACAGGTATCCCTGTTATTACGGAATCGACTTTTCCACAAAAGGCGAGCTGCTGGCATGCCGCAATTCCCTTGAGCAGATCAAGAGATATATCGGCGTTGACAGCCTGGGCTATCTGAGCCTGGAAGGAATGATCGAAGCGACGGGGCTTTCAAGAGATTGCTTCTGCCTGGCCTGTTTCACCGGGAAATATCCCGTGAAACGCGACAGGGAGTTTTCCAAGCTTTGCCTTGAGAAAGGCGACTGACAGGGGAATCGGACAGGAGGCTGATATGCCGGACACCAAAAGAATAAAAGATCTCGAGCTCCTTTATGAAATAAGCACCAGCCTCAATCAGAGCTTTGACCTGAAAAAGACCCTTTACAGCGTCCTTGATATTCTGGCGAATTCGATCGGAATGATCAGGGGCACCATATTTATCCTGAACCCCCTTCGCGATGAGATAAGCATTGAGGTCGCCCACGGCCTTTCGCAGGGAGCGATTGAGAGGGGAAAATACAAGATCGGCGAAGGCATCACCGGCACGGTGATCCAGACCGGGAAGTCGGTCATCGTCCCGAAGATAAGCCAGGAGCCCATGTTCCTGAATCGTACCGCATCAAGAAAAAGCCACTCCAGCCAGGAATTGTCTTTCATCTGCGTCCCGATAAAAAAAGGCAGTCTCGTCGTAGGGGCTTTAAGCGTCGACCGTCTGTACGACGATTCCTTCTCGCTCACCGAGGGCGAAAATCTCCTGTCGGTTATCGCCACAATGATCGCCCAGCACGTGATAAACCTGGAAAACTTCTATCTGGAACAGGAACAGCTCCGGAAGGAAAACCAGCGCCTCAGGGGCGAACTCGGGAAGAAATTCCGCATCAACAATATCATTGGAAACAGCAGCAAAATGGCGGTTGTCTTCCAGATGATCTCACAGGTTTCCCAGAGCAACGCCACCGTGCTCATCCGGGGCGAAAGCGGCACGGGGAAGGAACTCGTGGCAAACGCCATCCACTATGCGAGCCAGCGGGCGCGCAACCCGTTCGTAAAGGTAAATTGCGCCGCCATGCCTTCGAATCTGATAGAGAGCGAGCTTTTCGGCCACGAGAAGGGCTCGTTCACGGGAGCCATCCGGCAGAAGATCGGGAAATTCGAGCTGGCCAATAACGGGACTATTTTTCTGGATGAAGTGGGATCCATCGGAGTAGAAGTCCAGGTAAAGCTCCTCCGGGTTCTCCAGGAAAAAGAATTTGAGAGGGTGGGGGGATCGCATACGATCAAGACCGATGTACGGATCCTGGCGGCGACCAACAAGAATCTTGAAGAGGCCATCGAAAAAGGGGTGTTCCGCGAGGACCTGTACTACCGGCTGAACGTCTTCCCGATATATCTGCCGCCCCTGAGGGAGCGCATGACCGACATCCTCATGCTGGCCGACTCCTTTCTCGAAAAATACGCCAAGGAAAACCACAGAAACGTGCGAAGCTTTTCCAAGGCGGCCATAGACATGCTGATGATGTACGATTGGCCGGGCAACGTCCGGGAGCTGGAAAACTGCATCGAAAGGGCCGTCCTGCTGTGCGGGGACGAGGACATGATCCAGGCTTATCATCTCCCTCCCACGCTCCAGAGGGTCAAGATGTCATCCCTTTCGCCCGGGGCCACGCTGGAGGATACCGTCCAGCACCTGGAACGCGAAAAGATGATAGATGCGCTTAGGACGACGCGGGGGAACATGGCCAAGGCGGCCCAGATACTCGGCGTAACGGAGCGCAAGTTCACCTACCGCGCCAAGAAATACGGGATCGACTTTCACCGGTTCCGGGCCGAAGGTTAGTGCGCCGCCGGGCTGAGCTGCGAGCCGGCTTTTCAACCGAAATACCCTTACTTTTAAACGAAATGACTGCCGTTTTTTTTCGGAACTCCCGGTTGACTTTATTGCAGTGGGGAGTTAGAAATTTGTCCGATCGGAACGGCGGTGAGGCGCTATGAGGACTAAATTTATTTTTGTGACGGGAGGCGTTCTTTCCTCCCTCGGAAAAGGGCTGGCCGCCGCTTCTATCGGATGTCTTCTCGAATGCAGGGGCCTTCGGGTCACCAACCAGAAGCTCGATCCCTACATCAATGTTGACCCCGGCACCATGAACCCCTTTCAGCACGGGGAAGTATTCGTTACGGACGACGGAGCGGAAACCGATCTCGACCTCGGCCACTACGAGCGCTTTACCAGCACCCGGATGGGAAAGCTGAACAACCTCACGACCGGACAGGTCTACTTTTCCGTCATAAACAAGGAGCGGCGAGGCGATTTTCTGGGAGGCACCGTCCAGGTAATCCCCCATATATCGAATGAGATCAAGGACTTTATTTCCAAGGCGTCCGCCGGAACCGATGTCGCCATCGTGGAGATCGGCGGGACCGTGGGAGATATCGAAAGTCTGCCCTTCCTCGAAGCAGTACGGCAGTTCCGGAACGAGGTCGGCCGGGAAAACGCCATTTTTATCCACCTCACCTGGGTGCCGTTTATCAAGACTGCGGGTGAGGTAAAGACAAAACCGACTCAGCACAGCGTCAAGGCGCTGCGGGAAATCGGCATCCAGCCCGATATCCTCCTTTGCCGCACGGAGAATTTCCTCTCGAACGAAATCAAGGCCAAAATATCGCTCTTCTGCAATGTCGAGGTCGCCTCGGTATTTACCGCCAAGGACGTTGACTGCATTTATGAGGTCCCCCTGTTATTCCATAAGGAAGGCCTGGACCAGAAAACAGTAAATCTGCTCAATATCTGGACGGGGCAGCCCCGGCTGGGCGAATGGGAGGCCGTCGTCAACAAGCTCAAGAATCCTGCAAACAGGACCGATATCGCGATCGTCGGAAAATATGTGGACCTGGTCGACTCTTATAAGAGCCTGAATGAGGCGCTCCGGCATGCGGGCATCCCGAACGACTGCCGGGTCATTCTTCATTATATCGACTCGGAACAGATCGAGCGGGAAGGAATAGGAAACAAGTTCGAAGGGATGGGAGGCATTCTCGTCCCGGGAGGTTTCGGTAGCAGGGGAATCGAAGGCATGATTCAGGCGATCGGGCATGCACGCACGATGCGGATTCCGTACTTCGGGATCTGCCTGGGAATGCAGACCGCCGTGATCGAATACGCCAGAAGCGTCTGCGGGCTCCGGAAAGCAAACAGCTCGGAATTCGATCTCGAGACCCCTTACCCGGTCATAGATTACCTTCCTGAGCAGCGCCTCATTACGGAAAAGGGAGGATCGATGCGGCTGGGCGCTTATCCCTGCGTCCTGGAAAACAGGTCCTTTGCCTTCGATGCGTACTGCGAGAAAGAGATCAGCGAGAGGCATCGCCACCGCTACGAGGTCAACAACGATTTCCGGGAAGCCCTGTCCCGCAACGGGCTATTTTTCAGCGGCGTTTCTCCTGACGGGATGCTCGTGGAGATTGCGGAAATCCCGGACCATCCCTGGTTCCTCGGCTGCCAGTTCCATCCTGAATTCAAATCCAGTCCCCGGAAGCCTCATCCTCTGTTCGTCAATTTCATCAAAGCCGCCCTCGAGCACCAGCACCCTTCCTGAAAAACGAAGTTGCGAAATTGCGAAGATGGGAAATTAGGAAACTGCTATACTATTCTGGGTATTGGGTATTGGGTGTTGGGTCTTGGGTCCTAATACCTAAGACCCAATACCAAATACCTAATTCCCTGATTACCCGACCGAAATTCCATGATCCATATAGAAACCAGAACAAATTTGTCGCCCATAGAATGCGCGGAAAGAGTGCGTGCCTATTTCGGGACGGAGGGCCTCGGCCTGAATCCGGTTGAGGACTGTCCGGGGAGGCTGCGTTTCGAAGGGGGAGGCGGTTTCGTCGAGGCGGAAATCTGCGCCGCTGAAAATAGTGCAATAATTAATCTGATCACGCAGGAATGGGATTACCATGTCCGGAAGTTCCTGGCCTTGCTCAAGTCGTAAAGCGTGAAGCGTCAGGCGTCGCATTCTCAGGCTCAGGTCAAAAGAGTCGATCTGATTATGACAGCACACCTTTACACCTTACTCCTTACGCTTTTCGCCTTACGATGCTTTCCTGGAAATTATGAGGACGATTCTTCACCTTGACATGGACGCCTTTTTCGCCGCCGTCGAACAGAAGCGGCGGCCCGAACTGGCCGGAAAGCCGGTCGTAATCGGAGGAGACGGCGATCCCGCCCGGCGCGGCGTCGTCTCGACCGCCTCTTACGAGGCCCGCCGGTTCGGAATTCATTCCGCCATGCCTCTGCGAAAGGCATGGAAACTCTGTCCGGAGGCCGTTTTCCTGCCGGTGGATTATCCCGAATACGCGCGCATCTCCGCCATAATGAAATGCGCATTGGGCGAATTCGGCCTGCCCATGGAAGACGTCGGGATTGATGAGGCCTTTCTGGACCTGTCCGCCGCCCGGGAAGATCCCGCCCGGTTAGCCGGAGAGATCAAGCGTAAAGTATTCGCCGGCACCGGGCTCACCTGCTCGATCGGCATCGGCCCCAACAAACTCATCGCCAAGATCGCTTCGGATATGCAGAAACCGGACGGATTGACCGTCCTGCGCGAGGAAGACGTGCCTCTCCGCGTGCATGTTCTCCCGGTGCGGAAACTCCTCGGGGTCGGTCCCAAAACGGAACAGGCGCTTGCGGCCCTTGGCATCCGCACCATCGGGGAGCTTGCGGCGGCCGATCCGGAATTTCTCGTCTCCCGCTTCGGTTCTTCTTTCGGGACATACCTGCATAAGGCGTCCCTCGGGATAGACGACAGCCCCATTATAACGCACTGGGAGCCAAAGTCCGTCAGCAGGGAAACAACATTTCAGACGGACCTCGGCAAATGGCAGGACATTGCAAGGAGCCTGGCGGAGCTTGCGCGGGAAGTTTCCGCCGACCTTCGGCGTTCCGGATACCTCGCCCGGAACGTAGGGGTCAAGGTTCGTTTCAGCGATTTCGAAACCGTGACGAGGGCCTCCACTCTGGAAAAGCCGGTCTGCTCCGAAGAGGAGATCCGAAAAGGGGCATTCGCCTGTCTGAAAAGGATCGATCTGGCCAAAAGGGTGCGGCTGATCGGGGTTAGAGCGGCAAAACTGGAAAAGATTGTAAGGAGTGAGGAGTAAGTCGTAAGGTGTCAAGGCATGCTTGGTGTAGCCGCGCGTTAAAACTCAGGCCGAAAAAATGTTAAAACTGGCTTCTGGATTTCGTTTGATTGTGTCAAAGCGCGTTTGAATGTTGCACGTTCTTTGGTTGCATGTCATCTATTTTTTGTTCGTAATTAGATATGAGAAGCTCCGTCACCTTCTTCTGTTTGTCTCCTCCCGCTGCCAGGTAGTTTGTCCGCTCCTTTCCAATATGAAAATCCTTAAACAGCCTCCGGATCACGTGCGTATCGTTGATCGATAATAGGAATTTTCCCTTGATCCCCGCCAGCAGATCCCGGAGCGTGAGAAAGTCGCCCTCAGCAAAGATCCCGTCGCCATAGTAATCCTCGAAGCCGTAGTAGGGCGGATCGAGATAGAAGAAGGTTTCCGGCCGATCGAAGCGGGGGATCAGGGCCTTGTAGTCCATATTCTCGATATAGACTCTGGAGAGCCGCAGGTGAACCTCGGAGAGCTCCTCCTCGATCCGGAGCAGGTTGAACCCCGATCGCCGGGCCGGCGACACGGAAAAGGACGGGTTTTTGATCCGGCTCGCGTAGCCGGTCCGCATCATATAGTAGAAGCGCACGGCCCGCTGGATATCGGTCAGGGTCTCGGGGGACTCCTTGAGGAAGCGCTTGAACTCGTCCCTGGAGACCAGGACCCATTTCAAATAGCGTATGAATTCCTCCAGGTGATTCTTCACGACCCGGTACAGGGTGACCAGGTCGGTATTGATGTCGTTGAGGATCTCGACCTGAGACTCCTCCTTCTTGAATAGAAGCCAGGCCGCTCCGGCAAAAACTTCACAATAGCAGTGGTGTTCAGGTATGCGGGCGATGATTTTGGGAGCGAGGAGTGATTTTCCGCCCATGTAGGAGAGAAAGCTGCGCATAAATAGAGAACCTCCCTTAGATTGAATTCGGGAAGTAACCCTGCTATATACCTTCGCATTCCTTGTCCCAAGGAAAGCGGATGGTAGCGGGTTATCCCGTCCTGGTGCGAGCCAGGGTCTAAGGGAGGTGCAACTCCCTGGAATACTGTCCGCGACTTTATGTGCCTGCCGGATACTCCGGACGCGCG
>ERZ795058.1191-NODE-1191-length-36082-cov-51.099703_pt1 | contig 36082 bp, 33 predicted proteins | sample MGYA00375142_ERZ795058 | MGnify/ENA primary metagenome ERZ795058 (study PRJEB30187, sample SAMN05720210) | activated sludge metagenome | isolation source: anaerobic digester from wastewater treatment plant | place: Japan | collected 2015-04-20 ... | reverse complement strand
GTTTTATGCCGTAAGCATCAATTTAAAAAGCAATTTTGAGCATCAGACTCACGACAGTCTCAACATGGTGTGTCTGCGGAAACATATCGACCGGCTGAACGCTAACAATTTTGTAATGGCCGGCAAGAATTCTAATATCGCGGGCTAGCGTCTCTGGCTCGCACGAAATATAAATAATTTTCTTTGGTTTGATTTTTAAAACACTTTCCAGAAATCTTTCGTCTGCGCCTTTGCGGGGCGGATCCATGAATAAGACATCAATCTTTTGATTTTCAAGCGCCATTTGGTCGAGATAGTCGGCGACATCTGCGGCATGAAAATCAACGTTGGCTACTCCGTTATGTTTGGCGTTTCTAATCGCGTCGCGAATAGCTTGATAAACAATCTCGACTCCGATGACGTGCTTGGCGTGCTTCGCGGCCAGGAGGGCGATCGTCCCGATGCCGGTGTAGGCATCAAAAACGATATCGTCTTTATCGATATCCGCGGCCTCAATCGCGGCCGAATATAGTTTTTCCGTCTGCACCGGATTGATTTGATAAAACGACTTTGACGAAATCTGATAGTTTAAACCCATTAAAGTATCTTCGATAAAGCCTTTGCCAAAGAGGATATTTTCGTAATTTCCGAGAATGACATTCGTGTCGCGCTTATTGATATTCTGGACCACCGTCGTTATCTCGGGGTGCTTGCTTGTCAAAGCATTAACAAAATTTCTCTGCCCGGGAAAACTATTGACGTTTGTGACCAGGACGACCATGATTTGTTTTTTGCGGTAGCTGGTCCGGATTAAAATGTGGCGAATGACACCGGTGCGCTTATCTTCATCGTATGGTTCGACGCGCATCTCTTTCATCAGCTGGCGAATGGTCGCAAGAATCGGCGTCGAGCGTTCATCTTCGATATAGCACTTCTCAATCGGAACGATATCATGGGTATTGGCTTTATAAAAGCCGGTGATAATTTTGCCGCTTCTGTCTTTGCCGACCGGCATCTGGATTTTATTGCGGTAGAAATACGGATTATCCATGCCGATAACATCCCTGACCTCAACATCTAGTTTGGCGGTTCTTAGCAAAGCATTTTTGACCTTGTTCTTTTTAAAAGATAGCTGCGCCGAATAGCTGAGCTGCTGGAATTGGCAGCCGCCGCAAGCCGTGCAAACCGGACAGCGCGGCTGAATTCTGTCTTTTGATGTGGTCAGGAGTTTCTTGATTTTGCCAAAGTTAGTCCCGGCTCTGATATAAGTGGTTTCTATTTCGGCTTCTTCGCCCGGAAAAAGACCATCGACAAAGACGATGCCCTGATCGAATTTAGCAACTCCTTTGCCCTCAAACGAGAGGTCGATACATTTCGCGGTGACGATTTGGCCTTTCATAACGTCATCATTATATCTTATTGATTGTCAACAGCCTAAAGGAAAAGCGCCCATTAGGACGCTTTAGGCGAGTATTGCTTTATGCGGTCTCGACAACGGCAATCGCACACGATCTCCAGACTGAACCGTTGGCTTTTAGATTCAATTCTTGAATACCGACATATATTTCAATCTCTAAGCCGATATATGACTCCAACCATTCGTAGTCGCGCCCGTTGTTTTGCGAATAAAGAAGGAGCTGGCCAGTACTTGATAAAGAATCAAGATAATAGTTGGTGAAATACTGGGTGGCCACCTTTGAGACAGATACTTCCATCTTATAGATGAGTGACGAGATATTTATTGAAGGCGGCGTTGCAAGGACATCTTCCACGCTGCCATCGAGAATCGCGGCGGTCGGAAGGTCATAGACATTAGTATCGATATGTTCCACCGTCACATCGGCAAGTTGAACATTACCCGTGAAATTTTGATTAGCGGCGATGGCGGCATCTTTAATGTAGTGTGTCATCGTCCCCGTGACCACCACTTTATTGCCGTTTTCAATTGGCGCTAAATTGGCTTGCGTGTCCGCGCCATTATAGACAAACAGACTCCCGGATTCATCGATTAAAAACAGGCCTTGCTTGGTCATTGAACTCTTGTATGTTACGCGAGCTACGATGGCTTGAATCGTGACCACTTCGCCATCGGCCATGCTTTTGGCCTCCGCAATCGAAATCGCATCATATTCATTCGGTTCGCGAATCGCGATGACTTTAGAAACCGATGCGCTCTGCCCGCCATAGGTTGCCGTCGCCGTCAATTCGAGAGTTCCTAAAACATCAACACGAAAGACAAGAACATTATTATCTCCGCTTTGCGAAATCGCGACTTTGGGGGATTCTGATGAATATTCTCTGGTTAAACCTTCCAACAATTCGTCATTAATCGGTATTTCCTTGGTTGTTTCGACATCAAAGACATCCGCAATCTCGTTGAGAGCGCGTTCAGCACCGTATTCGGCTTCCTGAAGTGGCGAAACCGCAATTTCTTCGATGAAGGCGACGGGGTTCATCCGCCACATGCCCACGCCAGGTTTGCCCAAGCTGACAATTATAATCATTTCGACGGTTTTGCCGTCGTAATCATCGGTCCAGTAGTAATCTTTGCCGTTACATTGGGTGTAAGCCAATAAGCTGTCAACGCGGTTCAAATCGTAAACTGAGTAATTGACAAAGGAAATGTTGTCATATCGATAATAGCGGCCATGAACTCGATAAATGTTGCCGGTAATATCGGTCGTCAGAGGAATATCGCCAATCTCGGCGATTGTCAGCTCGTTAATTGCTGACTCGGGAATCGGGCTGATCGTCTGGACAACGCTGACGATTTCTGGATCGATGAGTTGTTGCATGCCAAGGTAGCCGGTTGAAGCAGCTGCTCCGCTATCCGTATCGGGAATGTAATAGCCTTTTGTGCCATACAAAGTCACGGTATATCCTTTGGCGACTTGCTGAGCGGCCTGCTCGCTATAGATGTAGATCGAGCCCGTTTCGTCAGCAAGCCAAAAGCCGGTGACATAAGGGGTGGCCTGTCCGGTATAGTTCATGTTGGCGACAATGCCTTGAACGCGGACTGAGATGCCGGCCTCCATTGAACGAATCGAACTGATATCGACAGTATTATAAATATCTGTTGAGGAAGTTGATGAATCACTCGACGTATTTGACGACGTATCCTCGCTTGAAACCTCCCCTGAGGAAACATCAGAAGAAGCGTCTGGGTTTTGCGAGGTGTCATCGCTACGGCAGCCAGCCAAAACGAGCGCCGCCAAAACAATTAATAGGGAATAATGTTTGCTCTTCATAATTTCATTATTAACTTATGTTAATTCCTTTCCAAATCAAAACAATAATTTCGCAATGCAGGACATTATTTTTTTAAAAAATCACCAACTCCCTCCGTATATCAAAAACAATTGTGGGGGAGTTAGCGATTACTAACTAATGCTAATTTAACATTCAGAAGCAAAAAAATCAAGACTGCTGAAGTTATAAAACATGTGTTTTGTTATCGTGTTTTCTATTTTATTCACATATAATCACTGCTATTATTTAATTATCAAAGGGGACTAAATATGAAAAATTACAAAGTACTGTCGATCATCGCCTTCGTCGGTTTAGGCATTTTGGGGCTCGTTTTCCTCTATAATTTCATCTTTGCTTTAGCGGCCGACATCGATCCTGTCCTCCCTATGGAAGCCATGGTCTTCGCCTTACCCATCGCCGTCGGGTTATTGCTTGTGCCATACGCCGTTAAATCGCAAAACCGCAAGCTCATCTATATCGGCAATATGATTAATGTCGTCTTTTCCCTGGCTTTTGTCTATCAAACCGCGCGCCTTTGCCTCGCCGGGCTTAGCGGAACGCTCAATGTCGCACTTTTGATCTCGATGATCTGGCCTTTGCTGGCCCTGGGAACTTCGCTGACGATGATGGCTTTTTATAAAAAAGCCGACTTCAAGCCTATTCACAACATCACACTTTTTGTCGCTTTCGGCGGCATCATCCTAAGCTTCTTAATTACCTTTGTTTCCATCTTGGTATTTGCAATCGTCAATCGCAGTGGTTTTGCCTTTGGAGCATTGTTCCCAACCCTCTTTGTCATGTTGGCGGTCGCTCCGGTCGTCTTCATGGCTTTTGCCTTAAAAGATGAGGCACGCCTCGTTAAACTTGAAGTTCCGGAATGGGTCAAACCCGTCAAACCGGCTCCCGCTCCGAAAGCTGAACCAAAAAAAGAAGAGCCAAAGGCTGAAGAAAAAAAGGCCGAGCCTAAGGAAGAAATTACGGCCGAACCAATCGAACACAAAGAAGATACGCCTAAGGCGTAAAAAAATTTATTCTAGTCAAAAGGCGGATTAAAATTCGCCTTTTTTATCGCTGATAATCCCGCTTAATTATGGTCGATTGCCGGTTGAAGGAAAGGTCGCGTCAATCGTCTCGTAAGAACTGGTGAAGAAATAAATATTTTCGTTATGAGCGTGGTAATTATAATTTCCGTTGCCGTTTGGACCCCATTCTTTGTAAAAATAGGTGGCGGCCTGTGTTTCGTTGGCGAAGACGATCATCTGGACCCAGCGTTCGACCTGGTTAATATATCCTTGATATAACTTTTCGATTTCGACGGTGAGGCCGTGCTCCGCATAGATCTGACCTTCGAAATAATCGCGTGAATCCTGATCATAGGATGTCAGCACATATCCTAGATTATCGAGTTTATTAAGGAGCCACTCCTCGGTTTTGCTCTTGTACTCCTCGCGGATGTCGAGAAAATTCTTTAAACTCTCCGCAGCAGCCTCTAAGAAACCTTCGATATAAGTCGTGTCGCCCGCCTCGATTGTGCCGGCGCTGGCGGTCGCTTCGCTAAGCGTTGAGGCCGTGCCATCTTCTAAGTCAAAACTCGCTTTGTATTCAAAGGTGACGGTCGAGGACTGAAAGCGGCCCGTTCCTAATTCCGGAAGGAAATAGCAATATTCCTCAATATCGAGAAGTGCGTACCGGCTCTGAACGCTTTCACCGCTATAATCAAGAGCGACATATAGGTCGGTCGCGCTGAAGGGGCTATCGGCATTTTTGTAGGCAAAGACGATATTTTTGGAATCGTAAGTGCCGACGGGAATTTCTTCGCCGCTGGCTTCGCCTTCCTTTTTGAGAACGTCAAAATCGCTTTCCGCCTTGCCGCCGCAACTGACGAGCAAAAAAACTAATAGCGTAAACGAAAACAGGCGCCGAAATGAAGGAGTGCTTCTGTTCATGTTATTGATTCCTTTTTGTTATATTTACCTGCTTTTATAATACTTTACTTAATCCTCGCATAATAATATTTTTTTACATTAAGCATAAGCATAAGAAAAAGCGCCGCCTCGGTGTCGAGGACGTGAAATAAATTTCACGCGGCGCTTTCAGAATTAACTTATTTTTTGACGATTTCAGCCACGGCGGTCGCCAATGAGGCGACGTTTTGCAAATCGCTGGGGACGATGATCTTCGTCGACTGACCATCGGCGACTTTAGCAAGAGCCTCATAGGACTTAAGCGTCAGGACGGCTTGGTCGACTTTCGCATTTTTAAGCATCTCGAGACCGGCGGCTTCGGCTTCGCGAATTAATTTGATACCTTCAGCTTCGGCTTTTTTAACTTCGAGAATGGCTTGCGCTTCACCTTCCGCGTGGCGGATGGCAGATTGCTTCTGGGCTTCGGCGTTGAGAATGACGGATTCCTTATCGCCTTCGGCGACGAGAATCGCGGACCGCTTCTGACCTTCGGCGAGCAAAATCTTTTCGCGGCGTTCGCGCTCGGCGCGCATTTGGCGTTCCATGGCGTCGCGAATATCCTTTGGAGGTAGGATGTTTTTAACTTCGACGCGGTTCACTTTGATGCCCCAGGCATCGGTGGCTTCGTCAAGGATGCTACGCATCTTGGCGTTGATGATGTCTCTTGATGTCAGTGTTTCATCGAGATCTAAATCGCCGATGATATTACGGAGAGTCGTCGCGGAGAGGTTTTCAATCGCCGAAATCGGATTGATAACTCCGTACGTATATAGTTTGGGGTCGGTGACCTGAAAAAAGACGACGGTGTCGATTTGCATCGTCACGTTATCTTTGGTGATGACGGGTTGGGGATCAAAGTCTTTGACTTGTTCTTTCATCGTCACGCGTTGCGAGATGCGATCAAAGAAGGGAATCAGCATGTGGATGCCAACACCCCACGTGGTTAAATAACCACCAAGTCTTTCGATGACGTATTTGTCCGTTTGACGGACGATTTTAATACTGCTGACGAGAATGAGGAGTACGATTGCTCCGACGATCGATAAAACGACAATAGCCCAAGGTTGCATATTATTTTTCTTCCTTTCCGGTTTCGAATTTTTCAACGATCAGTTTGTTGCCGTCGATACCGACGATTGTCACGACTGATTGTTCTTCGAATACTTCCTTTTTATTTCTGGCGATGGCCGTCCAAATCACCCCGTTGAGTTTCACTTCCCCGTGCGCTAACTCATTGATGGCTTTGATGACGACGCATTTCTCGCCGATTTTTTCTTCGATATTCGATTTGATTTCCTTCTTGTACAAGAATTTCTTGGCCAACGGACGAATCGCGAAGATCAAGACAAACGAAACGACTAAAAAGACGATGATTTCCACCCAGAACGGCACTCCGGGGATAATCGACAGAATAATGGCCAGCAAAGCTCCCGCCGCGAACCAGATGGAGACAAGGTCGGGTTCCACCGCTTCGATGATGACGGACAAGACAAAAATCCCCAGCCAAATCCAGATCATGATACTTTCGATTGGCATATTGATAACCTCCATAAAAAATATACATTAAATCGCGCACATTAACAATTGTAATACAGGATTCTTCAAGGGTTTTGCATATATGCAAGCCAATAATCGTTTCGGTGAAAGCGAATATTATCATATAATTAATAAGAGGAAGTCATGAATGAAAAACGGCAACGATCATAAATTAAAAAGAATCTGGACCGCCGTTCTTTTGGTCCTGAGTTGGATTCTTTGCCTCGTCGCCGTCAATTATCCAAGCGACCACGTAATGGGCTACTATCCCGTATTGATGTATGTCATGTATTCTTTGATGGCGGCCTGCTCAATTGCCGCGTTGGCATTTATCCTACTAAAAAAACCGCTTATGAGCGACGTCTTGTCTTTCGCCGTCCTCGCCTGTTACTTCGTCATGTTTGGCATCGTTCTCGTCCGGCGTTTGCTCGAAGGTTATGTCATGTTTCTTCCGATGATGGCCATCTCGCTTTTTATTTTAGCCGGCGTCTCCCTTATGACCGTTGTTTTACTATTAACCGGCAAAAAAAGAGAGGGTTACTTATTGGCGATTATCGCCTTCTCCTTCTTTGCTTTAAGCGTCATCCTAGAGTCTTATCCCGTCGCCTACGACCAAGTGTCGGAAATATATGGAAACATTAAATTAGTCTACTTTGTCGCAATCATCGCCGCATCGGTGCTGGGCATTATCAATTCCGCGCAGATGTATAGAGAAAACAAATAAAAACCACCTAATGGTGGTTGATATTCAATAATAACGAATGAATTAGAAGATCGAGTGCGCCCATTCGGGGTGATCGATGAAGGGATTTCGGTTGTGCTGATAATTGTCATAGATGAGATTGTTGCGGTTCATTTCAAATTCATCGACGGGATCGAGTTCGTGCCATTCTAAAAGCGTGCTGAGATGCCCGAGGGTCTTTCCGGTGCCGGGATACGAATTAACCAAGGTGCAGTTCGTATTGTAGACGACCGCCATGTAGAAGCAGGCTCTGGCGACATCGCCTTTATCGTGGTCTAAAGGTTCGTAGATACCATCCAGACTACCACCGCTATACTTACCGGAATTAAGTCCGCGATAGTCTTTGCCATATTGGCCGCTGGTAGCGTTTCCGAAATTACGGGAATTTCTCCAGCTGTTATTATTTGGTTTATCAGAGGCGCGGAGATGATGAAGATCCGACCCCGGAGTGGCATTGTTGTCAAATCCGCCGTGCGATTTGGCCCAGATATGCTCACGATCCCAAATGGTGTTGTTGTCATTAAAGCGGGCGGCGCTTGAGGTTTTGAAATTGTAAGCCGCATAAATAAGGCGCATATAGGGGTTGGAATCGGAATTATTTGGCGAAAGAGTCCAGTCGCGATCAGTCTTGGCCATGGCGCTACGCGCCTCATCATAAGATAGTTTGGTGTGGCTGCTGACAATTGATTTGAGTTGTGAGCTTGTGGGATTGCTTCCTAAACTACTATAGTAGCTGGCATACTCAGAAGGCATGTCGTAATGATTGTCGCTGGAAGAAGATGAATTTGATGTGCCGCTGCTTGTGTCTGATGAAGTATCGTTGCTAGTATCGGATGCAGTGTTATTACTAGTGTCAGATGAGATGTTATCGCTTGTGTCGCTTGAGATTTCGGAAGACGTGTCAGAGCTAGTGTCGACTGGGCTTGAGGTGTCAGATGGTTTGCCACAAGACGAGAGCAAAAAAGCTCCGAGAGCGAAGGAAAGAAATATTTTGTTTACATGTTTATTGGTGAGCATGTTTAAGATTATAGCAAAGGCTTAAAGAAAAACAAAATTGTATTTTATACAAGGGGGTCAAAAAAAGAAAAGCGCCCCGCTTGGTGCCGGGACGCTAATTAGAAAATCAACCTAGTTAAGCTTGGCAGGTATACGTTATCACTAGCGATTTAATAGTAAAAGAGCCCCCGGTTGTAGTGCTTTGGATTCTAAATCTTAAATAAAAATTACTTTGATAGGGTGACAGTTCGGCAAAACCTAAGACAACAGGATTAGATAAGCCCGCCTCTTTAAAATCAACTACTCCATAATCGATGCCCGCCGCCCCAGAAGCAGTCGGTGCGCGATAATTATCATAATACATTCTTGCATTATCTACCGTACCGGTGAACTCATAGGCAATCGTCACTATCTGAATACCTTTGATTCCATAGTTATTTTTCTGTTCAATGTTGTCGTTATAATAATCACACCAGCCAGACGCGGATGGAAAACTATATTTGATATGCCCTTCGTCCGGCGCGCTGCACGTGCCATTAAAATACCAAGGAATGGTTCGACTCGGAACGTATGTTGCCGTGGCTGCTGGCAAAGAAGTATATCTATTTGTGGAATCCAATCTGACCTCATAGGTCTCCGATTCAGCTTGAACAAACAGTTGTTCTTTATTATCAATAATCATTTTGCCGACGGACACGCAAAAAACAACTGAAAGAGCGGCAACAAAAATTTTGGTGATGTTTTTCATAATTTTCCCTCGCAAGGATTAAATCTAATATCAATTTTACTACTCGAGAGCGCAAAAAGAGCCAATTTATCAGCTCTATTTCATTAATTCTTGAATGTAGGGAACTTCGATTGCGGAATCTAACCGCGGAAAGAGGGGATCACCTTTATTTATCTTAATGTTCGCCACACAGCCAAACTTGCGAACATTTTCGTAAACACGTTGTTTTTCATTTAGCCCCAACTGATCAAAGAGTTTTTCGGAAGCGTGGACTAGAATCGGTTTTAAAAGCATTCCGGCGGCAAACAAAACATTAGCCAGATGACTCATCACACTGGCGAGTTCGCCGCGCCTGCTTTCGTCTTTATTAAGGGCCCACGGGGCGGTGTCATCGATATACTTATTGGCTTTGGCCACAAGGTTATTTACTTTGCTAAAGGCATCCGTAATTTTAAGGTCATCGAGATCTTCTTCGTATCCTTTAACGGTTTCTTCCGCAAGAGTGCGCAAATCCTTGTCAAACGGCGTGACATCGCCACCATAAGCCGGAACAAAACCTTCAAAATACTTATTAATCATTGCTAGAGTGCGGTTGAGGAGGTTACCAAAATCGTTAGCGAGGTCGTTATTGATGCGCTCGACAAACTGCTCGGGCGTAAATTGTCCGTCGCTTCCAAAGACGACTTCTCTGGTCAGATAATAGCGGACGGCATCGACGCCGTAACGTTCGATTAAAGGATAAGGGGAGACGACATTACCTTTGGATTTGGACATCTTTCCGTCTTTCATCATCAGTAAACCATGAACAAAGAGACGGTCGGGAACACGGACGCCGAGACCCATCAAAAACATCGGCCAGTAAATCGCGTGAAAACGCGAGATGTCCGCGCCCATGAGGTGGACGATTTCGCTGTTTTCATCAGCCCAAAATTTATTAAACAATTCCGGATTATCCGAATCGTAGCCAAGGGCCGTAATATAATTGCTTAAGGCATCGAGCCAAACGTAGACGACATGGCGGGGATCCTCATTCGTCGCAATGCCCCAGTTAAAGGATGTGCGCGAAACGCACAGGTCCTCGAGACCAGGTTTGATGAAGGTATTAATCATCTCGTTTTTACGATTGATCGGCAACAAAAATTTCGGATTATCGTCCATGATTTTTAAAAGTTGATCAACATACTTTCGCGTCTTAAAAAAGTAAGCGTCTTCGCTGGCGGTGTGAACCGGGCGATGACAGTCGGGACAAAGCCTTTCAGGTCCGACTTGCGTTTCCGTCCAAAAAGACTCGCACGGTGTGCAATACCAACCCTCGTATTTGCCGAGATAAATATCGCCTTGATTATAAAGTTTTGTAAAAATGCTCTTCACGACCTTGGTGTGTCGTTCTTCGGTCGTGCGGATGAAATCATCATTGCTGATTTCTAACGTCTTCCAAAGCTTCTTAAAGTCGTTGGCAATGTCATCGACGAATTGCTGCTCGCTTTTGCCGGCCAGCTTGGCATTATTCTGAATTTTTTCGCCGTGTTCGTCGGTGCCGGTCAGGTAATAAGTCGCAAACCCGCGCATTCTTTTGTAGCGCGCTAAAACATCGGCGACAACGGTCGTATAGGCGTGGCCGATGTGGGCCTTCGCGCTGGGGTAATAGATGGGGGTTGTGATGTAAAACTTAGTTTTCATGATTAGTAAAAACCGCCGATACGGCGGTCTTTCTTGTGTTACTTGTTTTTTAAGCCGTATTTCTTATTGAAAGTATCGACGCGGCCATCGGCCTGAGTGAATCTCTGCTTGCCGGTGTAGTAGGAGTGGCAGTTTGAGCAGGTATCAACACGAATTTCCTTCATGGTTGAGCCGGTCTCGAATACCGATCCGCAGGTGACACAGGTGACAGTGACGCGATTGTACTTAGGGTGAATGTCTTTCTTCATAAGTTTCTCCTTCCGCCTTGGACCTTGGTGGTTCCAAAGAAAGTTGCCATGTAATATTACCATTACTTATTTCATAAAGCAAACAGATTCCTTGCCAAATCGACTAAAATTCGTAATAGGCTTTTTTGAATGATTCATCCCAGTATTTGGTTGGCAAATATAAAATTTCTTTAGAAATTGAGGCTCCCATAATAAAGGGATTAATTCCCAACTTTAAATTGTTATTGTGACACGGCCGGTGATAGGCCATCGAAAGATAGACGAGGTGACCTTGAGCATAAGGCTCGGGAATTAAGAAATATTTCGGTTCGCTCAGCTCGGCATTCAGCATCGTAAATAGTTTACGGAGTTCGCTTTGACCGCGCTTGGGAAGTTCAATTGCCTGAAGAGCGGACAGGATTGAAACAAATAGATCGGGATCGTTTTTGAAGGCCTGGGAAGGCGAAAAAAGAATCCACATCGGATAGGGTCTGGTGAAAGTCACTTCATTCGTCCATGTCCGAAAGACATAACCATAGACGAGACTGCCCCCGCGAATAAGTTTTTCGCGCCGATAATAATCAGTTGTTAAGAAGCCGAGCATCTTGCCCTTAAACGTGTCTTTCCCGGCGATATAGGCAAAATCTTCTTTTCTAAAAAGGACCTTCTTTTCCTGAAAGTGCTTTTCTAAATTTCCCAGCAATTCGGCATCGAACATAAAGTTATTATACATTTTTACAAGTATTAGGGTGTATTATTCAAACGAATAATGCTAAAATTGTTCCCACTAAAATAAAGGAGGATCTAATATGATTGGAAAATCTTTAGCGATTGATGTTTTAAACGCCGGTCTTGTCACCGGTGCGGATTTCGCTGAAATATACTTAGAACAAAACGACTCGTCCTTTTTAAGCCTGGAAAACGGCAAGACCGAATCGTCGCTCAGCAGCACGACTTACGGCGCCGGCATTCGTCTTTTAAATAAACTGCAAAGCGTTTATGGATACACGAACGACATTTCCCGCAAAGGACTAATGAATTTAGCGACTTCCCTTGCTAAATCATTTCAAGGCGAACGGCTGATCACCGTCGAAAAGATTAATAAAGTGCGCGTCAAAAACGCCCATGTCTATGAAAGGCCGCTTAGCGAAGTCTCGCGCGAAGAAAAAATCGCTCTGATGAAAGAAGCCCATGAGGTCATCTCATCTTATGATAAGCGCATCGTCCGCATTCAATGCTCATTTATGAATAACCGCAAAGTCGTCACCATCTTTAATTCAGACGGCAAACAATTCGCTGATTTTAAAGAGCGCGGCCGCATGGCTTTCGTGGCCATCGCCAGCGAAAACGGCAAAATAGAAACTAGTTTTGAAGGTCCGGGCGCAACGGCCGGCATGGAATTTTTCACTGCCAAAATCAGCGTTCGCGATACGGCAAAAAGAGTGGCCGAATTAGCGATTAAGATGCTGACCGCGGCCGAATGCCCCAGCGGCAAGATGCCGGTCGTCATCGGCAATGGTTTCGGCGGCGTCGTCTTTCACGAAGCCTGCGGACACTCTCTGGAGGCCACCGCAGTCGCCAAAAAACTATCGGTTTTCTCCGACAGTTTAGGTAAACAAATCGCTTCGCCGCTAGTGACTGCCATCGATGATGGCACCATCGCCAACGGATGGGGTTCAAACAATATCGACGATGAAGGAAATCCCACTCAGCGCAATGTTCTGATTAAAGACGGAATCTGCACTTCTTTCCTCGTCGACTCATTCAATGGCCGGCGGATGAACGCCAAAGCTAACGGTGCCTGCCGCCGTGAATCGTATAAATACGAGCCGACGTCACGGATGTCCAATACCTTTATCGCCGCCGGAAATTCCACACACGAAGAAATAATCGCCGCCACCAAGCTCGGCCTCTATGCCGCTTCAATGGGGGGCGGAAGCGTCAACCCCGCCACCGGTGAATTTAACTTCTCGGTCAGCGAAGCCTACATCATTCGCGATGGCAAAATTGCTGAGCCCGTTCGCGGCGCGACTCTGATTGGTTCGGGAGCCGATATCCTGATGAAAATCGACATGGTCGGCAACAACCTGCAGAGAGCCCAGGGCATGTGCGGCTCGGTCAGTGGCAGCATTCCCGCCGATGTCGGGCAACCGACGATCCGCGTAAGCGAGATTCTCGTCGGGGGCAGAGGAGGAGTTTTAAAATGAACTATAAAAAATTCTTTGAGTTAGCAAAATCAAAAGGGATTGAAGCCAGCGAGCTATACTCCGCGAAAAAGTATTCGCTTTCCTTTGAACTATTTCATTCCGAAGTATCGTCTTATTCCACCAGCGAAACATTTTCAATGTCAGCCCGCGGAATCTATAACGATAAGTTCGGAGTCGTAAGAACCGAAAAAGTCGATGCCAAGACACCCGAGCATCTCGTCGACGAAATCATCAGCAACGCCAAGGTAATCGAAAAGGCTGATAAAGCTCTTTTATTCAAGGGCAGCGACAAATATCAAAAGCGCAATTTATACAACAAAGATATTCCGGCCATTTCTATCGATCAAAAGATGAAAAATCTCTTTGAGATTGAGGCCAAGCTCAAAAAGGCTGATCCGCGCATCGTCGAAATTGAGGGTGTGCAGTATTCCGAAGACGCAATCGAGGTTAATTTGGTCAACTCGTATGGCCTTAATCTGAAGAGCAAATCAAACTACTATGTTTATGCCGCCTCAGTCGTCGTCAAACAAGGCGAAGAAGTAAAAACCGGCTACAAAGTCCTCTTATCAAATGATCCAAAAGAGCTTGATATTGACAAATTCGTCGACCAGGTCGTCGAAAACGCGACCAGCAAATTAGGCGGTACACAATGCGACAGCAAAAAGTACCCCGTCATCCTCAATCCGAAGACGGCTGCAAGTTTCCTTGATCCGTATCTGGAAAGCGCAAGCGCTGAAGAAGTACAAAAGCATTCTTCGCTCTTCATTGGCAAACTCAATCAGCAAGTGGCCAGCAAGAAAGTCACAATTCTCGAACAACCTCTTTTAAAGAATTGCTTCTTCCGCTACTTTGACGATGAGGGTGTTGCCACGGTCAACAAGAAAATCGTTGAAAAGGGAATTTTAAAGACTTATTTACACAATTTGGAAACGGCGCAAAGAGAAGGCACCACCACGACCGGGAACGGTTATCGCGGCGGTTCAAAAATCGGCGTCGGTTTCGTGAATCCTTCAATCAAGCCAGGCCGTAAATCTGAAGCCGATTTATTAGCAAAGATCAAGACTGGTGTTTACATTTCTAGTGTCACCGGACTTCATGCTGGGTTAAATCCGCAATCAGGTAATTTCTCATTACAAGCCGAAGGCTTTATGATTCGTGATGGCAAGTTGGCAGAACCGCTCAGCCTTATCACTGTCGCCGGCAACTTGCTCGATTTATTCATGAATGTTCGCGAGGTCGCCAACAATGCCGAACTGCAATTGTCCGGCATCAGTGCGCCGAGCCTTTTGATCAAAAATTTAGCGATTTCCGGAAAGTAACGATAAGTTCAAAGCAATGCGCCACTCACTGTCATTTTTAATCTTGTCGACGCTTATTCTTTCGTCTTGTTCCTCTTTTGGGGATTCAAGCGTTTCCCCTTCAGATGTCGACACCTCTTCTTCTGATACATCAATCTCAAGCGAACATATTTCATCAGATACCGCCACCGATACTTCGACTGGAGCGAGTCCTAGCGAGTCAACTGGCGAAGTGCCCGTCGGAGAGTATCGTCTTAATCCTGTCCCCGGTACAGGAAACATCGGTTTTGTTTATGATGAATACGGTCAGGTTTTAAAAGAAATCTATAAGGATGAATACTACACGGATGTCGAAGATGTCGCGGCTTATATCGTGGCTTTCAATGATGTTCCGGATAACTACTATTTCACGACCGAAAGAAATGGATATGGCGAATCAAAAGATGTCTGCTACGGATTATACGGAAACGAATGCCGCATTTATCCCGGCCCATATGAAAGCAACTATTCATTTTTGCCTTACTCATTAGACGATGTCTATAACGAGGCCGATATCGGCGGAGACGGATATGCCGAATCATCTAGTTGGAATCGCGGTGCCCTGCGCGTTGTCTTTACTCTCGGCGGCATCTACGAATACGGAAATAATATTCCTGTTGTTTTTTATACAGACAATCACTATGACACTTTTTACGAGTACAAAAACTATGCGGGAGGATGGGGTCCGGAGTTCGGCAAAAACGGTTACGATTGGTCGCCCATCGAGACCTGGTTCTAGAAAAATGTAAAATTAAAACGTCGGCAAAACCGACGTTTTTTAGTGCAAAACGCGACTATTTTTCTACTTTTTAAGGTAGAGAACGCCGATTGTTCCGTATCCGCAGTGAGAGGAGATGACAGCGCCGGCGTTGGTGATCATAACACTATTCGGGTTGACGAGTGCGCCAACTTTTTTTACTAAATAATCGAGGTTGGCCTGTTCTACTCCGGCATGGGTAATCATGATGTGATCGGAATCAACATGAGGAAGGTGACTCTTTAGTTCACCCGCTAATTCATCGAGAGCCGAACTCATCCGTCCCCGCGGTTTCTTATAGACGATCAGCTTACCGTCAGTAACTTTGATGATGGGATGGATGTGAAACAATTTTCCTAATACTTTGGCGGTTCCGCTGCAGCGACCCCCTTTGTGAAGATAATCGAGGGTCTCGATAGCGAAAAGAGAATTTACTTTGGGGGCGTGAGCATCGATCAATGCTTTGATGTCGGCTGCCGACTTACCTTCATCGCGGTATTTAACGGCTTTTAAGGCGAGGATGCCCGAGCCGCTTGAGAGATTATTCGAATCCGAATAGAAAACCCGTCCCTCCGGAAATTCCTGGGCCGCCAAGACGACGGACTGAAGGGTCGCCGATAATTTCCCGCCGATACCGACGTAAAAAATATCATAACCATTATCGATAAATGGTTTGAAAGCTTCAACAAAAGTATAAGGAGGGACAGCGGCCGTCGTCGGGAGCTCGCCGTGTTCGGCGACTAATTGATAAAGTTTGGTTGAATCAATTTCTTCTCCATCTTTATAAGCGTTTCCGCCGATGTTGACGAGGAGAGGGACGACGTGTATATCAAGTTTATTGTATTGTTCTTTGCCTAGATCGGCTGTCGAGTCGACGAAGATGGCTACTTTATTCATGTGTTTTCTCCTTAGAATTGCCCACATTATCCCAATCTTTGCTCATTTTGTCAAAGAGAAAGAAAATGCTTGTTTTACACTTGTAATATTTTATTTATCTTTTAAGATAGTGGTTAGGAGAAATCGAAAATGAAAATTTTTAAAGAATTCAAAGACTTTATCAGCCGCGGCAATGTCATGCAACTCGCGGTCGGTGTCATTATCGGCGGAGCTTTTTCGGCGATCATCACCGCGCTCGTCGCCCATGTCTTTATGCCCCTAATCGGCTTGTTAGTCAATGGCGGTCTCAACAATTTCTACACCGTCTTGCCTAACAGCATTAAGGCGACGACCGCTGAAATACTGGCCGGGGCAGCCGTTCTTGCCAATAACGGCATTTACTACTCGGTGCTCAGCAAACTTGATTGGGGCTTAGTATTAACTGCAATCATCAACTTCCTCTTAATCGCCTTAATTCTCTTTGCTGTCATCAAAATCTTCGCCAGCATTCAAAAAGCTAAAGAAGCCGCTTTGGCCAAACTACACAAAAAAGAAGGCGAGCCAGAACCAGAACCCGCACCCGCGCCGGCACCGGCTGCCGACATCGTCTTGCTGACCGAAATCCGCGATCTTCTAAAAAAAAGACAAATAACTCAGTCATCATCAATCTAAAACAAAGACCTCCGAGGAGGTCTTTTTGTGTTACTGTTCCAACTTCCAATCAGGGTGAGCGACCTTGACTTTATCAAGGGCCTCCTTAAATAAGGAGTTTTCAATTTCGGCAATGCCGGGGGCGGTGTATTTGATCGCTTTCTTTTTGCGGTCCAGGCAATACATGATCTCGCCTTGCGCGTCATCCATCAATCCGGCGATGAGCACATAAGCGCGAAGCGATGGCATCGATAAATCGTTGGCGATAAAACGGTGAATCGAGGTGGGAATTGTCGCATAGTAGGCTTTCGCGTCTTCCAGAGGTTCGTTCATTATTTTCAAGAAGAGAAGTTGCGCGATGGCGCGGTTATGCGTCGAGTTGCTAGTCTTTGCTTCATTGGCGATGATATTAGTCAGTATCGTCTCGGCCTCCGCAAATTTTTTCTCTTTAATATTGCGGTATACGGAGATGAGATTGACTTCTGCGGTAAAATCGGTGATTTCATCAAAGATGCGGGGCGTAAATGGCTCATCGCCGTTTTCCGCGAGCATCAATTCGTTATAGGCGATGATGTTTATTTTCTTTGCGAAAAGCGTGAGGCGATAACCGTCGGTGATGGCATCAAGTTTAAAGGGGACGATGTTATAAAGAGTCATCATGCCACCAATGGAGGCAACGATAATCGCTCCGATTGAGAGCCAGACGAGATCGACATCGACATTTGTCGAAATGAGGGCGTAGAGTATAATCGCGGCAACGAGTTCAATAAGGTAGAGAAGAACCGGCAAAAGAGTCGCCGGCCGCGGATTTGATTTCTCGCTTTTAGGCAAAAACTTGGTCTCGCCGGTCAAGCCGTCGAACATTCTAAAAGCAAAGTGCGTTTTGCCACTCTTTTTGTGAAAGCAAAAGCCAAAGATATTGACGGAGTGAATGCGATATTTCCCGATGAGGCCGCCTAAGATGTGGCCAACTTCGAGTAAGATAGCGTTGATAAAGACGCCGATAATAACAGAGATAATGGCAAAGGCGTATTGACTTCCGCCGACCGAAGCGTTGGCTGCAAAGACCGGCTGAATAATTCCCAGCCCGACAAAAAGGGCCAGGCCAATCATCACGGCATAGACAATTAAACTCGCGGCATCTTCTTTTTTCATAAAAATAAAACCTCCCTAGAGACACGATAGCAAAAGCGCTTCAATGTCCTTAGCATCTAGCGGTCGGACGGAATGGCCAACCGTACGTGTACCGTTTTCCGTGATCATCGCGACTAGACACGGGATGTCTTGTTTATCAATTCCTAATTCGCGAAGCGTCACCGGCATGCCGATTTCTTCAAAGAAACGACGGAGTTCGCGTACACCAATATTAGCACTTTCTTCTCTGCTTACAAAATGGATTTTAAACACTTCGCGGGCAAAGGCAGAAAACTTATCGATCTCGGCATCTTTGACAAAAGCCATCCAGGCCGGAATCATGACCGACAAGGCTGCGCCATGGGCAATGCGCGGATCGTGGCCGCTCAGGCCGTGGGCAATCGCATGAATGGGCATGTTGACTTTCTTGCCGAGTCCGGTGATGCCATTGTGGGAAAAGGAACTGGCTAGCATCAAAGATGCTCGCGCATCGTAATCACCGGGATTATCAATCGCTGCTTTCCCGACTTCAACGACGTGGCGAATGACGCCTAAAGCGAATTCGTCAGCTAATTCTTTTTTTTCGCTCGGTGAGAAATACCGCTCAAAAGAATGCGAGATGATGTCGACTATGCCGCATCCGGTTTGATATTTGCTGACCGAATAAGTCAGTTCGGGATTGCAGATGGCGAAGAGGGGGCGATTTAAGTCGCTGTTAAAGCCACGTTTTAAACCTGTCTCGTCGTTAGAGATAACACAGGAAGCCGAAAGCTCCGATCCAGCGGCCGCGATTGTCAGGACGACGCCGACGCTCAGAGCTTGTTTGGGCTTGGCGAGATGAAGGTTAAAATCAAAGGGATCGCCATCGTAAAAGAAACCGGCCGCAATTGCTTTCGCGGAATCGATGACCGATCCGCCGCCGACAGCGAGGATAAAATCGATGTCTTCTTTTCTGGCTAAATAGACGCCAGCGCGCACCATCGAGTGGGCGGGATTGACGCGGACGCCACCAAATTCAATAAAATCGACATCATTGTTCTTCAAAGAAGAAACAATTGTCTGATAAAGACCTGATGATTTAATCGATCCTGTACCATAGTGAAATAAAACTTTCTTAAAGCCATAAGATTTAATTATGGCTCCTACATCTTTTTCTTTGCCCCGTCCAAAAAATAATTTTGTCGGTGCCACAAAATCAAAATCAATCATGTCTTTCTCCTTGTTTAGTGCTTATTTTTTTCGTCTTCGGCAAGTTCTGGGTGTTTCCTTTTTCCAATCGTGCCGCGCAAGGCGTTTTCAACCATCATTTTTTCAACATTCTTTAAAAGGATGTCAAAACGGAGCAGTAGATGATCTTTATCTTCTTCCATTCCGCTGTTAATCCAATAGGAAAGTTCCGAAACGATGATGCTGGCGACGATACGCGATACGCTTTGAATCTGTTCGTCGGGTAAACTTTTATATTTAGCATTCGCGGCGAGGCGGTTATAAGATCTCACGTGCAAATAGTTGTGAACGAAATTAATTATATTAATTGCGTAAGGCGACGTCAGAAAGTTTTTTAAGATCTCGCTGTTATTCGCGTAAAGATCGGCGACAAAGCGCGCGTCTTGATTCAAGTCGCCATCCTTGTCGCTGCGTTTTTCGCAGATATCGACCAAGATGGCATCGATAAAATCACCCATGTCTTTAAAGTGATAATAGAAAGTTTGGCGTTTGACGCCGACGCGATCGCACAATTCTTCAATGCTGATTTTGGCGAGCGGTTTTTCCTGCGCGAGACTGAAGAGAGCCCCTCTGAACGAATTAAGTTTTTTCATGTTTGTTCCCCTTGGTATTAAGTTGCGCGAGCGCTTTTGCGACTGCGGCCCCCAATAATGCGTTATTTTTGATTAGTCGAATGTTTGCTGCTAAAGATTTACCTTTGGTAATAGTCGCGATTTCTCGCAGCAGAAATGGCGTAACTTCTTTTCCCTTAATGCCATTTTTTTCAGCTTTGCCCAGAGCCTCGTCAATGGCTTGATCAATTTCGGCTTTGGGCATTTCTGCTTCGCGCGGAACCGGATTGGAAATCAAAATACCGCCTCTTAACTTTAAATCGCGTTTGTTTTTGATGATGGCGGCGGCTTCGTCGGCGCTTTCGATTCGATCTTCGATTTTTAAGCCTGAATCACGCGAATAGAAGCTGGCAAATTCGTCGCTTTGATAAGACAAAACAGTCACGCCTTTAGTCTCAAGGTATTCAAGCGTCAGCGGCAAGTCTAAAATGGCTTTTGCTCCAGAAGAGATAACGGTGACATCGGTCATCGCAAACTCCTCTAAATCAGCCGAGATGTCAAATGTTGTCGCGGCGTTTCTGTGCACACCCCCAATTCCACCGGTGACAAACACTTCAATACCAGCTTTTTCGGCAATGATCATCGTCGCCGCCACCGTCGTCGCGCCCCATTCTTTCTTGGCGACGACAACCGGCAAATCACGACGCGACACTTTGCGAATATCTCTCCGCTTTCCGAATTCTTCAATTTGTTCGGGGCTCATCCCGACGACAATGTCGCCGTCGATGATGCCGATTGTGGCCGGCACGGCGCCGGCCTCAGAAATGATATTTTCGAGCATGAGAGCTGTTTTGACATTTTCAGGATATGGCATTCCGTGCGAAATAATCGTCGACTCCAAGGCGACGACGGGACGGTTGAGTTTTATGGCCCTTTCGACATCGGGGCGAATAAACATATGAGCCACCACCTTTCGCTGGTCGGTTGTAACACCTGTCGTCGCTAACTAATCAAATAGCGGGATAAATGATTACAATTCTTTTTAAAACGGCTGAAAACGGATTTTTCCTCCAGCGCGCACAACTGGAAAAAAGAAGGGCGTGAGCCAATACTCACAAGACTATTATTAGTTTAATAAATTAAACTGACAAATGACAAGTTTTAATTTAGTAATTTTTTATAGCTTGGGTGCGGTATTGGAAAAGGTAAAATCGTCAGGATTTACTAATGTGCCGGTAAAAGCACCGTTATCTTGGACGCTGAAGGTAGCGATTTTTTCTTCGCTCGTGCGATAGATTTCATCGATTCCGACAACTTCAAACGTCCCGCTGAAGTCGCGGACTTTTTTAATCATCCCATCGACGATTAAAATTGAGTGAATCTCCTTACCTCCGAGGGCTGCGCCGGCCGGATCATAAGAAGCTATGACGCTGATTTCTAAACTGGTGCTAGTATTTAAACCTGGATCGGCATCAATTTCACCATCGGCTTTGCTTAAAAATTTGGTGGCCGTAAAAGTCAAATCTTCGACGTTTTCGTCTTCCTCATAATCGTCATTGTGATTATTGAGTTTAAGGGCTTCGTCCTGCCCGTCAATTAAATATAGTTTGCGAATGAAGTTTTCCGTGCCATAAACTTTTTCGAGAGCAACATCGTTATCTTCGCCGGCGAAATTATAAATTTCGTAATAGCGAGAAATCGAGGGGCAGAAACCATTGCGAAACACTTGATAGTCGGCGGTTAAATCGACCGTAACTTCTTCACTTTCGGCCTCGTCGTAATAGTTTTCGTCGACATCATAGGTGCCAGACAAAACTTTTTCGGCATCGTAACGCGAGACTTCTTTGGCGTATTCTCCGAAGAAATCGCGATCGTCATCGAGAGTACTGAGAACGTCGTAATCGGTCATGATTTCTAAACTATAGCTGACGTGATTGGCGTATCCGTCGTTGCTGCCTAATATTTCTAAGATGTCATCGCGTACTTCATCGGTTTGTAAGCCGAGGGGTAATTCTTCAATAGCGTCATTCAAAGTGTCGTCTTCACTAAAGTCAAAAAAGGCGGAATCATCTTCGCAAAAAGTAAAGTTACCGCCACTCTCGCTATCGCTGGTGGAGTCGGGGGTTCCGGCGCAGCCAGCAAGAAAAAAAGCAAGGGTGACAAGAATAAAGTTTAGAGTTTTCTTTTCCATATCCATAGGTGAAAAGTATCACTTTTCTACTAACAAGTATAAGTGAATTCTACTATGTTTTGTATATTTCTTATAATTATTTGCTTTGCAGCAGCCGTTTGTTTTGAAAAAAAGCAGAAACCAATTGACCGCACTCGTTTTCTAAGACGCCTCCACAAATGACGGGATGATGATTCAGGTTTTTCTGCTCAAAAAGATGGTAGGAACTTCCGAGAGCTCCGCCCTTCGGATCTTTTGCCCCAAAAACAATCCGGTCAATCCGCGTCCAGAGCAAAGTTCCCGCGCACATTGAGCACGGTTCAATCGTGACATATAACTGACAGCCGTCGAGGCGCCAGACGCCGAGTTTTTTGCACGCTTTGCGAATGGCAATAATTTCGGCGTGGGCGGTCGGATCATTACGTTTTTCGCGCTGGTTATGGCCACGAGAAATAACTTTATCGTTTTTAACGATAATCGCGCCGATTGGCACCTCGTCAATCGCTTGAGCCTTCATGGCCTCTTTCAAGGCGAGAAGCATATAATATTCGTCGTTTTTTTTCATATAAATAAACCACCGCACATGTACCAGCAACTTAAGGCTGCTGCGTCTCCGCCCTGACCTGGTTCATCGTAATACATCGCGATGGCATAAATATTATAACAACAATTTAATAAATATCTTATTTTTTGGCTTCGAGTTTGCTGATTCCGCCCATAAACGGACGGAGAACTTCGGGAACAATTACGCTTCCATCGGCTTGCTGAAATTGCTCGAGGATGGCCGGGACGAGCCGTGAGGTGGCCAGACCGCTGGCGTTTAATGTGTGAAGAAACTTTGTTTTACCAGTAACTTTATCGCGATAGCGCATCATGCCGCGACGCGCTTGATAATCGCGGGCGTTGGAGACGCTTGATACTTCTTTATATGTCGCCATGCTGGGAATGTATACTTCAATATCATAGGTGCGTGCCATCGCGTGTGAACAGTCGCCGGCGGCAAGTTTGCTGACGTGAAAATGCAAGCCCAATTGTTCGACGAGGCGTCTGGCTTTGCCGACCATCTCTTCAAATGCGGCATCGGAACCTTCCTCGGTCGTGTATTGAACGATTTCAACTTTGTTGAACTGATAGCCGCGTATCATGCCTCTTTCTTCAGTGCGGTATGATCCGGCTTCGGAGCGATAGCAGGGCGTATAGGCGAAGTATTTGCGCGGCAAGCTGTTCGCATCGAGAATCTCGTTGCGATGCAAATTGACAAGTGCTGTTTCGGCGGTAGGAAGAATAAACTTCTTAGGCGTCACGCCTTCAAGAGTGAAGACGGCATCATTAAATTTAGGAAATTGTCCGGCGACAAAACCCGATTCGTAGTTGAGGATATGGGGTGGAAGAATAAACTGGTAGCCGTCTTGAAGGTGGTTGGCGATGAAATAATTGATCAGCCCCCATTCAAGCATTGCGCCCTGACCGGTATAAATCCACGTTCCGGAACCGCTTATTTTCGCCGCTCTTTCATAATCGACGAGGCCGAGAGATTCAGCTAATTCGACATGATCTTTGATTTTAAAATCAAAAGTTGGCATTTTCCCGTATTCATAGACGACGCGATTGTTTTCTTTCCCGCCGGGTAAAAGATCTTCGTCCGGGATGTTGGGAAGCCCGGCAACGAAATCAAAAATCTGCTCTTCGACGACTTTTAAATGCGCTTCATCAGCGGCATTTTGCGCGGACAATTCTTTGACTTTGGCAAAGATAGCCGAGACGTCGCCACCGCTTTTTTTAATGTGCGGAACGGAACCCGAGAGGCGATTTTGTTCGGCTTTGGAAGTCTCGACTTTAATGAGGAGTTTTTTTCGTTCCTCAACCAAAGAAAGTAAGGGTTCAAAATCCACTTCGAACAACTTCTTTTTTAAAGCTTCCTGAATTTTTTGGGGATTCTCCGTAATCAATTTGATATCCAGCATATCATCGGCCTCCTTTATCGATAGCGATAAGTCCTGTATATATTTTTTCTAATTGCTTGCCGATTTCCGTCAAGCTTTCGGCTTTGGCGATATTGTAAGCTTTGACGGCTTTTGACGGCAGTTCACCGATGAAGAATTGGTTGATGCTGGCGGCGACCGCCGGCAAGGTATTGGCAATATAAGCATAGCCTTTTGCCAGAACCTTAGCATCATAATCAATCGGGCCGAGGCCGATGATTTGGCATTTGGCGGCGATGGCATCGAGCATTGTGATGGCGTTATATTTACGGCGGTTAATCAAAAGAAAAACGTTTGCGTTCATCATCACGGACCGGTAGACGTCCTCGGGAATGATGGGATTAAAACGCAGGTTCTTGGGAGATCGCCTTAAAAGGCGGCGAATCTTGCTCGGCAAGAAAAATAAGCGCTTGGCTTGTCCGAAATATAGAAATTTATACTCGGGGCACAGCTTGGCGATTTCGATGATGTTGCGTATTTCTTCGCGGCTGTCGTACTGGCCAAAGGCGACGACTGTTTTAGCAGACTTGCTGAGGCGGAAGTAGCGATAGAAAAGGTCGGCTTCCAACTGATCGCTTTTCTCAAAACGGGTAATATTGACACCCGGAGAGAGCACGATAATTTTTGTCTTAACCCCTTGCTCGCTTAAAAATCTGACGCCGGCTTCGTTGGGAACGATGACGGCGCTGACTTTGTTGAGAATGCGCAGGGCGCGGTTGCTTAGGCGCACTTCACCATCACGGGTAATTTCTGTTATTTTAGCCGCCGGATCAGACTCGCACATCAAGGCCGAGAAGACGACGGGCTTTCCGAGCTCAATCGCGTCGTTGATTTTCATCTCATCGGCGACCGAAATAAAATGGGCCACATCGTAGTAGTCGATGCTGTTTTTGGCAATCTCAATATTCGTTAATTCAAGGGCGCCTTTGATATTTTTTCTAAGGCGCATCCCTTCGTAAACGTCTTTAAGATAACGAGGTTGAAAGTGGACAAAAACCTTCATAAATATTAGATATCTGCGTCGTTTTCCTCAGGAATTGCGACGTTTTCTTCTTCCTCGGAGCCGTTGCTTTTTTCTTCGGCGACACCATTTTCTTCATGCGGAACAATGGCGATGGAGACGACTTTCTGGCGCCCGTCGAGCCTGATGACGCGAACGCCTTGTGTGTTGCGTCCAGCCACCTTTACCTGTTCGAGGGGAATCCGAATGATGGTTCCGTTGGCGGTGATAATCATCAGATCTTCGTCGCCGTTGACAGCGCGTAAAGCAACGAGCTTGCCGTTCTTGTCGGTCGTGTTGATCGTGAGGACGCCTTTTGCTCCGCGTTTGGTAAGGCGGTAACTATCGGCGGGCGACATTTTTCCATAACCTTTTTGGGTGATAGCCAAAACGAGTTCGCCTTCGATTGAGGTGGTGGCGCTGACGACTTCAGCACCATCCGTGCTCATACCTTTGACGCCGGCCGCGGTGCGGCCCATTGAGCGGACATCGCTCTCGTTGAATTTGACCATCTTGCCATTGCTGGAAGCAAGGCCAATCAAGGCGTTTCCGTCCGTCCGTTTGACATCGAGAAGAGCGTCACCCTCCTTAAGAGAAATAGCAATTTTCCCGTTCTGGCGAATTGAGGCGAATTCGGACAATGCCGTGCGTTTGACGATGCCATTGACTGTGACGAAGAACAAGAAATGTTCTTCGTGATAATCATCAAGCGAGATGATCGCCATGATGCGTTCTTCTTTTTCGAGGTTGAAAATTAAGTTTTGAATCGGCGTGCCTTTAGAGACGCGTCCGCTTTCGGGAACTTGATAGCCTCTCATCCGGTAGACTTTACCGAGGTTTGAGAAGAATAAGACATCGGTGTGGGTCTTGGTCTGGACGAGAATTGAGACGATGTCGTTCTCGTTAGTATTAATGCCTTTGACACCGACGCCGCCGCGATTTTGCGTTCTGAAGGTGTCGGTTGTCATGCGTTTAACATAATTATTAACGGTAAGCGCGATGACAATATCTTCCTCGGGAATGAGTTTTTCGTCTTCGATTGTGGCGAGTTCGTTGCTGATTTCCGTCTTGCGCTCATCGCCAAAACGCCCTTTGATTTCGAGCAGCTCTTCAACGATGACATCAACTACTTTTTCGCGCGAGCTGAGAATGTCGCGATACTTAGCGATGTTAATTTCCAGCTGAGCTCTCTCAGCTTCGAGTTTTTGCTTTTCAAGGCCGGTGAGCCGGCGAAGGGTCATGGCGAGGATGGCCTGCGTCTGAATTTCGCTGAGATCGAAGCGAATCATAAGTTTTTGCGAAGCTTCTTCAGGAGTTGCGGCTTTTTTGATCATTTCAACGATTTCGTCAATGTTGTCGATGGCGGTCAAAAGACCGAGCACGACGTGGTCGCGGGCTTCATCTTTGGCCAGGCGAAATTTAGTCCGCTTTTCAATGACGACGACTTGGTGGTCGATGTATCCGAGAAGAATTTCATTGATCGGCAAAACCTTCGGGGCGCCTTCCACAAGGCAGAGCATGATGATGCCATAGCTGACTTGCAGCTGCGTGTTTTTATATAACTGATTGAGGATTACTTCCGGAATCGTATCGCGGCGAACTTCGATGACGACGCGAATACCTTCCTTGTTTGATTCATCGCGAACATCGGTGATGCCGTCGATAATCTTTTCTTTGACGAGGTTGGCAATCGACTCGATCATCCGCGCTTTGTTGACTTGATACGGAATTTCGTAAATGATGATGCGCTTTTTGCCGTTTTCGCCTTCTTCAATTAAAGCTTTGCTTCTTAAAGCGATGCTTCCGGTGCCTGTTTCATAAGCGTCTTTAATGCCACCGCGGCCAAGGATGGTACCTCCGGTCGGAAAGTCGGGACCAGGAAGATATTTTTCCATGATTTCAAGCGGCGTCAAAAGCGGATTGCGGGCGACGGCGATCGTCGCATCGATCGTCTCATTTAGATTATGAGGCGGAATATTGGTGGCCATGCCGACGGCAATGCCGGCGCTGCCGTTGACGAGCAAATTGGGGAAACGAGAAGGTAAAACGCTCGGTTCTTTTTCGGTGCCGTCGTAGTTATCGACAAACGGAACGGTGTCGTCGTTGATATCGCGCACCATCTCCATGGCGAGTTTGGTCATTCTGGCTTCGGTGTAACGCATGGCGGCGGCTTCGTCGCCGTCGACGCTGCCAAAGTTGCCGTGGCCGTCAACGAGGGTGTAGCGCATCGAGAAAGGTTGCGCCAGGCGAACCAGCGTCGAATAGATGGCGGCATCGCCGTGCGGGTGATATTTACCCATGACGTCACCGACGATACGAGCACATTTCTTATAAGGTTTGTCGGGTTGCATTCCCGATTCATTCATTCCGTATATAATGCGGCGGTGAACGGGTTTCAGTCCGTCGCGGACATCAGGGATGGCGCGGCTGACGATGACCGACATCGAATAATCAAGAAAGGAACTCCGAACTTCTTTGGAAATATCGACATCGCGAAGTCCGGGAACAATTCCCGATTCGATCTCTTCAATTTCTTTTTCTTCGTCGGGGGTGACGATTTTTTCTTTTTCTTCCATTGTGGGTGAGCTCCTTTACTAAATATCCAGGTTTTTAACGAACTTGGCGTTTTTGTGAATGAATTCTTTGCGTGGCAGGACGGCATCACCCATCAAATCGGTGAAGACGGCTTCGGCCTCGATGGCATCAGTCAAGGAGACGCGCATCATCTTGCGGGCTTTGGGGTCCATGGTTGTTTCCCAGAGCTGCTGGGCATCCATCTCGCCGAGACCTTTATAGCGCTGGAACGGGTATCCGGGCTTGAGGTCCAGTTTTTTCTTTAGCACTTCGAGTTGCTCGTCGTTATAGCAATAGTATTGCTTGCCGCGGAATTCCACCTTAAAAAGCGGCGGTTGGGCAATATAGACAAAGCCGTGTTCGATGAGCGGTCTCATAAAGCGATAGAAGAAGGTTAATAAAAGAATGCGGATATGGCTACCATCAACATCGGCATCGGTCATGATGACGATTTTGTGATAGCGGATTTTGCTGACATCGAATTCGGCACTATAGCCGCCTCCGATCGCGGTAATCATGTTACCAATTTCGGCATTTTCAAACACGCGATGGGGCTGCGCTTTTTCAACATTAAGTATTTTACCACGAAGTGGTAGAATGGCTTGGGTAACGCGGTCACGTCCGTTTTTGGCCGAGCCTCCAGCCGAGTTTCCTTCGACGATGTAGAGCTCGCACTCTTCGGGATTTCGCGAAGAGCAGTCAGCTAATTTACCCGGCAAGGTCGTGATGTCGAGAACCGTCTTGCGGCGGACTTGCTCGCGGGCCTTTCTGGAGGCGATGCGCGCCATCGCGGCATTGACGATTTTATCCATCATGATCTTGGCGAGTTTGGGGTTTTCAAGCAGGAAGCGATTCAAGCCGTCGCCGACGATGCCGGAGACGATTTTGCGAACTTCCGAGTTGCCCAATTTCGTTTTCGTCTGACCTTCATACTGAGGGTTGGGGTGCTTGACAGAGACGATGGCGGTTAAACCTTCTTTGATATCGTCGGTCGCCAAATTTTCTTCAACATCTTTAAGATAGCCGTTTGCTTTCGCATAATCATTGACGACACGGTTGATGGCAAGCGTAAAGCCGGCTTCGTGCATGCCGCCTTCGTGCGTGTTTATGTTATTGCAGAAGGTGAAGATGGTCGGATTATAAGAAGTGTTGTATTGCATAGCAATTTCGGCATGAATATGCGCGATTTTGCCATCGGGGAAAGCATAATTATCCTTGCCTTCGCAATAAATCACATCCTCAAAAAGAGGTTCTTTGTTGCGGTTGATGTGGGTGACATATTCTTTAATGCCGCCTTCGTAATAGAATTCTTCGGTAACCGGGGTTTCGCCGCGATCATCGGTGACGATCATTCTGACACCGCGGTTCAAATATGCCATCTGCCGCATTCTGTCGCGGATGATTTCATAGTTGAACTCGACGGACTCGATAAAAATAGTCGGATCGGGTTTAAAGGTGACGATGGTGCCGCGATCGGAAGCGTCGCCGACCACCTGCAAGTGACCGACCGGTTTTCCGCCGCGCTCAAAGCGCAAGAAGTAATTTTTGCCGCCTTTATGGACGTTGATATCCATCCATTCCGAGAGGGCATTAACGACCGAGCCACCGACGCCATGAAGACCGCCGGATACTTTGTATCCACCGCCTTCGCCGAATTTGCCGCCTGCGTGTAAGATCGTAAAGACGGTCTCGACACCCGACAAACCGGTTTTCTCGACGATGTCGACCGGAATTCCGCGCCCGTTATCGCAGACGGTGATGGTATCGCCTTTATTGATTGTCAAAGCGACACGGTCACAATATCCGGCGAGAGCTTCGTCGATAGAGTTGTCGACGATTTCCCAGACGAGATGGTGAAGTCCCGCCGAGGAGGTTGTGCCGATGTACATGCCCGGTCTTTTCCGGACGGCGGCCAAACCCTCGAGTACCTGAATATCGCGAGCGCCGTAATCGGCACTCCCTTTTTCGTCTTCGTCATCAACCGGGAAGGTTGTAACTTTTTCTTTTTCTTCCATTAAGAATTCCTCCTTGCGATCTTATGGTTTTTTACTTCGTATACACTCGCGTTTTTTACTTCGAGCGAAGTCGAGGTAATAAACACTTGTTCGAACTTTGTTAAGAAAGATATTAATCTTTCTTTGTTTTCATCATCTAACTCTGACATCACATCATCGAGGACGACGATCGGGCGCTTGTCCTTGTCTTCGATCAGGAAGTAGGGGCTCAGCGTCAGGGCTAAGGTGAGAATGCGGTTTTCGCCTTGGGACCCATATCTGGCGACATCTTTGCCATTCAGGCTCATTTTAAAGTCTTCGCGGTGGGGTCCGATAGAAGTCACCTTTTTACGTAAATCGCTTTCCAGCGCTTTGCTAAACGCGCTTTTGGCGTTCTTTTTGAAGCTCGCATCAGGTCTTGCAAACGGCTGATAACGAATTCGCGCGTTTTCTTGCTCTCCTTTGATGGTGGTGACGATTTTTGAGAGCACCTGATTGATTTGCTCGACATACATCTCGCGGTAGCGGACAACTTTTTCAGCGACTTCAATCAGCAAATCGGTGACGATTTCAAGCTGGACTTCGTTTGGTTTGTCGAGTTTTAGGAGCTCATTACGCTCGCGCAGCGCGCGCTCGTATTTTGTGACATATTCCAAGTAAATTGACGATTGCTTGGAAAGACTTATGTCAAGGAAGTCCCGCCGCGCCTTTGGCGATTCCTTAAACAGAAGGACGCGGGGCGGCTCGAAGACAACAACATTTACGAGTTCACTGAGTTCTGACAGGCGATTAATGGCTTTGCCATTGCACGAAACTTTTTTACCAGAGGACGTAAGAACAACATTAATTTTCTTTTTTGTCGATCCTTCGCTGACCTCGGCCTCGATCGCGGCGAAATCGCTTTTTTCGCGAATGAGATTAGCGTCTTCGGCGGTCCGAAATGAACGGGCGAGAGACAAGTAGTGGATGGCTTCGACAATGTTCGTCTTGCCTTCGGCGTTTTCGCCAACGATGACGTTGAGGCCTTTGTCAAAACTTAATTCGGCGAAGTCGTAGCTTCGGAAATTGCGAAGCACGAGGTTGCGGATAATCATTTTTTGACGATTCGGTAACCGACCTGGTCGATCTCCACCACCATCTCATCGCGCAATTTTCGTCCGCGCCGGTTGTCGCTGACTCCGTCAACGAGAATTTCGTGAGAAGCAAGAAAGGACTTGGCCTCTCCGCCCGAACCGATTAAATCGGCGATTTTGAGCAGCTGGCCAAGAGTAACAAAATCGGTAGAAATCGTAATTTCCACCGTTTTTTTAATCATAAAAAAACCCTTCTTTTTTACTCACACCACCATTATACACGAGCGCGACAAAAAAGGGAATATAAATTCCCTTATTGTTCGTATGTGGCTTTTGTGTGTCTGTTTGGCTTAGTAAGTGCGCACCGGGGTTACTAACTGGACGACCGAGTCGTCTTTGTTGTTCTTGATGACAAAGGGCTTCATTTCGCCTATAAACGCGATTGTCACATCCTCAGCTTTGACGGCGCGGATGGCAGACACAACATAGTCGCTATTAAAACTCATTTCCAGACGGTCGCCGCTGAACTGGAAGGTCGATAATTTCTCGTTGGCCGAACCAACCTGGGCCGATTTGCTGGCGACCTCTAAAGCGTCTTCAGTCATGGTGATTTTGACAACGTTTTCGCGTTCGACGGAAAGGAGCGAAACCCTCTCCATGGCAGATATTAATTCAGCAGAATTTACTTCTAAGAAGTAATTAAAAGTCTTGGGAATTATGTTTTTGGTGTTTGGATAATCGCCGTTGATCAGGCGAGAAGAGACGAGGGTGTTGTCGAACGAGAACAAGATTTTTTTATCGCTGACAGCCAGGGTGACTTTTTCGGCGCCTTCAAACATTTTCGTGATTTCGATCAGTGTTCTGGCCGGAACATTTGAGACAAACGAAACGACATCATCAATCGGAACTTCTTTGCGCGCCAGCCGTGCGGAGTCGGTCGCTGTCGCGATCAATTTTCCTCCCGCTGCCTCAAGATTAACCGCCGTGAGGATCGGTCTTTGCTCTTTGCTTGAAGCGGCAAAGGCGGTCTGTTCAATCAGGCGGGTGAAGTCGTGACACGAGATGTCAAAGACCACGCCGCTTGGATCTAAGTCAACTTCGGGATATTCATCGGCGCGTATTGAATTCAATTTAAAACTTGATTTGCCATCATCGATTTTGACAATGGTTTCATCAACGACTTCAATCGCCAACTCTTCACCTTCCATCCTCCTGGCGATTTCGGTGATGATTTTGCTGGCGACAAGGGTGGCGCCGTATTTGGCGTTGCGAATTATTTCTTTTTCGCCAATCATATTCGGAACGAGTGTACTGATCGTCAATTCGTTATTTCCGCCGACAACAGTCAATCCCTTTTCGTTGAGCACTAATTTTAAATTCATTAAAAGGGGGACAGGGACTTTTGAACCAATCGCTTTTGCGGCGGTCGTTAAGCCCTTAAGCAGGTGTTCACGAGTTATAGTTAATCTCATTTTTCTTCTCCTTAAGAATAAAGAATAATAATTAGCGCTGTGGATTGTGTGGATAACTCTGTTTAGATATCGCACGCCTTCTTAGTAATTGTACCACAACAAGCGAGTGGTATGAATACCTTTTATTTTATAAACATTACTTCTTTAAACGCTTTTTTAAATCATCGATTGCGGTTTGTAAGAAGGTGTCGGTTTTCAACGCCTTGTCCACTTTTTCGACGGCGTTCATAACAGTCGTATGGTCCTTACCTCCGAACACCATTCCGACCTTTGTCAGCGACACGTCGAGCATCGAGCGGATGAGATACATGGCAATATGTCTGGCCATCGCGATCTGACTGGTTCTGATCTTGCCGGTCAGCTGTGACGGCGTGAGGTTATAGTAGTCGGCGACAACATTGATGATTTTGGTCTCGCTGAGTTTAGTTTTGGTGTCTTTCACGTCGATTAGCGATTGGACCGATTCAATAGCGACCCCCATGTCGATGTGGGCGGTTGGTTTTATATTGATTGTGTAGAACAGCAAACGGTTAAAGGCACCCTCGAGTTCACGGACATTTTTGGAAAACTTCTCAGCGAAAAAAGTCAGCACATCTTCGTCGAAATTAGCAATATCAAGATTATTTGCGGAGATTTTTAATTTCAATATATCAACGCAGGTCTTCACATCGGGGGTGGCGATGTTGACGGTAAGACCGGCGTTAAAGCGCGACACCAGACGAGCTTCGACTCCCTGCAGTTCGCTCGGGTGTTTATCGCTGGTAAGAACGATTTGTTTGCCGGCATTAATCATCGAGGAGAAGATATAAAAGAACATCTCTTCGGTCTTGATTTTGTTGGCTAAAAACTGAATGTCATCAATTAATAAAACATCAATTCCTTTAAAGAAATCCTTAAGGTTTTCTCCTTCTTTGTCGCCGGTGACATATTTGACGAATTCTTCGAAAAAATCCTCGGTTGAAAGATAGAGAACTTTACTTACGGGCGCGTTTTCTTTTATATAATTACCAATGGCGTGAAGCAGGTGGGTTTTGCCAAGTCCGGATTGCGAATAAATGAAAAGCGGGTTAAATAATTTGCCGAGGGATGAAGCGATGGCGATCGATGCCTGATAAGCCTCTAAATTCGAAGAGCCAACCACAAAATTTGAGAAAGTGAGTTTGGAATTAATGTATGAATTGGCAAAAAAAGTCGGCTTAGTTGCCGCTTGCTTGGCCACCGTCTGAACCTCGCTGGCCTGGACGAACTTGAGCTTGAAATCGGTTTCTGTACATTCGCGGACGACACCGGTAATCATATCTAAATATTTAGTCGACAATATATTAGCCGCTAATCCCGAGTTGACGACGACGACCATCGTGTCTCCGTCTATGCTGTTGATGTAGGAACTATTTAAAAAGGTATCAAAGATACGCGGGTCGTTAATACGACTTTTGGTGCTGTCGAGGATTCGATCCCATAATTTGCTGATTTCTGATATTGAGCTGGTCATACTTGAACCCTCCAAGTACATAAAAATATAACATATCCACAGGTTAAAAACACCCGAAAAGAAGTGAATATTTAGTTTTCCACATTTTGAGCATAAAAACACCCGATAAGACGCTTAATTTTCTCTCTCCACAAAATTGGATTGTGGAAAACTTGTGGACATCGAAGTGTGGATATCTGACTGTGGTTTTTGTTGATTGAAATCCACGGATCACGCCTTTTTATCACACTGGAAAACACCGACTAATTCTTGATATTTCGTAATTTACCACCGTAATAATACTATTAATTCACAGCCTGTGGTTAACGCTTCAGGGCGACATCGCCATTCTTTACATCAGTCAAGAATTTATCGACTTTTGTGGAGAAGGTTTTGCGCGAGCATTTAAGTTGTATGCGCAGGCGCCCTTATTTATTTGACTTAGCATACATTAAACTATATAATCATTTCGCGTAATCACACACGAGGAGATTAGATTATGAAAAGAACATATCAACCAAGTAAGAAAAAGCACTCAGCCGTCCATGGTTTTCGGGAAAGAATGAAAACCCCAAACGGCCGTAAAACCCTTGCCAGACGTCGCGAAAAAGGAAGAGCGGTCCTATCCGCCTAAGTGTTTTGGTTTTGACCAGACATCGGAGAGATTTGTGAAAAGGCAGTACCGATTGCGCAAATCGGAGGACTTCCACCGCATCATCCACGCTTCTCGTTTTGTCAAAAACCAGCTCTTTGTAGTTTATTTTCAGCCCAACAACTTAAACGCTGTCCGGGTCGGCATCTCGATTCCTAAAAAGACCGGCATCGCCGTCACCCGCAACAAAATCAAGCGACAAATCAAAGCCATTCTTCGAGAGACCCTCGACGTCAGTACATCAATCGACTATGTAATTGTTCCTAAACACAATTATAACGTCGAAGAATTCAACAAGAGTCACGACGCCTTAAAGGGTCTTCTTGAAAAGATCGGAGACCATAATTTTGAAAAAATCAACTAAGCGCATCCTTACCTTTGGCGGCCTTTTTATGGCTGTTGTCCTCATCAGCGGCTGCACCGCCAGCTTCTGTTCGAACAACGACCGCGCCAACATCCTCTACACCTATGAAAAAGGCGTTTCTGTCTATGAAGATAACGCCGTCGGCGGAGTCGAAGTGTTTGCCGGCAACGCCACTTTAACAAGACGCGTGCCGAAAGAAGAAGATAAGTATCAAAACAGCGCCCTTCTGCAAACCGTGATCGATGAAGCGGGCACGAACGCCATTAATGTTCCCACAGAGGCGTATTTTGTCGCCATCGATCAGGAAGTTTTGGAGGTTGCTTTAACTTCACAATTTGGACTAAGTGTTGATTTCACAACCGTGAACGCCGAACAAGCCAATCTCGCTTTGACCAGATTTGGCTATTTGAAATTTGCCGGCTATTCCGAGGACAACAATCTTTTTGAAACCTGGGACAGCTGGACTGCCGAACTTCGCGTCAGCCTCGGCGCCGAACAAGTGCCCAACCAGGACTTTACTAAACTCTATAAAGAGAAACTGAACACCACCATCTCCACCTATCGCGCCTGTATAGCTGTTAATAACGGCAACTACGGAAAATACGGAAGCGACGGTAACACCGAAGCCTTTATTGAAGGCAAGAGTTGGGCCTATGCCTGGTCTAAAGGACCAATTGAAGGATTATTGGTTTATCCCGTCGCTTTCTTGGTCGATTATTTCTCTTTTACTTTCGGAATGAACGGCTGGGGTCAAATCGGGGCGGTCGCCCTCGTGACACTCATCGTCAGATCCCTGATTCTTCTGACAACCATTAAGTCAACCATGGGTCAGCAAAAAATGCAGGCCCTGCAACCCGAACTGGCCAAGATTCAGGCCAAATATCCGAACTCCAACACCAATCAGGCCGAGAAGCAGCGCCTCGCCCAGGAGCAGATGGCGCTTTACAAGAAAAACAAGATTAACCCACTCGGTCAAATTCTTGTTTTGATTGTTCAGTTCCCGGTCTTTATCGCCGTCTGGGGTGCCATGACCGGTGCCGCCGTTCTTTCTTCTGATGCTGTTTTAGGTTTAAACCTAAGCGCTGGTTTGGGAACCTCGATTCTCAATATCGCCGGTTGGCCCAATGCCGCCGGGTGGTGGACGGCCGTCGTCTTATTTGTTTTGATGGGTATCTCGCAATTCATTTCGATGAAACTGCCGCAATGGATGCAGAAAGCCCGAACCAAAAACGTCAAAAAGCTTTCGAAGAACCCGGCGCAAGATAAGCAGTCTAAGCAAATGAAGTGGTTCAGCAATATCATGCTGGTCATGATTGTCGTGATGGGCTTTAGCTTGCCGGCCGCAATGGGTGTTTACTGGTTTATCGGCGCCATCATCTCCGTCATTCAAACCTTAATCATGCAGACAATTATGGCGCGCAGCAAAAAATAAAGGAGTTTTCTATGAAAAAATATCAAGCCAAAACAATTGATGAAGCCCTCGAAATGGC
>ERZ795058.1188-NODE-1188-length-36127-cov-17.150643_pt1 | contig 36127 bp, 40 predicted proteins | sample MGYA00375142_ERZ795058 | MGnify/ENA primary metagenome ERZ795058 (study PRJEB30187, sample SAMN05720210) | activated sludge metagenome | isolation source: anaerobic digester from wastewater treatment plant | place: Japan | collected 2015-04-20 ... | reverse complement strand
GGGTGAAAGGCGGTTGTTTCTCGCAGAGCCCGCAGAGAACGCTGAGTTATAATATATTCATCAGAACAGGAGAAAGATTTGTTCTGATGAAACAACTCACCCCCTGTCCCAGGTACCGTCGTCGTAACGTTTATATAAATCGTTGTATGGCGTGGCGGAGATAATGAACGAATCAAGGATAATATTTTTTCCTCACCGTGCTGATATCAAGAATTAAATATCAGTAGCCTGCTTAACTTCAACGAGACCAGCGTAGTACAGGAAAATGTTGACAATCATCCTATATTATCCCACTATTAGGTAGGAGAAATTGATATGATAAAAACTTTTATTACCATTCCAGACGATCTTTTCAAAGAAGCAAAGGAATTTTCCGACAATTTTAGTGCCCTTGTTACAGAATCTATAAAAGACTATATGCGAAAGAAAAAGGTTGAAAAGGCATTGAACAGTTTCGGAAAATGGGGCGAAAGAAACGAGGATAGCGTGGACATAGTAAACGAATTACGATCAGAAAAAGAGAGAGACTTTGCAAACCGTTCTCATTGACATTGACATTGCCATAGATTACCCCAGAGGCTCTAAAGAAGCTGCTGCAATTCTGGGATCATTATGGAAGAACAATACTGCATATTTGAGTATTCTTTCTGTATATGAGCTTTACGCAGGCATGAAACCGGCAGAAAAGGATGAAACCAAAGAAAAACAGAAGGTTAGAAGGTTGGAGGGTTAGCAGAAAACAGAAGTCAGAAGACAGAAGGCAGGAGGGCAGAAGTCAGAAGACAGAAGTCAGAAGACAGAGAGTTGGAAAAAGCAGAGGGCAGAAGACAGGAAGGTTGGCTAAACATCAGAAAAGAAAGGGTTCGAGGATTCAAGGATTCAAGGGTTCAAGTGGTTCTCTTGGAATATTTTTCAAAAAATAAAAGCGAAGGGGCTAAGGATTTCACAACCAGAGAAACCAGAGAAACTAAAGAAACCATGTCTTATATTGTGACAACGGTTGGCAGGATAAAGTTATAGAATAAAGTATAATAAAGATAAGGAGGCGCTAAAAAAGAGCGATACCATGAATCTAACTTTAAAAAAGAGGTTTTACAGACGGACAGAATATTTACCTATTGGTTCTTCCGAACATGAACAATTAATTAGAAGGATTCATGATTATAGTAGTTTATTTGCTAAATTGATAGCACATTGCGCAGTAGAGGTATTTAACGAAACAAAAATCGTATTTACATTTGAAACATACTCCATCTATTTCATCTATTGCTGTCGGCACCGTAAAGAGATTGAAAATATATTGAGAGATATCACACAGATAAGGATGTCTCTTTGGATTCGCCATAAGATAAAAAGGGTTGCACAGAAATGATACTGCCATTAGCTCTATGATAAAGATCGTCAAGGACTCTATTCTGCATTTGGTTTGTATGTTTGAGCAATCGTTGTTGCAAAAGTACGAAATCGCTGCTTAAAGCGTGAGCATCTTTTGCCGTCGGTTAATGTAAAAAAAGAGTGATTAGAAGCATATTTCTAACCACTCGATATAGCTTGTTTTTTAAAGCGCGCCTGACACGACTCGAACGTGTAACCTACGGATTAGAAGTCCGTTGCTCTATCCATTTGAGCTACAGGCGCACAAGATGTGTAATTATATTTATTTTGCTTAAGCTTTTCAAGATAATCGTTGCTTTGAAGCGACAAAAAATAGTTATATCAACCATAAACAAAAAAATCAGAACCAAATATACCTGACAGCATAAAAATAGCAGGAAATTATAATATTTTAATGCATTATACTATTGAAAAAAATATAAATGAAGGTTATCTTTAACAACTATTGCGTTTGAAAACATTTAGAAATATTTTTTACATACATTTATGAGGTGACGGATGGGTAGTGTTTTAAAATGGAGAAAGAAAAAGATAAGAAAACACAAATATAAAAAGCTAAGAAAAAGAACAAGACATCAACGCAGAAAATAAGAATATCGTAAAATACTTTTAAATCCGGATTATAAATTAATCAATTTATTTATCAGCCTTTACAGGGTTATTTCTTGAAAATGGTATGATAAATATTTTTATCTTGTCGTTATTGATTCCAACATTTTCTGTGGAAAAAAAAGGACTCAAAAGACCCTTGAGTAATCCCGTAAGATAAGGCAAGGGATTATATGGCATTGACTGCTTTCTGCTATACATAAACCCTTGGAACCCTTTTTGAAATATTGCATAATATCTCATATGGTATAGTTTCTGTAATTTCGGCGATCTCATCAGCCGTTATTGCGTCATTATTGCCTCTTCCAAGAAGGATAACCTCTTCCCCGACATCAATATTCTCATGATCTGTTATATCCACAAGCATCCAATCCATACACACCCTTCCGACCACACTGCATCTTCTGTCTTTGATTAGAACAGAACCTCTATTTGAAAGTGCCCTTGGATAACCGTCGGCGTAACCAACGGGAATATATGCGATCCTTGTCTTTTTTTCTGTAGTAAATGTTCGACCATAACTGAGCGAAGAACCCTGTTGATATTCTTTAATAAATGCTATGCGCGTTACAAACTTCATTACCGTTCTTAGTTGTAATATATCTGCAATTTCTTTTGAAGGATAAGAGCCATAAAGGGCAATACCAGCCCTGACCATATCGAAACAAGCCTCAGGGTATTTCACTATAGCACCACTATTTGACATATGAACGATCTTTGGGCTGACCCCGCTTTCTTTCAGAAAATTCAATGAGTCTTTGAATTCCAATATCTGCTGGAAACCATATTCATCCCTTTTTTCCGAAGAGGCAAAATGACTCATAAAACCTTCTACTTCTAATTTGCAATCACCCTTTATCTGTTTTATCAAAAAATGCAGTTCGTTGTATTTGAAACCAAGCCTTCCCATACCTGTATCCATTTTTAAATGAATTTTCAGTGGCTCATTATGGTGTAAAGATTCCCGTTTAAGCTCTATGAGTGTATTGATATCATGCACGACAGGCATCAGATTGCTCTCATATACATGTTTAATCTCGCTATTCATTAGTATTCCACTCATAACGAGAATTGGCAGATTGACACCTCTGTTTCTTAATTCAATGCCCTCGTGTGTTATGGCAACACCAAGATAATCTGCACCAAGTTCTTCGAGTTTTCTTGCTATTTCTGATGAGCCATGTCCATATGCATCAGCCTTGACTACGCAAAGAATTTTCACATTATGTGGCAACAACGATTTTATGGCGAAGAAATTGTGTTCAACGGCTTGTAGATCAATAAAAGCACATGCCCTTTCGATATTTATCATTGTAATCTTTTGAACATCCTTTCATAAGCATCAATAGTTTTCAATAGTTCATCATTTCCATGCGAAAGCGTTATGAAAGATGCTTCAAAAGGGCTCGGGGCAAAAGACAAACCCTCTTCAATCATTATCTTAAAAAATTTTTCATAAAGTTTTCTATTAGAAGACATGGCCGAATCATAATCATTCACAGGGTTATCAGAAAAGAAACCAGTAAACATACCTGTAATATTATTTACGACATATGGGACACCGCAATCTCTGGCAATATCACATACAGCTTTTTTAAGTTTAATTCCGTAATCAGCAATATTATCATATATATGCAAATTGTTCTTCAGGTAATTTATCACATATATTCCGGCCCTGACTGCAACGGGGTTACCTGATAAGGTACCTGCTTGATAGACATCTCCAAGAGGTGAGACACATTCCATAATCTTCTGTTTTCCTCCATAAAGACCAATAGGAAAGCCTCCCCCTATTATCTTGCCCATACATGTAATATCAGGGTCAATATTGTAAATATGCTGTGCCCCGCCAAATGCAACCCTGAATCCCGTTATAACCTCATCAAAGATAATCATTATTCCTGCATTTCTGCAAAGCACCTCAAGGTCTTCAAGAAAATTGCTTTCAGGCAAAACAACCCCTACATTACCCATAATTGGCTCAACGATGACACATGCAATATCTTTGTTTTTTTCAACAATTCTCATTACAGAATCAATATGATTGAATTCTGCAATATGGGTATGTTTTGCAAGGTCATAAGGCACCCCTTTGCTATCAGGCACACCAAAAGTGGCAAGCCCAGAGCCTGCCTTAACGAGAAGACTATCTACATGTCCATGATAACAGCCTCTGAATTTTATGACACCGTTTTTGCCGGTATACCCTCTCGCAAGCCTTATAGCGCTCATAGTTGCTTCGGTGCCTGAACTCGTTAATCTCAAGAGTTCTATGGATGGAAAAGCCTCTGTTATCAGTTTTGCCAGTTCTATTTCGTTTGGGTGACACGCACCAAAGCTTGTGCCATTTTCAAGCGCGTCAATTACTTCTTTTATCAGTCCACTATCTGCATGGCCCAATATAATCGCGCCCCATGAGGCGACATAGTCAAGGTATGAGTTGCCGTCAACATCATAAATATATGCACCTTTAGCCCTTTTCACAAAAAACGGGTTATCATTGACGGATATGAATGCCCTTACCGGGCTGTTTACACCGCCTGGCATCATTTTTTTAGCTTTATCAAAAAATATTTTTGATTTCTCTTTATTCATAGTTCAATGTAAGCGCTGTCTTTTTAAGTTCCTTTTTGCTGAAAAACATCCTGTAGTCTTTTATGCCTGTTTTTTCAGATATTCGATGTGCAATATCATTGCATTCCTCAATGCTTTTTCCATGTATCATTGTATACATGCTGTAATCCCAATACCCTCCCCTGTCTCTTTCATAGCAATGGCTTACCTCTGGAAAAGATGCCATAACTTTCCCTGCATTTTCAATATTAAACTCATCGATTTTCCAGACAACCATCGCATTATGGGTATAGGAAGCCCTTCTATGATAAAGAATTGCAGCGATTCGCCTTATGATCCCTTCTTTTTTCATCTGTAAAAGCTTTTCTATAAGCTCTTTTTCTTCGATTCCCATTTTCTCAGCAATTTCTTTATATGGATTTTCGGTTAGCGGTAAATCGCTCGGTAACTTTTTAAGGATCTCTTCCACTGTGTTATCTTACACTTCAATAAATGTCTTTTCAAATAAAAAAACCTTGTTTGCTCTTCACAGACATTGCGTAATGTTGTATGATATACGTTCTTCAGGCGTTTGCCATACAAAAAACACAGGAGAGAAAAATGGTAAAACCAGCATTAAGAGTTGAAAAAATACCCCCCTATCTTTTTGCGAGAATTGATAAGAAAAAGACAGAGGCAAAAAGCAGAGGGATAGATTTGATAGATTTCGGCATCGGTGACCCTGATATACCAACACCTAAAAATATTATTGAAAAGATGAAAGAGGCTATCTATGACCCGAAAAACCACCGCTACCCAAGCTATGAGGGTATGCTTGAGTTCAGGCAGGCAGTTTCAGAGTGGTATAAAAAGAGATTTGAAGTGACATTGGACCCAAAAGATGAGGTTGTAACATTGATTGGTTCTAAGGAAGGCATCGCACATATGCCTTGGGCTTATGTAGAAAACGGGGATATTGCCCTGGTGCCTTCTCCCGGGTATCCTGTATATAAAATCATGACCATTCTTGCTGGTGGCAACCCTTATATCATGCCTCTAAAAGAAGAAAACGGTTTTTTACCAAGGTTTGATCTGATTCCCGAAGATATTCTATACAAAGCCAAAATCATGTTCATCAATTATCCTAACAACCCCACTGGCGCTCATGCAAAGGATGACTTCTTCGAAAATACCCTTAAAATTGCCGAAAAGTACAATATTCTGATATGTCATGATGCGGCATACAGTGAAATCGCTTACGATGGATATAAACCGAGAAGTATACTCGAATTCGACAAGGATAAGAAATACTCCGTAGAGTTTCATTCTCTTTCTAAAACCTATTGTATGACTGGATGGAGAATAGGTTTTGCAGTGGGTAACAAGGATGCTATATACAATCTTGGAAAATTAAAAACCAATGTGGATTCAGGTGTTTTTCAGGCTATCCAAGTGGCGGGCATCGAGGCGTTAACAGGAAGCCAAAACTCTGTTGAAGATATCAAAAAGATATTTCAACGTCGTAGGGATGCTGTGGTTGAAGGATTGAAAACAGTCGGTATAAACGTTACTAAGCCGCTCGCGACGTTCTATATTTGGGCAAAGGTTCCAGAAGGTTATACGTCTGCTGACTTCTGCGAAAAACTCATCGAGGAGACTGGGATAGTAGTGACACCCGGTAGTGGTTTTGGCGACGAAGGAGAAGGCTACTTCAGGATTGCAATTACAATTGATGAAGACCGTATTGATGAAGCGATAAAAAGGCTTAAGTCGCTAAAAATCTGACATTAATTCGATACAGCATAGATAATATTTAGAGTCTGCTGATACGCTGCGGTTCGATATTTGTGGTCTGGCGCTATCTTCCCCCCACAACAATCTCTGGTATTCTAAGTGTTGGCTGAGCATCTGACACAGGAACGCCTTGACCATCCTTACCACATGTTCCTATTCCAAATTCTAAATCATTTCCCAGCATGTCTATCTCTTCGAGCACCTTAAGGCCATTACCCATAAGCGTTGCATTTTTGATCATCGGGCCTATACCGCCTCTTTCAATAATATATCCCTCCTGAATTTCGAAAACAAAATCACCCCTTACTGTATCCACCTGACCTCCGCCCATTTTTACAACATAAATGCCATTGTCAACTGAGGCAATAATCCTTTCGGGGTTATCGGTACCAGGTAAGATCATGGTATTGCTCATCCTCGGTATTGGTCTGTGCCTGAAAGATTCTCTACGCCCATTACCTGTTGATTTTGTTTCATATTTCATGGCATAAAACCGGTCATACATATAATTTTTCAAAATGCCGTTCTCAACGAGTACGGTTCTCTCTGAAGGTGTTCCCTCGTCATCAAAGGCATATGTTCCACGCATATTTGGTATTGACGCATCATCAACAACACAGATCAGATCAGATGCAACCTTTTTATTAAGCAAACCCTTGTAGCACGACAACCCTTCCATTGCAAGATCAGATTCGAGTCCATGACCAATGGCTTCATGGATCATTGTGCCTCCAGCTTCTGATGCAAGTACAACGGTTTTCAAACCCATAGGCGCCTCTTTTGCATCCAATAGTCCCGTAAGCCTTTTAACCGTCTTTGTTACAATGTTTTCAAGTCTTTCATCTGTAAGAAACTCAAAACCATAAAAACCTCCAATTGCATCATACGAGGTCTGCATCTCTGTTTTGTCTTCACCTACAACAAATATGCTAAAGACAATCTGATCTCTTTCATCGTCTATTAATTCGTTATCACTGTTGTGGATTGTTATCTTTTGTTTTGTATCCCTGTATATTATTCTAACCTGCTTTATCCTCTTTTCAAGATTTCTTGCCTGTCTATCTGCTCGTTGTACCATCTCAAGCTTTCTTTTTACTTCAACTTCCTGTGGTTCAATACCCAAAGAAAACGGATATTTGGCTTTTTTCCTTGAAGCCTCTCTTATATACAATTCTTTGTTTTCATCTGCCGATACATTAAGCACTCTCGATAGATGGATGAGTTCATCTTCCTCAAATGAATTCGTAGATGCAAAAAAGGATTTCCAAGGGATTATCAACCTGAGTCCTACCCCTTTGTCCATGCCCTGCTCTATCTTTTCAAACCTTGATGATTCGAGTTGAATATGGTTATATGTCTTTTCTTCAATAAAAATATCACCGTAAACGCCGTTTCCTCTCATTAAATATTTTAAGACCTTACCACTATCAAACATGTATTACCTCATTAAATTCAACACCATAATTTGCCATATCTTTTATAATCATATATAGATCATGCTCGAAAAACCCTGAATATAATACCTCTATCACTCCCTGGCTACCATCGAGCACAGAAAAAATACCGATATCCTCGTAGGATTCAAGAACCGATTTAAAAAAACCAATACCATCTCTGTTAATTATGAATCTTTTAGTCTTTTCCACATTTACCTGCTTTCAAGCATCTCAATAAAGGCCTCGAGTCTCAACTTTGTCCTTGCATCGATTTTTTTTGGTATATCCCCTTCTATAGTGATTACGGGAATATCAAGCACATCCCTTAAGATTACATCATCCAGAACCCTGTGACAAAATGCTTGTACATAGTGTACCAGACCTTTGATGCTACGCCTTTCTATCTCCTTTTTTATATCCTCAAGCCTGTGAAATATTCCATAAGGATATGTATAATCGAGATATCTTTTTACAATATTTTTTGAAGACTGAGGAAACGCGTACTGTCTTTGTGTTTCATTGTAGACCACATGTGCACCGATAGATTCACAAAATTCATATAAATCAAGCAGGATTGGCGGTACCCCGATGTATCCGATGTTTAGGCCTTTTATTTTCTTTCTCGACCTGACACCTTTTATAAATTCCTCTGTCATTGATTTATAATTCTTATAATCACCAAGCATATCAGATGCGCATACCAACCAGATATGATTCTCATGCCCGGTAACAACCTTATCGTGCCATGTCATTCTATCTATTAACTCAAGATTCGTTCTAACCAGTTTAATCTCTTTTTCAACTCCAGCCAATCTTCCAACATCAACAGATAATTCATCCATCAGCTTTCGAATCTCTTTTTTGAGAATCTTTCTGTCGCGGTCATATGGGTACGCAAATGGGATTACACGTATACCCTTGTATCTCAAAATTTCCAAAAGTGCAAGCGCATTGCTGCAATCGCCCTCGATCACAGAAATCACAGTATCTATTTGTGATTCCATTACAACGCCATATATACCTTTTACCCAGTTACACATGCTTTTTGGAAAACCATCCCTCTCTGCCCTTTCTATATAACGCAAAGGATTGGAATCGGTTATGAATACGTTATTCAAATCGCAGGGTCTGTATTCTGATGCAAAAATGACCTCAACAGGTATGGTTGTTGTGAATCCAATGACTTTTTTGTTCATGCCTTTATAAGCCTTGTTGGAAGTTTAAAGATTTTCGGCTAGGGATACCTTTTTGCGTTCACCCCTCACGAAGATACTTATAACATAAAGTAAAATTACCAAAAATATCAATACAGCCGGAATCCTGTAACTGTTCAAATCCGAAAAGTTCAGTTTCAATATGCCATTGCCTTTGAAATTATGCAAAAACACTATAAAAAATGATGTCGACCAGAATCTCAAAATCCTTGACACCTCGTTTCGACTGATACGTTTTTTTGAAAAACCTGAAAATATGTCCTTAAGGTAGGTAGCAAAGTAAGAATCCGGAAAAACCTGTGGCACATCAAGCAGATATTCTATGTATGGTTCATTGTGAGTATCTACAAGGAATTTTTCCTCTTTTCTAAGGGTTGACCCGTAAACCCAGAAAAAAAGGAACGGATATATCAGTAAAAGATATGGGTTTCCACTCAAAAGGCAAAAACTCACATCTATGATATAATTTGCCATATAGTAGGGATGCCTTACTATGCCGTATATACCGTTATTACACATAACGACATTTCTGATTAATTGTCCCTTTGTCAGATAATGAACAAAACAGCCAATAGTAAGCAGGCAAAAAGAGATAATAATTTCAGTTACGCTTATATCGTAAATGATTACGGACAGGTAACACAATAATCTTATCAAATTTCGTAAATTGCTTCTCGTTATCAAGCGTTAATATTCCCTGTTTTTTTATTTCGAGAAAAATATTACTTTATTATAAAAATTATAAAGGCTGTTTGTTTATCATCCGAAAATTAAAGATGAAAATAAAATATTTGCGGTGTTTTGTCAATCGTTTTAAACATGGTGACAGAAAAGGTCAGCACAGTTGATTTTTACTTGACTCCGATGTATCCTGTTAATATAGTACTGCCTTGATAAATGTGAAAAAGGATGCCATAAATACAAATTTCCCTGAAAAAAAGTGGTTGCCTCTGGATTGGCTGTATCTTGCAGGAATAATATTTGCAAGCGCATTGCTTACAATGTCAGGGCTCTCTGTAAGGTCGCTGTGGGGCTCGGAAGGACGTTGGGCGGAAATTGCAAGGGAAATGCTCTTTTCAGGAAATTATTTTCTTCCCACAATCAATGGTTGTCTGTATTTTGACAAGCCTCTGTTGAGTTATTGGGCGATCATCCCCTTCTCCATAAACGGAACCGTAACAGAAATCTCGGCTCGTATGCCCGGCGCTATGGCTGGAATCGGTGCAATCGTAATTACATTCATAATAGGACGTCGTCTTTTCGAAAGTAGAACAGGCATTATTTCTTCGGCATTACTTTTAACATCAGCAATGTTTGTGTTTTGGTCTCGTACTGCATCCGCTGAAACAATAAATGTTTTTGCGATATGGTTATCTTTTTTATTTTTTATCTGCGGCGCAAATAGCGGCTCTACGCTTTATGTTGTATTGCTATTCAGCGTCAGCGCGGTCTCTTCGTTTTGTAAAGGCCCTGTGGCGCCAGCCGTGGTATTTTTTTCTATCACTTTTTACAGTATATTTGAAACTATATTAGAGCTAAGACAGAATAAACTCACGCTCTCTGAGTTAAAAAAGGTCTTTTTTTCAAAATTCCGTTGGATTTTATCATTGCAGGGTTTAGCCGGGGTTTTAACCGGTATCGTTATCTTCATAACCCTGCTTTTGTTGCCTGTGATAACAACGGGTTCATGGTCTTCTGCAGAATTGATGTGGAAAGAAAATGTACAAAGATTTTTTCAACCTTTTGATCATATAGAACCTTTTTATATTTATTTCAAGTATGTCCCTGTCTTTTTCGCACCATGGACACTTTTTTTGATTGTATCACTTTTTTGCTTAAGCGGTTCTTCAAGAAAACCTGCCGAACATTTTGTTCTGTTTATCGCGCTGGGCATATTTGTGTTCTTCACCATTTCAGGTTCACGCCGAAGCTATTATATTCTTCCCATTTTGCCAGGATTAGCACTGCTTACAGGAAAGACGATATCAGACTGGATTGGACATTTTGAACAATATGGTGAGAGGGCACTGAAATGGTCAATGACACTTGTGTGTTCCATATTTATACTGGGTGGAATATGTTTAATATATGCATTTTTTGACACACGAATCCCTTCACATCCTTCTCAATTGGCTATAGGTGTTCTCGTAATTATTTCATGCATATACACCATGATGCTTTTTAAGAGAAAGATGGGTGCCAAAGGTATTTTATTTTTGATTTCCATTGTATTCATTATCGAGCTATGGATATTTAATGTCGGCATGGCAGTTGCGGAGCAAAAAAGAACCTTGCGGCCCTTTGCAACAAAAACAGCAGAGTACCTGAAGGATGTCAGCGATGAAAGGATCTCCATTTATCAGGGTTATGATTCGATATTTATTTTTTACCTGAATCGTAAACCTTTAAAAATGCTTTCCTCAGTAGAGGATATAAGGTCATTTCAAAAGATGCACAAAAATGGTTTTTTAATCGGGAATCTGACGTTGATCAATAAATTCATGGAATCAGGTGAGGTTAAGGGTATTTCTTTGATATATGCAGAAAAAGAGGTCACAAACAAACATGGAGATAATTTAGCGTTATTTTCCTTGAATAAATAGGTCATTCTGTTTTGAATTCATAAACATATACATCTTCTTGAAACCATGTGGTTCGATCTCTTCAGCCCGAATGTTTGCCGAAAAGCCCATATATTTATAAAGAATTGCTATTCTGTCTGCACCGTATCTATAAGAAAGGCTATTTTTCATATATTTTCGTTTGTGCTTAAAGCAGAGTCTTACAAATTCGACCAGGTCTTCATCTATTTTTAGTTCATCTTCTTTGAATATAATTGAAATTAGGGCACTTTCTACCTTTGGTGGAGGTATAAAAACCGTTGGTTTCAAGGTAAAAAGCATTCTCACATCAGACAATATCTGCAGATTCACAGATAATGCGCCATATGTACGTCGATGGGTTGTGCTGACAATACGTTCTGCAATCTCTTTTTGAACGGTCAGATATGCGCTTTCAATTACCCCCCTTTCTCTGATCAATTTAAATAGTATCGGACCCGTAATCTTATAGGGGATGTTGCCTATCACCTTAATTTTTCTATTGTCTATAAATTGTGAAAGCGAGATGTCGAGAAAATCATCATATATAACCTTCACATTTCGATATGTCTTCTCAACATCATCAAGGTACGGTTTTAATGAGCCGTCTATTTCTATTGCATATACAAGCCCTGCCCTTTCTGCTATGCAATGCGTGAGGTCCCCTTGTCCTGGCCCAATTTCAACAACAACATCGTCCCTACAGATCGATGTTAATGAAACAATTTTATCAAGGATGTTTCGATCTTTTATAAGGTGCTGTGAAAGTCCTTTCTTGAGCATAATTTATCAGGACATTGCCATCCTTGAGTAACCTCTTATGTCAAGCGATGAAACGATGCCCTTTTTATAATAATTGTACCCTGTAACAGCTATCATGGCACCGTTGTCTGTGCAAAATTGTGTAGAGGAAAACCTTACATCAAGATTGCTCGTGGCAGCCTTCTCAGAAAAAACCTCTCGAAGTCTTTTGTTTGCTGCAACTCCACCGCCAACAACAATCCTTTTTATTCCATACCGTTGTGCCGCCTTCATTACCTTGAACGAAAGCAAATCGCAGACCGCTTCCTGAAAAGATGAAAGGATGTGCATCAAATTTTCATCTGAAAAACCATTTTTATTTATATAGTTGATAAAAGACGTCTTTAGACCACTGAAACTAAAATCGTAATTCGGATCATCCTTCATGGGTCTTGGGAATAGAACATAATCCCCTATACCCCCTATGGCCATATCTTCAATAACCTTGCCACCAGGATAACCAATATTAAGAAATTTAGCTATCTTGTCAAATGCCTCACCGGCTGCATCATCCCTTGTTGTCCCCAACACAACAAAATCACAGAAATCTTTAAACAAAAGTATTATTGTGTGGCCACCCGATACAACAAGGGCAATAAATGGAAAATCCATTTTGTTTTCGAGAAAAATACTCATTGCATGTGCCTCTACATGATTGACAGCAACCAGAGGTTTCTCTAAAGCACACACGAGTCCCTTTGCAAAGCACAAGCCTACAAGGATGGACCCTATAAGTCCAGGACCATTTGTGACACTTATAAGGTCAATGTCCCGTGAAGATATTCCTGCCTCTTCCAATGCATTGGCATAGATTGTATCAATTAATTCAACATGCTTTCTTGAAGCGATCTCAGGGACCACGCCTCCGAAAAATCTATGCAGATCGACCTGGCTTGATACAATATTTGAAAGAATCTTATTGTCGCCATTCAGTAGTGCAACAGACGTGTCATCACAGGAAGTATCAATGCCTAATGTAATCACCTGATGTACTCAACAACACTTTCCTGTGATCGATCCTTTTTTGTTCGGTCTGATCTTTGAACTTGTAATTAATATCATATTTCCTTCCAATTTAGCTCGATCTTTTGTTTCTTTTTCAATTCTTCAATAAAGTTTTTAAAATATTCTTCCCTCTTTTTTATGGAAGCATACTGCATATAGCTTTTTTTATCCTTCTCCCATTCTTCCCTTTCTGGTTGCTTTTCGTCTTTGAACGCAAAAATATAGTACATACTGTCGATATAAATAGGTTTTTCATAAATTTTATTGTCTTTTGTCAATAACAATACGCCGACGTCTTCAGGGGGCAACATACCAATTTTCGGGATAGACGAAGAGTTTCTCGGAATCAGTCCTGTATCTTTTTTGGAATCAAATGAATATTTTTTGATTTCAGCCTCAGCCGCCGCCTTTGCCACAAAACCAGCCTTTTCTTTTATGAGTTTATCCTTGATTTCCTTAAGAACATGATTTTTATCAAATGGCTTTCCATTTTCAGCATCGATCAGTTGAAAGATATAAGAGTGTGAACCATCTCTGACAGGGAGGGAAATATCCCCTTTTTTCAGACCATAAAGCCACTCTTCGATTTTCAGCTCTTTAAACCGTTTTATTAATTCTCTTTCATTGAGCATGCCTAAATCATGCACATCGAGACCTTTTTGTTTTGCATATTCAGTAATATTCTTAATTTTCAAAAGATCAACATATGCCTTATCATCCTTGACAGGAGACTTATCATTTATAGTGATGTATTTTAGCCTGTAAGTGTTTTCACTTTTATATCTGTCCTTTTCTTTTGCATAAACATCTTCTACCTCTTTCTCGCTTAAGACCACCTTATCCCTGAATGACGCAGGATCAAACCGAACATATGAGAGATTGACCTTCCCTCTCTCTTTTATATAGCCTTTCCATGCGTCATCCTCACTAAAAATGGAACCATTGTCGCTTATGATGGTAACCAGCTTGGTTGTAAGCAATCTAATTCTCTCTGATTCTTCGAACTTCTTGGGATCGATATTGTTTCTTTTCAAAACCTCTACATATGCACTTTTGCTAAATTTTCCATCTCTTTTGAATGCATCTATGTTTGCAATATATTCAGCAAATTCCTTATTGGATACATCAATACCCATCTGCCTCGCCTTAATAAGTAATACATACCTGTCAACAATCTCATCCATTGCCTTTTCTTTTATCTTGAGTTGATTGAGCGTTGATTCATCGAGTCTTTCTTTATAAAGCATCCTGTAAAAATTGAGTAATCTGTTATAGGACTCTTGATATTCAACGATTGATATTTTATATGGACCAACCTTTGCTACAACCTTTTCTTTTCCCTTGAATGAACCAACGCCCCAAAAGATGAAAACAATGATGATAATGCCGAATAAAGATTTAACAAGATAGCCGGTCGCATATTTTCTCATGAATTTTAACATAGTGTCTCCCCACTATTGATTTTAAAAACCTAAAATAGTATATTAGGACAACTTTTTCAATAACTTTAATCCTAAAAAGAAGGTACTCGTAATGTTCGAATCATTATTCGGCTTTATATCCAAAGATTTGGCTATAGATCTCGGTACTGCAAACACACTTGTGTATGTAAAAGGAAGGGGTATTGTATCCAATGAGCCATCCGTAGTGGCAGTTCATAAAGATTCAAGAGGAACAAAAAAGGTAATAGCGGTAGGAGAAGAGGCAAAAAAGATGCTTGGCAAGACACCAGGAAATATCGTTGCTATCAGACCCTTAAAAGATGGTGTTATCGCAGACTTTGAAATCACCGAAGCTATGCTGAAATATTTTATTCAGAAAATTCATAACAAAAAGTCTTATGCAAGACCACGTATTGTTATTTCCGTACCTTCCGTTATCACACCCGTTGAAAAAAGGGCGGTAAAAGAATCTGCTGAATCGGCTGGTGCAAGGGAAGTATATCTGATCGAAGAACCAATGGCAGCGGCCATCGGCGTCGGCCTTCCCATCACCGAACCTAGCGGCAACATGATAGTCGACATCGGGGGCGGTACGACAGAAGTGGCGGTTATAAGCCTTGCAGGCATAGTATATTGCAGTTCTGTAAGGGTAGCGGGTGATAAGATTGACGAGGCTATCATCCAGTATATAAAAAGAAAATATAATCTGCTCATAGGAGAAAGAACCGCCGAACTAATAAAGATAGGCGTTGGTTCCGCATACCCTGCCTTAGATTATGAAGAACTGACCATGGAGGTAAAAGGTAGAGATCTGGTCGGTGGAATACCAAAAACCCTTGAAATATCTTCTAAAGAAATAAGAGAGGCAATAGCAGAGCCAGTAAATTCGATTGTTGAAGCGGTGAGGATAGCACTCGAAAGGACACCCCCAGAACTTGCGTCAGATATAGTTGACAAGGGTATTGTTATAAGCGGTGGTGGAGCAAACTTGAAGAACCTTGATTTGTTAATTAAAGAGATAACAAGGCTCCCCGTTATTATTGCAGAAAATCCCCTTACTGCGGTTGTAGAAGGTGCAGGAAAAGCACTCGATGAAGTTGCACTCTTAAAAGAAATAGCAACCTATTTTTGATATAAGTGGGTAATTGAAAAAAACCATAATCATCACCATTGCTGTTCTTGTTCTTGTAATATCCTTTCTTGTCTTTACCAACATACCGTCATTTTTTAAAGGTTATTCCAAGATCAAAATATGTATGGGCGAAGCAACAGGCCCTGCCCTGAAATTATTAAGTAAACCAACACAGCTTGCAAGATATATATATGACTCTTACTTCAACCTAATAGGTGTAAAAAAGGAAAATTTCGAATTACAAAAAAAATTTGAATCACTTCAACTAGAAAACCATAGGTTGGCTGAGTTAGAAAAAGAAAATAAAAGATTGAAATCTATTTTGCACCTTGTTGAACAGCATCCTAACACCATGATTGCTGCAAGCGTAATAGGTGAAGATTTAAAAAATTGGTTTAAATGTATTATTATCGATAAAGGTCGGGATCATGGGGTTAAAGAGAAAATGCCTGTTATTACGCCAAAAGGTGTAGTGGGCCAAGCAGTTGAAGTCAACAAATGGCATTCTAAGGTGATGATAATCAATGATACAAACTCCTCTGTTGACGTTTATGTAGACGGTAAAAATTCGAGGGGTATACTTGAAGGCACAGATCAAACAACACTTAAATTAAAATATGTACTGAAAAACGACGAAATCGCAATAGGGGATAAACTTATAACTTCAGGCAAAGACTCCATATATCCTAAAGGAATTCCAGTAGGCATAATTATTACAATAAACCGTAATAAAGCAGGTATCTTTGCTGACGTTGATGTGATGCCATTCAACAATTACAAAAGATTAGATGAAGTTCTCATAGTAAAGAAAAGATGAAGGTATCTGTCTATATTCTAACCTGCTTACTCTTGATGATCATCGAGTCAGCCATGTTTTTAGTTTTTCCTGTAGAATTTTTTAAACCTGACATCGGCATTCCTTTCATAATTTATACTACAATCTTTTTAGGTCCAGGGACAGGTCTTGTTGCAACATTGATTATCAGCTTGTTTCAGGAAATACTATCAAATGCACCTCAAGGCTCAATAATATTTACAAAAACTTGTGCTTTCATTTTGTTGATACTTCTGAGAGGCAAAGTATTTATTGACTCCAAATACAGTTTTTCATATATATGTGGAGGTTATGTATTATTTGAATCAATCCTTTTTATTATCTTTTCACTTCTTTCCAGAGGCGAACTAAAGAATGCTATTAATGTCCTGGTTTACATTATTCCAAACTCTGTATTTACAGGTTTTGTTTCAATTTTCATTTTTGTTCTGATTGAATATTTAAACAAAAGGTTTTTGCAAAGAGAGTATTAGAAAGGGTAACAAACTGAAGAATTTCACTAAAGACGATAACACAACGATAAGCGGTAGATATAAGTGGTGCAAAAGGTTGCTCTTGTTTACCCTGATCATCCTTTGCGTTAGACTCTGGGACCTTCAAATCATGAAGGGAAATGAAATGCGAAAGCTTTCTGAACAGAATCGCATAAGGGTTAAAAAGGTGATAGCCCCAAGGGGAATCATATACGATAAAAAAGGTAAAATTCTTGCAGATACGAGACCATCTTTTAATATGTATATAACACCTGAAGATATAAAGGATTTTAATCAAACTGTTGACGGTCTTGCAAAACTTATCAATCTTGACCGAGAAGAAATTTTAGATAAGCTGAAATCGTCAAGCGGATTTCCCCAATCGTTTCCAGTAAAGATAAAGTCGGACATTACTATGGAAGAGGTGGCAAAGGTTGAGGTAAACAGGGTATATCTACCCGGGGTAAGCATTCAGATTGAGCCAAAAAGAAATTACCCTTATGGCAAGATGATGGCACATATGCTTGGTTATGTTTCAGAAATCAGCGATGAAGAGATTAAGACAAAGGAATTTAAGAGTTATTCCCCGGGAGATTTCATTGGCAGATATGGCCTTGAAAGGGCTTATGAATCATATCTCCGTGGAATTGATGGTGAAAAGAGGGTTGAAGTTGATGCTATGGGGAGAGAAGTTAGAACGCTCGACATCAAAGATTCAATACCAGGGAACAGCCTGTATCTCAATGTAGATCTTGAAATCCAGACAACAGTTGAAAAGGCTTATGAAGGCAAAAAAGGTGGTTGCATTGCCGTAGAACCAAAGACTGGCGCTGTAACCGCCCTTGTGAGCAGACCTGCATTTGATCCAAATAAATTTGCTGGAGGCATTTCAAAAGAAGACTGGAAGGCGATTATAACAGATAAATCTCACCCATTACAAAATAGGGTAACACAGGGCAGGTATCCCCCAGGTTCAACATTTAAGATCTTAACAGCCTTGAAGGCATTAAACAGTGGCATTATAAACGAAAGAACAAGTTTTTCATGCAGAGGTGGATTTCCTTTTGGAAATCGCGTGTTTAAATGTTGGAAAAAAGGTGGCCATGGCGCAGTATCAGTCCATAGGGGCATTGTTGAATCTTGTGACGTATTTTTTTATAATGTGGGCTTGAAACTCGGCATAGACAGAATACACGAGATAGCCGAAGAGATAGGTCTTGGAAGAGCAACAGGTATTGATTTGCCAAGCGAAAAGAATGGTCTTGTACCCTCTTCTGAATGGAAAAAAAAGACATATGGGCAACCATGGTATGAAGGTGAAACCTTGTCTGTTTCGATAGGCCAGGGAGCTGTTTGGCTCACACCTGTACAGCTTTTACAATTATCTGTTTTTGTCGCTAACGAAGGTGTTACCTTCAAGCCACAGATAGTCAATCGGATAGTATCACCAGAAGGGAAGATCATAAAAACCTTTGAACCAGTTATGAAAACAAATGTGAAGATAAAAAAGGATGTAATTAAGATTATCAAAGACGGTATGCGAGGCGTTGTAAATGAACCAAGTGGTACGGCATACGGCTCGCGTATTCAAACAATAAACATGAGCGGCAAGACAGGAACAGCTCAATCAGTAGGTGAAAAAGGGAAGAACCTTGGCGATCATGCCTGGTTTATTGCATATGCCCCTGCTGAAGAACCCGCTGTTGCAATATCTGTACTTGCAGAATATGGGGGGCATGGCTCAAGCGCAGCAGCACCTATAGCAAAATTGATTGCTGAAAATCTCCTGGCACCAAAGATTGAAACAAAGGAAGCAAGGGTTTATGAAATTAGATAAAAGAAGGCTATATCACCTTGACTGGTACCTCATTATCAACGGACTCGCCATCTTTGCAGTTGGCCTTTTAAATCTTTTCAGCGCAACCAGTTCTTTTTACAGTGGTTCTTACAATTTCTTAATCAAACAGTTGATAGCCTTTGCAATAGGGATATTTCTAATAGTTATTATAGTACAGTACGATTACAGGCTAATCGCTGAATACTCGAAATGGATATACTTTTCTGGATTTTTCCTGGTACTTCTCGTACTTATAATTGGAATGGCTGCAGGTGGGGCAAAAAGATGGATAAATGTTTTCGGCATAAGCTTACAGCCGTCTGAGTTTATGAAACCTATAATAGTTGTGTTTCTGGCAAATATGCTCTACCAGAGAAAAAGTGGCAACAATCCGCTCGGCTTGAGAGATATTTGCGTACCTATGTTATACGTTATTGTTCCCTTTATATTAATACTAAAACAGCCTGATCTTGGCACAGGTATAATAATTGTTTTAGTAAGCCTTTGCATACTCTGGTTCGTGGGTTTAAAGAAATCAACCTATGCTGTTATTATGGGTATCGGTGCAATAATACCTTTTGTTGCCTGGAATTATCTTTTAAAAACTTATCAGAAAATGAGAGTGCTGAGCTTTATCAATATCGATGCCGATCCTTCTGGGTTCGGTTATCATGCAAAACAGGCGTTGATTGCTGTTGGTTCAGGTAAACTATTCGGAAAGGGATACATGTCTGGAACACAACACAAACTGCAATTTATCCCGGAACATCACACAGATTTTATATTCACAGTAATTGGAGAGGAATGGGGTTTCATTGGTTCGGTCGTCCTTTTTGTACTGTTTGCCTCATTCATTTACAGGTGCCTTAAAATATCTCAAGAGGCCTATGATGAGCTGGGTTCTATTATAGCATTTGGTCTTACAACAATCATTTTTCTGCAGTTTACGATAAATGTAATGATGGCTATACACATCGCCCCTGTTGTCGGGATACCTTTACCATTTATCAGTTATGGGGGTTCATCTCTTGTTTCAATCCTTGCATCTGTAGGATTGCTGCTAAACATTAACATGCGAAGATACATGTTTTGATAATCTGTTTTTTTTTTGCTACTTTTGTCCAAAATTATCCAGAGATATCACTTTTCAATTATCCAGGAATCGAGCATTGCCTTCGCAGTATCAAAATATATATCATATTGGTTTTCAGGTGCCGAATAAATGAATACATGAAAAATATCGCCGTTGAGTCTTGGTATAGCAACAAGGTATTGTTTATTGTTGACACCTTTATAATTGTATTCGGCAATAAACTGCTGGCCTGAAAGTCTCAACCCCCTTTTGTTATATATAAATGGTTCCGGAGGAAAAACCTTTGCATGTTTTGTTATCTTGATTTGATTCTGAAAGTCCTCTATAACAGCCATTAAGTTCGGATATTTACCGTCTTTAGCCTTTGTCGATAAAAGGTTTTGAATGCCAACTATCGGTACATATTTTTCTGCAACATCTTTTCTGCTGAAAAGCAGTATATGTGCATCCTGTTTTCTGTAAATCCAGTCGGCAGGATATTGGATTGAATATCCAAAACCCTTTTCCTGGAAAAGTTTTACATCTTTAGTAACAACGGCTTTTGCAGTGCCTTGTGAAAATACCGGCGCGACAAAAAGAAAACACGACAAAATAAATAAAAGTATAAGGATATCAAAACCTTTTTTCATATTGTAACCCCCTATATCATTAGAATAAACAGAAATCTTCTTGCAAGTTATGGATTTACAGGCACCCATACTTTGTGGGCTGGTACCCATTTACCATTTACCCACTGTCCCGGTACCTCCGTCCATTGTCCCGGAGGAGGTTGCGTCGTATCTGGAGATGCGTATACCCTCTGTTGCTGTTGTTGTTGTTTTTGTGTCTTGTCCTTCTGGTAATCCATTTCATGACCGACAATTGCGCCGGCAAGGGCACCTCCAGCAACACCGATTAAGGTTCCGGCAGTGTTACCGCCTATAATTTGGCCTGCTATTGCACCTAGACCTGCTCCAACAGCAGCACCTTTTGTTGTATCGCTCATCCCGCCAATGGACTCACAAGACAAAAAACTAAACGGTAATATAATAATCATCACAAGCAGTAATACCTTTCGCATAAAAATCCTCCAATGATATTCGAATACATCTCTTTTGAAGTATATTATTACAACCTGTTTATCTTTACAAGCAAATAACAAACATTTTATATGGTGCTTACACAAGATATTTTTCCGCAATCTTTTCCTCTTTAGTAACCAAGATTAATAGGACCGTATCGACCATTTCATAGTTTTTTAACAGTTTTGTTTAGCGAGAGATATTATTCGATTCAGTTTTACCCGTTGATAAACACCTGACTGAATCACAAAGTAAGAATAGATTTTATCTTCTCTGTCTGGTGTATTTTTGCACCCCTTTTAATCATTTCTACAAGGAATTTATCAGGATCTATGCAGCCCTCGGGTGCCACAACTCCTTTTACATTAATCTCACCGTTATTCATCATAAGTGCAGCTATGGAGGCCGGAAGACCTGTACCAGGTGCCATTTTTCCCACAATATCAGCGGTATATGTTACCTCTTTCCCTTCTCTCTCGCCTTTTACTATAACCTTTAAACCAGAGGCGGCGGGCCCGTTGTCCCTGTATTTCGGAATCGTATCCCATAGTTTTAGAGTCAAATCATATGGCACCACTGCTGTATCTTTCAGTTCAACAGGTTTAGTACTTAGAAAACCCGTTTCCCTCTGTACCTTTATGAGTTCATCAACCCATCCAGGTATAAGCGCCCCCTTTATAACAACCTTTTTTACTCCCTCTATATATAGTGGAATCGTTATTGGCTGCGGATGACCTACATATCTAACCATACAGGTACCGAGAGGCGGGAGAAACTCCGCTATTTCCTCACCGGTACCGCCTTCAACGTATTCAAGCCTACCATCGAGATGCTGAGGTATCATTCCGGTAACCATATGAAGGCAGTGATCCCATACAGCACCGGTAAGCTCTGTTATACCTATTACCCAAAAAAGATGAATCTCATTTACACGCTCCAGTCGATTTGCATACCATTTTACAAGAATATTGTTCATGCCTGGATCTGAACCCATACCCGTCAAGATAGTTATGCCGGCATTTTTGGCTGCTTTATCTATGTCATCTGAAGAAAAAAGTATAGGAACAACCTCGTAGTCGTCGCAAATATCGATATAGTTTACTTTCGCTTCAACCGCAGCACGGGCAACAGCAACAGCCGTTTTATAAAATGGTCCGGCACAATTGACAACCACATCAACCCCTTTCATCGTATCAACCATAACCGTATGATCATTCACATCAATTCTTTCTAGCGACACCTTCTTACTCGCACGCAGTTTATCCTGTAATCTGTTGGGATCGTTGTTTATGTCACCCAATATAACTTTGGTTGTCTGCTCCTGTTTTATCAAGTCCCTCGCAACAGCCTGCCCCATGCCTCCTGCTCCACCCATAACCAATACCTTCACTCTCCCTCCTCTTTCTGGTTTCTCTTGTTTCTCTGGTTTATCTGGTTTCTCTGGTTTATCTGGTTTATTTAGTTTCTGGCGTTTATAACGTTTTTCCCTTGAATCCTCGAATCCTCGAATCCTTTCTGTTTCTGTCATGCCCGAGTGCCTCTATCGGGCATCCATACAGTTTCTATCGAGGAACCATAAAATCTTTTGGATTCCCGCTTAAAACATGCAGGAATGACAGTGTTGTGGAGCATGCAGGAGTGACAAAAGGTTTCGAAGCATTTATTCAAAAGTCTCTATTCTACATACGTTTATTTTATTTTCAAATCAATCAGCCACATTTTCCGTTGATTATTATTTTTTATTAAAATCAAAATCGCCTTCCAGAAGTTCTGTCAAAACTCCGTGGAGTTCATTCGGGTGATGCACAAAGGCATATCTGTTCCCAAACAACTCTCTTGGCTTATCATCAATTAATTTGACATTTTTTTCTTTTAATTCCTGCATCGCCTTTGATAGATCATCCACCTTATAAGATATAAGAAAAAACCCCTCTCCTCTTGCATCAATAAACCTTGCAACATCCCCATCAGGAGATGTGGATTCCATGAGTTCCAATGCCACTTCACCTATATAATACCTCGCAACCTTAATCTTTTCTGATTCTGCAACATACTCACAAGACGGTATCAACCCAAAACTATCTTTATAGACCTTTTTTATTTTCTCGAGGTCTTTTACTGCAAAACAGATATGATCAATCTTTTCTATTTTCATATTTCAGCCCCTCCTTCTTTTTTTTACAACCCTAATGCTTCAAAATATCACAATCTTTTATAGCTTGACAATACCCGCTATATCATTTTAATATTAAACAAAAATGCTTTTGTATACGGTATACAATAAGATTAAAACTATAATTTAATTTTTATTTTTGTCAATGAAAAATAGATTAAAATTATTCCATGACGATCATATGATTTCAAACGATAATAAATCATTACATAACAAAGAATTATACAATATTTTTGAGATCAAAATTGAACATATAGCCCATAGCCTTCTGTTATCAAAGGTAAACGATAAAGATAACATACTTTCAGAGGTACAAAAATTAATCGAAAAGGTTTTTATCGATTCCTCAATGAAAATATCAAAAAACAATATTTCTAAGGCAGCAGCTCTCCTTGGAATAAATAGGAATACCCTAAGTAAAAAACTCAAAAAATATTAAGGATATAGGCTATACGCTTTAAAATGTCTGTATCGCTTATAACAAGTTTTTATTCGTTGATATATCTAACAATCAAATCCCCCACTTCTTTTGTTCCCATACCCATTTTACCGGCATCAAGAGATTTGATATCTTTCTTTAATGTCTTTTGAACGGCATTTTCCAGCATTTTCCAGCTATCGTTTTCACCGAGGAATTCGAGCATCATTCCGCCTGCAAGAACTGCTGCAAGAGGATTTATAACGTTTTTCCCTGTATACTTAGGCGCCGAACCTCCCATAGGCTCAAACATGGAAACCCCTTCGGGGTTGATATTGCCTCCAGCCGCTATGCCGAGCCCTCCTTGAATCATCGCACCAAGGTCAGTAATGATATCGCCAAACAGGTTGTCGGTTACTATCACATCAAACCATTCGGGATTCTTTACCATCCACATACATGTAGCGTCAACATGGGCATAATCAGTTTTAACATCCGGGTATTCGGGTGCGATTTCATAAAAAGTCCTTGCCCAGAGGTCAGATGCGTATGTAAGAACATTTGTTTTAGCACACAACGTCAATTTTTTCTCTTTGTTACGCTTTTTCGTAAACTCAAAGGCAAAACGTAGACATCTCTCTACACCTTTTCTTGTGTTGATCGACTCCTGGGTGGCAACCTCGTCTTTTGTCCCTTTTTTTAACGTCCCCCCTGCCCCCACATATAGACCTTCTGTATTCTCTCTTATAACAACGAAGTCTATATCTGCGGGTCCCTTGTTTTTCAATGGTGTATCAACGCCCTCATAGAGTTTGACAGGCCTTAAATTGATATACTGGTCAAGCTCGAATCTCGTTTTCAACAAAATACCTTTTTCAAGTATGCCGGGCTTTACATCTGGGTGCCCAATAGCGCCCAAATATATTGCATCGTACTGCTTAAACTCATTCAGTAAGACATCAGGCAGGACCTCTCCTGTCTTTAAATAACGCTCTCCTCCGATATCGAAGTATTTGTAGTTCAATGTGAATCCGAATTTATGCGACAAAGCATCAATCACCTTGATGCCTTCAGCTACAACTTCAGGACCTGTACCATCGCCTGGTATAACCGCTATGTTATATGTCTTTCCCATGTCTTCCCTCCATCTTTTATGTGTTCATTACAAAATACAATCTTGTTTACTGAGACTATTTACTATACCTAAATTTATATGCAACCTTACCTAAGGGCTTTAGCCCCTATGTCCTTTCTGTATTGCATGCCCTCAAATTCGATGCTTGAAACAGCACCATACACCTTATCTATTGCATCCCTATAATCATTTCCAATTGCAGTTACCCCAAGCACTCTCCCTCCGGAGGTATAAAATTCACCCCCTAACCTTTTTGTGCCTGCATGAAACACCTTGACATCTTTTCTATTTTTCAGGTTCTCGAGCCCCGTTATGATTTTCCCTTTTTCGGGTTTATCAGGATAGCCCTTGGCAGCGAGAACAACGCATATTGAGACGCCTTCTTTCCATTTTATTTCATCGATTTCATCCAATCTTCCTTCTACACACGCTAAAATCAATGGCAATATATCGCTCTCCATTTTAAATAGAATCGGTTGTGTTTCCGGGTCACCGAATCTTGCATTAAATTCAAGCGTATATGGTGTGCCTCGAGAAAGCATCAAGCCGTCATACAACACGCCTTTATATATGACACCCTCATTCTCTAATGCGTTTATCATCTTTAGCATTATATCTTTGTTTATAATTTCTTCAAGTTCTTTGCTTATAAATGGAATAGGCGTATAGGCACCCATACCGCCGGTATTTGGTCCTATATCTCCATCCAATAACGCCTTGTGATCCTGAGAGGCCAACATGGGCAAAATGGTCTTCCCATCGGTAAACGCAAGATAGGATGCCTCGATACCAGGGAGAAAATCCTCAATAATAACCTTTTTCCCTGCATCCCCATGGATCATCTTTACAAGGAGGTCAGTAAGGACAATCTCGCCTTCCTCTTTGCTTTCTACAACATATGCGCCTTTCCCTGCACATAAGCCATCTGCCTTAATTACATAAGGAGGAGTCAATCCTTTAATATACGCCTTAGCATCATGATAATCTGAAAATATTTTGAATGGAGCCGTAGGAATGCTATATTTTTTCAACAACTCCTTCGTAAACACTTTACTTGTCTCTATTAAGGCACCGTTTTGCCTTGGCCCGAAAATAGGTATACCAGATTTTTCATATGCATCGACAATACCAGACGCAAGCGGATTCTCAGGACCAACAACGACAAGCTCTATCTTTTCTCTCTTTGTAAATGCAATCAAACCATCTATGTCAGAGATATTCATATCAACACATGTCGCAATCTCAGAAATTCCACCATTTCCCGGTATACAAAAAATTGTTTCTACATCTTTTGATTCGGACAGCTTCCACACAAGTGCGTGTTCCCTGCCACCCCCGCCAATTACAAGCACCTTCATTAAAATCTCCCTTTGCGTTTTTTAGCTAAAGCTGTTTGATGCTGGACTACCTTCTCACGCCTGATAGATATTCAGTAATAGCTCTATCATAATCAGCCGTAGTTGCATATACCTTTTTTGCAAGATAAAATCTGAAATCCTCTGTTGTTGCACCACTGTTTGCCTTTATATTTTCCATGACCTTAGGGTAATCATCTGCATCAACGACGACTGTCACAAACTTAAAATTCTTAGCCGCCGCTCTTATCATTGAAGGACCGCCAATATCAATATTCTCTATCGCCTCTTCAAAGCTGCAATCTTTGCTTATAACCTCTTTGAATGGATAAAGATTTACCACTATCATATCTATATGTTTTATTTCCAGCTTTTCCATTGCCTTCTGGTGTTCTGCATTGTCTCGTATATTAAGTATTCCACCGTGCACCTTTGGATGCAGCGTCTTTACCCTCCCATCCATAATCTCCGGAAAACCGGTATATGCACTAATCTCAACAGGATTAACACCTATGCTGTCAAGATATCTTTTTGTACCGCCTGTTGATAAAATTTCTACACCATAACTCTTGAGAAACGGAGCTAACTCTGACAGGCCGGCTTTGTTTGATACACTAATTATCGCCCGTTTAATCTTCATTATAACCCTCCTTTAATCATTGATATAAGTTATCATGAACAACTATAAATGCTTTGCGAGCCTTAAGCTCCACTGGTTGAAACACATTTTTGCTATTTATCATAAACTGTTCCATTAAGAGCAAGCTCAATTACAAACCCAAATCCTCGTTTATCAGAAAAACAGATACATCCGTTTCGCTTGGTCTCATTTGCATTATGGATATTATCCTGCAAATTCTTCCCTCTGATTTGCAATCATGACAATGTCCTGTTTCTGCACATGGTAGCGAAAGATTCAACCTTTTGGCATTCATGGGTGCAGCTATATTTTTTACCCTCTCGAGACCAGCGTTTATGTCAGGCACTATTTTATTAAACCCGGCAATGATGATGACCTTTTTAGGCCCATATGTTGTGCTATTTGTTCTGTTGCCTTTACCATCAACATTGATAATTTCGCCTTTTTCTGTAATCGCATTGGCACTTGACAAAAAAAGGTCGCATGTCAATTGTCTAAATCTGATCTCGTTAATCTCTTCCTTTGTAAGACCTTGTTTCCAATGGTCTAGAATCTCAACATTTTTGTCCTTAAGAAGTTCTACGATACCGAGGCTTCTTACTGTGATAGAACCACCGAAACCAATTTTCATTTTTGGTTTTACAAAACCCATAACCTTATCGACAAGCGTTTGTCTATCAGAAAAAAATGCTGCATCAAAAAAGTTTGATTCGAGCGCCTTTACGGTTCTCTGAACAGTCTTTTCTATGTGCCATCCTTTCACATCCATAATAACACCCCTTTTAAAATCAACTAATACGCAGTAAGGACTATACGATACGAGTTTTATAGTAAATTCACGTTCAACGGTTTGTCAATAGCAATCTTTTTCAAAAAAAATCTATCACAAATTTTCAACAATATTTTATTGGATATTGGGCATATAATAGATATTGTCGGCAAAATAAAAACTTTTTATCTTGCCCTGCTTCTCCATCAGCTTTAGAATATTCTTCGTTTCATCTAAAGACAAACCAGTAACGCTTAAAATATCATCGAGCGTTAAGGACCTCCTGTTTATCATGTTCAGGATTGTCTCTGCACTGTCTTCTTTGCCCTCTCTTTCTGTGACTGCCTTTTTAAATGAACAGACAATCTCGCAGTTATTTCCAAAATACCTGCATATGCGTTCAAGTTCATCTTGTGTCATACTTTTTATTGAATTATCCACCGGCGGTCTCGTTACTGTGTTCAATTGCACTTTATCAACATTAAGAACATTGATGATTTTTTTAAATTTTTCAAGCTCCTCTAAATCATCATTTATATCTTTAATCATCATAACCTCAAGCCATATTTTACCTTTATATGTATCTCTTAATGCTTTCAGGCCGTCGATGATCGTATTTAGTTTAATGTCTGAATGCGGTCTATTGATATAATGGAAAATGTCCTCGCTCGCCGCATCAAGGGATGGTAGAATGATATCAGCCGAACTTATTTCCTCCCTTACCTTTTCATCATACAAAAGAGAACTATTAGTAATAACTGATACTGGAATATCAATTTGTCTCTTTATCTCTTTTATCATAACTCCTATATCAGCGTTCAAGGTTGGTTCTCCTGAACCAGAAAAGGTTATTACATCGATGTTTTTCAAGTTTTTAGTTACCCGAACAACCTCACTCACCACTTCCTGAACATCATAGAAACCTTTTCTCTTGATGTCATGATTGGTTGTCTTGCCAACTTGACAATAAATGCAATCAAAGCTACAGAATTTTTTCGGGATGATATCGACTCCGAGCGAAAAACCAAGCCTTCTTGATGGAACAACTCCAAAGGTAAATCTTTTCATACAGGATAATATTAGATTATTAATCGAAATATTTAAATAAAAATTCTATCAAAAATATGTTTTTTTCTCTGTATGTATTTTTAAAATGGCTGATAACATTGACTTTAATTTTATAAATAGTGTATTATTAGCACAAGGGCGGTTAGCTCAGGTGGTTAGAGCGCTGGTCTCACATACCAGAGGTCGTAGGTTCGAATCCTATACTGCCCACCATCTTTGTTTTCAGGGGGTCCAATGTCAGGACATAGTAAATGGAGTTCGATCAAACATAAAAAAGGAGCAGCAGACGCAAAAAGAGGAAAGATGTTCACTAAATTAATCAAGGAAATTACCACCGCGGCGAGAATTGGCGGCGGCGACCCTGATACTAATGCACGACTTAGGGTCGCTGTTGCGCAGGCTAAGGCTGAAAACATGCCTAAGGAAAACATCGAAAGGGCTATAAAAAAAGGAATCGGTGCGATCGAAGGGGAAAGCTACGAAGAATATACATACGAAGGATACGGGCCTGGCGGAGTGGCTATATTAATAGAGGTATTGACGGATAACAAAAAACGCACAACAGCAGAGATCAGGCACATATTATCGAGGTTAAACGGAAATATGGGCGAAGCTGGATGTGTATCGTGGATGTTTAATAAAAAGGGATATTTTGCATTTGACAACAAGACAACAGATGAAGACAAAATCATGGAACTTGCCTTAGAGTCAGGCGCAGAAGATATATCAACCGATGAGAATGAAATAGAAGTAATAACTGATGTTACAAATTTTGATCAGATAAAGAAGGTTTTTGATACAAACAATCTAAAATATTCTGTTGCTGAAATAAGTATGATCCCCCAAATGTCTGTAAAGCTTGAAGGAAAAAACGCTGAGACAATGTTAAAACTCATGGAAATGCTCGAAGATTCGGATGATGTTCAACGCGTGTATGCCAACTTTGACATTTCTTTTGAAGAAATGGAAAAGATAACATCCAATAGATAAATTGTCCCATGGTTATCCTTGGTGTTGACCCTGGTTTGGCTAGCACAGGTTTTGGAGCAATAGCGTTCAAAAACAGTATACCCCCTTCCCTGATAAAATGTGGTTGTATAAAAACATCGATTGGGCTACACATCTCAGACAGATTAGCTCAGATATATGCAGATACTGAGCATCTAATTCAAACCGTTAAACCTGATTTAGTTGCAATTGAAAATATATTCTCTTTAGTGAGATATCCCAAGGCAGGAATATTATTGGGAGGGGTGCTCGGTGTGATATATTTGTCTGTCTTTCAACATGGCATACGGTTGATCGAAATTGCGCCAAAAGAAGTCAAAAGTGCACTTGTAGGCTATGGCAATGCAAATAAAAAGCAAATAAAAGAAGCAACCCAAAAGATACTCAAAATAACAGCATCCTTGACATTTCATGCTGCTGACGCATTGGCGATAGCCCTTACCGCATATTACAGAAACGGACATCAGGCAAAGGTATGATAAGTTATCTGGAAGGAAAACTTAAGAGGATATATGACGACCGCATTACCGTGTTGGTTGGTGGGATAGGTTACGATGTGCTTGTCCCATCATATGTTATGAGTGAAATCAAAAAATCCCACGCACAGGATTCCGACATAAGCCTTTTTATTTCATTTAATCAAACAGAAAGACAACCCAAACCAGTTATCGTTGGTTTTAAAAATGATCTGGATAGACAGTTTTTCGAGCTTTTTATTTCTGTTGAGGACATAGGCCCTGCTGCAGCGATTAAGGCTATTGTTATGCCTATAAGGGACATTGCCCGGGCTATTGAAGAAAAAGACATCAGGACGTTGAAACTCTTAAAGGGAATTGGCGATAGAAAGGCACAAAAGATCATCGCCACCTTGAAGGGAAAGGTTGCAAAATATGCGTTAATCCCGGAGGTAGCGGTACCTATTGAAACAAAAGAAGATTTTAGAAAAGAAGTCGAATATGTGCTTGTTAATCAATTAGGGCACAAAACAATAGAGGCGCGTAAAATGATTGAAGAGGCGATAAAGAGAAATCCACATATATCCTCTTCAGAGGAACTCTTTGAAGAGGTATACAGAGGAGAAAACAGTGATAAACGAGGAATCCATTAAACCTTCACAAACTGAAAAGATCGACATTAATCAGGATCAAGATGAACCACTTAATATCAACCTGCGACCGAGGTTGCTCTTCGAATACGTTGGCCAAAAAAAGGCTGTAGAAACACTTAAAATCGCCATTGAAGCAGCCTTGAAAAGAAAAGAACCCTTGGAACATATTCTATTTAATGGACCGCCTGGTCTTGGCAAAACAACCCTTGCACACATTATCGCAAACGAGATGGGGACAAAGATTATTACATCCTCTGGTCCTGCGCTTGAAAAAGGTGGGGATTTGATGGGTCTTTTAACCCATATGGAAAGAGGTGATGTATTTTTTATTGACGAAATACACAGGATACCAAAGGTTGTCGAAGAATTCCTTTATCCTGCTATGGAGGATTTTGCCGTTGATTTTATATTCGACAAAGGGGTACATGCAAGAACACATAGATACAGGCTTGAACAATTCACATTAATAGGCGCCACAACTCGAGCCGGACTTTTATCATCGCCCCTGAGAGAGAGGTTTGGTATCACGCGCGACCTTGATTTTTATACTGAAAAGGAACTTATTCACATAGTTAAGCGTTCAGCATCAATTCTCAATACAACAATCGATGAAGAAGGTGCATACGAAACCGCAAAAAGGTCAAGAGGTACCCCAAGAACTGCCAACAGGCTTTTGAAACGCATTCGCGATTATGCTCAGGTAAGGGCAAAAGGACATATCACAAGAGAAGTTGTGCTTGAAGCGATGAAGTTAGAAGGCGTGGATGACTACGGACTTGGAGAAACAGATAGAAAATTTCTAAAAACAATAATACTGAATTATAAAGGCGGCCCCGTCGGCATTGAGGCCATTGCAGCAACGCTTCAGCTTGAAAGCGATGTCCTCATAGAAGTTGTTGAGCCATTTCTTTTAAAGATGGGTTTTATAATAAGAACCTCACAGGGAAGAAAGACATCTGCAAAGGCATATCAACATCTGAATATTTCAGTAAAAGAAAAAACCGAGTCGATGCTGTTTTAAGAAGTTATCAACTAAGACATTTTTATATTCAACTCAAGATAACCATTGAAGCTATGTTTAAAGCGGCTTTTATGATAGGGTAACTCTTTTTACCTGACCTTTTTCCCCTGTAAATTGTGAATCTTTCCCGTTCAAAAATATTTTAATGCCACCGGCATTCCCCACAAGAAGATCAAACTTTTCCTTTGCATTTAATATTACCACTTCCTCAGGTTTCAGCATCAGTTCCTTTTTTTCAGTTCCATCAATAATTACGCTAACCCATGTCCTCTCATGACAGGTTATCATCAATTTTTTTGTATCTGTAATCTGAGAAATTATTTTGTTTTCTTCCTTTATTGTAACGCTATTTGCAACATGAACGGCATTTTCAAATTTAGATGTGATCTTACGGTCTTTGTATATATAATCAAAAACAAAAAAACCAACGACGACAATCATAACAGACGCATAAAATAACACTGCCTTTGGTATTTTAAATGCGCTCCATGAAGATATATTTAATTCACGTGTCTTTTTTGGTTCATTTATGGTTTTCACCACATTTTCAGTGAGGTTTTCCATGCTCTTTTGTAAGTCTTCCTTCAAATAAGGATCAACATCTTCGCTAACACCAAGTAACTCAGAATAACTACGAACATAACCCTTCACATAAACAATATGTGGTAAATTATCCCAGTCTCCAGATTCAATTGCCTTTATAATCGTTTTCCTATAACAAAGTGCTTCAGAAATATCTGCTACTGAAAAGGCCTTTTCTTCTCTTTTTTGTCTTAGAATCTGTCCAACCTTATCAAGATCAAAATATTTTTTTGAGACATTCTCGCTTATAACAGGGAGCGTTTTTTGTATTACACCACCTCTTATGCTTTTAACATGAGCAGTAGTCTGAGCATCTTCCGTAGTCTTCTTTTTTTCTGTCTGTTTTTCTAATTTTTCCAGAGTTGTTTCGTTGATGTTGTTTAAATCATCTATAATTGACGATAGAGACTTTCCTAAAGCATCTTTTTTTCTCGACATTTCTACCCCGTCAAAATGTATGCTTTTATTATAGTGATATTTTTATTATTTGCAAACAATATTTTATACGCCGTAAAAATGTTTTCTTTTAACCGTGTAATATTATTTACAATCCTGGCATATAAGTAATTCATCCATTGCAGTTTTGGATATTTTTGAAATAAACTCCAGTTGTTCGACTGGGGCATGGTATCTGCCACAAACAGGACACCTTGCGAGCTCAAATTTCTTTCTCCAGATAGTTCTAAAACCATTTCTGTCCTCCATGTAGATATGCTCTGTAGGGCAAGCCACAGCACATGCCCCGCAGCCTATACATACCTCTGATGGTTCGTCAAAAGGTGTAGAAACCCTCTTAAACGGTCCCTTCCCTGTCAAAGAGATTGCAGAAACACCAACAATATTTTCACAGGTTTTTACACACGTATTGCAAAGTATACATTTTCCTTTATCATTGTCTTTTGTATAACGAACTATGTTTACACCGTACTGTTTTGCAAGATAAGCAATAACATCAGAACTTGGACAACGGGCAAGCAAAAGCTCAAGCACAGTTTTTCTAACCAGTTTGACATCTTCAGTTTGAGTGAATATTTCGATACCATCTTCAACCGGATAAAGACACGAGGTAACAATCCTCTTTCTTTTACCCCTGCGAAGCTCTACAACGCATAGCCTACATCTGCCATCTGCCCCAAGTACATCATGGTGGCAAAGGGTCGGTATTTCAAAACCTTCCCTCTTTGCAACATCGAGTATTGTTTCACCTTTTTCTGCCCTTACCTGTCTTCCATTAATTTTGAATTCAACCATCTCTTTCTCCCTACTCTATCGTAACTGCATCGAAACGGCAAACATCATAGCAAGTTCCGCATTTAATACACTTTTCTTGATCAATTATATGTACCTTCTTTTTTTCACCTGATATACATTTAACAGGACACTCGGCTGAGCACCTCATACAACCAGTACACCTATCAGGATGAATACTCAGCTTGATAAGCGCTTTACATACACCGGCAGGGCACTTCTTTTCATCGATATGCATTCTGTATTCATCTTTAAAAAACCTGATCGTAGATAAAACAGGATTTGGGGCGCTTTGCCCAAGCCCACAAAGGGAACCAAGACTTATAGCCCTTCCGAGTTCTTCTAAGTGTTCAATGTCTCCGCTAACGCCATCCCCATTGCATATACGGTCAACAATCTCATACATGCGTCTTACACCTTCCCTGCATGGCGTGCATTTACCGCATGATTCTTCCACTAGAAACTTTAGGAAATAGCGGGCTACATCAACCATGCAACTTCTCTCATCCATCACAATCATACCACCCGAACCCATCATTGAGCCAAGCTTAGTCAAAGAATCAAAATCAACCGGCATATCAATATATTCTTCAGAGATACACCCGCCAGAAGGCCCGCCTGTTTGAACAGCCTTAAACTTCTTCCCGCCCTGGATACCACCACCAAGACCGAATATTATCTCCTTCAATGTCATACCCATAGGAACTTCAACGAGACCGGTGTTGTTGACCTTACCTACAAGAGAAAATACCTTTGTACCTTTACTTTCTTCCGTACCTATAGATGAAAACCATTCCCAGCCTTTATCAATGATTTCAGGAACGGTTGCCCAAGTTTCAACATTATTTAAATTTGTAGGTTTTTCCCACAAACCTTTTTCAACAGTATGCGTGTATTTTGCCCTTGGTTCGCCTGCCCTTCCCTCTATAGAGGTCATAAGCGCTGTAGATTCACCGCACACAAAAGCACCACCACCTCTGAATATTTGAATATCAAAATCAAAACCAGAACGAATAATATCTTTCCCGAGAAAACCATAGCTGCGCGCTTGATCAATCGCCTTCTGAAGTCTTTCCACTGCAAGCGGATATTCATCCCTTACATAGATGTGCCCTTGGCTTGCGCCAATTGCGTAAGCCCCAATAACCATACCCTCCAGCACAGCATGTGGGTTACCCTCCATTAAAGACCTATCCATAAATGCCCCTGGATCTCCCTCATCTCCATTTGCAATAACATACTTTATTGTTCCCTCTGCATTTTTGCATGAACGCCACTTTATACCGGTTGGAAAACCTCCCCCACCTTTCCCTCTTAATCCCGATTTCTCAATCCACTCTATTATCTCATCTCTTTCCATTGAAAATGATTTAACAAGCGCCTTGTATCCACCATGGGCAATATAATCCTCTATTATCTCAGGATCAATAATTCCATTGAGTGCAAGTACAAATCTTGTTTGGCCAGCATAAAATGGAATATCATGTGTTGATACGTATCTTTTGGTTTTGTCGTCTCCTTTATAAAGAAGGCTTTCAGCGATAGCATCGTCTTTAATCGTTGAAATAAGAAGCCTTATATCATTATCAAGGTTTCTTTTTCCCACAGTCTGGTATAATATTTCATTATCTCCGAACACAACAATCGGACCACGTTCGCAGAGTCCATGGCAGCCGGTCTTTTTGATAAGTATTTTGTCTTTAAGCCCCTCTTTTTCTACAGCTTTTTTCAAAGCATCAAAAACCTTCATTGCGCCAGATGAAACACACCCAGTGCCAGTGCAGATCAGTATGACCTTTTTAAATCCATCCATTCTACTCTTATATTCAAAGGCAATCCTGCCGAGTTCTTCCAAGGACATATTCATATTATTCTCCATTCATAAATTCACTGATTATTTTCTTTACGCCACCAGGCGTTGCCTTGCCAAAGTCCTGGTTATCAACACGCACTAAAGGCGCAAGGGCACAAGCACCAAGACAATTTACGGTCTCAAATGTAAAGTTGCCATCTTCAGTTGTATCGCCTATTTTTACTTTGAGTTCTCTTTGGAATGTATCAACAATGCTCGGACCACCCCTGAGATGACATGCAGTTCCAAGGCACACGTGCACAGTATGTTTACCCCTTGGCTTCAGGGAAAGGCTCTTATAAAAAGTTGCAACCTCGTATCCTTTTGAAAACGGTATATCCAGTCTCTCGCAGATAAATTTTATTGCCTCTTTTGGCAGATACCTATAAATTCTTTGAATATCCTGAAATATTGCTAGAATATATGATTTATCACCATCGTATTTTTGAATTATGGCATCAATTTTATCT
>ERZ795058.1185-NODE-1185-length-36171-cov-19.001578_pt1 | contig 36171 bp, 27 predicted proteins | sample MGYA00375142_ERZ795058 | MGnify/ENA primary metagenome ERZ795058 (study PRJEB30187, sample SAMN05720210) | activated sludge metagenome | isolation source: anaerobic digester from wastewater treatment plant | place: Japan | collected 2015-04-20 ... | reverse complement strand
GGCCGCCGACGATCTGGCCAAGTTCCAGGCGTTGCTCCCCGCCCTGCGCGCCGCGGCACAGCCGTTTCCCGAGCTCCCGCCGCTCAACGACGCCGATACCCTCGACGCGGCGCGGCAAAACTTCGCGCCCTGGAGCACCGCCGTCGCTGATTTGGTGCGCCCGCACGCCGCGCATCTCGGCTGGCATGTGATCCAGTGCCCCATGGTGCCGGGGCGAAAGGAGAGCCGCTGGCTCCAGCGCGAGAAAGCCGTGCGAAATCCGTTCTTCGGCTCCGCGATGCCGGACTGCGGCGAGGTCGTCGAATAAGCGGAGGCCACCATGATCGACGCACTCATCGCCTGGTCGCTGCGCAACCGATTCCTCGTGCTCAGCGCCACCTTGCTGCTCTTCGGCTGGGGCTGGTTCGCCGTGCACCGTGTCCCCATCGACGCCATTCCCGACCTGAGCGAAAATCAGGTGATCGTCTTTGCCGACTGGGAGGGCCGCAGCCCGCAGGAAGTCGAGGACCAGGTCACCCATCCGCTCTCGGTCAACCTCCAGGGGCTGGCCGGCGTGCGCACCGTGCGCGCCACCTCGATGTTTGGATTTTCCATCGTGACGGCGATCTTCGAGGACAAGGTGGACAACTACTTCGCACGCACCCGCGTGCTGGAACGGCTCAACTACCTCGGCAACGTCCTGCCCGCCGGCGTCGTCCCGCGGCTCGGCCCCGATGCCACCGGACTCGGCTGGGTGTACCAATATTATCTGAAAGACACCTCCGGCAGACACGACCTCGGCGAGCTGCGCGCGTTGCAGGACTATTTCGTGCGCTACCAACTCGCGGCGGTGCCCGGCGTGGCCGAGGTCGCCGGCATCGGCGGCTTCGTGCGCCAGTATCAGGTCGAAGTCTCCTCGGCGCAGCTCCGCGCGCACGATGTCTCCCTGGCCGACGTGATGGACGCGTTGCCGAAAAACAACCTCAACGTGGGCGGAAAGACCCTCGAAGAAAACGGCCAGGAGTTTGTCGTGCGCGGTCGCGGGCTCTTCGAGAGCGCCGCCGACATCGAGCAGGTCTCCGTCGCCACGCGTGGAGGCGCTCCGGTGTACCTGCGCGACGTCGCCACCGTGGAGATCGGCGGCGACTACCGCCGGGGCGCCCTCGACGTCGATGGCCACGAAGTCGTCGGCGGCACGGTCGTCATGCGCTCGGGCGAAAACGCCTACCAGGTAATCCAGGACGTGAAAGACCGCATCGCGCAGATCGCGCCCGGCCTGCCGGAGGGCGTGACCATCGAGCCGTTCTACGACCGCAGCGACCTGATCTCCCGCGCCATCGACACGCTCAAGCACACGCTCTGGGAGGCCGTGATTCTGGTCACGCTGGTCCACATCCTTTTTCTCTTTCACTTCCGCAGCATCCTGACGGTCACGCTGCCGCTACCGGCCTCGATCCTGATCGCGTTTATCCTGATGAAGGAGTTCGGCATCACCTCACACATCATGTCGCTCACCGGCATCGCCATCGCCATCGGCGTGCTGGTGGATGCCGGCATCGTGACCACGGAAAACGTGATCCGGCATTGCGAGCAGGCCGAGACCGCGCGCGGGCGCCGGCTCACCGCCGACGAGACCTGGCACACGGTGCTGGCGGCCTCGCAACAAGTCGGCCGGCCGATCTTCTTCGCGATGGGCATCATCGTGCTGGCCTTCGTGCCCATCTTCGCGCTCACCGGCCAGGAGGGAAAACTCTTCCACCCGCTGGCCTGGACCAAGACCTTCGCGATGGTCGGCGCGACGCTGCTCGCCGTGACGCTCGTGCCGGTGCTCTGCACGCTGCTCGTCCGCGGCCCGTTTCACAACGAGGACCGCAACTGGCTCATGCGCGCCCTGCTCGCGATCTACGACCCCGTCCTCGACTGGGCGCTGCGCGCGCGCAAGACCGTGCTGTCCCTCGCCGTCGCGCTCCTCGCGTGCTGCCTCGTGATCGCCTTTGGCCTGCCGCGCCCGTGGCGCACCTCGCTCGGCGACCCGTCGTGGGCGCGCGGCTTCGGCAGCGAGTTCATGCCCACGCTGGAGGAGGGCAGCCTCCTCTTCATGCCGGTGCTCGTGCCGAGCACGTCGTTCACCGAGGTCAAACGCATCATGGCGTGGCAGGACCGCACCATCCGGCAAATGCCCGAGGTCGCCTCGGTCGCCGGCAAACTCGGCCGGTTCGACACGCCCACCGATCCCGCCCCCGTCGAGATGATCGAGACGACCATCATGCTCAAGCCCACCGACCAGTGGCGACCGGGCATGACCAAGGCCCAGCTCGTCGCCGAACTTCAACAACGGTTGACCGCCGTCCCCGGCTACGCCCCCGGCTTTCTCCAGCCAATCGAGAACCGAATCCTCATGCTCTCGACCGGCATCCGCGCCCAGCTCGGCGTGAAGGTGTACGGCGACGACCTCTCCGCGCTCCAGCAAAAGGCCTTTGAGATCGCCGCCGTCCTTGAGCGCGTGCCCGGCGCCACCGGCGTCGCCCCGTCGCGCGCCCAGGGTAAACCCTATCTGGAAATCTCCGTGGATCGCGCCGCACTCGCCCGCTACGCGGTGAGCGCAGAGGACGTGCTCGCCGCCGCAGAGGTCGGGCTCGGAGGAAAAACCGTCACCACCACGATCCGCGGACGCGAACGCTGGCCCGTCCAGGTCCGCCTCGACCGGCCCGAGCGCGAGGACATCGACAAACTCGCCGCCATCCCGGTGGCCCGCAGCACGGGCGGCTATGTGCCACTCGGACAGGTGGCCACCATCGCCCGCGTCTCCGGCCCCAACGAAATCGCCAGCGAAAACGGCCGCCTGCGCGTCTTCGTGCAGGCCAACGTGCACGACCGCGACCTCGGAAGCTTCGTCGACGAGGTGCGCGAGCGCATCACGCGCGACGTGAAACTCGGCCCCGGCATGACCGTGGAGTACTCGGGGCAGTACGAGAACCAACTGCGAGCGCGCCAGACGTTGTCCCTCATCCTGCCCGCCGTGCTACTCATCATTTTTCTGGCGCTCTACCTGACCTTCCACTCGGTCGCGGAGGCGGCGCACGTCATTCTCGCGGTCCCCTTCGCGCTTACAGGCGGCGTGCTGCTCCAGTGGGCGATGGGCTTCAACTTCAGCGTGGCTGTGTGGGTTGGTTACATTGCCCTCTTCGGCACGGCCATCCAGACCGGCATCGTCATGGTGATCTACCTCCAGGAGGCGGTGGCCAAACAACGCGCCGCCGTCGGAGGCCGACCGCTCACCCGCGCCGAGCTGATCGAGGCGACGAAGGCGGGCGCGCGCCTGCGCCTGCGGCCGAAAGTCATGACGGTGGCGACCACCATCGCCGGCCTCGCCCCGATTTTCTGGAGCACGCGCACCGGCGCCGAGATCATGCAACCGCTCGCCGCCCCGGTGGTGGGCGGCATGCTCTCAAGCCTCGTTCACATCCTCGTGGTCACGCCGGTGATCTTCGTCTGGCTGCACGAGCGGAAAACCTCCGTCACCGCGCCCGCCGCGCAGTGACAGAGCCTTCGCGCGTCAGGACGCCGCGGGCGGCTTGGGCAACAACTTCGCCACCACCACCAGCAGGACAACCACGACGACCGCGAGCCCGCCCCAGAAAAGCCAGCCGGCGTGGGCCTTCAGCGCGCGCGAGCCGCCCGACACTTCCTTGAGCGTCTCCTCGGCGCCGAGCGCCGGCACGGTTTTCTCCGCTGCCAGCAACGTCCCGCCAACCAGACTCAGATCGTAGCGCGGCGCCGAAATCCGGCCGTTGCCATAGTACAACGCGAGCGGCTGCGCGGTGGTCGTTTTGAAAAGCACCCGCGTCACCGGGTAGTGCAGCTCGACCTGATCTAGAGCCAGCGCCGGGTTGTCGCCATTATCGGTCTCCAGCCAGAGCGTGTCGCCGACGCGCGACGACAGGCCGAGCGAAAATGTTTTCGTGCGGCGGGACGGCGTCTGGGTCCAGGTCGCATGCCCGAGCGTCTGTTCCCAGGCGTTGCCGCGGCGGTCCTCTTCGTTCGAGTAGAGCCGCACCGTGCGCTGGAACAGCGTGCCGCCGAGCGTCGCCGTCAGGCGCACGACGGGCAGGTCCGACTGCGGCACCGTGAGTTTCCAGCGCGACACCGTCGGGCGCTTCGCGTCAGGCGCCGCCTCCACCGTGACTTTCACGGCGCGCGTCAGCGACGTACGTTGCAACACGTACGGCACCTGCGCGCCGGCATTGACCAGCCGCAGATCGGAGAAATCGCCGGCCGCGTGCGCGAGCACCTCGGCGTCGAGTTCGAGCTGTTGCACACCCGCCGCCGCGGGGCGGACGGCCTTGCGGTAAGTCCAGGGCGCCACGTCGAGCGGCGAGCCCTGAGTCGGCACTTCGGGCAACGGCTCGGAGGGCGCAAACTCGGGCTGCGGCACGAGGCCGCCGATTTGAAGCGCCACCGGGTGCAGCTTGCTCAACTCGCCCGCGAAGGCCGCGAGATCGTAGCGCGGCGCGGTCGCGCGGGCGTTGCCCACGAGCAGGCGGAACTCGCCGGCCTGGGCCGCGTGAAACACCAGGCGCACCGGGCGCACCAGCGCGCGCACTTCCGCCACGGGCAGCGGCGGGTTGTCCTCGTTGTCGATCACCAGCACGATCTCGCGCTCCGGCAACGCGCACTCCAGCCCGAGGCGCAGGTGCTCGCCGCCGACGCCCGCCGCGCGGGAGATCGTGCCCGCCGCCACCTGGGATTCGACGATCCCCTGCTCTTCAAAACGCGACTGCACCACGCGGACGCGGCGCTGAAAAATCGGCTCGCCCGTCGTCAGCACGAGCGCCGCGACGTTCAGATTTCTGGCGGGCAACGTCAGCGTCAGCCGCGTCTCGCCGGGCGTCTCGTCGCGCGCACGCAGGCTCAAAGTTTCCGTCGCAGGCACGGCCAGATCGTCGGCGAGGCCGCCAATCTCCACGCCCGAGACGGCCACGGCCTCCGCGCGGCGGTCGTCCATCGTGAGGCGCAGCCAGCGCCACTTACCCGGCGGCAGCACGATCCGCCCGCCGCCGGATGTCGTGCCGTAGAGCGGATGCTTCGTCACGAGTGTCGTCCACGTCGCCTTGTCGTCAGAGCCTTCGACCGTCGCGGCTTTCACGAACGATTCGTCGGCGGTGTGCAGCGTGACCGAGTCGAGCGTGCCGTCGAAGCCGGTCTCCACGAGCACGACCGTGCGCTGCTCTTCCAGCGAGATCGTGGTCGTCTTGGCCTTGCGGGCGACGGTCTGCGGCGCGCGTGGATGCTCCAAGAGCAGCGGCACCTCGCGGCCCTGCGGATCGAGCAGGCGGAGGTCGGCCAGATCGGCGCGCGCGGCGTCGAGCGTGGCCGCCGGCACGTCGAACTTCACCAGTCCGCCCGCAGGCACCTGCACGGGCTGCCGGTAAGCCCATTCGTTGACGGGCAACGCGAGCGCCGTCGTCGCGGCGAAGAGGCAGAGCAGAAACGTTCCGAGTCGTCGGGATTGCATGAGAAATTACTCCTTCTTTTCCGCCGGCGTGGCGGGAGATTCCTCCTTCGCGAGCATCGCGAGGAAGCGTTGATAGAGGAACGAGGCGAGGATCGCGATCACCGCGACGACGACCAGCGCGCCGATGCGGTAGAGCTGGCCGAGCTGCGAGAGATCGTGGAAGAACAGCTTGGCGAGCGTCACGCTCAACAGCCCGATGGCGGCCCAGCGCGTCGGGCGGACGCGTTTCCACAGGCCGATCATCAGAATGCCAAACGCGTACAGCGCCCAGCCGATCGTGTACGCCATGTCGCGCGCGAAGTTGCCACTGAACTGGAAGGTCAGCGTGCTGCCGGCCTCGCTGAAGTAGTCGGCGATCTCGATGTTCAGGAGGAGAAACGCGAGCACGCCGGCCAGCGTTTGCAGGATCGCCGGAGCCGGGAGCCCAAGCGCGCGATCGCGCGGCGGCGCCAGCAAACGGGCGCCCGCGAGCAGGCACAGCGTCGTCAGCCCGTAGGAATAGAGGTACCAGTTCCAAATGGGCGTCTCGCTGCGGAAGTGATAATCGAAGACCGCCGGGTTGAGCGCCAGTCGGGCAAACGCCGCGCAGAGCAGCCCGAGACCGACCAACCGGAGCCCGCCGTGCGGGATGCGGTGGTAGAGCCAGAGCAGCGCAGCGCCTTCGAGCGCCCAGCCGATCGTGATCCACTGCCGGTCAAACTGCACCGGGAAGATCAGCGTGACGAAGAACAACGCCACGCCGCCCCACCAGGCGAGGATCGCGAGCCGGCGCGGCGCATCGGCCGCCAGCAGGCGGAGCGTCAGCACGAGGCTGAGCAGCGCGGGCACCGCAAAGACCATCGGGATGAGGCCCATGACCTCGTTGGGCCAGTGTCGAATCACGAGCCGGTAAATCAGCCAGAAGTGAACCGGGCCGGCCAGGGCCGACGCCACCCACGGCGCCAGTTGCCCGACAAACGCGCGGCGCAGCACAAACGCCTGCGCGGTGAACAGCGCGTAGAAGCCCACGAACCAGGCGAGCAACACGCCGGCCTGGCCCTCGCTCATGCCGCTCCGGTACGTCTCCGGCGCGACGGCCTCAAGTGCCGCCACGCAGCCCAGCGCCACCAGCGGCAGAAGCCCGTTGCCCAGTTGCCGCGCGAGCCCGAGGAGCAGCACCACCAGGACCAGCGCGAGTCCAAAGATCGGCGACAGATTCGCCTGCGGCAGCCGCAGCGTCACCATGATCAGCAGCAGAAACGGCAGCACGGCGGACATCACCGGCAGGTGCGACATCCACTGGGCGCTCGTGCCAAACTCGGCGTTGGCCGCCTCGGCGCCGTTGGTCTCGATCTTGCGCAGCCAGCGGCGCACGGCCCAGGCGCCCACGGCGAAGAATAGCAGCGAGAAACCGCCGATCAGTGCCACCGGCGCCAGGCTCAGGTCCATCGCGCCATCGGTGGGGATTTGGAAAAGCCAGCAGGCCGTCGCCACCAGCGTGAGCACGAGCACCGCCGCGAGCGCGATGAGCGAGCCCGTCAGCACCGCCAGCACGATGGCCAGCACGTCGATCAGCAGCACCACCGGCCAGACCAGGAAGGAAACCTCCGGGATCTGCACAATGGGATATAACACGAGCGCGAGCGCCACCGGCGGGAAGAAATGTCCCCACCAGACCGGCGCGGACGCGGGCCGCACGCGTTGGAGGACGAGCGGGAAGACCGTGTGCAAGATCGCAAACCCGAGCGTGGCGCCCAGCGCCCACGGCAGGAGCGCGTCGCTGCGGTCGATATAGTTGCCCATCCAGATCGCGAGCAGCAGAAACGCCACCAGGCCCGCGCCGAGATGGAGCTTGGCCCAGCGGTTTTCGAGTGCCGCGAGCGTCAGCAGGCACAGGTCGGCGGAGAGCGCCGCCGCGAAGATCCAGCCCGGCGCGAAGCCGAGGCCGGTGTTGCCGATCCAGACAAAGGCAAAGCCAAACGCCACGGCCGCGAGCAGGCCCGTGGCGCCCGCCAGCCAGGCCGTGTCCGCCTGCCGGCGACGCGCCCAGCCGTAGGCGAGCAGGAAGAGCGCTTGAAACGCGACGAGCACCGTGAGCGCCGTACCGACCTTGTGCACCGTAAAAAATTTCTCCGCCCAGCCGATCTGCATGGCGACGGTGCCGGCCGCGCCGAGCAGCACGAGGTAGAGCCAGCGGCGATTGAGCGCGACGGCGATCAGGCCGACGTCGAGCAGCGCGATGTAGCCGAAAAGCCCCGGCGGGTTGTCCACTCCAGTCGAGAGCAAGATCGGCGTGAGAAACCCGCCCAAGATGCCGAGGATCGCCACGAGCTGCGCCTCCAGCCGGATCGCCAGCAGAAACGCCGTCGTCGTGATCAGCACCATCAGCACGAGTGTCGGCCAGGTCGTGAAAAATTCGAAATGGTAGATTGAGCGACAGGAGAACGTCACCGCATACAGGATGACCACGCCGGTCGCGCAAAGCGTCTGCGAGGTCACCGCGTAGGCCTTGCGCGCCAGCCACACGCCGCCGACCAGAAGCCCGGCGCCGATCAGGAAGCCGCACGCCACACGCACCTCGGGCGGGATCAGATTGTTTTCAAAGGAGTACTTTACGCCGAGCGCCACGCCGAGGAAGAGCGCGAGGCCGCCGAGCCAGGCAAAGAGCTTCACGCCCATGAACATTTCCCAATTGATCGCCGGCGCCGCTTCGCGCTCGGGCTGCCGCGCAGCCACGACTGGCGCCGCTGGGACGACAGGCGGCACCACCTTCGGCGGCACAGGGGCAAAGTCTACCGGCAACGGCGGCGGCACGGCGGCGGGGTTGGAAGACGCCATGACCGGCGGCGGCTCCGCCGGGCGAGTCACAACCACAGGCGGCGGGGGCACATCAACCACGGGCTCAGGCGCGGCCGCCAAACGAAGCGACTCCGCAACGAGCGGGCACGGCGGCGGCACAGAAGACACCTCGGTACGCGACTCCACCGCAACGGGGGCGGGCAATTTCCCAAGGCCACGCGTCGCTCGCAGATCCTCCACCTGCTCCGACAGCTCGTCCACCCGATGGCGCAGCCCGCGCACGAGAAAGACTGAGACGAAACTCCAGACGACGAGCCATGCCAGCAACGCGAGGATGAGGACCACGAGTAATTCGATCATATAGAGGAAGAGGAGCCCCGACAGAGCAGGCCTGCGGGAAATTCACTCCACGAGCCCCCACCCATTCTGGCAAGCCGGCATCCTCCAACTATCACATAATCAAGCATTCAAGAGCCGTCAGGCACGGCAAATTCGTAAAACAACTGTAATCCACCTCCGCATTTCCGAGCCCACACCGCGACTTTCGTGAAGTTCCCCGGCGAAAACTCACCCCAGTCAGAGACTAATCAATCGCACTCCAGAGCAACCAAGCAGCGCCTAATATATAGGCCAAAACGCCTTGCGGGAAACCCGCCCTACGAGGACGACAGAAAACGGCCCCTGCCTTTATTCAGGCAAGGCATAAGAGACGGAGCACACATGGCATTTCCTGTTTAGCCAGAGCCGGTGTATGCTGGATACACTCCACTTACAGCCATGATCGTCCGCGACACTCTCTTCTACCGCACGCTGGTCTCCATGGCCCGACAGCGGCCCGGCCTCGACGAACCCCGCTGCCAGGCGATGCTCGACATCCTATCAGCCGCCGACGCCCTGCGCAGCGCACTCCGTCACAGCCTCCACTACGCGGAGATCAGCGAGCTGCAATTTTGCGTGCTCACAATCCTGCTCGCACTCGACCCGCTGCCCTGCACCCCGGCGCTCCTCGCCGATCACGCTGGCGTCTCGCGCGCCGCCATCACCGAAGCCCTCGACCGCATTGAGGAGCGCAAGTGGATCACCCGCGACCGCAGCCAGGAGGACCGCCGCACCTATTTTATCCGGCTCACCGAATTCGGCCGCACCGTCATCGACCAACTGGCCCCCGCCGTGATCCGCCACCTCGCCCTGCAGGCCGACGGGCTGAAGGGTAATGCCCCCCAGCAACTCCAGGAACTGTGCGGCAAACTCGGCGCCCCCATCACTCCCCTCGCAACCTCCTAATCTCAGACCTCCCCTTCCAACTATGAACAAACGCCTGTTTCTCACCGCAGTGATCGCGCTGGCCGTCTTCGGCGCCATTTTCGGCTACAAAGTCCTCGCCATCCGGCGCGAGATGGCCGCCCACGCCGCCATCGTCATGCCCCCATTCACTGTCAGCGCCGCGGCCGTCACTCAGCAAACCTGGCCCAATACGCTCTCGGCCGTAGGCACCCTCGCCAGCTTCCAGGGCACCACCCTCAAAACGGAACTCGACGGGCTCGTCCTCAACGTCGTCGCTCAATCCGGCGCCGTCGTCGCCGCCGGCGATACCCTCGTCGTCCTCGACACCGCCAGCGAACAGGCCCAGCTGCGCGGCCTCGAAGCCCAGGCCAAGCTCGCTGAAATCAACCTCAACCGCGCCCGCGAGCTCCGCACCAGCGGCACCAATACGCCCTCCGATCTCGACGCCGCCGAAGCGACCGCCGCCCAAGCCGCCTCCGCCGTCGATCAACTCAAGGTCACCATCGCCAAGAAACACCTCGCCGCCCCCTTCGCCGGTCGCCTCGGCATCATGCAGGTTTACCCCGGCCAGTTCCTCTCCAAGGGCGATCCCATCGTCGTCCTCGAAAGCATCGACCCCATCCACATCGACTTCTCGCTCCCGCAACAGGAGCTCGGCCGCCTGAGCGAAGGCCAGCCTGTGCAACTCACCGTCGATGCCTACCCCGGCCGCTCCTTCGACGCCAAGATCACCGCCATCAGCCCCCGCATCGACGGAGCCACCCGAGCCATCGACATCCGCGCCACGCTCGCCAACACCGACGAATCCCTCCGCCCCGGCATGTACGGCCGCGCCGAAGTCATCCTCCCGCCCACCGAACGCGCGCTCGTCCTCCCCTCGGCGGCCGTCATTCACAATCCCTACGGCGAATCCGTCTTCGTCATCGTCGACGGCAAAGCCCAGCAGCGCTTCGTCAAAACCGGGTCCCAACGCGGCGACCTCATTCTGATCACCGACGGCCTCAAGGTCGGCGAGCAGGTCGTCACCGCCGGCCAGCTCAAACTGCGCAACGGTGCCCCCGTCCACGTCGACAACTCCGCCGCCCCCGAAGCCCACGCCGCCCCCAAGCCCTCCGAAAGCTAAGCCGAGGACACCCTCATGCGTTTCACCGATCTCTTCATCCGTCGCCCCATTCTGGCGACGGTAGTCAATCTCTTCCTGCTGCTCGGCGGCTGGCTTTGCTTCAAAGCCATGGTCATCCGGCAATACCCGGAGACCAATAACGCCGTCGTCTCCGTCACCACCTCCTATCCTGGCGCCAGCGCCGATCTCGTTCGAGGCTTCATCACCACCCCGCTCGAACGCGAAATCGCCTCCGCCGACGGCATCGATTATCTCGAATCCGTCAGCGCCCCCAATGTCTCCATCATCACGGCCAAGCTCCGCCTCAACTACGACCCGAACGACGCGCTCACCCAAATCACCTCCAAGGTGAACCGCGTGCGCAGCGAGCTCCCCGCCAATGCCGAAGACCCCGTCTTCGACGTCTCCGTCGGAGAGAGCACCGCATCGCTCTACCTGAGCTTCTCCAGCGACAGCATGGAGTCCAACCAGATCACCGACTACCTCGTCCGAGTCGTGCAGCCCAAGCTCGCCACTGTCGAGGGCGTGCAAAAAGCCGAGATCCTCGGCGGGCGCACCTTCGCCATGCGCATCTGGCTCAAGGACGACCGCATGGCCGCCCTCGGCCTCTCCCCGTCCGCCGTCCGGGCCAAGCTCGCCGCGCAAAACGCCCTCTCCGCCGTCGGCCAGACCAAGGGCAATATGATTGCCGTCAACCTCACGGCAAAAACCGATCTGCACACCGCCGAAGAGTTCCGCCAGATGGTCATCCTGGAGAAAGACGGCCGCATCGTCCGCCTCGGCGACATCGCCGAGGTCACGCTCGGCGCCGAAAGCTACGACACCATCATTACCTTCAACGGATCCAACGGCATCTTCATCGGCATCAGTGTGCTCCCCACAGCCAACTCCGTCGACGTCATCAAACGCGTCCTCACGGTCTGGCCGGACATCACCAGCCAGTTCCCCACCGGCCTCCACGCCGAGGTCCAATACGACGCGACCGAGTTCATCAACCTCTCCATCGAGGAGGTCATCAGCACACTCATCGAGGCGATGTTCATCGTCATCCTCGTCATCTACCTCTTCCTCGGCTCGTTCCGCTCGGTGGTCATTCCGATTGTCGCCATCCCGCTCTCGCTCGTCGGCGGCGGCATCCTCATGCTCGCCTTCGGATTCTCCATCAACCTGCTCACGCTGCTCGCCATGGTGCTCGCCATCGGCCTGGTGGTCGACGACGCCATCGTCGTCGTCGAAAACATCCATCGCCACATTGAGGAGGGCCTCTCCCCATTCGACGCCGCCATCAAGGGCGCCCATGAGCTCGTCGGCCCCGTCATCGCCATGACGATCACGCTCGCCGCCGTGTACGCCCCCATCGGCCTGCAATCCGGCATCACCGGCGCGCTCTTCCGCGAGTTTGCCTTCACCCTGGCCGGCTCCGTCGTCGTATCCGGCTTCGTCGCCCTCACGCTGACACCCATGCTCAGCTCGAAGATGCTGCGCCATAACCCGAATCGCAAAGGCTTCGAGGCCCTCCTCGAACGCGGCTTCGAGAAACTCCGCCAGTTCTACGAACACCTCCTCGATGGCGTCCTGGCCAACCGCCCCGCCGTCGTGCTCGTCACCGTGCTGATCTTCGCCAGCATCGTCCCTTTCTTTAAGATGAGCCAGAGCGAGCTCGCCCCGACCGAGGACCGCGGCTTCGTCCTCGGCCTCATCAGTGGCGCGCCCAATGCCACCCTGGAGCAGACCCAGCGCTACACCGCGCAACTCCAGCCCATGTTCAACGAATCGTTCCCCGAAGTCGGCACCAACTTTCTGATCATCGGCTTCGATCCCATGTCCGACCTGCCCACCGCCTCGGGCGGCATGGCCGGCCTCGTGCTCAAACCCTGGGACCAGCGCGCCCGCGGCGCGGAAGCCATCGCCAACCATCTCAACGGTGCCGTCGGCGCCATCTCCGGCATGAAGTTCGCCGCCGTGCTCCCCTCCTCGCTTCCGGGATCGTCCGGCGGTCTGCCCGTCCAGTACGTCGTCAGCTCCACGCAGGACCACTCCCGCGTGGTCGAAGTCGCCGAGGAACTCATGAAACGCGCCCTCGCCAGCGGCATGTTCGTCTACGCCGACAACGGTCTCAAATACGACCAGCCCCAGGCCGACATCGTCGTCGATAAAGACAAGGCCGCGCTGCTCGGCATCGATATGCAAGCCCTCGGCGCCGACCTCGGCTCCATGCTCGGCGGCGGCTACGTCAACCGGTTCTCCATCGACGGCCGCGCCTACAAGGTCACGCCGCAAGTCACCCGCGCCTCGCGCCTCACCACCGAGCAGCTGGGCAACTACTACATCTCCACCGGCTCCGGTAAACTCGTCCCGCTCTCCACGATCGCGACCATCGAGCCGACGATCACGCCGCGCAATCTCACCCGATTCCAGCAGCTCAACTGCGCCACCATCGGCCTTGTCCCGCGCCCCGGAGTCACCCTCGGCGACGCCCTCACCTGGCTCAACAACGAAGCCCGGCAGGTCTTCCCGGAAGGCTTCACCGCCGACTACAAGGGCGAGATCCGCCAGTACGTCCAGGAGGGCAGCTCGTTGATCACCACCTTCGCCCTCGCGATCATCGTCATCTTCCTCGTCCTGGCCGCCCAGTACGAAAGCTGGCGCGATCCGTTCATCGTCATGCTCGCCGTCCCGCTCTCCCTGGCCGGCGCACTGGTGTTCCTCTTCCTCGGCTTCGCCACGATCAACATCTACACGCAGGTCGGCCTCATCACCCTCGTCGGCCTCATCACTAAACACGGCATCCTCATGGTCGACTTTGCCAACGGCCTCCAGGAGCAGGGCTGCACCGTCCGCGAAGCCATCGAACGCGCCGCAGGCGTCCGCCTCCGCCCGATTCTCATGACCACCGCGGCCATGGTGCTCGGCGTGCTCCCTCTGGTCTTCGCCGAGGGCGCCGGCGCCGAGTCCCGCTACAGCATGGGCCTGGTCATCGCCACCGGCATGTCCATCGGCACCTTCTTCACGCTCTTCGTGGTGCCGGTGTTCTATACCTTCATCGCGGCCGACCGCCGTCCAAAACCCGCTACGGTCGCCGCCGCCAGCCACCATTAAACGATCCCCCTTGGCGGGGCGCGCGCCGGGCAGGCTTGCTGGAACCCTGCCTGGTGTGTCTCGGAATTGCGCGCCCCGCCTCTCCCTCCTCCCATGAAAACACTCTTCAAATCAGTCCTCTTTTCGGCGCTCGCCGGCCTCGCCTCCCTCGGAGCGCAGACGCCCGCCGCCCCGGCGGAGCAGCCCCCGCGCCCGCTCACGCTCGACGCCGCTCTCGCCTACGCGCTCAAACACAATCCCACCCTCAACCGCATCCGCGAGCAGGTCCGCGAACAGGAGGGCGTGCTCATCTCCGTCAACGCCCAACGCCTCCCGCAGGCCAACGCCACCAGCCGCTATTCACGCACCGACGAGGAGCTCCTCGCCGTGCCCGGCGGCACCCAGGATACTTGGCAACTCGAGGCCAGCGTCAGCCAGACCCTCTACGCCGGCGGCGGGCTCCACGCTTCCAGCGCCGCCCAACGCACCCAGATCGAGGCCGCCCGCCTCGCCGTCCTCGCCCAAAGCGCCGACACCCTCCTGACCGTCCGCCAGAGTTTCTACCGCGTGCTCCTCAACCGCGAGTTGATCGGCGTGCGCGAGGAAGAGCTCCGCGTCCTCGAAAAAGAGGCCGTCGATGCCCGCGCCCGCCGCGAAGTCGGCTCCGGCTCCGATTTTGACGTCCTGCGCGCCGAGGTCGCCGTCGCCAATGCAAAGCCCGCCCTCATCCGCATCCGCAACGCCTACCGCACCAGCCAGGACTCGCTGCGCCAGGCCCTCGGCGCCCCCGCCGATGCCTCCTCGGAAAACTCCCTCGAAATCGAGGGCGTACTCGACAGCCACGGAGAAGCCCCCGAACTCGCCGTGGCCCTTCGCGCCGCCCACGACGCACGCCCCGAGCTCCTCCGCCAGACGCAGCTCGCCGAGGCCGCCCGCCTCGGCATCAAGGTCGCACGCGCAGGCTACCTTCCCACCGTCTCCGCCTATGCCGCCTACGACTGGACCAACTCCGCCTACTCCGACCGCTGGAACCGCCGTCTCGACGGCCTCACTGTCGGCGTAAAGAGCAACTGGGCCATCTTCGACGGACGCGCCACCGCCGGCAAAGTCCGCCAGGCCCGCTCGCAAGTCGAGCAAGCCCGCCTCGCGCTCGAGGAGCTGGCCCTCGCCATCGACGTCGAGGTCCGCCTCGCACACGCCGCACTCGTCGAGGCCAGCGAGCTTCTGACATCCGCCGAGCAGACCGTCGCGCAAGCCACCGAGAGCCTCCGCCTCGCCCAAGCCCGCCATGCCGCCGGCGCCGCCACCCAGCTCGATGTACTCACCGCGCAGGTCGCACTGACCGAAGCCCGCTCCTCATTCAGCCAGGCCCGCCACGACCACGCCGTCGCCGTCGCCCAGTTGCAGCGCGCATCCGGCGCCCCGCCCCTGCGCACGGAGCAGGCCGCCGCCAACTGATCGGAGCGTCCCCCAGCCCGCCCCCATGCAGATCCTCCGGAAGGAAAACACCTCCCTGCGCCTCACAGTCTGGAGCGTGCTCGGCCTGATAAACCCATCCGAGCTGAAGGTCCTCTTTCAAATGGTCCGCGCCGACGAGTTGTGCCATCCCGGCTCCGCCCAGCTGATCGACCTGCGCGCCATCACGATCGACGGCCCCACGCCCGAGTTTAGCGAGCTGTTCACCACGGCGCGCCTCCTCTGGCGCGACGGCCCCGGCGACCGATGGGCACTGCTCACCGCCAGCCCGCTGATCTTCGGACTGCTCCGCATGATTCACGCCCTCCTGTCCGACTCCGAACAGAGCCACGTGGGCCTGCACCGCGAATTTGCCGACGCCAGCCAGTGGTTGTTGGGCAAAGTCATCGTCGACCCCGCACAGCCCACGCCGGGCTGGTCGTGGTCGCACGCATAGACGTTTGTTTGGGTTACTATCAGGAAAACCCCTGCCGCGGCCGCTCACGCACCGCGGCAGGGCTCTTTTTGCCCAGGGGCGAAGCTTGTCCACGACCGCACCCCGTCTACACTCCGCCCACCCATGGAACTCCGCCACCTCCGCTATTTCCGCGCGGTCGCCACGCTGCTCAACTTCAGCCGGGCCGCCGAGCAGCTCCATGTAGGCCAGCCCACGCTCAGCCGCCAGGTGAAGGCCCTGGAAGACGAGATCGGCGTCCAACTCCTCGCGCGCAACCGCGCCCACGTGAAGCTCACCGATGCCGGCCGGCTCTTTCTCGCCCAAGTCGAGAAACTCCTCGTCCAGATAGATCTCGCCGTCGAGACCGCACGCGAGACGCCCACCGGGATGGAGGGCACCCTCGTCATCTGCACCGAGTGGATGCTCCAGATTGACCTGTTTCCACGCGTCATAGCCGAGTTTCGACAGAAATTTCCCCGAGTCGAAATCGAGCTTCGCGAAGAGCCGATTCACAAACACGTGAAACTCGTCCGCTCGGGCAAAGCGCACCTTGGCTTCGTCCCAAAGACAGCGATTAAGCCCACCGACAAACTCGAATACCTGACGCTCGCCACAGCCGAAACCCTGGTCGCCATCTCGGCCCGCCATCCCCTCGCCAAGCGCTCCAAAATCCACGTTGCCGAACTCAAAGACGAGATCTGGCTCAGCGACGCCGATCAGGCCCGCGATCCAGCCTACCACACCTTTCTCACCCACATCTGCCGGCGGGCCGGCTTCGTCCCCCAGTACGGCCCCACGGCCCGCACCGTCGAGGGATTCCTCGGCATGGTCGGCGCCGGGCTCGGCGTCGCCATCCTCCCCTCGATTGTCCTGCGACGCGCCATCCCCGCAGGCGTCCGCACGATCTCCTCCGACTGCGACTCGGTCGAAGCCGGCGCGATCTGGGACCCCGCCAACGATTCCGTTCTCCTGCGTAACTTCGTCGCCATTCTCCGCGGCCACGCCTCCGCCACTTCCGCCTGACAGGTGCGGGAGTGACTTTCGGCGGCTCGACTCGGGCCACCAACTTGCCACGCTCGCGAGCATGCCCCCCCTGCTCCAGATCGATCACCTCGCCAAGGCATACGGCCCGGTGCGAGCCGTCCAGGACATCAGCTTTTCGGTCCGCCCGGGTGAAATCTACGGACTGCTCGGCCCCAACGGCGCCGGCAAAACCACCACCATTTCGATGGTCAGCGGACTCCTTTCGCCCGATGGCGGCTCCATCGCCATCGCCGGCCGCCCGCTCGCCGCCGATCCACAGGCGGCCAAACGCCTCATGGGCGTCGTCCCCCAGGAGCTCGCCCTCTACGAGGAGCTCAGCGCCGCCGAAAACCTCGAATTCTGGGGACGCCTTGCCGGACTCGATACCAAGACCGCCCGCGCGCGCACCGCCGAGATCCTCGCCGCACTCACCCTGAGCGACCGCGCCCGCGACCCCGTGAAAACCTTTTCCGGCGGCATGAAACGCCGCGTCAACCTCGGCTGCGCCCTCCTCCACCGTCCCAAGCTCATCCTCCTCGACGAGCCCACCGTCGGCATCGATCCCCAGGCCCGCCTCAACATCCTCGAATTTGTCCGCAGCCTCCGCGCCGACGGCGTCGGCGTGCTCTACACCACCCACTACCTCGAAGAAGCCGAATCCCTCTGCGACCGCATCGGCATCGTGGACCACGGCCGCATGCATGCCGAGGGCACCCTGCGCGAGTTGCAGGAGCGCCTCGGCGGACAGCGACTCTTCGTCCTCGAAGGCCAGTGGACCGGCGCCGAGCCAGATACCTGGCCCGGACTCCGACAACACTACCGCGTGCTCCAACACACCGACCGCCAGCTCGTCGTCGCCGCCCTCGACGAGCGCGACCCGGCCGACTGCCTGCGCGAACTGCTCGCACTGCCCGTGCGCGCCGAAAACGTCACCCTCAAGCGCCCCAGCCTGAACGACGTCTTCCTCCACCTCACCGGCCGCGACCTCCGCGAATGATCTCCATGCTCCGCGCCCTGCTCGCCAAGGACTTCGCGCGCACCCGGCGCAACCCGCTCCCCTGGCTGCTCTTCCTCCTCGCGCCACTGTGCGTCGCCGGCATCATCGGCTTCGCCTTCGGCGGCTCCATGCGCGAACAGCGCATCGGCACCCTCCGCTTCGCACTGGTCGACGAGGACAACACCCTCGTCTCGCGTTTTCTGCGCAGCGGTGCCTCCGGAGAAAACCTCGGCGCCGATCGCCGCTCCGCCCTCCCGTTGGCGCCCGTCCTGCTCACACGCGAGCCCGCCCTCGCCCAGCTTCACGACAACCAGCTCAGCGCCGTCGTCATCATCCCCGCCGGCTTTTCCGATGATTTCCTCGCAGGGAAACAGGTCACACTCGAACTCGTGAAAAACCCCGCCGAGTCGATCAAACCCACGATCATCGAGGAAGGCCTCGGCATCCTCACCGCCGGGCTCGACGGACTCGGGCGCAACTTCGCCCCCGAGCTCACCGAGTGGCGCCAGGCACTCTCGCAGTCGCCCGACCTCGAACGGATCGGCCCACTCCTTACACGCACCGGCGTCCGGCTACGCGAGCTCGGCCCCATGATCAACCCGCCCCTCGTCGGCTACTGTAAACCGACGGCCACCGCCGACGGCGCGGCCACCGGCGGCGGCTCCAGTTTCAATCTTTTCGGCAACCTGCTGCTCGGGCTCGCCGCCATGTTCATGCTCTTCCTCGGTGGACTCGGCCTGGGCGACCTCCACCGCGAGATCGAGCTGCGCACCCTCGCCCGCTACCAGACACTCCACGTCTCGCTCGTCCCGTTTCTAGCCGCCAAAGTCGTCTTCACCGGCCTGATGCTCCTGCTCTGCGCCGCCATCATCCTCGGCAGTGGCATGGTCGCCTTTGACCTGCGCTGGCACCAACCGCTCCCGCTCAGTGCCCTCACCCTCGGCTACGTGGTCTTCATCGCCGGACTCATGGCCCTGCTCGTCGCGTGGATCCCCGACCAGCGCAGGGCCGATCCTGTCCGCTCGATGGTCAGCCTCGTGCTGGGCATGGCCGGCGGTTGCGCGTTTCCGCCCGAGATGCTGCCAGCCTTCTTCCGCACCTACCTGATGCCTCTGCTGCCCACGCATTGGTACACCGCCACCACGCGCGCCGTGGAGTACGGCGGGGCCGGCGTGGATCTCTGGCTACCCGCCACAATCAAACTCACCCTCGCCGGCATCGCGCTGCTCGCGCTCGCCGCGTGGCTATTCCGCCGCCGCTTCGCCCAGGGGGCCCGCGCATGAAAAACATCCTCTCCATCGGCCACAACGAACTGCGCCTCTTCATGAAGAGCCGCACCGCCCTGCTCTGGCTTTTCGTCCTCCCGCTGGCATTCGTCGCACTCATGGCCCGCTTCTCCTTCGGCGACGGCCGCTCCTCAAACCGGTTCCCCCCGGTCCTCATCGAAAACGCCGACACCGGTTTCCTCGGCAATGTCTTCATCGACACGCTCAGCGCCCAGGGCCTCTGGCGGATCGACCCCGAAAAAGACACGAAGAACAAGCCCATCCGCACCATCCGGGTGCCGGCCGATTTCACCACACGCGTCCTCGCCCGCCAGCCCTCCAACGTCGAACTCGTGCCGGTGCCGGGCAGCGAAGATGCGCAGGGCGACGCCCTCGTCATCGAGGCCCGGCTGGTGCGCGCACTCGTCGCACTCAACTCGCACCTGTTCGAAACATCCCGCCAGGGCACCCAATGGCCGCCGGACGAGCAGGCGCTGCGCACCGCACTGGCCCGCCCCGCGCTGGTCACACTCGACTCGAAATTCGCCGGGCGTGACCCCGTCCCCAGCGGCGTCGGATTCTCGCTGCCGGGCAACCTCGTGTACTTCCTCACGATGAACCTGCTCATCTTCGGCGGGGCCACCGTCGCGGCCACGCGCCGCAGCGGCGTGCTGCGCCGCCTGCTCACGCTGCCCGTGCGTCGCGGCGAGCTCATCGCCGGCCAGCTCTACGGGCTCTGGCTGCTCGGCGCCGTGCAGATCGCCTTCCTGCTGCTCATCGGCAAACTCGTCTTCCATCTCAACCTCGGGGCCAACACCCCCGGCGTCGTCCTCGTGCTCCTGGTCTACGCGTGGGTCGCCGCCGCCATCGGCACCCTCATCGGCTCGCTGCTCGACGCCCACGATCGCATCGTCGGCGTGTGCGTGCTCGCGAGCATCCTCATGGCGGCACTCGGCGGCTGCTGGTTCCCCATGGAGCTCGTGCCCGATGTGCTCCGCACCGCCGGCCACTGCGTCCCCACTGCCTGGGCACTCGACGCGCTCCACCGGTTGATCAGTTTCGGCGGCAGTCTGGGCGATGTCCTGCGCCCGCTCAGTGTGCTCGCCGCCTTTGGTGCCGCCGCCACCGCCGCGGCCTCCCGCTGGTTCCGCGTATGAAGCCATTGCCCCGCCACACGGGGCGCGGCCGCCTCTCCCGTTTTCCATCCATGAACAAACTCACAACCCTGATCGTCTCCGGACTGGCCCTGCTCGGCAGCATGGCCGCTCCGCTCTCCGCCACGGTGATCGATGCCGTCCCGCCGACCGCCGGCAAACGCATCGCGACCGTCCAGGTGCGCGTCGCCCCCGACCACCGCGACTGGACCTACGCGCCCGGCGAGCCGGTGCGCTTCGCCGTCACCGTCACCGCCGACAACGAGCCGATCACCGACGTCCCGATCACCTACACCGTCGGCCCCGAGATGATGCCCGCCGCCGAGCAGAAAGCGGTCGTGCCGCTGGCCGGCCTCTCCATCGAAGGCGGCACGATGCAGGTGCCGGGATTCCTGCGCTGCACCGTGACCACCGAGGTCGCGGGCCGGAAGTACAAGGGCGCCGCCACCGCCGCCTTTGCCCCGGAGAAAATCCAGCCCACGCAGACCGAGCCCGCCGACTTCGACGCGTTCTGGCAGGCCGGCAAGGATGAGCTCGCGGCCATCCCGATGGACGCCACGTTCACCCTCCTGCCCGAGTCCTGCACCTCCAAGGTCAACGTGTACCAGGTGAGCTTCCGCACCATCGGCCCCAACTGGACGCCCGTGCCGGCGCGCATCTACGGCATCTATTGCGAGCCCAAGGAGCCCGGCCACTACCCGGCCATCCTGCGCGTACCCGGAGCCGGGGTACGCCCCTACCCGGGCGACATCGGCACCGCCGAGCGCGGCGCGATCACGCTGGAGATCGGCGTGCACGGCATCCCCGTCAACATGGACAAGCGCATCTACGACTCGCTCTATGCCGGCGCCCTCACCGGCTACTGGGTCTACAATCTCGACGACAAAAACAGCTACTACTACCGCCGCATCTACCTGAGCTGCGTACGCGCCGTCGACTTCCTCACCAGCCGCCCGCAGTGGGACGGCAAACACATGATCGTAGCCGGCGCCAGCCAGGGCGGCCAGCTCTCCATCGTGACCGCCGGGCTCGACTCGCGGGTGACGGGACTGGCGGCCACGCACCCCGCGGGTTGCGACCTGACCGGCGAGCTCCACGGGCGCGCCGGCGGCTGGCCGCACCCGTTTGCGCCGGGCGCCAAGGGCGAGCCCTCGATCCACAGCACGCCGGCCAAGATCGCCACCTCGGCCTACTACGACACGGTCAATTTCGCGCGCCGCATCAAGGTCCCCGGTTTCTACAACTGGGGCTACAACGACGACGTGTGCCCGCCGACCTCCGTGTACGCGGCGTACAACGTGATCACCGCGCCCAAGGAACTCGCGCTCACGCTCCAGCTCTCGCACGAGTACACGCCCGAGCAGTGGGAGGCCATCATGAGCTGGATCGCCAAAGAGGCCGGGCTCAAATAAACCCGTACCGGGCTTTCCTGCCGCCGCCCTTCTCACGAGGGGCGGTTTTTTGCGCGCTCAGGAGGCGTCGAGCAGCTCGCGCACGACCTCGGCGAGGCGGCCGATGTCGAAGGGTTTCGCCAGAAAACGGTTGTTCCGCACCGTCATGATTTCCGGGCCGATGATGTCGGCGCCATAGCCGCTGCAAAAGACGACTTTCAGCGAGGGGCGCTCCAATCGGAGTCGGTCAGCGAGATCGCGCCCCGTCACACCGCCCGGCATGACGACGTCGGTGAAAAGCAGCCCGATGGCCTCCTTGTGCTGGCTCCAGAGGGCGAGAGCCTCCTCGCCGTTGGTGGCCATGAGAGCGCGGTAGCCCTGGCGTTCAAGTACAGCCTGGAGGATCGCGCGCACGGCCTCCTTGTCCTCAACGACGAGGATGGTCTCGTGCCCTTTCGTCGTCTGGGAGGCCGCGGCCGGCGCGGGGGCGGGAGCCGGATCGATGGCGGGGAACCACGCGGTGAAGCGGGCGCCTTCGCCCGCGGGCGATTCGACCTGCATCCATCCTTGGTGTTGTTTCACGATCGAGTACACCGCCGCCAGGCCGAGGCCCGCGCTCTTGTTCGCCTCGTTGGCCTGGTTGAGAAAAGGTTCGAAAATCCGGGGAAGCACGTCGGGCTGGATGCCTTCGCCGGTATCGCGCACCTGCACGCCCACCCAGCGGCCCACCCGCGCCTGGGGCACGCGTTTGCGGTACGCCTCGTCGACATCGAGTGCGAGGGTCAGGAGCGTCACCCGACCGCCCTTCGGCATGGCCTCGCGGGCATTGACGACCAAGTTGAGCACGACCTGCTCCACCATCCCGGTGTCGGCCTCGATCGCCGAGAGATCGGCCATCGTGACGACGTCGAGCGGAATATCATCGCCGAGCACGCGTTGAAACAAGCGGGCGAGGCGGGTGACGAGTTCGTTGAGGGAAAGACGTTGGGGATGCATGGCCGTTGTGAGAGCCAGGGGAATAGCGCCCGCCTAGCAGGGCTCTCCTAAGCAGTCGTCGCAGAAGGCAGACGCAAGCCGTCTTTCTCAATGGAGGGTAAACACGTATCGCCCTCCATTGGCATCGACCCGACCGCGCATTATCCAGCGTACGTGCGGTGGCTTGCGGCAGCATCGGCGCGGCGAACCCAGTCTCCGGCCAGTAAGAAAACTTAACCCAGGAGCCATCGCCCCCGCCGCTGCGCTAATACTGCACTTGAAACTTAGAACTATTCTAACTCCCCTCTTGAAACTCGGTCCCATTCCAATTTCGTACGGGACCGCAGATGATCGCCGACGCACATAGCATGGACCTCTCCCAAAAACTCGCCGACAGCGGGCTACGCGCCACGCCGCAACGCGAGTTGGTCTATCAATTGCTACTGGCAGAGCGTAACCATCCGACGGCCGAGGAGGTCTTCCAACGAATCAAGGCCTCCTCACCTCACATTTCCTTGGCCACCATCTACAACTGTCTCGAAGCACTCGTCGGCTGCGGCCTCGTCAAGCCTGTCCACTTTGAACGTGCCCCCACCCGCTACTGCCCAAATCTCACGGAGCACGCCCACTTTCACGACGCCGACACAGGCCGCATCCTCGACATCGACCTCCCCGCGTCCCTGATCGCCGAACTACGCAAACTCCTCCCGCCCGGCTACTCGTCCGACAGCATCGAACTGACCTTCCGGGGGCACGCCGCCACCAAAGCCAACGCCTAAACCCATCTTTTCCACCATGTCCGCCATCGAAATCAAAGACCTCCACGTCGCCATCGGCGATAAGCCCATCGTCAAAGGCCTCTCCCTCACGATCAAGCAGGGCGAGGTCCACGCCATCATGGGGCCCAATGGCACCGGCAAATCGACCTTCTCCAAGGCCATCGCCGGCCACCCCGATTACACCATCACCCAGGGCGACGTGCTCATCGACGGACAGTCCATCCTCGCGCTGGAGCCCGACGAGCGCGCCCGCGCCGGCATCTTCCTCGCGTTCCAGTATCCCTGCGAAATCCCCGGCGTCTCCATCGCCAACTTCATCCGCGCCGCCATGCAGGCCCGCCTCAAAGACGGCGAAGAGCTCGATGCCACCGGCTACTACAAGCAGCTCTACGCCCAGATGGATTCCCTCAAGATCGACCGCAAGTTCACCTCCCGCGCCGTCAACGACGGATTCTCCGGCGGCGAAAAGAAACGCTGCGAAATCCTCCAGATGGCCATGCTCAAACCGCGTTTCGCCTTCATGGACGAAACCGACTCCGGCCTCGACATCGACGCCCTCCGCATCGTCTCGGAAGGCATCGAGCACATGCGCGGTCCCGACCTCGGCATCCTCCTCATCACCCACTATCAGCGCCTGCTCAACCACATCGTCCCCGACTTCGTCCACGTGATGTACGACGGCCGCATCGTGAAAAGCGGCGACAAATCCCTCGCCCTCGAACTCGAGGCCAAGGGCTACGACTGGGTCAAAACCGAACTCGCCGCCTCCTGAGCCGGCGCGCCTCCACCACGCGTTCTCCAACCTTCGAGACCACCTTCCATGAAGCCTCCCTCAGAGCCTGAGGCCACGCCCGCCGCACCGGCCCCGGTCAACCCGCTCGCCGGCCTCGACCAGAGCGTCAGCGATTTCAGCTACGACGTGAAGTACGACTACGACGCCGGCACCGGCCTCACGCCCGCCACGATCGACTACATCTCCTCGGTCAAAAAGGAGGCCGCGTGGATCCGCGAGTTCCGCCACCACGCGCTCAAGGTCTTCGAGTCGAAACCGCTCCCCACTCACTGGGCCACCAAGGACCTCGAGACCCTCGATTTCTCCAAAATCCGCTACTACCTCTCGCAGGGCGCGCAGAAGCCCAAGCGCACTTGGGAGGAAGTCCCCGACGACATCAAACGGACCTTCGAGCGCCTCGGCGTGCCCGAGCACGAGCGCAAGTTCCTCGCCGGCGTCGATGCCCAGTTCGACAGCGAGTCCGCCTACTCCAGCATCAAGGAGGTCGTCGCCAAGCAGGGCGTCATCTTCATGAACTCCACCGAGGCCCTGCGCGAACACCCCGATCTGTTCCGCAAGTGGTTCGGCAAGGTCATCCCGACGTCCGACAACAAATTCTCCGCGCTCAACAGCGCCGTGTTCTCCGGCGGCTCCTTCATCTACGTGCCGCCCGGCGTCAAAGTCGCCCACCCGCTCCAGGCCTACTTCCGCATCAACGCCGAAAATTTCGGCCAGTTCGAGCGCACCCTCATCATCGTCGATGAAGGCGCCGAGCTCACCTACATGGAAGGCTGCACCGCGCCCAAATTCTCCACCTCCACGCTCCACAGCGCCGTGGTCGAACTCGTCGCGATGAAGGACGCCAAGATCCAGTACATCACCGTCCAGAACTGGGCTCCCAACGTCTACAACCTCGTCACCAAGCGCGGCCTCGCCCACGAAAACGCCGAGATCAAGTGGATCGATTGCAACATCGGCTCCCACCTCACGATGAAGTACCCGGGCGTCGTCCTCAAAGGCCGCAAGGCCCGCGGCGAAGTTGTCTCCATCGCCCTCGCCAACGACGGCCAGCACCAGGACACCGGCGCCAAGATGATCCACCTCGCCGACGAGACCACCTCCACGATCATCTCCAAGTCCATCTCCGTCGGCCAGGGCCGCTCCACCTACCGCGGCGTCGTCCGCATCCCGAAGCACCTCAAGGGTTGCAAAAACAACACCGAGTGCGACGCCCTCCTCATCAACACCAATAGCCGCACCGACACCTACCCGGCCATCACCGTCCAGGGCCAGACGCACGCCGCCCAACACGAGGCCAGCGTCTCCAAGGTGAGCGAAGAGATGATCTTCTACATGCAACAACGCGGCCTCACCGAGGCTCAGGCCATGAGCCTCGCCGTAAACGGCTTCGTCAACGACCTCGTCCGCCAGTTCCCCATGGAGTACTCCGTCGAACTCAAGCGCCTCATCGACCTCGAAATGGAAGGCTCCGTCGGCTGACCGCCGCCGCGCCACACACAATCCCTCACACCTCCTCTTCACCTGTGAGCACCTCCTTGCCAGAAACTATCTCGCCCACCGGCAGCTTCACGCCCGACGTCTTCGCGCAGCACCTCGCCGCGCAGACCGGCCTGCCCGACTGGTGGCTCGACGCCAAGCGCACCGCCTGGGCCCAGTTCCAAGCCAGCCCTCTGCCCACCATCCGCGACGAAGCCTGGCGCTTCAGCACCCGCTCCGGCATCAAGCTCGACGGCTACGCGCCCGCCTCCGCTTCCGCGTCCGCCCAGCTCCCGGCTCACGCCAGCGATCTGCCCTGCGCCGCGCGCCTCGTGTTTTCCAACAACGCCCTCGCCCAGCGCACCGCGCTCGCCGCCGACCTCGCCGCCCGCGGCGTCATCGTCGAGCCGCTCCGCGATGCCCTCGTGAAACACGGCGACCTCGTGCGCCGCTACCTCAACCAGCAGCACACGAATCTCGGCGCCGATAAATTCCGCGCCCTGCACACCGCCCTCGCCCACGACGGCGTGTTCATCTACGTGCCCGCCGGCGTCGAAGTGCCCACGCCCATCGCCGTCGTCCATCAGGTCACCGGCGCAGGCGCCACCGTCTTCCCGCACACGCTCGTCGTCGCCGAGGCCAACGCCCGCGCCACCATCGCCGAGTTCTTCACCTCCGCCGAGGCCGACGCCGTCCAGCTCGCCTCCGGCGTCAACGACCTCTTCGCCGGCCCCGGCGCGCAGCTCAACTACATCGCTGCGCAGGCCTGGTCCTCGCAGACCCTCGCGTTTCAACACAACGCCATCACCGCCGACCGCGACGCCCGCATCCTCGCGCTCAACGTCCACCTCGGCGGCCGCCAGGCCCGCCACGAATCGCACAGCCGCCTGATCGGCCCCGGCGCGCACAGCGAGATGCTCGCCCTCACCGTTGCCCAGGGCACGCAGGAGTTCGACCATCGCACGCTGCAAACGCATCAGGCGCCGCACACCAGCTCCAATCTACTCTACAAAAACGCGCTCCTCGACTCCGCCCGGACCATCTTCTCCGGCCTCATCGTCGTCGAGCCCGACGCCCAGAAGACCGACGCCTACCAGAGCAACCGCAACCTGATGCTCAGCGACACCGCCGAGGCCAACTCGCTTCCCGGCCTTGAGATTCAGGCCAACGACGTGCGCTGCTCCCATGGCGCCACCACGAGCCGCATCGATCCCGAGCAGGAGTTTTACCTCCTCGCCCGCGGCATTCCCAAAGCGCAGGCCGCCGAGCTCCTCCTCTTCGGATTCTTCGAGAAAGTCCTCGGCCAGATCCCGCACGAAGGCCTTTACCAGACCATCCGCACCCTCATCCAAACGAAGCTTAAGAAATAAGCCTTCCGCCACCCGCCCGCGACGTTCAGATTTTCCGAACGCGCCCTCGCGGCGCCCTCCCATGCAAAGCGAACGCACACTCTCCCGCGACGTCGTCGCCACCCAGATTCCCTCGGGCGACAAACACCCGCTGCCCGCCGGCACCCAGGTCGTCATCCACCAGGTCCTCGGCGGCACCTACACCGTCCAGGCCGAGTACGGACTCTACCGCCTCGACGGCGCCGATGCCGACGCCATCGGAGAGACTCCCACCAACACCCAGATCAACGCCAAGACCCTCGCCGACGGCGCTCCCGACCCCGACGCCATCTGGGAACAGTTGAAAAAGGTCTTCGATCCCGAGATCCCGGTAAACATCGTCGACCTCGGCCTCATCTACTCGATGGATGTGATCAAAACTCCCGAGGGCACCTACAAGGTCGACGTCGCCATGACGCTCACCGCCCCCGGCTGCGGCATGGGCCCGGTGATCGCCGAAGACGCCCGCAGCAAAGTCGTGCTCGTGCCCGGCGTCACCGAAGCCGACGTGCGCATCGTCTGGGAACCACCGTGGAACCAAGCCATGATCAGCGAGACGGGCAAAATGGAGCTCGGCCTCGTCTGATCCTCCTCCCGAAAAAGGCCGGCCTCCCCCGCGGACGCCGGCTTTTTTATTTTCAAACACCGCGCACCGGTAGGTGCATCGCAACGTCCACAGACGACTTACTCCGAACCCTCGGTGGCTCCGTGGTTCAACTCACGGATCGCAACTGCCACTCACCGGCCCTTCAGCCGCGCCAGCGCCGCACGCGCGGCAGTCGACTCCGGCTGGCCACGCAGCCCCGCCTCCAGATGCGCGATCGCCTCGGCCTCGCGTTCCCGCGTCTCCGCCAGGATCAGCCCGAGCGCCAGATGCGCCGGTGCGTAGTTCGGATCGAGCCGCAACGCGTTCACATACTCCGCCTGCGCCGAAAAACGAAACCCCGCGCTGCGCGCCAGCACGTCGCCCAACGCACACCGCACCTCCGCCAAATCAGGCCGCATCGCCACCGCACGTCGCAGCTCCAGAATCGCCTCCATCTCCCGATCGGGCATCTGCGCCAGCGCACGCCCCACCGCCACCTGCACCTCCCAATAATCCGGCCGGCGCCGTAGCGCCTCGCGATAGCTCGCCACCGCCTCCGCGAGCCGCCCGACCTCGCGTGCATACACCCGCCCTAGGTTATAGTGCGCCTCCGCATAGTCGGATTTGATGCGTACCGCCTTTTGGAACCGCGCCTCGGCCTCCGCAAAACGGCCCGCATTGAGCAGCGCCAGCCCGCGGCGGTTTTGCTCCTCGGCAAACTCCGCGATGATCCGGATCGTCTCCCGCAGCTCCTGCTCGGCTAGCGCGGCCTTCGCCGGATCCTTCCGGTACGCGAGCGCCAGATTGTAGTGAGCCATCCAGTTCCGCTCCGTCACCGCCAGCGTGTGCCGGAACAACGTCTCGCTGTTCTCCCACCGCGCCAGCTGCCGCGTGGTCAACACGCCGCACACCGCCAGCCACACAACGCCCACCGCACACGCGACCCACCGCCAGCGCGGCCGCCCAGCCACCGCCTCGCCCACGGTCCAAGCGATCGCCACGAAAATGCCGATCAGCGGCACGTACGAATAGCGGTCGGCCATCGTCGCCCCGCCCACCTGCACCAGCCCGATCACCGGCACCAGCGTGCCGAGAAACCAGAACCAGCCGACCGACAACTGCCCGCGCAGGAACCACCGCACCACTACCACCGTCACCGCGAGCAGCAGCACGCACGCCGCCACCGTCTGCCACACCGGCGGCGGCTCGCCGAAGTTCGGGTAAAGCACCGCGAGCCGCGTCGGCCAGAAACACTTCCCCAGATACTCGCAATAGGCGACCAACGCGTTGGCCACCCGTTGCCCCAGCGGAAAGTTTTCCACCGACTTCACCGCCCCGCCCGCGTTCTGCGCCAGGTAGGTCACCACGCACGAGGCCGCTGACAGCGCAAAGAACGGCAGTTTCTCCAACACGAGCCGCCAGAGCCGCCCCGCGCGGGTCTCGTCCCAACGCCGCAGCGGCCAGTAGTCCAAGAGCAGCATCACGCAGGGCAACGTCACGAGCATCGGCTTCGCCATCAGCCCCACCGCCAGCGCCACAAACGCCCCGGCGTAGCCCCACACGCCGCGCGCACCGCGCCGGACCCAGTCCACGTAGGCGAGCAGGCTCAAGAGCCCGAAAAACGTGCTCAACACATCCTTCCGCTCCGAGACCCACGCGACCGACTCCACACGCAGCGGATGCAGCCCAAACAGCGCCGCGACAAACAGACTCCGCCACACCGAGCCCGTGGCCCGCCGTAGCAGGAAAAAGAGCAGCACCGCATTGAGCGCGTGCAGCAGGACATTCGTCAGATGATGCCCCCACGGCTCCGGCCCGAACAGCTCCCGGTCGAGCATGTGCGACAGCCAGGTGAGCGGATGCCAGTTCATCTCCTCCATGCTCGAAAATGCCCACCGCACCGAGTTCCACGTCAGCCCGGCCTGCACGTGCGCGTTGCCCGTCACATACGCCGGATCGTCGTAGGTGATGAATGCGTGCCCCACCGCCGGCACAAACACGCCCGCAACCAGCAGGCACAACGCCCCGGCCAACGCCCACACCCGCCAGCCCGCCACGCATCCAGGATCCACGCACGCGCTCGGTGCCGTGCTCCGGCCCCCTGCGTCTTCCGCCTGCGTCTTTCCCGGGGAAATGGTGTCCATCGCCGGAAGCGAAGCATTCCGCCACCTCCGCGCCATCCATTTCGCAACCCACGGGCACCGGTCCGCTGGTTTGCCATGGGCTGTCGCCCCACCGCCCCGACCAAGCCTGCCCTGGCCCTTCCTTTCTGGCCTTCCATCCCCGCGCCCCTTTATTTCCGTCCATGTCGCGTTCCCAGCCCCGAGCCCACCACCACTGGCCACGCCCGATCCTTTTCTCGCTCCTCGCCCTCAGCCTGCTCTTCGCCGGCTGTGGCAAAACCACCGACGAGCTCGTGCAACAGGCCCGCGAAGCCGAGTCCGCCGCACGCCTCGCCTGCGAAGCCGATGAGCCCAAGACCGCGCGCAAAGCCGCCGACCGCGCCGAATCCGCGCTCGAAAAACTCGAGAAACGCGCCGCCAAAGCAAAAGACGACAAACCCGCGCTCGATGCGGCCGCCGGCACCGCGCGACTCGCCGCACGCGCTGCACGCGACCACGCACAACTCGCCACCGAGCGCGCCGAATTCCGCGACCTCTGCTCCAGCATCAAGGCCCGTGCCTACCGCGCCACGCGCTCCACGATCTTCCACCAAGTCCTCCCGCAACTGGCCAACGCGGCCGAATCCGCAGACACCGCCGCGCCGGGCTCGATCCAACGCCGGCTCGCCGAGGAGGCCTGGGGGCTCGCCCACGATTTAGGCGGTCGACCCTCCCTCGCCGACGGTCAGCCCGACTGGGCCGGCACCGCCGCCGACCTCCGCGCATGGAGCCAGCAACCGCCCCCGCAGTTCGCCCTTTTCCTCGGCATTGCCTGGGGACTGGCCGGCCAGCCAGCGCTCGCGTTCTCCGAGTTGCAGACGCTCGACCCTGCCGGCCTCACCGACGATGACGAGCGCGCCCTCTGGCACGGCGCCCATGCCGCCCTCTTCGCACTGCGCGGCTGGAACAAACTCGCCTCCATCGACGCCGAACGCTGCGCCGCCTGCCTCAACCACGAAAACACCATCGACGGGCGCATCATCGTCGCGCTTTTCCACGGTTTCCGGGCCTACGACGCCTACCGCAAGCAAGACCTCGCGGCGATGGATGCCGCGCTCGCACAGAGCCTGCGCGCCTGGCCCGACAACCCACTCGGCATCTTCCTCACCGGCGAACGCCTCGCCGCCGACGGCCAGTGGGAAAAGGCCGCCGAATCCCTCGAAACCATCGCGACCAACTCCGACGAGGCCTGGATCGCCCGGCACGTCGCCGCACGCGCACGCGAACTGCGCGACGGCAAGGGCTCCTCGAAAAAACTCTTCACTGACGACCGCATGATCATCGGCCTCGCCCTGCGCATTGCCCTGCGCGAGGCGCGCAACACCCCCGCCGGCCAGCGCCTCAAGCCGCTGCTCGATACCGCCGACAGTTTCACATCCCGCCTCACCGATCAGCTCTCAAGCCCCTGAGCGACAGCCCCGCGTCGTCCACGCACGCCAGCCCGAGAAACGCCCGCCATGTCCGTCCCCATCCGCCGCACCTTCACGCCGCCGCCTGCGGAGCTGCGGCCATGGGTCGAGCGCTTCTGGTCATGGGAGAGCGACTGCGCGGTCCCGCTCCCGCTGCTGCTGCCCGGCACCGGCGCGGATCTGTTTCTCCACTACGGCACGCCCTTCCTCGCAATCACGCCCGACGGCGCTTGCCTGCGCCCCGCCGCCGCGCACCTCACCTGCCTGCGCTCCCACCACTGCCGGCTCGTCGCCCAGGGGCCCATCGGATTTGTCGCCGTCCGCTTCCGCACGAGCGCCATCCGGCACTTCGGCAAGCTCGGCCTGCCCGACCTGCTCGACCGGTTCCCCGACGCCATCGAACACTTCGGCCCCGAGGCCGCCGAGCTCACCGGCCGTCTCGCCGCGTTGCCCGATCTATCGAAGCGCGCCGCGCAGCTCGCCCGTTTTCTCCTCCACCAGCTCGGGCGAAAAGCTTCCACCATCACCCTCGCCGACCGCGCCACCGAAGCTCTCTACTACGGTGAGCCGGACCTGAGCATCGCCGACCTCGCCGACGAGCTCGGCTACAGCTGCCGCCAGCTGGAGCGCGCTGTCGGTGAAGCCACCGGGCTCACGCCAAAACGCTTTCATCGCCTCACGCGTTTCCACCACACCGTGCGCCACCTGCTCCTCGCCCGCGAGACGGACTACCTCGATGCCGCCCTCGCCCGCGGCTACTACGATCAGGCGCACTTCATCCACGAGTTTCGCGCGCTCGCCGGGCAGACGCCCACCCAGCTCCTCAAGCCCGAGACCTTCATGTCGCATTTCTACAATCCCCGGCTGCCGCGCTAGGCTAGAGTGCGTCGTCCACCTCCAACCATGACGACTCTCCTCTCGACACTCACCGCCAAGCCCGGCCAGGGCGCGGCACTCGAAAAGATCCTGCGCGAAATGGTGCAGCACACCGCCCGCGAGCCCGGCGCCGTCTGCTACGACCTGCTCCGCCCCGAGGACGGCCGCGCCGATACGCTTGTCGTTTACGAACGCTATCGCGATGCCGACGCCAAGGCCACCCACCTCAGCTCGACCTATCTGCGCGACGCCCTGGAGCGCGCCGCGCCCATCCTCGCCGCGCCGCCGAAGTTGGAAAACCTCACGCCGCTCGCCTGCATCCGCCACGAGTGGACCACCGTTGAGGGCCGCGCCGCCGAGGTGCTCGTGTTGCCCATCGGCCCCGTGAGCCTCGTGTACGCGCGCACCGAGCGCGGGCTGCTCGCCTGCGGCGCCATCGATCCGGCGGCGTTGGAGCGCTTCGGCATCCCGGCCGCCCGCGTGCGCCCGACTACGGGCAACTCGATCGGCAGCCTCGACGACCTGCTCGCCGGCGAAGTCCGCGAGGCCAACGCCCCCGCCCAAGCCCTCGGCATCGTCGCCGGCATGCGCGGCCGCGACGCCTTTGCCCGGCTCTGAGCCGCTGACTCCACGTGGGGCGGAGGCGCGGGCCTCCGTTTCCACTTGAGGCGCGAGCCCCATGTGGAAAGCTCCGCCCACACCATGCCTCTGCGCCACCTGCCAGCCCTGGCGCGCGCCGCACTACGTCGCCGGGCTCGAAGGCATCATGACGGGGTTTCCGGCCAAACCAGTCCGCCACCGTCCGCCGCCGCAGGCCGCGCCGTTCGACTGGGCGCGCGAGGAGCTGCGCAAGGGCCGCCCCATCCTCGCCGCGTTTCCCCGCGAGATCTGGCAGGCGCTGCCGCCGGGCTTCGTCGCCGCGCATCCTTGGAACGGCGGCTCCGTCGGCCACCAGATCGTCATCAACGGCTTCACGTGGGACAGCGCCACGCAGAAGGGCACGTTTCACATCGTCAATTCGTGGAACGAGCTCATGGAGTTCGACCTCACCACCGAGGCCGCCGGCGGCGGCGCCCTCATCATCGAGCAAAGCATGTCGCCCATCGGCGAAATCGCCGCCGCGCCCGTCAAAGAGGTCGTGCAAAAGATCACGCTCCTGAAAGCCGTCGGCTCCACCAATCTCTACGAAGTGCAAACCAACCTGGGCACCCGCCGCGTCGCCGCGGCGAGCGAGGCAAGCGTGTACGAGCTCGTCGAACAGGAGCGCTAAACCCGCCCGCACAGCGGCTGGCGCCGCGGTCCACACCGACGGCGTCGCCACAAGCGGTGCGCAGTTCACTGCTCCAGCAGGCGGCGGAAGTTCACGTCCGCCGCGAGCACGCCCACGCACGCGCCGCACGCCCATATCTCTGCCGCCACCGTGAAGCAGTAGTCCTGCGTCGCCGTCGAGCGATAGATGTCCGTCGAAATCGGCTCCCGCGTCGCACGCGCCGCCAGATACCAGGGCCGGTCCGACCAATCGCGGCCAAACCCTGCTGGATCATGCACGATCAGACCATCCTTCTGGACCAGATTATCGATCACCTGACGGCCGGCCGCATTGGTCACGTACGCCAGTTCGAAAAACGGGTGCTCTTGCAACCACTCCGAAAGCGCCCGCTCCAACGATTCGCGCGATCCCTCGGCGGCCACGCAGCCGGCAAGCGCCGAGCGCAACGCCTCCTCGGCCTGCGCATGCGCCCGCAGCCGAAACACCCCGATGCGCAGCAGCAAATCGTCCGTCAACCGGTGCACTTCGTCGCCCAGTGCGTGCAGCGACACGGCGCCGCCGCGTTGCCGCCCCGCCGTCGAGGCCACCGACAACGCCTGACGCGAGACCGCGCCGACCGTCGGCTCGCCCGTTTCCACGGCCTCCGCCTCGCGTTTCAAAAGCGCCTCCACCTGCCCGAGCCGGTCCTCCATCGCGCCCATGCGCGCGCTGATGGCGTGCGTCGTCTCGCCCGTGCGGTTCGCCAGGCCGCGCACCTCGTCCACCACGACGGCAAACGCGCGCCCCTGCTCGCCGGCACGCGCCGCCTCAATGCTCGCGTTGAGCGATAGGATGCGCGTGTGTGCCGCGATCTCCGACACCGTGGAAAGCGCCTCGCCCACCGCCCCCGACGAACCGCGCAGCTCCGTCAACGCGTGCTCCAGCGCGTCGCCGAGCCGCCCCATCGTCGCCGCCATGTCCGTCGCATAGCGCTCCTGTGCCTCGGCCTGCTCCGCGGCCGTCGAAGCCAGCTCGGCCAACCTCGGCCCGAGATCGGCCAGCCGGATCGCCGTTTTCGCCAGCGGATCGATGTCCGGCAGCGCCCGCACCGGGACCGGCGGCGGCAGTTCAGGCGACCCGACAGCGGACGCCGTGTCCGCTGCGACAAGCCTCGGTCGCGCGCAGAGTTTTCTCCAAAAGGAAGCAATCATGGACGCCCCTCTTGTAGCAGGCCACGCGCCAGCTCGCCGCCGCGCGCGCGTTGCAAGCCAGCGGCATTTTACCGCCCTACCGGTAAAACACAGCCAGCCACACCGTCGCCTTTTCAGGCGCCGTCCAGGCCACCCGATGCCTGCGATGCGCCGGCAGGTTGACGTGATCGCCCGGCCCCAGCCGCACCTCGCTCCCATCGTCAAACGCCAGCACTGCCGCGCCCTCCAGGACCAGCACCCACTCATGCTCGTCCTGGTCATACCAACCCGACTCCGGCGACGTGTGCCCGCGCGACACGATCCGCTCGATGCGCACCGACTCCGCGCGCAACACCTCCTCAAACACCTCGGCCCCCAGATCGGCCGGCAACGCACTCAACAAATTTTTCCGCAGCTCAGGCATGCGAAGAAAAAAACGCCCATCCCCCGTCCGGCACCAGCCATTTTCCACACGGCCTACGGTGGCCCGCGTCCTCAGAAACCACGCCACTTCCACCAGAGCTCCCGCGCCAGCCCGGCTTTTCCGCACCGACCGCGCGCACCACGGGCTTCGTCGAGATGTCAGAGCAGCGACTCGATCCACAAAGTGCGCCTCGGTCGGCGCGGATCGACCAGCAGCAGCACCGTGCGCTTGGCTCGCAACGCCTGCCGGGCGAGTTCCACGATCTCCGAGTCCGTGTGCCGCTCGCTCCGCTCCGGCCCGGCGCCGTCCGCCGCCAGGTACTGGATGCGAAACGCCCTCGCGCCGTTGACGGTCAGCCGCGTGGCCTCCACCGCGGTCACCCGCACTGGCAGGGGTTGACCATGGCAGAGCAACCACACCGCCCGGCGCCGCCGCACCAGCCCGCCGAAAAACATCCCGTAGCCGATACCCGCCGGCAGCACCGCCAGCACGCCCACCAGCCCGTTCTCGTCAAAGCGTCCGCCTTCCGGCAACGCCCGCCCGGGCGCACTCGGCCGATACTGCACCCGCACGGCATCGCCCTCGCGCCAGCGCGGCCCGCTGGTGAAGCACCGTCCAGTCCGGCGCACACCATCCGCCGTCACATAGGAAAACCCATAGCCCACCGACCGATCCGTGTAGGGCGCCCCCGGATCGTCGACCACCTCCACCACACCCGGCACCACCCCCGAGGCGGCAACCTCCAGCCAAAGCTGCTCGGGCAACCGCCACGGCACGGAAACCAGCGCGATGATCGTGCCGAAAAACGAAAACACAGCGCCGACCGCCAACCGGTTCAGCGACGCCGCCTGCCCCTTCGCCGCCGAGCGCAGGCCCCAGCCCGTGCGCCGCGGACGCGCCGCGTTGACAAACTCCGCCACGGCGGGCGGCGCGTCGAAAGTTCCTGGGAGCGGTGGGGGCAACACGCTCCGAGCGTCGCCAGCCATCCCCCCGCAACAAGCCCAATCCGCGCGCGCCCGCGTCGCTTCGGCTGAGAGTCGCAAAGCCTCATGCCTCCGATCTGCTCCGCGACTGAGCGCCCCTACGCGAGACGAGCGCTCGTTTCCCCCAAGAGCCCATCGGCTCAAACCGCCACGAGTAACGACTGGCCTCCAGAAACTTGCATATACGTTTTAAACCCATCCCGAGCGCCCTAGATAAAATCACGCAAATCTACACCGGGAAACAACTTAACATAGTCATGCGTTTTACGTATATATAAAGGTGCAAAACGCTCCTTCACTCAAAGCCGCCCCCCCACTGCTTGACTTCGGCATAACCGCCCTCGGTTGGGCCTGCAATGATGGCGATACCGCCCGCGTCCGC